>SPJL01025383.1_pt1 | contig 25905 bp, 2 predicted proteins | sample 3741751 | NCBI WGS metagenome assembly SPJL01 (sample SAMN10925998, study PRJNA522277) | cold seep metagenome | isolation source: Elba SIP-enriched marine methane seep metagenome, extraction at timepoint T3 | place: Italy: coast of Elba, Mediterranean Sea | reverse complement strand
GATGTCAAACATCCTGAGGAACGCAAGGCTTGGATGGTAGAAGATACCGGATTGATCGCTTTACTCAGCTTAGAAGAATTCGCCGCTGATGCGAAAACCTTAGGCCCCGAGGTCATTGCCTTGGATAAAATCTGGGATAGCGTTCCCGCTGCCCCCGAAAACTTCCGCCAGTCGATGACCTACCGCCCCGACCGACTAGCTTATGTGATCTACACTTCTGGTTCGACGGGTAAGCCAAAAGGAGTCATGATTGAGCATCAACAAATTGCCAATACCATGCTTTCGCAGATTCAAGAATTTGAACTAAGCGAAAGAGATAAATGCTTGCAGTTTGCCTCGCTTTCTTTTGACGCTTCCGTATGGGAGACCTTCTTGGCCATTCTTTCGGGCGCTCAGTTACATGTGATCAACGCAGCGGCTCGTAAAAACCCTCAGCAGTTTGTCACCTTCCTCCGTGATCGTAAGATTAGCGTAGCTACCTTACCACCTTCTTTTGTAGCAGAATTGCGCATGGAAGACCTCCGTAGCTTGCGGACTTTGATTACTGCTGGCGAAGCAGCCATCGCAGATAAGGCCATTGCCTTTGCCAAAATCGGTAGCTTCTTCAATGCCTATGGTCCTACGGAATCGAGCGTTTGTGCTACCACCTATAAGTTGCAAGCCACTGAACGTTCACCAGACTTAGCGATTCCAATTGGTACACCATTGGCCAATACGCAAATCTTTTTGCTAGATGCAAATGGCAATCAAGTGCCTCGTGGAGTGGTTGGTGAATTGTGTATCGGAGGAAAAGGCTTGGCCCGTGGTTACTGGAATCGTCCTGAACTAACAGCAGAGCGCTTTATTGAATGGACCAACCAAGCGGGAGAAACCCAGCGTATCTACCGCAGTGGTGACCTAGCGCGTTGTCTGCCGGATGGTAATATCGAATTCCGAGGTCGGAAAGATACCCAAGTTAAATTGCGGGGTTTTCGGATCGAACTAGAGGAAATCGAAAAGGTGCTGGCGGCAAATTCAGCAGTAAAATCTTGTGCGGTACTTGTCCGGGAAGTAGGGCAACAAGGCAAACAACTGGTTGCCTATATCGTCCCCCAAGGTACTTTTGATATCGCTCAATTAACCACCATTTTGAACGAGAGTTTACCAGACTATATGATTCCCGCTCATTGGGTAGAAATGCAAGAAATGCCTTTGACGGCTGCTGCCAAGATCAATCGTAAGATTTTACCCGACCCAACCATTCAAAGCGAAAGTGGTGGTGATTATATCGCACCACAAAGTGAGATGGAGCAATTGCTTACCGAGGTATGGAAAGAAGTGCTGGGCGTAGAGAAAATCGGTATCCATGATAATTTCTTTGAAATGGGAGGTCAGAGCTTGTTAGCTATTCGAGTGATGACGGCTATTGAAGAAAAACTCAATAGCAAACCCAATCTGGAAAACATTTTCTTATATCCCACCATCGCTAGTTTGGCCGCAAGCCTACAAGACGATGAGGGCGAAGAGGAAGCCAGCCTACCACCAATTGAGATGGGAAAACGTCCCGCCAAGGTGCCGCTGTCTTACTCGCAAGAAAGACTTTGGTTTGTGGATCAACTCGCGGGGACTACCCAGTTTCATCAACCGACGATTTTACATCTAAAAAATCAACTCGATCACGAAGTACTGGAAGGTGCGCTACGAGATTTGATCGAACGCCACGAAGTATTGCGAACGGTATTTCGCGATGACGATGGGGTTCCACATCAAGAATTTTTGTCAGCCGCCAATTGGAACTTGACCTATAGCGATGATGCCGCCTTTGCAGAGGAGGAGTATTTACAACAATACCTCGCAACGGAAATCGTTCGCCCCTTTAATCTAGCGGAAGATTTTCCCATTCGGGCTCAACTCTTTCGCCGAGGCGAAAATGATCATACGCTTTTATTGGTCCTACACCACATTTGTACGGATGGTTGGTCAAACGCCATCCTCGTTGATGATTTGACCGAATTTTACGCCGCCCGCCAAGAAAACCGAGGCGCGCGTTTGGAGGCACTGCCTATCCAATACGCCGACTACGCAGCTTGGCAACGCGAGCACATCGCGGGTGATTATTTGGAAGATCAACTAAACTGGTGGGAACAGCAACTCCGCAATCTTACCACCCTACAATTGCCTTTGGATCACGCCCGTCCTGAACGTGCCAATGCAAAAGGCGATCGCTGGGTAGGATACATTGAGAAAGATCTTAGCGATCAAATCAATGAGTTGGCTTTAAAATCAGATGCAACGCTTTTTATGCTCTTGCTGACGGTTTGTAAAGTGTTGTTGCACCGCCACACTGGCCAAGAAGACATCTGCTTAGGTACTTCACTGGCCAATCGCAATCGACAAGAGGTGGAAGGGCTGGTTGGTTTCTTTATCAACTCGCTGATCCTGCGGACGGAGTTTAGTAGTGATATGAACTTCCAAAGTTTGCTGGCAAAAGTAAAGGAAACGGTGTTAGAGGCCTTTGCCCATCAAGATGTTCCTTTCGAGCAAATTGTGGATCGAGTCGAGAAAGAACGCGACCTGAGTCGCAACCCTGTTTTCCAAGTACTTTTCACCTTGCACAATACGCCGAAGGTAGCCGACCTCGAATTAGGTGATCTACAGTTTAGCGAATCTAGTTCTGGATTTAAAAGAGCCTTGTACGATATCTCCTTCTACCTGATTGAAGGACCACAAGGTATTCGACTAAGCATCGTTTACAAGAGCGACCTTTTCGAACCTGCTACTATCGAACGCTTGGGCACGCATTTTATCCAACTTTTGGAATCTGCAGTCCAAAACCCTGACTTACCAATTAGTCAACTTTCACTTAGTAAAAACACCAATGCCAATATGTGGATCGATTCCCCCACTATGGTGATTGACGAACGCGATAAAACACTCGTCGATCATCTCGAAGCACAAGCCGCCTTTAATCCCGACCAAACTGCCTTGGTTTATGGCGACCGCAGTTGGACCTACCAGGAACTCAACGAAGGTGCCAATCGTTTGGCCCATTACCTCCACCAAAAGTATGAGCTGCAAAGCAACGACTTAGTGGGCGTGATGATGGACAATTCCGATTGGGCCATACTGAGTATGCTGGCTATCCTCAAAACTGGAGCGGCTTACGTGCCCATCGACATTCACCATCCCATAGAGCGTCGCCGCTTTATTATCGAAGATACGCAGGTGAAAGCCCTAGTGTGTCTAGCAGCGGAAGCGGAGCAATGGCCTGATCTCGCAGATCGGATTTGCCCGATCGATCAGCAGTTTGAGGAAATGGATCGCCGTTACGAACAGCAAAATATTCGCCGTGCGACTGACCCGGATGCTATGGCCTACGTAATCTATACGTCGGGCTCTACGGGGCAGGCTAAAGGTGTAATGGTGAGCCACCGCAATTTGATCAACTATGTTGATGGCTTGCTCGATAAGGTAGAACTACAATCTTGCCGCTCCTTTGGTTTGATGTCGACCATGTCGGCAGACTTGGGGCATACGGTTTTGTTTGGTTCCTTATTTACCGGTGGCGCGCTACACATTTTTGATAAAAAAGCACTCACCGATGCCGACTACCTACAACAATATTTTGTAGACCATCCCGTCGATTGTATCAAGATCGTACCTTCTCATTGGCGCGCTTTAGAATTGGAGGATCAACCGCTATTACCCAACCGTACCATCATCTTTGGTGGGGAGGCTTTGACGGTGGAAGTGATCCAAAAAATTAAGGCACACAATGCAGGTCTGGAAGTAATCAACCACTACGGACCGACGGAAGCTACGGTAGGTAAATTGATGCATCGCGTCAATCTGGCCAGCGATTACCACAATATTCCCATCGGTCGTCCCTTTGGTCGCGCGGAAGTTATTGTGGTCGATAAAAATGGTCAACGTTGCCCGGTGGGAGTGCCCGGAGAATTATTGATTGGTGGTGAAGGGGTCGCTTTAGGCTACCTCAACCGTCCCGAATTGACCCGGGAGAAATTTATCGCCAATCCTTATCCTGGAGCTCGAAGCCGTCGTTTATATCGCACCGGTGATCAGGTTCGCCAATTGCCCGATGGCAATATTGAATTTCAAGGCCGGATTGATGATCAGGTCAAAATTCGGGGCTATCGTGTAGAGCCGGGAGAAGTAGAAAAAACCATCCGTCAGTTTGATTCGGTAAAAGATTGTGTCGTATTGGCGCGTGCCGATCAAAACGACAACCTACAATTAGTAGCCTATGTGGTTCCCGTAGCAGATTGGCAAGCAGGAGATTGGGAAAAACAATTGGATGATCAATTGCCCGAATACATGGTTCCTCGCCAATGGGTTCCGCTGGAGGAGATTCCCCTAACCAGCAATGGAAAAGTGGATCGCAAAGCTTTACCCGAGCCACAGGCGCCAAGCGAAGCTACCGTAGATCGCATTGCCCCTCGTACCGATACCGAAAAGGTGCTGGCAACGATTTGGAAAAAGCTACTCAAGACCGATGAGCTTGGGATCAACGAACACTTCTTTAAAATCGGTGGTCACTCGCTGTTAGCCATTCGCGTTATTTCTGCGATTCGCAAACAGCTCGAACAGAAACCCGATCTAGAAGATATCTTTACCTATCCAACTATCGAAACCTTGGCTGCTTTCTTGGATGGAACGACCGATGAAAATCTACTTCCACCCATCGAAGTTGTTGAACCACGCCCCGAACATATTCCGCTTTCCTTTGCCCAGGAACGGATGTGGTTTACCGACCAGTTTAGCGGTAGCGTTCAATACCATATGCCTGCGGTACTACGGATTCGTCAAGACTTGGATCGCGACCTGCTTTATGCGGCCTTACAAGATTTGATCGGACGCCACGAAGTATTGCGGACGCGTTTTAAAGCAGAGGATGGTAAGCCTTATCAAGATGTAATGAGCACGGCCGATTGGCAAATGGCTTATACCGATGCCAGTGATTGGGGCGAAGAAAATGCATTGAGCAATTTCGTTAGTGAAGTAGTCAACCGACCATTTGACTTGTCGCAAGACTATATGTTGCGGGCGCACCTAGTGCATTTTTCCCAAAACGATCACGTCTTGATCTTAGTCATGCATCACATCGCTTCTGATGGTTGGTCCAATTCTATTTTGGTTAAAGATTTGATGGAATTCTACGCGGCTCGCTATGAAAAAAGAGCAGCTCAATTACCAAAACTTCCCATTCAATATGCCGATTATGCGATCTGGCAACGCAAACACCTGTCTGGCGACTTATTGGCGCAACAGTTGAATTGGTGGGAAGAAAAACTACAAGGTGTAGAACCAATCAATCTGCCAACGGATTTCCAACGCCCAGTTATTCAAAGCCATAAAGGCGATAGCGTTTTTATCCAAATTGATAAAGACCTAACCGATGGACTAAACGAGCTGTCTCGCAAATCGGACGCCACCTTATTTATGACGCTGGTAGCTGGGTTTAAAATACTACTGAGTCGTTATAGCGGTCAAAAAGACATCTGTCTTGGAGCGCCGCTAGCGGAAAGAGACCATAAGGAAATTGAACCCTTGGTCGGTTGTTTCCTCAATGCCTTAATTCTGCGGAGCAATTTAAACGATAATCCAAGTTTTGTGGAATTTCTGGATCAGGTAAAAGATACTACCTTATCTGCTTTCCGCAACCAACACGTACCCTTTGAACAAATTGTTGATCGAGTAGAAGTAGATCGGAGCTTGAGTCACAGTCCTATCTTTCAGGTCTTGTTTTCCTTGCGCAATACCCCCGATGTACCTCAACTCGAACTCGGCGGACTAGAAATTTCTTCCGAATCTTCAGGACAGCAAATCTCTCAACTTGATCTAGCCATCTACGTCACCGAAAACGAACGCGGTTTGCGAATCGTCCTGCTCTATTGCAGCGACCTATTTAGCGGTGAGACGATAGAACGCATGGCCTATCAATATCAAGAACTGCTGAGATCAATTACTGCCCAACCCGAACAAGGCATTGATGAATTGGCCTTGCTGACGGAAAAAGATCGCCAACAATTACTAGTAGATTTTAACGATACCGATGAAGATATTCCAGCCGATAAGAGCATTGTAGATTTCTTCCGCGAGCGGGCCAGCGAACAACCCGATGCCATTGCCGTTAGGGCAGGAGGCTGTAGTTTGAGCTACCGCGAATTGGACGAACAATCGGATCGTTTAGGACAATACCTACAAAGTACTTATGCCATCGAAGCCGATGATTTGGTCGGTATAATGATGCAACGCTCAGAGTGGAGCATTATTAGCATGCTGGGAATTTTGAAGGCCGGTGCTGGATTTGTGCCGCTAGACCTTTCCCTGCCCAAAGAACGGATGGCTTTTATGATCGAAGATACCAAGATCAAAACGCTCCTCGTTCACTCCGACAATTTATACAATGTCATTGTCGGTGGCTTCAATGTCAATACCTTCGCGGTAGATGTGCAACTACAAGCACTCAAAGAGGAACCCATCACTTGGGAACAACCCCACAGCAATCCGCAGGATTTGGCCTATGTCATTTATACTTCGGGTTCGACGGGACAGCCTAAAGGCGTAATGGTACAACACGGTGGTATTAAGAATACGATCGTTTCGCAGTATCGCGACTTTGGCGTTGAACCGAGTGATAATTACTTGCAATTTTATTCCTCTTCATTCGATGCTTCGGTGCTGGGAATGTTCAATTGCCTATTAGGTGGAGCAAGTCTGTGTATCATCGGCGATAATGCAAAAAGCAATCCCGAAACACTACTCGACTTCATTAAAAACGAAGGCATCACTATTGGCGCGATTCCTCCTTCCTTACTCAATGAAATGGATATCGAAGAATTGTCGTCGATGAAAACACTCATTACCGGAGGAGAAGCCGCTGCTACCGAAAAGATCAATGCTTTCCTGACCCATGGCAACCACATCAATTCTTACGGACCAACCGAATCGAGCATCTGTGCTACGGTCAACTGGACCAATAGTGGGGAGGCCTTGGTTGGGCAAAACATTCCGCTTGGTCGCCCGGTTGCTAATACTCAGCTCTACATCTGCGATGAAAAAGGACAACTCGTACCACGCGGAGTAATTGGTGAGCTTTGCATCGCCGGTGCCGGTTTGGCAAGAGGCTATCTCAATAACGATACCCTGACCAAGGAGAAGTTTATTCCGAATCCCTTTAATCCCGAACGTTCGCCACGCCTTTACAAAACTGGCGACTTAGCACGCTGGCTACCGGATGGTCGACTGGTCTTCCTAGGACGGAAAGACAATCAAGTAAAGATTCGCTGTTATCGAATTGAGTTAGGGGAAATCGAAAACTTGCTCCAAACGGCAGAAGGAGTTAAAACCGCAGTAGTACTAGCCCGAACAGTAGGAGAGGGTGGGCTGCGTTTGATTGCCTACGTCGTGCCAGAGGAAGGATACAGCCGCGCTGCGGTTAAATCGACCTTGAGTGCTAAATTGCCAGACTACATGGTGCCCTCTTTCTGGGTAGAGTTAGACAATTTACCGACCACTACTTCTGGTAAGGTGGATAAAAAAGCCTTACCCGATCCTGACGGCTCCCAACAATCGGATCAAGAATACGTCGCCCCTCGCAATGAGGGAGAAGAAAGACTTGCTCAAATGTGGCAGGACTTGCTAGGCGTGGCCCAGGTGGGAGTCTACGATAATTTCTTTTTACTGGGTGGCCATTCGCTACTCGCCGTTCGCCTCCTGTCGGCGATCAAGGATGAATTTGAGCTGAGTATTCCACTTAAAGTAATCTTCGAATTTTCGACGATTGCGGAATTGCAAAAATACATTCAACTGATCCAGGGAGAGGACGAAGACGCCAAGAGCTTTGAGACTTCCGAAGTCTTTGAACTCTAAGTTTACCCCCTTTACATTAACCATAGTAAGTGCTTGGACAATATTTGTCCAAGCACTTGATTTCCAAGAAGCTTTAATATCATGGGAACAAATTACGAGGTACTCGAATTGTTGAGCGAAGCTCGCCAAAGTGGAATTTCTGTTTTTCACGAAGGTGAAAAGTTGAAGTTCAAAGTTGCACAAAACAAAAAAGTCGATCCAGGTATCGTGAATAAGCTGCGCAATAAGAAGCAGGAGATTCTCGATTTTCTTAGTGATGATATCGGCAATTTTGATGGCATCAAAAAGGTACAGGAAAAGATTCGCCCTTATGATCGCGATCAATTTCCTCGGATTCCACTTTCTTATGCCCAGGAACGGCTTTGGTTTATCGATCAATTTGGCGGTAGCGTACAATATCACATTCCAACGGTTTTGCGTCTGAAAAATAAATTGGACCCTCAATTGTTGGGAGCGGCATTGACCAAGTTGGTTGATCGCCATGAGGTGTTGCGTACTGTTTTCCGTCAGGAAGATGGGCAGGCGCATCAATTGGCATTGGCTGCCGAAAATTGGGAGTTAAACTTTAGCGATCGCAGTGCGGAAGCCGAAGAGGGTTACCTCAATGATTTGATCAATGCTGAGGTCAACCGTCCATTCGATCTTGCTCAGGACTTTATGTTGCGCGCTCATTTGATTCGTTGTGCCGAAGCCGAACATGTCCTCATTTTGGTTTTACACCACATCGCCTCCGACGGTTGGTCCAATTCGATTTTGGTGAATGATCTGATGGAGCTTTACTCCGCCGAACAGGAGCAACGCCCTTCCAGACTCCAGGAGCTTCCGGTACAATATGCAGATTATGCCATCTGGCAACGCGAGGTAGCCGCCGATGCCCTCGAAGAACAACTGGAATGGTGGACGGAGCAACTCACCGACCATGAGGTACTCGAATTACCTACGGACCACGCCCGACCAGCAGTGCAAAGTACCCGTGGCGCGGGTATGACCGTTCAGTTGGATCGCCAGTTAAGCGATCGGATCAAGGCCTTGAGTCAAGCCAATGACGCTACGCTCTTTATGACCTTGCTAGGGGCCTTTAATATTCTATTGTATCGCTATTCCCAACAAACCGATATTTGCATCGGCACCCCGGTGGCCAATCGTCACCAAAAGGAAATCGAATCTCTAGTTGGCTTTTTTATCAACACCCTCGTACTCCGTAGCCAATTGAACCCCGAGCAGGGTTTTGAACAATTACTGGAGCAAATCAAAAAGACTACACTCGATTCTTTTGCCCGTCAGGAAGTACCCTTTGAGCAAATCGTAGATCGCGTAGCAGGGAATCGTAGCTTGAGCCATAACCCCTTGTTTCAAGCAATGTTTATCCTACAGAACAACGTTGAGACCCCTAACCTCGAACTGGGCGAAGTAGATCTATTCGCGGAGCATGTAGAGCGGAACACTACGCTTTTTGACCTTATCTTTTCCATCTCTGAAAACCGCAATGGTTTATTGGTAAAGATTATCTACAGTGCGGATTTGTTTGATACGACCACCATCCAACGGATGGGCCAGCATTTTCAAAATCTACTAGAAGCAATTGTAAGCCAGCCACAGGAAAAAATCTCTCGCTTGAGTTTTATGGGGCAGGAGGAAATCCAAGAAGTGTTGCATGGTTTTAACCAAACGACGGTAGCCTATCCAGAAGGACAGACCGTTGTGGACTTGGTAGAACAGCAGGTCGCCATTAGCCCGGATCGTCCAGCCCTAGTTTTTGAAGGGCAGATGTTAAGCTATCGCGAAGTCAATGAAAAGGCGAATCAACTTGCTCATTTTTTACGTACAGACTTACCCGATTTTAAAATCGGCGATTGTATTTGCGTAATGATGGAGCGCAATGAATGGTCTGCAATTAGCATGCTAGCGATTATGAAGATTGGTGGTTTATATGCCCCCATCGACCCCAACTATCCCGAAACGCGCTTGAGTTATATTTTAGAAAATAGCGCGGCTCGTTTGGTCATTACCAGAGGAGCAAATATCACTGAAAACGCTCAACGATTAGGTGCTACTACGATTGACGTAGACACTGGAATCAACTGGGCCAATTTTTCAATCGGAAACCACAAGATAAGTATCCCTGCCAAAGCAGGTTCTTACTTGATTTATACCTCCGGTTCAACGGGGAATCCCAAAGGAGTGGTGCAAACTCACCAGACTCTTTATAATCTCAGCCTCTGGAATCGCGAGGTGGCTATGTCGGGAGCAGAACAGGTTTATTTACAATATTCCTCTTTCAGCTTCGATATGTCGCTCTACGAAATTTACCACACCTTAGGGACTGGCGGCGTTGTTCACATTTGTTCAGAAGCATTACGCCGCGACCTATGGTCTTTGAAAACCTACATAACCGAAAACGGAATTACCACTTTATCCATGCCTTATACGGCATTGAAGATATTATTTGATGAGTGGCAAAAAGAAGAAAATACGCCCCACCAATTACGCGAAATCATTTCGGCAGGAGAGCAGTTATTGATTAGCGGTGGGATTCGCCATTTTCTCGAAAACAACCATGATGTAAAATTATTTAACCTTTATGGTCCTTCTGAAACGCATGTGATTACCGGACAGTGGTATACGGCAGAGGAAGAGTTGCCCTTGGAAGCATCCATCGGTAAACCCGTTCACAACTCCCGCGTATATATTCTGGACGAAGAAATGCAATTGCAGCCAATTGGGATAGAGGGAGAACTCTATCTAGCAGGAGACCACCTCGCACTAGGGTACTGTGCAAACCCCGAAGGAACGCAAGCGCGTTTTATTCCCGATCCTTTTGTGCCGGGCGAATTAATGTATCGTTCTGGTGATTTAGGAAAATGGTTGCCAGATGGTAACCTAGTTTATAAAGGACGGAGCGACAACCAAGTAAAAGTTAATGGCTATCGCGTTGAATTGGGAGAGATCGAAAGCGTACTCATTAATTTTGATACCGTAAGTAATGCTGCCGTACTAGCTCGCCCTGACAATATGGGAGAATTGCGTTTGGTGGCTTATATTATTCCCGAAAACGAATTCGATTCAACAGCTATTCAAGAAGAATTGGGACAACATTTGCCTGATTATATGGTGCCTTCGATTTGGGTAGAGATGGAAAGCTTTCCTCAGACGAGTACGGGTAAAATCAGCCGCTTGAAATTGCCTAATCCTGATATGACTCAGTTGTCGACGGTAGCGTACGTCGCGCCTCGCAATATTATAGAGGAACAATTAGTAACGATTTGGACCAGCTTACTTCCACTAGATCGAATTGGTGTAGAAGATAACTTTTTCAAAATCGGTGGGCACTCCCTCTTGGCCATGCGCGTTATTGCGGCTATTCGCAAAGAGATGAACCGCGAGCCTCAGGTGGCGGATTTGTTTAACCACCCGACGATTGCGGAGCTAGCGAAATATTTAACGGAGGCGGCACCTTCAGATATTCTTCCTGCCATTGCCGCCGAACCACGGCCCGAGCGGATTCCGCTCTCCTATGGCCAAGAACGGATCTGGTTTGTAGACCAATTCGAAGGCAGTGTTCAATATCACCTGCCAACGGTGCTACGCCTAGAAAGAAGCTTGGAAGTGGAAGTCCTAAGCCAAGCTTTAGAGGCCTTGGTCGACCGGCATGAAGTATTGCGGACGCAAATTCATTCCGAAGCCGGAGAATCCTATCAAGTCGTGCAAAGCACAGCGGGATGGGAGATGGGCTTTAGCGATTTTTCCGAAATAGAAACGGAGGAAAATCTACAAAATAAAATTGCAACGATTGTTGCCGAGCCTTTTGACTTATCGAGCGACTATCTACTTCGCGCCCATTTGATCCGCTGCGGTGAAGCCGACCATGTATTGGTACTTGTGATTCACCACATCGCCTGCGATGGCTGGTCAAATTCAATCTTAGTTAAAGATCTGGTTCATTTTTACCAGGCCGCTGCTAATCAAGAAGAAGCAAACTTAACGCCACTGCCATTACAATACGCTGATTATGCGATCTGGCAACGACGCCACCTTACCGGGGACTACCTAGAGGCCCAGTTAAATTGGTGGGAAAACGAACTTCAAGGAGTAGAAACACTGGATATTCCTACGGATTATCCACGACCGAATGTACAAAGTACGCGTGGATCAAGTTTAGGTTTTAGAGTAGAAAAAGACCTGTTAGACGATTTGAAACAATTGTCTCTAAACTCAGGTGCTACCTTATTCATGACCTTGCTTTCTGCCTTTAAGGTCCTGCTTTCTCGTTATGCAAACCAAACAGACATTTGCGTAGGAACACCTTTGGCCAATCGAAATCAACAAGAGATCGAAGGCTTGGTCGGTTTCTTTGTCAATAATCTCGTACTGCGGAGTGATCTAAGCGAGAACCCCAGTTTCCTCAAATTGTTGGATCAGGTAAAACAAAACACCCTGGCTGCTTTTAAGCATCAGGAAGTACCTTTCGAGCAAATTGTAAACCGAGTAGAGGGAGAGCGAAGCTTAAGTCGCAGCCCGATATTTCAAGTACTTTTTGCCTTGCAAAATACACCAGATACACCAGAGCTAGCCTTAGGTGACCTCGATTTAAGTAATCAGGCTGCCGGCTTGGATCGTATCATGTTTGATTTAGGCTTTTCGATTAACGAAAGTCCACAGGGATTGAAAATTGGTATTGCTTATTGCTACGACTTATTTAGTCGCGAGACGGTTCAACGGATTGCCGATAATTATCTTGAACTATTAAAAAGTATCGTTCGGAATCCAGATCAACAGATCAATCGCCTGCCTTTATTGGCCGCTGCCGAGCAAGAACTTTTGCTACAGGGTGTACAAAGCCCTCCGCAGCATTTCCCAATTACCAACTTGGTAGAAGGCTTTGAAAAAATGGCTGCTACCTACCCGGATCAATTGGCCTTGGAATACAACGGACGAAAATGGACTTACCGCAAGCTAGCAACGCGAGTGGAGCAGTTAGCGGCTTACTTACATAGTGAATATGAGATTCAAGAGGAAATGCTAATCGGTATTCTGATGGAACGATCCGATAGCGCCATCATCAGCATGTTAGCAATTTTGAAGTCCGGTGCGGCTTACGTTCCTATTGATGTAAATTATCCACAAGAAAGAAAAGATTACTTAATCAAAGATACCCAGTTGTCGATTTTGCTGACGAACGCTAAGGAGCAAGCGGCTACGCAAAATTGGGATTGTGAAAAAATCTGTTTAGATCAACTAGAGGAAACAACTCTGGCGACTTACAACTGGACCGCTACCACATATCCTGATGCCAAACAATTGGCCAATGTAATCTATACCTCCGGTTCTACGGGACAACCTAAAGGCGTTCTTGTCGAACATGGTGCCATTAGCAATACCATCTTTTACGAGATCGATAACTATGGGGTTCGAGCAGGTGATGCTTGTTCTCAATTTTTGGCGCACTCTTTTGATGCTTCTGGCCTAGAGATTTACACTAGCCTGTTATCAGGAAGCGCCTTACATGTTGTAGATGAAGTAACCAAAAAAGATCCGGTAGCCTTTTGTGAATGGGTAGCTGAACATGACATTGATGTGATGGTATTGCCCGCAGCTTATTTGACGGTTGTCGATATGAATAAGTTACGTACCCTGCGCGTATTAATTACCGGAGGTGAAACACCTAATCGCGAACAGATCAACATCTTTGTCAAATCTAACCTCTACTTTAATGCCTATGGACCTACTGAGGCCTCCATTTGTGCTGCGGATTTTAAAGTCCCCACTGGTACGACCTTGGATCAACCCAGTGTTCCTATTGGTCGCCCGGTAGGCAATGCTGAATTGTATGTTTTAGATGCAGAGGGACAAACCCTTCCGTATGGTGCTACTGGAGAACTATGTATCGGCGGTGCCGGTCTGGCCCGTGCCTATCTCAACCAACCTGAACTGACCGCCGCTAAGTTTGTCGAGATTGAATTGACTCCGGGTAAGAAAACTCGGGTCTATCGCAGTGGTGATCTAGTTCGTTGGTTAGCGGATGGGAACATGGAGTTTAGAGGACGGAAGGATAGCCAGGTGAAAATTCGGGGACACCGGATCGAACTGGAAGAGATCGAACAAGTACTCAATACGCTAGAGGAAGTTCATACCAGTGTAGTAATGGCGCGCGACCTAGGCACGGGAAGCCTACAGTTAGTAGCTTATTACATTCTCGAAAGTGATGCTGATTCCACAGCATTGGAAGAGAAAATGATCAAAAAGCTGCCAGATTATATGGTGCCTAAAATTTGGATAGAACTGGATGAGTTCCCAATGACGAGCAATAATAAGGTGAATCGCAAAGCCTTGCCATTACCCGAAATGAAGGCGCAAACTAAAGTTGCTTATATTGCTCCAAGTACGACTACTGAAATAACCCTAGCCCATATTTGGGCAGAATTGCTAAAGCTCGAAAGGGTAGGGGTAGACGATAATTTCTTTACCATCGGTGGCCACTCCCTTTTAGCCATGCGCGTCACTTCTGCGATCCGCGCGGCCTTAAACAAGGAGCTGGAAGTTAAAGCCTTTTTTAGCAATCCTACTATTAAGGAGTTGGCTCAATACCTCGATGAAACGCAACAGGAAGAGGAAATTCCACCCATGGTGGCCCTGCCACGACCCGAGCGTATCCCACTATCCTTCGCCCAGGAACGCATGTGGTTTATCGACCAACTAGGCGGCAGCGTGGAATACCACATGCCCAACGTTTTGCACCTGCGCAACAAGTTGGATCAGGATAAACTCCAAGAGGCTTTTCGCCTACTGATCGATCGCCACGAAGTATTGCGGACCATGATTAAGGTCGACGAAGACGGTAGTCCTTATCAAGTAATGGTAAATGCTACCGAATGGGAGATGGGTTTTGAAGAATGGAGTGCTGGTGAAGCGGCCTTGGCCAAACGCACCGCTGCCATCGTCAACCAGCCTTTCGACCTCGCCGAAGACTTCAAACTGCGAGCGCATCTATTGCGCTGTGCCCCGGAGCATCATGTACTGGTGCTGGTAGTACACCACATCGCATCTGATGGTTGGTCACAATCGATCCTGGTCAATGATTTAGTAGAAGCTTATCGGGCAGTAGAAGCTGGAGAGCAACCACCCTGGGCTCCACTAGATTTCCACTATGCCGATTACGCAGTTTGGCAACGCAATAATCTCAATGAAGCCAAACTGGCTAGTCACTTAGATTGGTGGGAAGAGCAATTGGGAGGCATCGAGCCTTTACGCTTGGCTACCGATTATCCGCGCCCTGCCGTTCAAAGCAATCGCGGTGCTAGCTTTGGCTTCCGCATAGGTGCCGATATTGGCAAACAACTACAGAAGCTGAGTCAGGAACATGGTACTACGATGTTTATGACCATGCTGGCAGCTTTTAAGGTACTCTTGTATCGGTACAGCAGCCAAGAAGACATCTGCGTTGGTACGCCACTGGCCAATCGAAGCCATCAAGAAGTAGAAGGCCTCGTTGGTTTCTTTGTAAGTACTCTTGCACTGCGCAATGACCTGAGTGGCAACCCGAGCTTTAACCATATTTTAGAACAAGTAAAAAATAATACCCTTAACGCGTTTAAACACCAACAAGTACCTTTTGAACAGGTGGTAGAACGCGTCGAAAAAGAACGTAGCCTAAGTCGTAGCCCCATCTTCCAGGTAGAGTTTGTTTATCAAAATATGCCAGAGGTAGGTGATTTGGAATTGGGTGAAGTAGACTTGAAGGCTGCTGCAACAGGACACGCAACCGCTCAATTTGACTTGTCGGTATCGGTGATGGAAAGTGGAGATGAATTGACCATAGGTTTTACCTACTGTGCTGATCTGTTTAGCACCGATCGGATGAAACGGATGGGAGAACTTTTTGTCGAACTACTAAAATCCATCGTCGCCAATCCCAATGAAAATATTGGAGAATTGAACTGGTTAAATGCGAGCGAACGCGATCAACTGCTCAATGGCTTTAGTGGTCCGGTAATCGATTACCCCGCTGATTTGACCGCTCTTGATCTCATTGCAGAACAAGTAGCCTTGTATCCAGAAGTCGAAGCGGTACGCTGTGCTGATCGCAGCCTCAGCTATGCCGAACTGGATGCCCAAGCGAATCAATTGAGTAACTATCTGCGCCAACAAGGCATTCAAAACGAGCAATTGGTTGGAGTATGTATGGATCGTTCCATCGAGATGCTGGTTAGTATCTTGGGAATCATGCGGAGTGGTGGTGCTTATTTGCCCATCGACCCCAATTATCCTCAACAACGACTCGACTACATTCTCGAAGATAGTCAACTCCAATGGATCATCGTGGATCAAAGAGGCATGGAGATTATTCCTGACGCCGAGGCTTACGACCGCATCAACTTGGAAGAACAGTGGAGCGAGATTGCTCAGCTATCTAGCCAAAACGATGCCCCTCGTTTAGCACCGAACGCATTGGCCTATGTGATTTATACTTCTGGTTCAACGGGTCGCCCTAAAGGGGTGATGATCGAACATGCTGGAATGCTAAATCACTTGGAAGCCAAAGTCAATGATCTCAACCTACGAGCTGGTAGCCGAGTGTTGCAAAACGCTTCTCAAGCCTTTGATATTTCGATCTGGCAATTCTTAGTGGCCTTATTGGATGGTGGAACTACCGTGGTTTATCCGCAAAACGTGGTTCTCGATCCGGCAACTTTCCTCCAACAAATGGTGGACGATGAATTGACTCACGTCGAAGTAGTACCGAGTTATCTCCGAGTCTTATTAGATGAAATCGGTAAAACGGAAATGGCTTTTCCAAAATTGGAATACCTGCTAGTTACGGGCGAAGCATTACCCAAGCCTTTGACCGAACGCTGGCTAGAACGCTACCCCGATATTCCGATGGTCAACGCCTATGGCCCGACCGAAGCTTCGGATGATATTACCCATCATCACCTTACAGAAGCACCCCCGGAAGAACAAGTGCCGATTGGCAAGACTTTGCAGAATTTGGAAATCTATGTTTTTAATGATCAACTGCAATTGTGCCCAGTAGGAGTACCCGGAGAGATTGGCGTATCAGGTATCGGTGTTGGACGTGGCTATTGGAACCGACCGGATCTAACGGAAGCTAAATTTATCGATAACCCTTACCGCCCCGGCGAACGAATTTACAAAACTGGAGATATCGGTTTTTGGTATCCCAATGGTGTGCTGGCCTTTATGGGGCGTAAGGACAACCAGGTGAAAATTCGCGGTCATCGGATTGAGTTAGGGGAAATTGAAGCCGTACTTGATCAATCACCCGATGTGAGTGGCAATGTGGTATTGGCCAAAGCCGATGCTTACGATAATAAGCAACTCGTAGGCTATATCGTACTCGCTTCCGGTGGAACAAAGGCCAAGGTGCAAGCGCTTTTGGAAAGCAAACTTCCCGATTATATGGTGCCAACGGTACTGGTAGAAATGGAAGAATTGCCACTTACTCCAAACGGTAAGCTTGATCGTAAAGCCTTACCCGATCCTGAGATTACAGCATTGACGCATGGCAAATACGTCGCTCCTCGCAATGAGCTAGAAGATAGTCTGCTGGGGCATTGGATGAATTTGCTTCAGCGAGAAAAGATCAGCGTTTACGATAACTTCTTCGAAATCGGTGGTCACTCTTTGCTAGCGATGCGTTTGATTTCTGCGATTAAAAAAGACCTGCAATTAGAATTGCAAGTACGCGATATCTTTAGCAATCCGACTATTGATACTCTGGCCCGCCACCTCAGCGGAATGGAACATCAGGTAAGCCTGCCGGAATTAACGGTCCAGGATCGCCCAGAGCAAATTCCATTGTCCTACGCTCAGGAACGATTGTGGTTTATCGATCGCTTTGAAGGGAGTACACAGTATCACATTCCTTCGGTATTGCGGTTGAAAAACAACTTGGACCGAGAGGTATTGGAAATGGCCCTTAAAGCCTTAGTTGAACGTCATGAAGTATTGCGTACCGTGATTCGGGCCGAGGCTGGTAAAGCCTATCAAGAGGTCCGTTCTGCGGAGGAATGGAAAATGAACTTTTATTCGGGTGCCGCATACGAAGAAGCGGCCGTACAAGAGGAGCTTATTAAAAAGGAAGTTAATCGTCCTTTCGATATTACCACGGATTTTCCTCTGCGAGCTACTTTGGTAGCATGTGGCCCCGATGATCATGTTCTAATTCTAGTGATGCACCACATCGCCTCCGACGGTTGGTCACAAGGAATCTTAATTAATGATTTGACCACCTTCTATCGGGCGATCAAAAATGATCGAGAAGCAGAACTACCGAAATTGCCCATTCAATATGCAGATTATGCTATTTGGCAACGCCAGCACCTCGCAGGACACTTTATGGAGTCTCGTTTGGAATGGTGGGAAAAAGAACTGAACGATTTGAGTCCTTTGCAATTGCCTACGGATTATCCTCGTCCAGCACAACAGAGTACCCGAGGCGCTGTAACTGGCCTAACCCTTTCCGAAGGCTTGGCCGATCAACTGCGCGAGTTATCACAACAGTCGGGAACGACGATGTTTATGACGCTGCTCACCGCCTTTAAGGTCTTACTGTATCGCTACAGCGGTCAAGAAGACTTTTGTGTGGGAACTCCAATTGCCAATCGTAATCAACGAGAAGTAGAATCCCTAGTTGGATTCTTTATCAATACCCTGGCCCTGCGGAACGACTTAGGAGGCAATCCCAATTTCCGGGATTTGCTAGCCCGAGTGAAAGAAAATACGCTTTCCGCCTTTAGTCGTCAGGAAGTACCTTTTGAACAAATCGTCAACCGCGTAGAGAAAGATCGTTCGCTGAGCCGAAGCCCTATCTTCCAGGTGATGTTTATCCTTCAAAACCTACCCCAAAACGACGGGGAGAGTGGTGGACTAGATTTGGAAGACCTACAACTTTCGACGGAGCAATCGGGTTATGATACCTCAAAATTCGATCTGACTTTATCGGTCAATGAAACTGGCGGTCGTATCCAATTGGCTTTGATTTACTGTCGCGACCTGTTTGACAATAATAGTCGGGAACGCTTTTTAGAGCATTTCCAAAACTTGTTGGAAGCCATCGTTCTTGATCCAGATTGCAATATCGGTCAGTTGGCGATGTTAGATCGCGAAGAACGCGTCGAACTTTTATCACAGTCGACAGGGGCAGTAGGATATCCAAAAGATCAGACCATAGCAGACTTGTGGGAAGCACAGGTAGCAGAAACACCGGCGGAAGTTGCCGTGGTGCATGAAGGCAAGGCTTGGACTTATCGAGAGTTTAACGAGATGGCCAACCGTTTAGCGCACCACCTGCAAAACAAATTCCAAGTAGGACCCGATGATTTAGTTGGTATTCATATGCCAACCTCGGATGGTGCCCTACTGGCTTTAATCGCTACATTGAAAGCTGGTGCTGCTTATGTTCCTATTGATGTAGACCTGCCCGTTGCTCGCAAGCAATACCTGTTGGAAGATACGCAAGTGAAAGCATTAATCAGTGATGCCGAATTGCCCGATACCTTAAAAGCTTTTCATAGTAAGAGCGTCGTATTACCCGCAACCTTAAAGTATACGGAAGACAGCGGTTCGATGGAGAACCCACAACGGCAATTAAGGCCGGATAGCTTGGCTTACGTGATCTATACTTCTGGTTCTACCGGACAATCGAAAGGGGTATTGATTAGTCATCAAAATGTTGTTGACTATGTTTATGGGCTGATGGTCAATGCTGATTTGCGGAATAACAAATCTTTTGGTTTGATGTCGACGATGTCAGCAGACTTAGGACACACGGTGCTCTATGGTTCGCTACTCACCGGAGGAACCTTGCATTTGTTTTCCAAAAACATGCTCACCAATGCGGTGATGCTACACAAGTACTTTACCCAACATACGATCGATTGTATCAAGATCGTACCCTCGCACTGGAACGCGTTGGAATGGGAAGATGAAGCACTTTATCCTGCCAAGACGATAATCTTTGGAGGGGAAGCATTACCGATTGAATACGTACCTGAAATCGCCGCACAACGGCCTGACTTGCAACTCATCAATCACTATGGACCTACTGAGGCTACGGTTGGGAAATTATTACACCGCATCGATCCACAAAATAATTATCAAAGTGTTCCGATCGGTCGACCATTTTCCAACACTGAAGCTTATGTAGTCGATAGCCAGTTCAACCTTTGCCCTAATGGTGTACCGGGAGAATTACTATTAGGTGGGGATGGAATTGCCCGTGGTTACTTGAATCGTCCTGAATTAACGGAAGAGAAATTTATTGCTAATCCTTTCAATAAGGCTAGCAATGGCAAACTCTACCGCACGGGAGATTTTGTTCGTCGTTTGGAAAATGGAGACATCGTTTTCCTGGGTCGGATTGATGATCAGGTTAAGGTTCGAGGATATCGGGTAGAGCCACTTGAAGTAGAGGCAATACTCGATGGCTTGGATGCTGTTGATGATAGTGTAGTGGTGGCGCGTCAGAACCAAAATGGCATTTGGTATTTAGTGGCCTATGTAGTTGCTGAAAACAATTACGATCCCAAGGCCCTGGAAGCTGAAATGGCGCTACATCTACCAGATTATATGTTACCTGCTTTTTGGGTAGAGTTGGATGTTTTACCACTAACCAGTAATGGAAAAGTGGATCGTCGAGCTTTACCCGACGTTGACCTCTCTCAGATCATGGAAGAGAGTTACGTGCCTGCAAGAACCGCCCGCGAAGAAGAGCTGGTGGGAATGTGGCAAAAGCTACTCGAATTAGATAAGATTGGCGTTTATGACAATTTCTTCGCCATCGGTGGACATTCGCTCTTGGCGATGCGCTTAGTATCTGCGATTCAATCGGAGCTACGCCGCGAAATTCAAGTACGCGATATTTTTAGCTACTCTACCATTGCCGAACTAGCCGAGTATTTGGATGGTTTGGAGGAAAAAGTAAGCTTGCCACCTTTGGAGGCCGGGGAACGACCGGAGTTGATTCCATTGTCCTACGCTCAAGAACGATTGTGGTTTATCGATCAGATGGAAGGAAGTACGGCTTATCACATGCCTTCGGTTTTTCGACTGAAAAACGGCATCGACCGATCAGCCTTAGAAAGTGCTATTCGACAATTGATGGATCGCCACGAAGTATTGCGTAGCATGATTCACATTGACGCTGGAGTAGCGCGACAAATTCCTAGTTCTGTCCAGAATTGGAAGTTGCCTTTCTTCGACGATAAACGTTTACAAGATCCCGAATATCGCGCAGCCTTTATCCAAAAAGAACTGCATCGACCTTTTAACTTAGCCAGCGATTTAAAACTGCGTTCGTGTTTAATGCAGATTGAAAATGGAGAACAGATTTTGATTCTCGTTCTTCACCACATTGCTGCTGATGGTTGGTCGAAGTCAATTTTGGTAAAAGAGTTGATGGAACTCTACAGCGCAGCGCAAGCGGGACAAACTGCCCAACTGCCCACACTCCCTGTGCAGTATGCCGACTATGCTTTATGGCAAAGAAAGCACTTTGCAGGAGATTACCTGGCCCAACAACTCGACTGGTGGACAGCGCGACTCAAAGGCATTAGCCCACTTGAATTGCCTACGGATTTTCCCCGCCCAGCAGTACAGAGTAATCGCGGCGCTAGTTTCCGTTGGCAGATGGATCGAAAACTCAAAGAATCCTTAAATGCCCTGGCCCTTAAAGAAGGCGCCACGCTCTTTATGACCTTGCAAGCAGCCTTGCAGATTTTACTCTATCGCTACAGCGGACAAAATGACATCTGTCTGGGAACGCCAGTAGCCAATCGGATTGATCCACGCTTAGAGTCTTTGGTAGGATTTTTCATCAATACCTTAGTCTTACGCACTCAAATCGATGGAGCAGCAAAATTTGTGGACTTGCTAGAGCAAGTAAAAGGAGATACACTCGATGCGATGGCCCATCAGGAAGTTCCTTTTGAGCAAATCGTAGAACGGGTCGAAAAGGATCGAAGCAGAAGTCGCAGCCCAATTTTTCAGGTGCTATTTACCTTACAAAATGCACCAGATATTGCTAATCTAGATTTGGGAGAATCTTCTATCTCTTCCGAGCCGATTGGTGAAGGGGCTGCCTTGTTTGACCTGAGTTTCTCGATGACGGAAAATACCAGAGGCCTAGAAGTAGGCATCCTATACTGTAGCGATTTGTTTAGCGCAGCTACCATTGAGCGCATGGCGCAGCACTTTGAATTATTGCTCCGCTCGCTCACCGCTGCCCCCGAACAAGCCATCGACCAATTGTCGATGTTGGGAAAGGTAGAACAAACGCAACTACTCGAAACCTTTAACGATACCCAACGAGATTACCCACTTGACCAGACGGTAGTCGCTGCCTTTGAAAAGCAAGCTGCTCGGACGCCACAACAAGTGGCCTTATCAGTAGCTGGGATTAATACTAGTTATGGCGAACTCAATCAACGAAGCAATCAGCTGGCGCATCATTTGCTACAAGCTGGTTTGCAAGTAGGGGATCGAGTAGCCATTTGTTTAGATCGTTCCCGTGAAATGGTGGTGGCTATGATGGCCGTGCTTAAAGCGGGTGCTGCTTATGTTCCAGTTGACCCCAACTATCCTGATGAGCGGATTACTTTTATCCTAGCGGATTGTGAAGCCAGTTATGTGATTAGCGAAACCGATCACCTGAGCCGCTTTAACGAATACCCAGAGGATAAGATAATCGCGATCGATCAAGAGTGGTCAACGATTGAACAACAAGCTTCAAGTAATCCTAACTTACGCGCTCAAGCGGATGATCTGGCTTATCTGATCTACACTTCGGGCTCTACGGGTAAACCTAAGGGGGTAATGCTTGGTCATCGTTCGTTGAGTAATTTCCTTTACTCGATGCAAGAAGACTTACAGGCAGATTCCACGATGCGTTTGCTAGCAGTCACGACTTATAGCTTTGACATCTCGATCCTGGAAATATTTTTACCCCTCGTTGCAGGAGGTCAAATCGTACTCGCTACTGGAACTACCGCTAGTGATGCCCTTGCCCTTCAGCAAGTCCTCAAAGAATCGGAGGCTACTCATATGCAAGCCACTCCTGCTACTTGGCAATTGCTAGTGGATGGGGATTGGAAAAATGAGACCAGTATTACGATTCTGACGGGAGGAGAAGCGATCAAGGAACAATTGAAAAACACCTTGACGAGCTGGGGCGATTATCCCGTGTGGAATTGTTACGGGCCGACGGAAACCACCATTTGGTCGTCGCTCAAACAACTCCACGGAGCAGAGAAGGTAAACATTGGTCGACCTTTAGCGAATACGCAGGTTTATATCCTAAACCAAGTAGATAGCACGGCACCACAACTGGCTCCATTAGGAGTAGTGGGAGAGTTGTGTATCGCCGGCGAAGGATTGGCCAAGGCTTACTGGAACCGCCCGGAACTAACGGCGACTCGTTTTATCGCTGACCCATTTAGTTCTAATCCCAAAGCACGAATGTACCGGACTGGTGATCTGGCGCGTTGGTTGCCCAATGGAGAATTAGAATGTTTGGGCCGGATGGACGATCAAGTCAAAGTGAGAGGTTACCGGATAGAACTCGGAGAAATCGAAAGCATCTTAAGTACTTCGCCACAAGTTCGTGCCTGTGCCGTAGTTGCCAATCAAGACGAACAAAATATTACTCGCTTGGTGGCCTACGTAGTACCGGAAGAAAACTTAGCGCCGGATGCTTTACGTGCTCACCTACAGACACAATTGCCGGATTATATGGTGCCCTCGGTTTGGCAAGCATTGGAAACATTGCCCCTTACCCCAGCGGGTAAAACCGATAAGAAGGCTTTGAGTCGCCGCAAAGTAAAGGTCGAATCGGGCCGCGCTTACGAAGCTCCGCAAACAGCCTTAGAGCTCAAGTTGGCTCAAATATGGGAAGATTTGCTCGGTGTCGAACGCGTAGGTCGAAACGACAATTTCTTTGAATTAGGTGGCCATTCGATTTTGGTGATTAAGTTGGTCGCACGGATTTGTAATGCCTTTGGTATTGAACTAACCGTCAACACGATCTTTGAATCGCCCAGCCTACAAGACCAGGCTCTTCATCTTGGAGTAAGCCCTGATTTGAGTGAGGCAGATGGAACTTTCCCACTGCTGAGTAAACTCAATACTGCAAGCGATCGTCCTCCTTTATTCCTGGTACCAGGGGTGATGGGAAATACGATGATCTTTATGCAGTTGGCTCAGGTACTAGAACAGGATTTTGAAGTACACAGTTTCCAGGCTTCAGGGCTCGATGGCCATTCGCCACTCCTGCCTACGGTTGAGGCCATGGCAGATGCTTACATAGAAGAACTTCTGGCCAAGCATCCACGGGATTCTTATCAGCTCGGTGGCTTTTCCTTTGGTACTGATGTGGCATTGGAAATCGCTTCACAGCTACGAGAACGTGGATATGGAATCGAACCAATGGTCATTTTTGACAGTTTGATTCCTTGGTATAAGCAACATTCCTTTGAAGTACCGGATGGGCGTAACCCGCTCTGGATGTTTAGTCGACATTTTGCTCGGAAATACGGTTTCCACGATGAGCAAAGTGGTTTTACCCTCCACTGGTATCAATCAGGAGTAATAGAAGGCAAAACTTTGGAAGAACAGTACAAAATCGTTTACGAACGGATCAAAGAACTCGGCGTTGAGGTTAGTGAACAATTTTTCAATGGCCATGCTGATGTCTTTTTAAATCACTGTTCTATTCCGCGTTACCTTCCGAATTCAGAGCAAAAACTGGATTGTGATATTTTGCTTTTTACTGCAAGACCAGAAATTGATTATGGTTGGCAATTGACGACTACGGGCCAAGTAACCATCTTGGACGGACATACTTCTCACGCTCAATTATTGAGAAATCCACGCGTGTCGTGGGTAGGAGAACAAGTGGTCAAACACCTGCTCAATCGATAAAATACAAGAAGTCATCTCAGTATATTTTTGGAGTTATGGAATTAATCCTTTGGTAACTGCAAAGCTTTTCTGAGATGGCTTCTATGAAAATGATGATATCGTGATCAATGTACTTATACTACCAACAACTTAGCAACGGAGGTACTACCACAACTGGCCTTGCCCGTCGGATGTAGACCTTCGCCACACCCATCTTAAGTTCGTAGATAAGTTGATTTTTTCAACCACTAATATAGCCATGAATAATTTGACCGATTACTACCTCCGTCACATCGATCATCACGGTTTACAAGTTCCGCCACTTGATCCTGGCCAGAGCATTCATGATTGCTTCGATGTTATTTTGGAATATTGGTAAGCCCCTCTCGATATGAAATCAGTAATGTTTCTAAAACACGGCCAAGTAGATCGCCCGCTGGGCTTCTACGCCGATGAATATCAAATCACCCTTTCTGAATGTGGCCACCGACAAATAGATGCCGCTCGCTCTTTTGTAGAGAAATTTGATCCGCAAGTAATTATCACTTCTCCCTTGCCATGTACCCTACAAACCGCTTGGGGAGTCAATGCCAATTTACAAGTGGATATTATCAAAGAAGAGGATCTACGTGAAAGAGCTTTTCGAACGCTATTCGGGATGCAGACTCAAGAAATCAGTCGGCAATATGGTCAGAAGTTTCTAGCAGAATTACACCGAGGAGGAGAAAACGTAGAAGTAATTGGAGAAGAAGATTTGTTAGATGCTTCCCAGCGGGTTAAGCAAGTTTTTTCCCGCTACCTTCAAGAACTAGATGCCGATCGAATACTCTTCGTTTCTCATGGCGGACCACATAGCTGGCTTTGTTGTCATCTTTTCCACCTGCCACTTAGCCGATTGCGTTTGTTCCATCTAGGAGAAGCGTGCTACTCGAAATTTTCTTTTGAAGATACCAAACTAACCAAGGTTTGGGCCTTAAACGCAGCCTGTTAAAATATGATTTAACTCAACAAATTGACTTTCAACTAATCCATTAACTCACCCTTTAAATTCCGATGAATCATGATTGCTGAAATCGCGCTACCCCCCTTACAAGAGTTATTGGCCAATGCGACCCTATT
>SPJL01029002.1_pt1 | contig 26024 bp, 17 predicted proteins | sample 3741751 | NCBI WGS metagenome assembly SPJL01 (sample SAMN10925998, study PRJNA522277) | cold seep metagenome | isolation source: Elba SIP-enriched marine methane seep metagenome, extraction at timepoint T3 | place: Italy: coast of Elba, Mediterranean Sea | reverse complement strand
CCGATTCTATAAAAAATCGTAAGGGATGCCCAGTTTTTTTGGAAAAATATTCCGCTAACTGAGGCCATAGGAATGGAAACAATTCAAGCGATATGCTATTGTGGAGCTTGAAGTGTTGGTTAAATTGCTGTTTTCCAGGCTGTTGTAAGTCATTCCTAGCTCAAAATTAGGGGGATTTTGTACATCAGTCAAGGGTAGACATAAAAAAAGCTGCGAGAATGTACTTCTCGCAGCTTTCAAATTACCCCTTATGGGGCGGACATTTATTTATTTTTCGCGACTCGGAAAGTCGTCGTTTTTCCAGAATCTGTGTATGTCACACGAATGAGATAAACTCCATTGTGTGAGATTTGCGATAGATTAAGCTCTAGATTCTCTTCTCCTTTTACCAACTTGTGCGTACTGATCAATTGACCAGAGATGCTATAGACCTCAACGATACCGTCAGATTCCCAGTCTTGCAGGGGAGTCAAGGTAACTTGGTCTTGGAAAGGATTAGGGAAGACTTCAGCCATCACTCTGTCACTAACCATGATTTCAGCTACGTTAGAATACTGAATCCCCGTTCTTGGGCTTACTACCCGAATCCGGTAGGCATTCGAACCTAAACGTGCTCCAGTATCTTTAAACTGGTAGTAGTTAGTTTGCAACTCATCGCGTTTGCCTTTTTCATTACCGATTTCACTCCAGTTTTTACCATCTAGCGTACGTTCGATAAAGAAGTTGTAGGCATCTAACTCAGGGCCCATTTCCCATTCCAGCATTACATCTTCGCCATCCACGATGTAAGCACTCAAGCCTAAATCTTCGCCATTAAGCGGGGTAGGGCAATCAGCTGGATCTTTAACGCATACTTTTACGGTATTAGATTCCACAAAATCAGGACAATCCAAGCGGCGAGCGCAACGGATAAAGTAAGTCGTCTGGGTGAGTGGGCCAGGCTGGTAGTTAGGAGCATCTGGAGCACCGATGATAGGTTTCCAGTAGTTGGTATCAAATGGTATATCTATGAGAGAGAACATCCACATGTACTCAATTGGACCAGAACCACCTGTTGGGAAAGTGATATTGATAATCTCGTAAGGCGTTTCACCGGGGCAAATTTCAGGTTGCTGACCAGCGCTAGCAATTTCTCCACCGTCTCCTACAAAGTTCAAACAGATTGGACGGATACCCGCATCAATGGTCAAATCATCTGGTTGGCCATAGGTAACGGTAAATGGATCAGTTTTGCCATTGGCAGGATTTGCATCACTATCGAGGCTATCGTCACCACCCTGATTGGCATCAGAGAAGGTCCAATCTTGTGGTAAGTCCATAAAGGAAATGATGAATTCACCGAGTGGCACACATTCCAAGAGATAAGCACCATCAGCATCCGTTACATCTTCCATGATGAGCTGATCATCTGCTGTACAGAAAATATCATCAGGTCCAGCACTCAAGAGTTTAACCTGAACACCTTCCACGCCTACTTCATCTGGATCTTGGATACCATCGTGGTCTACATCAAACCATACAAAGTCTCCAATATTGGTACAGAGGTAGAATCCTGCATCCAAAGTAGGATTGTACTCTCCTGACATTAAGGTAACGATCTGAGTCATTCCTCCCATGTCTGGGTCAGCATCACTATCGCGAGCATCGTTGCCAAAATTAGGACGAGTAGAAGTATAACCAGCAGGAGTCTCGAAAGTTACTTTATAACTACCAGGTAGAAGGCCATCAAACATGTACATTCCATCTGCGCCAGTATTCATCATCCGCATTACGGGAGTACCATTATTACCCATTCCATTGAGGGTAACTTTTACTCCTTCGATTGGAATGGCCATATTTTCTTGGATACCATCTTGGTCTCTATCCTCCCAAACGAAATCACCCAACTTAGCAGGATCTTCCAAGGTTACGGAAGCTTCGCAAGTACAGCCACCAGCATCGGTAATCGTAACGGTATAAGTTCCCGCGCTCAAACCAGTAGCTTCTTGAGTCATCTGACCGTCGCTCCATAGGTAAGTATAAGGTGCTGTGCCACCCATTACACTTGCCGAAGCTGATCCATCTGATCCACCGAGCATGCTGATATCAACACCTTCAAAGTAACTAGAGGTAACTTCTGCCGAACAAGAAGTGATTTCTGGGAATACGGTTACTTCTGCATTATCCGTAGCTGTACAACCATTAGCATCAGTTACTTCTACCGTAATGGTATAAGTACCCGGCATCATCATCATATAAGTTGGAGTAGCACTGGTAGGATCGTCGAAAGAACCACCCGTTGCCGTCCATAAGTAGGATAGGCCAGTGCCACCAGCATTAGCCGTAAAGGCGATGGAAGCCGGGCCACAAGACGAAGCCGTCTGAGGATCAATGCTAACGGTAGGTCCAGCACTTACCGTCACTTGGAGAGAAGCGCTATCTGTACAACCATTGCCATCGGTTACTTCTACCGTGATGGTATAAGTACCAGGCATCATCATCATATAAGTAGGATTGGCGATGGTAGGATCGCTAAAGGAACCACCCGTTGCTGTCCAGTTGTAGCTCAGGCCAGTGCCCGTAGCCATTGCGGTCAATTGCAGTGCTTCGCCAGAACATACCGTTTGGTCACCGCTAGGAATGATGCTAACATCAGGATTAGGGTTGATGGTAACCGTAGTAGAGGCAGTAGATGAGCAACCATTTGGATAAGTTACTTCCACCGTGATGGTGTAAGTACCAGGCATCATCATGGTGTAGGTTGGATTGGCACTAGAAGGATCATCAAAAGAACCACCTGTTGCCGTCCAGCTATAACTGAGGCCCATACCGCTAGCGGTAGTGCTCATGCTCAAGGATTCTCCCATACATACTCCAGCATCAGCCGGGTTGATGCTAATACTTGGATTATCATTGATGGTTACTTCTGTAATCGCCGTAGCGGTACAGCCATTAGCATCGCTTACTTCCACCGTAATGGTATAAATACCCGGCATCATCATGGTGTAGGTTGGATTGGCGCTAGAAGGATCATCGAAAGAACCACCTGTTGCGGTCCAGCTATAAGAGTTAAAGCCAGCAGGGCTTGTGCTTAGCGCTACACCTTCACCTGGGCATGCATCGCCGCCACCAAGGATGGTCACACTTGGATTATCATATACATCAAAGCCAGCACCGTCGACATCCAGCGCACCACAGATGCTGCCACCGCCCTGAATCAAAAGGGCATTGACATCAAAACCAGTAGTAACACCGATTTGAATGCTAGATAGATCAAGGGTATTTGGATCGTAAACTAAAGTATGGATGGTATAAGAACCAGCCATGGTAATATCGAAATCTGGAGTAGCATTGGTCGCTTGAATCACCAGGCCAGCACCAGAGGTTAATACATAAATCGTTTGGTAACCAGCGGGAACTACTGCACCATTAGCTGTAGCACTGATGGTAGTCGTACCACCGTTCAAACAGGCATCATGAGGGTTGGGAGTAAGGTTGCCTGCCATAGCCGGACAGGTAGTACATTCATCGTCGATGGTAATACTGCCTGTTCCAAAACAACCTGTTGAATTATCCGAAACATCTACGGAATAGAATCCAGGGTCCAAGTTGTCAATGCTAGGAGTAGTAGCACCATTGCTCCACAAATAAGTATAAGCACCAGAACCACCAGAGGTCATCGCGCTAGCGGTACCGCCCATTACACAAGTAGCATTAGTACCTGTAACGGTCACGGTCAGTTGAGTACCGGAGGAATTAACCACTACAGAACCTTCTGCGGTACAACCGTTAGAATCGGTTACGGTCACTGTATAAGTTCCAGCAGCCAAGCCCATAGGATCATTTACCGTAGCACCATTGCTCCACAAGAAAGTATAGGGAGGAACTCCCGTCATTACTCCTACATAAGCAGTTCCATTATCGATACCACAATCGGCATCAGTACTAGAAGTCATGATCCAGAGTCCTTCAGGAGAAAGCTCTACCTCTTGACTAGCTTCTGCGGAACAGCCATTAGCATCGGTCACGGTTACCCCGTAAGTACCAACGCTCAAACCAACAGCAATATCAGTAGTCTGACCATCGCTCCAGAGGTAAGTATAAGGAGGAACACCATTAGAAGCAATTACTGTGGCGGTGGCATCTGCGCTACCGGTACAGGTTTCAAAACTAGCGGTGGTGAAAAGAGAAATAGCAGGTCCGGTAAGTACATCTACCGTGGCAACCGCCTGACAGCCCAAGGCATCAGTAACTGTTACGGAGTAAGTACCAGGAGCCAAGTTAATGGCATCTGCTGTGGTTTGACCATCGCTCCAGAGGTAGGTATAAGGCGCTGTACCCAGCATGGCAGATACACTAGCAACCCCAGTATTGCCTCCTATACAGGCAGGAGTAGAAGAGGTCATCAACCAAACACCTTCGGGATGCAATTCTACCGTTCCAGTAGCGATAGCGGTACAACCATCAGTATCGGTAACAGTTACCGTATAAGTTCCCACATCAAGGCCAGTAGCCTGAGCGGTCAATTGACCATTGCTCCATTCGTAAGTATAGCCAGGGACGCCGTTGAAGGCGATGGCATCTAAAACACCATTGCTACTAACGGCACAGGTGGTATAAGAAGGCTGAGGACTAACCAATACACCCAAGTTAGAATTGGCACAAGAGTTATTACAACCACAATCTGCATCCGCACAATCGATTTGGCCATCACCATCGTTGTCGATACCGTCGCCACAAAGGGCTGGAGTATTCTCGTTGATGATAATTTCGGCGAGGTGACAACTGGCGCCGTCATTACTACGAGTGGGAGCACCAATAGCTGCTGCGCTAGAAACACCAGTTTGTACATCAACCCGGTAGATTATACCGGTAGAGTTGTTGGAAGCGAAAAAGGCGCCATTGGCATCCGCCCAAACGGCACCAAAGCCAACATCCGCATCGCGAATGGGGCCGGAGGTAATGACTTTGGTCGCATTACCCGTAGTAGGGTCAAGCTTCCAAAGCGCATTTCCATCATCATTTACCCCATAAAAGAAGTTATCCGTCCGATTGAAGGCGATATCAGCCAAATCAAAATCAGGATCGGAGATGGGAAAAGATACCGCAGTCAAAGGACTGGCAGAAACATCGATTTTATACAATACATCAGGACGAGTGACGAAGAGGTTACCACTGGTGTCAAAATCACCATTGGTGGTTACTCCTATGGGAGCTAGACTATCAATAGCGCCCATTACGCTCAAGGTTCCGTCTGCATCTACCCGTACCAATCTGGAGCTACCATTATCGATACCATAGATAAAGTTATCTTCGGAATTATAACCAATCGCGTTATACTTTGGATTGGTAGGTCCCACCGTCACGTAAGTACTAGTTACAGGGTCAAAGCGATTGAGCTGACCTGAAATAACCTGATACAGCGTAGCGTCGCAGGGAAAAGGCGTTTGTGCTTGCGCCATCACTCCCCAAAGGAGTAGACCGAGCACTAGCAAGGACCATTTCTGGAAAATGGCTATCCTGGCAGTTGAATAGGTTTGTAGGGTAAATGTCCGTTTTTTCATGAAATCATAGTTTTGCAAAAAAAATTGGCTTAAATATGCCGGATTTGTTCCACAGTAATACTGCGAACAAATGGTGATTTATTCGTAACGAGTAAACGGTTTCGGGAAAGGTGACTGTTTAAATGGTATTTTATAGGGTGCGAATTGATCGCAACAACAAATGTATGAAACAAAAGTAACATACATAAAAAGCATTTCTACGCTTTAATTTACACTTTGTTAGAGCAGAAATGTTGTTATGTGTTGTTTTGGTTTATGATGATCCGTTTTCTCGAGTCGATTCGTTTAGATTGCTTTGTTATTATGGTGGGAGTTCAACTTATAGATCAACACTTTTCTACCAGCACCGCCCCAAAATTAGGAAAAAGCAGGCTTAAACTCAAATTTCTTAAACCGCTTCCACCGTTTTGTGAAAAACTAATTCTCAGGAAAAGTAAAGGTTCTAGATCGTGGTGACTTTAGGTCTCGGGGTAAATACTTCTACAATTTGGAACTTTTTTAGGTAAAATTCAGGTATTAAGACCATTATTTTGCTCCAAAAGGGCTTTTTTTTACGTCATATTATTACCAAATTTAATGGCAAAGTTAAAGATTAAGGCAAAAGACCTGCGCAGACTCGGTTTTGCGAAAGGACCACAAAGTGGGGTAGCGCTAGAAATACTTCGGCGTTATCACCTCCGTACAGAGCCTGCTACGGCGCTTTTGCTGTTAAAAAATATCCTCGCTCAACCAGAAGATTTTCTGGCAGATGAGGTTTGGGAAAAATTAGCGCGATTATTAGTGGGAGCAGCAGCAGAGAAAAAAAATGCGATTCCACTAGCCGAAGAAATACAAAATTATCACAGCTTTGGTAAGGAAGGAATCGCCGAAGGTGCTATCCAGCAGATGGATACGGCAATGCGACTTCCAGTAACTACTGCCGGGGCCTTGATGCCAGATGCCCACCAAGGCTATGGCTTGCCCATCGGCGGAGTGCTGGCTACCGAAAATGCCATCATTCCCTATGCAGTAGGCATGGACATTGGCTGCCGGATGTGTCTCAGCGTGTTTGCCATCCCCAGCGAATCGCTTGATCGAGATACCAAAGATTACAAACGCCTGCTCCAAGAACACTCGCGTTTTGGAAAAAAAGCCTTCGACGACCCCTACGAAGATGAAGTGCTCGAAAACCCCCTTTTCGCTGAAATTCCCTTGCTCCGTAAGTTGCAGGGAAAAGCCAGGCAACAAATCGGTAGTTCTGGCTCCGGCAATCACTTTGTAGAGTTTGGTAGGGTAGAGCTTACGCAAGATGACCCTCAATTGCAATTGCCCTTGGGGACTTACCTCGGCCTTTTAACCCATTCGGGTTCGCGAGGCTTTGGCGCTGGTATTGCTCAGCACTACACTCAGGTGGCCATGAAAAACTGCCTGCTTCCCAATGAGGCTAAATCTTTGGCTTGGCTCGATCTGGACTCGGAAGCAGGGATGGAATATTGGCTGGCTATGAATTTAGCAGGTGATTATGCTTCTGCTTGCCATCATCATATTCATCGACGTATGGCCTTGGCCTTGGGGGAGGCTCCACTGGCACAGGTAGAAAACCATCACAATTTTGCTTGGAAGGAAAAACAGGCCAATGGTCAGGAATGGATTGTCCATCGTAAAGGGGCGACTCCGGCGGGAAAAGGTGTTTTGGGAATTATCCCTGGATCAATGACGGCACCGGGATTTATCGTTAGAGGGAAGGGCGAAGAAAGTTCTTTGTCTTCGGCAGCCCATGGTGCGGGGCGGGCGATGTCGCGACGCAAGGCTAAAAACACGTTGAATCGCAAGGAAATTAGACAGCAGCTAAAGAAGGCGGGCGTAAGTGTGATTGGCGGCGGCGTTGATGAGGCGCCACAAGCTTACAAGGACATTCACGAAGTGATGAAACAACAACGACAGCTAGTGGATATCATCGGTAGTTTTCAACCTCGGATCGTAAGGATGGATAATGCTTAGGGTCAAAGGGCCTCTTTTTCCAACAACTGACGGTGAATCTCATAGACCTGAGGGATCAATAGCTTTTTTCCATCATTCCAAACCACAAAATCGGAGCGTTCGACCTTTTCTGCTTCTGGAAGCTGCTTATCTATCCGGGCCTGTACCGCTTCTGCCTCGATCGAATCGCGAGCCATGACTCGTTTGATTCTTAATTCCAAAGGCGCGGTTACACAGATAATATAGTCCAATTGCTCGTAGGAGCCACTTTCAAAAAGCAATGCGGCTTCTTTTAAGGTATAGGGAGCCTCTTGTGCTTCGTGCCAATTCAAACTGTCGCGGGCAACGGCCGGGTGTACCACGGCATTGAGTAAAGCCAATTTTTTACTATCGTGAAAAGCAATCTGCGCGATATGCGCCCGATTCAGACTGCCATCGGCCTGATAGGCGGCTTCCCCAAAGATTTTTTTTATTTGCTCGATCAATTCACCATCTTCCACCATCAATCTTTTGGCGGCAGTATCAGCGTAATAGACGGGAATCTCCAGCGTCTCAAAAATTTTGCAAATGGTCGTTTTTCCACTGCCAATTCCTCCCGTAATTCCAATTTTTAACATAGTCGTATAGGCTCTTGTAAGGTCGGAAGGTATTTTAAATTGACCAAAGCGCCAAAAAATGGCCTAGTTTACCTCGATTTTTCTGCCGCAATCCACACAAAGGCGTAATTGGCATTTTTTTCGTCAGAAATAATTACTAGCTTGTTGTGACAAAGGCATGAATAACTTCTTCAAATACCCCCTCTTCCTCTTTTTACTGACCTTGGTGTTTCCGACCCAAGCTCAGGATATTCATTTTTCTCAATATTACCACAGCCCTCAAAACCTCAATCCCGCCCTAGCAGGCGTGATGGCGGCAGATTATCGCTTTAGTAGTTTGTATCGTAGCCAGTGGCAATCGGTGCCCGTGCCTTATGTGACTTATACTGGCTCTTTCGATATGAAATATTTTCTGCCTAAGCATCGCGATGGCTTTTTTGGAGGAGGACTATTATTCAATTACGATCAGTCGGGCAGTGCAAAGTGGCGTTTGGCTCAATTGGCTTTGACGGCTAACTACTCTCGTGCTTTGAATGACCAAAATATCCTTACCGCTGGCTTTCAAGTGGGAGGTTCTCAACGTTCGCTCAATATAGGAGACCTCACCTTCGCCAATCAACACGATGGCGAACAGTTTGACCCCAATCGAGCCACCGGAGAAAATAATTTGCAGGATAATGGTTTTAGCTATACCGACATAAGTGCTGGAATCAATTGGAATTTTACCCGATTGGCAGGACGGACTAATGGAAAATCAAGTGGTAATCTAGGCTTGGGAGTCTTTCACGTCAATCGTCCGGGCCTGGGAATCTATTCCGACAGTCGCCCTCAATTGCCTTTTCGCTTTACCATTTATACTTTTGGTTGGACCAGTTTTCCGAATATCGAAAAGTTTGATTTTTTCTACAGTGCCTTTGGCTCTTTGATGGGTTCCTCCAACGAAGGAATGGTTGGTGGCGATGTCCGTTATCATTTAGAGGATTCCAAATCGGGAAAAAAGGTCGCACTATCCATAGGGCTTCATTATCGTTATATGGGACTCAATGATGCGTTGTTTCCGGTCGTAAAAGTATTTTATGAAGATTGGACGGTTGGCTTTTCTTACGATCTCAACCTGTCGGAGTTTCGCGTAGCGACTCAGGGTAGGGGAGGTCCAGAGCTTTCGGTGATCTACACCATTACCACCGTCAAACCCCTAAAAGAATTTAGAGCCTGTCCTATATTTTAGTGTTTAAGCCCATCCAACTTATGAGAAATAGCCTTGCCTTCTTCTTGCTTTGTTTGTTCCTTCCCTGTTGTGCGATTGGGCAGAGCTTCAAGGCCTATCAGAAAGCAACGGCCAAAGCCATGAAAGCCAAGGATTATTATTCGGCGATGGAATATGCAAGACTCGCTTTGGAAAAAGTACCTGCCAATATCGAGGCGCGTTTTGCCTATGCCCAGGCTGCCCAGGCTTTTAAAGCCTATGAAGTGGCCGAGAAAGCTTACCGCAAGGTGGTGAAGGCCAAAGGAGGAAATGATTTTCCTCAGGCCGGGTTTTACCTCGGCCAGGTGCAGCAGGCGCAAGGCCTTTACACCAAAGCCCAAACTACTTTCGAAACCTTTTTACAAGAAAACGCCCAACATCCATTGGCTACTCAAGCTCAACTGGAGCTAGAGCAATGCCGCTGGGCGGAAAACCAGCGTCTTGCCGAAGAAACCGATCCTTCGGGGATCTTGGTGCAACCACTCAAGAAATCGGTCAACACTGCCAATTCCGAATTTGCCCCTCTGATGCGAGGCGACACCTTATATTACACCTCTTTTCGTTATCCCAATAAAGCGGACACCCAAAACCCCGCTCGGAAGATTAGTAAAGTGCTCTATTCGATTCGCGCGGCTCGTGGTCGGACGCTTCCACGGCGCTTTAATGAAAAGGAAAAACACACTGCTCATATTACTTTTAGTCCACAGGGCGAACGGATGTATTATACCATTTGCGAATACTTGCCGGAGCAATTGAATATCCGTTGCCAGCTTTATGAGCGGAAGAAAGATCGTCGGGGTCGATGGGCCAAGCCTAAGAAATTACCAGAGCCCATCAATCTGAAGGAGCATACCAGCACCCAGCCTCATTATACTTATGATGAACAATTCCAAAGTGAAGTGCTCTATTTTGTTTCGGACCGACCAGCGGGAGCTGGTGGCTTAGATTTATGGTATAGCCTTCGGGATTCTTTGGGTAAATGGAGCGAGGTCCAGAATTTGAGCGACCTGAATGGTACGGGAGATGAGTTGAGCCCTTATTTTAATACTCTAACTGGACAATTGTCTTTTTCTTCCAACAGTTATGGTGGTTTTGGAGGAACGGACCTTTTTCAAAGCCAGTGGTCAGTGGCTGATTCTAGCTGGGTCAAACCTCAAAATATGGGTTTACCCTTCAATAGCAGTTATGATGATCTCTACCTTTCGTATACATCCGATACCACCGTGGCCTATTTGGTTTCCAATCGTGAAGGGACTCAGTACTTAGATCGATCCAACAAAAGCTGCTGTTATGATATTTTTCGAGTAAAAATGCCGGTGCCCGTTGAAGAGACCCCCGAGTATACGGAGGTTGACTTACCTCCCGTTACAGATAGCTTGTGGATAGACCCCGTGGTCAGTATTCCCGATCCAGTGGTAAAAGAAGAAAAATTGGAACCTACTACTTTAGAAGATTTTCTTCCTTTGGCCTTGTATTTTGATAATGATGAACCCGACCGTCGTACCCGTCGTACCACTACGCGAAAATCTTATGGGGAGACCTTTGATCGTTATTATGGACAAAAGCCGATTTATGTGGAAGAATATTCGAGTGATTTGGAAGAAGAAGAGCGATGGACGGCCCAAGAGGAAATGGAGGCTTTTTTTGACGCTGAGGTGTATCAAAATCGAGAATGGCTAGACCGTTTTTCTGAAATTTTACTACTGCGATTGGAAGCTGGCGAACAGGTCGAAATCTTTATCAAAGGCTTTACCAGCCCTAGGGCCAATAGTGACTATAACCTCCGTTTAGGGCAACGTAGAATCAGCAGTGTCCGCAATCATTTCTTTCAATATCGCGATGGAATTTTCCTTCCTTATCTTAACCGAACCCAATTAATCCTCTCCGAACGCTCCTTTGGAGAAACTTCTGCCGACCAATCTGTTAGTGCTGATCTCAATGATCGACGCAATTCTATTTACAGTATTGGTGCCGCTCGCGAACGTCGCGTCGAAATTCTCGAAGTGGTGCGCAATAAATTTGAATAAAATATCCCCCTTTTTTAGTATTTCATTTTCTTTTGATGTGAGCCTCATATAAGCCAATCTCTTATTGCTTTAGAGCTTGGAAACCAGCCAATTCGTATTTTTGGGTAGTTTTTGCATGGCGATTAGGATATATTTGTTAAGTTTTTAACTAGTTGATTATCAGTTCTTTGCGGCATTGTATTTGTGCGAAAAGCATTGGCAATTTGATTGATTCTACATTAATCTAATACGACGACATATGCTACGCTTTTACACCCAAATGCTATTGGTGTTCCTATGCTCCATAGGTACCTTATCAGCTCAGGTCACGGCAGATTTTACTGCTAATCGGACTTCAGGCTGTGGTTTTCTCCAAGTTAGTTTTACCGACTTGTCTTCCTCTTCAGCAGGCAATATTGTCTCCTGGGCCTGGGATTTTGACGGTACCACTGCAGGAGGCCAAAACCCCGGAAATATTTTTAGTACTCCCGGGACCTACACCATTTGCCTAACCGTCACGGACGATCAAGGCAATACCGGACAGACTTGTAAACCTGATTATATTCAGGTATTTACCATTCCTGAACCTGACTTTATCGCCACACCCGATGCAGGATGTGCGCCTTTACACGTAGTCTTTAATGATCAAACGCTTACCGGCGAAGGAGCTATCGTAGAACGAATCTGGGGGGTTGGTGGAGTCAATGGTGTAATCATTGACGATGGATCGAGCCCAACAGTGGAAAATGATTATCCTTTGTCGGATGAGTATACGATTAGTTTGACGGTTAGAGACGCCAATGGCTGTACCAATACGACTACCAAAAGCAATTACGTCAAGGTTAATGAAGCGCCACCGATTAGCATCTCCGCTCCAGTTCGCGATGCCTGCGAGCCACCTTTTGTCGTCAATTTTGTCAATAATGATCCTCGCCCCGGTATCATTTATACCTGGAATTTTGGTGATGGTCAATCTTTTACCGGGCCTACACCACCACCGACTACTTATAGCACGGCTGGTGCCTTTGATGTCTACGTGCGGGCCGAAGAACCGACCACGGGTTGTTTTAGCGAGCTCAACTTGACCGAGTATATCCACGTCGATCCAGAAATTCAAATTAGCGCTGCTTCCGAAAGCATTTGTATCAATGGCCGGGTCATCTTTGAAGACCTTTCCGGCGTACCTGTCGACAGCTTAGTTTGGGACTTTGGAGATGGTGAAACCGCTAATGACCTACGCCCGAATCACCGCTTCCGCAACTTAGGTTGCTTCACCGTTTCCGTTACGCGTTATGCCACCAATGGCTGTGTAACTACGGCTACTTATCCAACTTGTATTCAAGTCAATGATCGTCCAACCGTTGATTATTCTATCGATGCACCCATCGGTTGTGATTTACCTCATATCGTTACCTTGACGCCCAATACTCCTGGCGCTATAAGCTGGGAATGGGATTTGGGGAATGGAATTACCAGTACCGAAGAAAACCCAACCATCTCCATTAATAGTTATGGCGTTTATCCCGTAACACTCCGGATCGTGGATGGTAATGGTTGTGCCAACCGCTTGGAACGCGATACCATCTTGGTTCAGGAATTGAATGCCGAAAAGGCGTTTAGTTATCAATTTGGTTGTGTGCCTTTAGACGTCACCTTGACCCAGGCCTCGATTTCCCTATCGCCCATCACGGACTACTCTTGGGAAGTTCGTACCGCCGATGGCTCAGCACCAGGAATCGTCTTCACTTCTACCTTAGAAAATCCAACCTTTACCATTGCTGATACCGGAGCCTACAACGTTACGCTAGAAGTAACCAATAGCCTCGGCTGTGTAAATTCCGAAACCTTTCCCTTTGCCCTTCTCGCTGGTATGCCACCAGTGCCCAACTTCCAAGCTACTGCTACCGAAGTTTGCTATAGCGATGGCGCTGGTTTTGAAGACCTTTCTAGCGATTATACCAATGCCTGGTTTTGGGATTTTGGAGATGGCACTTTTTCCGAAGAACAAAACCCGCGACATAATTTCCTCGACACTGGTTTCTACGATGTATCGCTAACGGCATTACATTATGGTTGTCCAGCCACCATTACGATTGATGATGTGGTCCACTTTTTACCACCGATCTCTAATTTTGGAAATGATCTTTCCTGTGATCGGAGCCTCGAACGAACCTTCAATTCTACTTCGGTAGGTGCGGACTCAGTCCTTTGGGATTTTGGAGTGCTGGGCATGGATACCGATACTTCCACGTCTACCGATCCGGTCTTTGTTTACCCAGAGGCAGGAGTCTATGATATTACTTTGATTTCTTATAACGATACGGCACAGTGTTCGGATACACTGGTACAAGCCATCACGATTACGGACCCTTCGGCCTCGTTTACGGTGTCTGAACATCTGGGTTGTCCGCCACTGGAAATCCAAATTACCAATGAATCGGAAAGTGCAGATCGCTTTCGATGGTACGCTCCAGATGGTTTGATTTCTAATGATAAGGCAAAAAATCCAAGGATCGTTTTTGAAGATCCTGGCTTGTATACTGATATCGCCTTGGTGATCACCGATATTTATAATTGTCGCGACACCATCGAATTTGCGGATACCGTACATGTAGTGGATGTTAGACCACAGATCAATCCACGGACTTTTTACAGTTGCGGTCCAGCTACCATTAATTTTGAAGATTTGTCGACTTCCTCCGGTGGGGAAATCGTCGATTGGACTTGGAATTTTGGAACGGGGGATTTATCTCGGGAAGAAGATCCAAGCTATACCTTTACCGAAGATGGTATTTATAATGTCCGTCTTTCCGTAGTAGATGAAAACGGTTGTGAAGAGAAAAATAATTTCCGGGAGGCGGTGATTATCTCTATTCCAGTGCCTTTCTTTGAGGTTCAGGATTTGGGTTGTACCGCAGCTACGGTTCCATTTGTCAATAGATCATCTGGGCAAGAGTTGACCTATCTCTGGGATTTTGGAGATGGAAATTCCTCTACCATGGCCAATCCCGATCACCTATATGCGAGCGAAGGGAGCTATACCGTTTGTTTGACCGTCACTGACCCGCGTGGTTGTGATAGTACCTACTGTATGCCTGATCCTTTATTGATTGCCAATCCCATCGCAGCATTTACCGCAGATAATACCTTGGGGACTTGTCCTCCTTTGTTGGTCAATTTTGAAAACCTTTCTCAAAATGCCACTCAATTTCAATGGGATTTTGGGGATGATAGTGGATCATCGAATCTGGAATCTCCACCAAAGGTGTATACCGAACCGGGCGTTTATGATGTCAAACTCATAGTGACTAGTGCTCCGGGCTGTGTTGATAGTATCACCTTGGATGATTTTATTACCCTAGACGGACCGATTGGAGAATTTGAATATACCGTGCTTGAAAGTTGTGCACCTGGTTTGGTTTCCTTTAAGGGAGAATCAATCGAAGCCTATGATTTTATCTGGGACTTTGGTAATGGCGTACTCGATACCACTTTCAACGTTCAAGAGGATTCCTTTACCTTTAGTTACGAGAGCTTTGGAGATTTTAGGCCTAATTTGATCCTCGCCAATATTCAAGGTTGCGAGCGTATTCTGGAAGGGCCCGATGAAATTAATATTGCAGGGATGGATTTTGACTTTGCGGCTTCCGAAACGCTGTTTTGCAATGATCCTAACCTAAATACTAGTTTTAATTTCGAACAAACATCAAGTACGCCAATTGTAGATTTCCGATGGGAATTTGAAGGCGCAACGATTGCCACTAGTACCGATCCGGCACCGCAAGTCTCGTATTTAGGGCCGGGAACCTATGATGTCATGTTGTATCTTGATAATGGCGTCTGTCAAGACTCCTTACTCAAGGAAGATTATATCCGAATTGGAGAAGTGCCAACGGCCGATTTCACCAGTACAGGACTAATCGGTTGCTTACCACTGCCAATCGACTTTACCGATAATAGCTCCATCGCCACCTCGGCTATCGATGATTGGCATTGGACCTTTGGTGCAGTGGATTCTTCGAAACTGCAAAACCCATCTTACCTTTTTGAGGAGGCAGGTACTTTTGATGTGAATCTAACGGTTACCTCCGCCATCGGTTGTAGCGCAACCCATAGTGAAACGGTCCAGGTAAATCCATTGCCAGAGGCCGAAATTAGCTCAGGCGACGAACTCTGTATCGGGCAGGAAACCCAACTCGAAACGACGCTTTTAACGAATCCTTCTGGCGTGAGCTATCAGTGGACACCAGACCCTGATATGTCTTGTTCGGATTGTCCGAATCCTATCGTTAGCCCACCAGTGACCACAGAATATACCCTACGGGTGACCGATGCCAATGGTTGTTCCAATACCTTTACGCATACGGTCAATGTACTACCATTTCCCGCGCCGATTGTCGATCTGACGGCTGATACTACCATTTGTATCAATGCTGTGGTCCAGTTGATCGCGGATGTACAAAGTACGGTTCCAGTAACCTATCAGTGGGATGAAAACCAAGCCGGTTTGAATTGCTACGAACATTGTATCAACCCGGTCGCAACGCCCTTGCAACCAACTACTTATACCGTGGCGGTTACCAATACCTATGGCTGTACTACTGAGGAAAGTGTCTTTGTCGACATCATTAATGAAACACGTGATTTTGTCAACGATGACCAGACGATTTGTATTGGGGAAGTGACTCAGTTAGAAATTAATTATGGAACCAACCCGGAATGGGTCTTGGCCGATGAATTGGATTGTACCAATTGCTTTGATCCCGTTGCCAGCCCTGAGGAAACGACGACTTATCTGGCTCGCGTGATTTCGGAAAATGGCTGTCGAATCGAAGATTCGGTAACGGTTTTTGTACAGGAACCACAAGATATTGATGCCGGTGAGGATGTGATCCTTTGTCGGGGGCAGGTGGTATTCCTTGCAGGAGATGGAGACGGAAGTGCTGCTTGGTCGCCTGGAATTAATTTGAGTAATCCAAATATCTTAAATCCGATGGCGAACCCGGAAAACACGACGACTTATGTCCTGAGTGTTGATGATGGGGTTTGTACTGCTTTCGATTCGATGACGCTAAATATTATCGGTGAGGTTAGTTTAGCTCAAGGCATTGATCCAACTATTTGTGAAGGAGAAACCGCGCAACTTTCCATCTTGGGAGGTGCCGATGAATATACTTGGTATCCCGAGACGGGAGTTTCTGATCCTTTTATCGCCAATCCTACGGTAAGTCCGACGGAAACGACTACCTATACTGTGGTTGGTACCATTCTGGGTTGCGAATCGGATACGGTAGAGGTTACGGTGAATGTTAACCCACTACCAAGCGCCGAGTTGATCCCGGTTTTGGATTTCTTCCCTGGGGATGAAGTTCAATTGGGCACTAATAGTTTAATCGGTACGGATTATTCCTACCAATGGAGTCCTGCGGAAACCTTGAGTTGTTCGGATTGTCCGAACCCAGTGGCTAACCCTGCGGAGACGATCACCTATACCGTAAGGGTTGACAATCTCGAAACGGGCTGTTTTGCCGAGGAAGTTACCGTACTTAATATGCGGACGGATTGTGGAGAGGACTTGGTTTTCGCACCAAATATTTTCTCTCCTAACAATGATGGTATCAATGATCGGTTTGAATTATTTTCTTCCACGGTCAACCAAATCAGTCTCTTGCAAATCTACGATCGTTGGGGAGCTTTAGTCTTTGAGACTAATGATTTTAGCCAAGGTTGGGATGGTACGGGTAAAGGAAAGGTAATGCCTGACGGGGTTTACGTTTACTTTATCGAGGCCGTCTGTCCACTTGATGGAAGCCCGATCCGCTTACAAGGAGATATCACTATCGCGAAATAAAACTAAAAACCCCGGCGTATTGGCCGGGGGAAGATTTTTCTAGTAGCAGTATATTGTCGTATGCTAGCCGTGCTGCTCCGATACTCATCGGGGTGAGCGCGGCTTTTTATTTTTTATAAGACCCTATGCCTTGAGAAAATCAAGGACCAAATCCAACTGAACATGCTTTTTGATCAACTCATTGGCTCTTTCTACCTTCCAGGGCGTAGCGGTATTGATCTTAACTTCAATTTTATCAATTTTAGTATAAGCTCCCAAGGTATCATAAGCTGTTGAGATCATTGGAATCTCGTGTTTCATGACGTAATCCATATGGAGATCATAGGTATCGAGTGGTTTTTCGAGCAAATCTTCTCCCGTTAGAATTACTCCCGAAAGGGGAACATTTTTCCAACGTTTGCGCTCGCTCAAGGCCTCGATTTGCCGGAGCACTTCCCCCGCTCGTTTATAACTCACCAAAAGCAATAAATGGCAAGGGTCTTTCCGCCGCCGAATGGCATCGATCAACGATCCCGGAATGATGGCCTCCACCCGGTTTTTAAAACCATGCGAATTGACCAAAAAGCGACCTTTAACCGCTTCCTGAATCGTCTGCATGATGGGATTAGATAGAGATTTATCAAAAGGAACGAGGCCAAGTAAAGGCAAACCAATCTGGTTGAGCCGCTTGCTCAGATAATATTCGATCTGTTCCATCTTTTCGGGTAATACCTTATTGACGATTACGCCAATTACGGGTACATCACTGGCCTGAAAATAAGACAGAGAAAGATCGAGACGATCTAGCGTATTGCCAATTCCACCTTCCACGACCAATACCACCTTGGCTCCTAAAAGCTTGGCTACCTGCGCATTAGATAAGCCCACAATACTTCCAACTCCCGGATGGCCCGTGCCTTCATAAACGATGGCATCACAACGATGCTCCAAGATTCTCTTGGCGGCGAGTATCCGTTCTTTAAATCGAAAGTTTTCGGGGTTATCGAGGTAGGCTTTAGTCACTCCCCGGCCAATGGTAGCTGGGCTGTGGATCTCTGCGGCTAATTCAAAGCCCATAATCTTCGAAAACAAAAAGGCATCCTTGTCGACCGACATTTGCTTGAGCTTGACCAATTCTTGACCCATGGGTTTGCAATATCCCAAGTTTTGGAGCCCTTGATTTTTAAGCGCTGCGACTAAGCCGAGCGTAGAGGTGGTTTTACCAACGTGCTGCCCCGTGGCGGCAACATAAATGCTATGATACATGTGCTATATAATTGAGGGCAGAAGATACAAAAAAACAGCAGTTCAAACGAACTGCTGTTGACTAAACCAAATTACCAGGTGGCCACTTGGGCCCATAAGCCTAAGCCACAGGGATATCTTGACGGAAGGTCTCCTGTCCTTCCAATTTAGGAAGGCTTACCAGTAAGGTTCCGTTCTCGTAGCTGGCGCTAATATTTTCTACATCAATTTTTTCATTGAGATCGAACTGACGTTCAAATTCACGGGCTTGATATTCCCGGCGTTTCCAGTTACCCTGTTCTTCGTTTGCTGCCGGAGCAGGAGCGGAGATGGTCAGGATACGGTCGCGAAGGGCGAGTTTGAAATCTTCATTCTGACGCTCGGGGGCGAAGAGGAAGAGTTCGTAGCGGTCATCTAATTCCCGAACATTTACGGGTGGTTGATGATGACCGGAGGCTTTGGCCCAGCGGCGAAATTTTTCTGCCTTTCGGCGGCGGCGATACTCGTGGTGAGCTTGCCATTTTTCATGAGATGCATGTCGGTAACACATAAGAATAATTGTTTTTGAGTGGAAAAATGGGGGAGGGCTCTGCCTCCCCGAGGTTCATCTAGCGAATCACTACGATGTGATTACGCATCGAATGGTAGGAGGGTCTTTCCTGCCAAGTCTCAAATAAGGGCTCGGCACGGTATTCCCTTTCCTCGTAATATCGGTCCCAGTGATCGTGGGAGCGAAGCGCGTATTTAACCTTGCGAACTATAAAGAATACAAGGCTCATAATGGCCGCGATGACCATTGCCGTCAATGCGATTTTCGCCACAAAAAAGAAGACGATCATCATAAAAGAGAAGGCAAAAAAGAACTTAAAAGCTCGCATGATACTATATTTTTTAAAGTGATTAATCTCAACCGTTGCTGCCGCTTTGGCGGCCTTTGCAGTTGTCTTACATTTAGGAAGACGGGCGAGTAGAGATTTTACTTTAAAATTTTGCGAGTTTTTTTAATTTTTCTTGAAAAATTGTTGTAATTGACTGGGATAGAGGGGGTTAGGTAGACATTTTTTAAGGGCGATTACAGTGGTCTTTCCATCTTTTTTTGAAGTGACTGCGTTCTTCTTCGCTCATATTCATCCATTTTTCCTTCCAATAGCGGCGTTTCTTTTGATGGCCTTTAGCACCACCAAAGGCTCCCCAGCGAAGGCCACCTATTAATAGGCGTAGTAAAACAAAAAGGGCAATGGCTTGCCCAAAGGAAATGGCTTTGACCCCGATGAGGTGAGGAAGGGTATAATTCCACAACGCCATAATTAACCACCCCATGGCAGCTAGGAAAAGCGCCGCCATCGCCAGAAAGGAGAGAACTTTGAGGGGGCGAAACTTTTTGCGAAAAATGGTATTGCGATCATGCATAATGCTGATATTTAATGCTTGTCAAGAGATAAAATTACAAAAAAGCGGCCTTTGCTGCCTGCTTTTACTCGTAATCCATAAACTCGTCGTACAGTGCCTGTAATCGATTGCGCAAATGCTGTACCGCATAGCGCTTTCGAGAAATGAGGGTTTTTATATTTTCCCCCGTTCGGTCGGCAATTTCCTGGAAGGTTTGATCCTCCAGTTCATTCCATACAAATACTTGTCGTTGTTTTTCAGGCAATTCGTCCAAGGCCTCGAAAAGCGTAGCCCAAAAGATTTCTTTGAGGTTTTCTTCTTCCGGAGTGGGAAAATCAGACCAAAGAATATCGGTAAGGTGATCTTCTCCTTCCTCATCTTCATACGACATATCCTCCAACAACAAAGGCTGTTGCTTGCGATAGCTATCCGTAACCCGATTGCGGGCCACTCGGAATAACCAACCGCTAATCTGCTCGATCGAATCTATATCGACGACCTTGCTGAGTTGGAACCAAACTTCTTGGAGGATATCTTCGGCTTCGGCATTGGAAGGCACCCGGTTCCGAATAAACCGGAACAGGCGTTGGCTATAGGTCTGGACGACCCCGGGAACTGTATTTCTTTTTCTCGTTTCAGTCATTGGTGCGGGCCATTGAGACCCTCTTTTGACAAGGAAGACGAATGAAAAGTAATTTTACTTTAAATTTTTGCCTTTTTCGTGTTTTTAGACCAAAAAAAAATTCGATGACCGGATTACTAGGTAAAGTTTTTATATTGTTGTTTCAATAACCCCAACCCTTATGAATTTCCAAGCAATACACTCCCTATCCATTTATCCGGCTATTGGAATTGCCCGTGTAGGCAACAGCCCCGATGAATATTTCTTAGGCCCTACGATTCCCGGAATCCCCGCCACCGACCCTGATAATTTTCGCGATCCAGAGGGGCGCATCAAAAGACAGGCCCCCAAATTTTACGTCTATGCCCATGACGCCGATGGGAATATCCTCGGCGAATTGAATGAATCACATGGCGTAAAAATTGACTGGCGGGTAGATGTGGCGAATAAAAAATCATCCTGGTATAATTTTGATATTGCTCTTGATATTCCTACCGCCGAAGGAGCTTACGACATGGATGGCAATGCCACACCAAATGGACTTCCGGTGCTGAGCCAACGCCGCAATCAGGATTTTGTAGGCGAAGATCGCAAGCAGTTGATGATTGAGGCCCGAGCTAAGCATATAACTGGCCGGAATACCAATGCCGATGGAGAGCATTACCACCTCAAAGGCAAAATTGGCCGAGAGCAAACCGAAGTCTACTTAGGAGAACTCCGAACCGATGAAGAAGGCCGACTAATCTTTTTGGGTGGTCTGGGCCATTCTGCTTCGTTTAACAATCCGGCTACTCCAATCGCTACTTTTGCCAACAACCAAGGTTGGTACGACGATACCTCCGATGGCCCCGTTGACGCTAAGGTTGAATTTCCCGACGGAACAGTGATGAAGGCAGAAGGCGCTTGGGTGCTTACGGCACCTCCTAATTTTGCGGTAGGCGTACAAGCCTTTTCCACTGGTTATGAATTGGTTACCGATGTGGCCAGTCGGATGCACCCCGGGATCAAGAAGGAAGTTCCCGCTTTTTATGCTGATATTTATCCCACGCTCCGACAACTTAGTATCAACCAATGGGTAAATGCAGGTGTAACCCGTGAGTTTGGCTGGGGAAGTGCCTATGATTTTAAGGAAGAAGTCTTAATCGAGCGATTGAAAGACGGCAGTGAAGAAAACCGACCTTTTCGGCAGACGATCTTGGAATCTTTCCGCAATCCGAATTTCGAAGAAATGGAGCCCTTGGCCTGGCCACCGCTTTATGGCGATGGCAACACCTTTAATATAAAATCTACTAATCCTCGCAATTGGTTTGCAATCACGGACTTGAAATATTCCTATATCGAACAATGGGCTAAAGGCAATTTTACCATCGATGAAGCGCCAAGCGGGAAAACATGGGAAGAACTTAGCCCGCAGGAGCAAGCCGAAGGATTGACCGAAGCGGCTTTAGAAGAAACCTTGGGTGGCCCCTTTCATCCCGGTTGTGAATTTACCTGGCCTATGCGCCACTCGATGATGTATCAAGCTGATCGTCCTTATCGGATCAAACGCAGAGCCAACCAGGAAGAAGATTTTGGAGTGGCGATTAGTCATAATATCGCCTTGGCTCCCGGTGGGCCATTGGACGGAAGCTCTCCCGGCGATATCACCAAATGGATGGCGGTACCTTGGCAATCAGATACCTCAAGTTGTCTTTCTGCCTACCGCACCTACTCCGGGGAATATTTACCGACCTTCTGGCCAGCTCGGGTGCCCAATGATGTCCTAACGGAGGCCGATTATGATATTATTAAAGAAGCAGATCAAGATACCGAGTTGAGAATAGAACGCTTTAGTCCTGCCAGTCGCAAAAAATGGCTACGGGGTTATATTTATAATGACCAAGGTGGTTTTCTCTATGGCACCTCTATCCAAGATCGGATCAAAGGAATCGAAAAATTTATCGCCGATTGGGGAAAAATAGGAATCCTTACCAAGAAGCATTTGCCCAATCATTATCCATTATTTCCTAAAGAAGTATGGGTAGAAACAGGCCGTTCTTTGGACCCCGAAGATTCCGCGGCCCTTAAGGCGACGACTGGGCAAGCAGCTCAAGGTACTAGCGAACGCCCTCAATGGGTAATGATGAATCCTCGTTATTTGCGTTAGTTTCCTATTTAGATTGAAAAACATCCTCATCATCGGAGCAGGTCCAGCCGGAAGTACGGCTGCGATTTTTTTAGCGCAAAAAGGTTTTGCCCCAACCATCGTGGAGCGAAAGGGCAGGGGCGAAGCGGTTTTAAAAGTAGGGGAGAGCCTTCCTCCTAGTGCTAAGGGCTTGCTAGAGCAAATGGATATTTGGACCACCTTTGAGCAAGCGGGTCATCTAAAATGTTTTGGCAATAAATCCTATTGGGGAAGGGATACCGTAGCTTTTACGGATTTTATAAATCAACCACCGGGCTATGGCTGGCACCTTGATCGTTCTGTTTATGAAAAATGTTTAGTCGACAAAGCCCGCTCGCTTGGAGCGGAGGTGCTGGCTCCTGCTAAATTAAAGGAAGCCCAGTACCAAAAACAAACTTGGGAGGTCAGTTGGGAAGACCCCGAAGGGAATACGACCGATCGACACTTTGATTTTATCGTTGATGCCAGTGGTCGACACAGTTGGTTGGCGCGACGAGCCGGAGTGCAGCGCCGTTATGAAAACCATCAACTGGCCCTCGTAACCTTCCTCCAATCCGCCAAGCCTGAAAACGATGTTGCCAGCCTTATCGAAACCACCGCTCAAGGCTGGTGGTATTCCGCCAATATTCCCGGTGCCAGAATTGCCACTGCCTTTCTCTGCAAACCCAGCAAGACCCAACGAGCAGCATGGCTTAACCCGACGGGCTGGCAGGCTCTGGTAGAAGCCGCCCCTCATACCCTGGCCCGATTACAAGCCAACCAAGCCGAATGGTTACAGAATCCGAAATTCGTGGCGGCCGATAGTGGTATATTGGAAAGAACCTTTGGCCTCGGTTGGGTAGCGGTTGGAGATGCTGCGATGACCTATGATCCAATTGCCTCTCATGGCCTTATGATGGCTCAAGTAAGCGCTCGTGATGCTGCCGAAGCCATTGCCAAGCATTTCCAAGGAGCGAGGGAGGCTTTTATCGACTACGATCTCAGGCTGGGGACGGCCTATTACCATTATGTCAAACAGCGAAGCGAGATTTATCGGTCGGAAAAACGGTTTTTAGAGGCTTCGTATTGGAAGACTCCCATTGAGGGATAATAGAAAGATAATTGAGTGATTTTCTGGAATTTTTTTCTCGTTTTAGGCATTGATATAAGTCGTTGAACCTCTTTGGAAAGCTGGAGGACGAATGAATGTTTTTTTTGCATTATAATTTACTTATTTGTGGTGCTGTAAAAAAAGATACTATGCCTTTATCAACCAAGCGACTAGATTTACCTCACTACGTGGAAGGCGACTTTGCGGACTATCGGAGAATGGTACAAAACCCTGCCGTGATGGAATACATCACTGGGCATCCCTTGAGTGAGGAAGTAACGACAAAGAAATTTGCCAAAGTTTTAAGACTCAATAGCGAATTGGGGAAGTTGGGGGTGTACAAAGTGCTTGATCGCGCTAGTGGTGGCTTTGTCGGCTTGGCCAAGCTTACGCCACTGGAAAACCGGGGGATTGAAATTGGCTATACCTTTTTGCCCGAGTGGTGGGGCCGGGGCTTTGCCACCGAAATCGTAGAGCGCTTGCTACAACTGCTCCAGGAAGAAACCGACTATCGCCTAGTCACTGGGATTATTGATCCTGCCAATGGTGCTTCCAAGCGGATTCTCACCAAATTTGGCTTTGAGTTTGAATCCGAAGAAGTTTATGAAGGCTTGTGCGGCGCCTTTTACCAACTGCAGTTGCCAGACTAACTCCTGATCAACTTCGAAACGCTCTGATCTCTAGTCAACATTGTTTTTCTTAGCTTCATAGTAATATCGCGTTTGATGTTACTAACCAAGCCCTTCTGTTAATCCTTTGCCTTTTGCGCCTTGCTACGCTTCGCCAAAAAGCTATCTAAATTATCCAATCGAGATTGCCAAAACTCTTGTAGTTGAGCCAGATAATTATTGACTTCCACCAAGGCCTCCAACTGTGCGTAGCAATTTCGCTGTCTGCCATCGGAAGAATCACTTGCAGTATAGGCCAGTTGACTTTCTTGTAGCACTTTCAGATGTTTGGAAACGGCGGGCCGGGACATGTTAAACTTCTCGGCAATGGCCTTAAATACATCACTCATTGGGATAGGTATTGAGGTAAATAAATGGCATCAGCATCCGTTAAAGCATGCCAAACGGCCTCAACCGGATAATCATATACTCGCGAGAATTGAATTGATTTCAACATGATTAGTTTTGCTTATAGGCCGTTTCTACCGCCTGAGTAATGTGATTATCCCAATCCCTTGGATCTTGTAAAATGGCTTGTGCATTGATCCGTTTGCTACCTAGGTTACAGGGCCTTGAAAACTTTTCTGCTACAAAGTCATCCGGCAGGTTTAGCCCCAAAATAACCCCTTCTTTTGATTTGCTTAAAATCGCAAATTGGTTTTTGCGGTAGAAAGGGATGTAGCTTCGACAAGGCTGAATGCGAACATCTTCTCCCACCTTCAGCAGTTCAGCTTTAAAGAAATCGTAAAGCGACTTTAAAGCTGCCGTATCAAATATTTGCCCCTCAAACGCTGCATCATTTTGGTAGGGATTTACGCCCTTCAACTCCTCAAAGACCCTTTGAGCCTGAAAGTGCCCAAGCCCTTTTTCTTTTTTCAAAAAAGTCATCGCCTCTTTTTTCTCCGTTATAGGACTTGCCACTACAATGTCGACCCATTCCTCTAGCGTTTTGCCCGTCTTCTTTTGCATATTTCGAGCGATTGCTTCGCCCATTTTTTTTGGTCCAAGTGCCATGTTCTTTGATTTTAAAGTAAGTAACTTTTTGGTCACACAAACATATGCGTAACTAAAAGGTTACGCATATGTTTTGAGAAATTCATTCCCTAGGCGCTAGGGAAGGGGCCATATTCTCTAAAATTCTATGCTGGAGGACGGACTACAAATAAGGAATTTTGGGTATATTTAGCTTACAAACCACTTTTCCTTCATTAGACCTATTTTTCCTATGCCTACCTATCAGCTGGATATCAATGGAAAATCCACTTCTTTCGATGCCGAAGAAGATATGCCCTTGCTCTGGGCCTTACGCGATTTACTCGACCTTAGAGGTACTAAGTTTGGTTGCGGTATCGCGCAATGTGGAGCCTGTACCGTAATGGTGGAGGGCACCGCAGCACGCTCTTGCTCGCTTCCCGTCTCCGCCTTGGAGGGCAAGAAAATTACGACCATCGAAGGCCTTTCGAAAGCTGGAGACCATCCGGTACAAAAGGCCTGGGTGGAGCATGACGTTCCACAATGTGGCTATTGTCAGGCCGGACAGATTATGTCAGCCGCGGCACTTTTAGAGGATAATCCTCAGCCCAGCGAAGCGGAGATCAAACGGGCCATGCAAGGCAATATTTGTCGTTGTGGAACCTATCCTCGCATTCTCAAAGCAATTCAATCT
>SPJL01026186.1_pt1 | contig 26052 bp, 15 predicted proteins | sample 3741751 | NCBI WGS metagenome assembly SPJL01 (sample SAMN10925998, study PRJNA522277) | cold seep metagenome | isolation source: Elba SIP-enriched marine methane seep metagenome, extraction at timepoint T3 | place: Italy: coast of Elba, Mediterranean Sea | reverse complement strand
GTGTTTGTGGCGGTTGGGTTGCGCAAGGCTGGTTGCATTGGAGTTGCTGAATACAGCGCTGGTGGGTTTAGGTTTCTTTTTTTCAGTCTTGTGGTCTTTGCGGCGGGTCGCAGTCTTTGTTTTGCCGTGGTGGTCTTTGACGACATTTTCTTTGCGCTTTTTTTGGCCATGACCGTTCCCTTTCTCTTTTTTGGAGCGGCTTTTGTCCTTTTCGTCTTCGTGTTGAAGCATACCCTTTTCGTTGTCGTCGATTTGGTCTTTGCCATTACTGAACACGGAAGGATCGATCTCGTACTTGTGTGCAAGCCGCTTATGGATTGTGTCGTGACCTAAACGGACGTCGGTGACATCGTTCAGAATCTCGTCCTGTACTCGACGTGGGCTTTGTGCCAAACCGCACGAATCGATCATAAACTCTTCGCCATAGCCCTGGAACTCGTCGTGGTTGTGCGGAATGCACTGGGTGTCGCTGAACTTGTACATGCCGTTGTACATCTTGACCACCAGTTTTCTTTGGAGATCGTCAAACGCCAACTTGTAGTCACCTTTGTACTCTTTGCTTTCCCTTACCCTTTTCCGGTTGTTTTTGGCGATGGTAGACCAGTCGATGTTGAACCCTTTGGTTATCTTTTTTAATTTTTCGGCCTCCTTTTTGGTCATCTTGTGCTCGCTCATGAGCGTGCGGTCGCGGTACATCTCGGGCGAAGCCAGCTCGACCGTTTCGTTGTCCGGACAGATCGTTTTGGGGTAGTCGGTGAACATGGCTTCCGTCATGGGCACGTCACCATCGTCGTGATCATCATCGCTATCCGACATGTACACCTTTTCATCGCCGCCACCACTACTATCGAAGTTGACGGGTTTGGAAGGAATCTTTATTTCGGACATTATTTTCTTTTCTTTAGGCTTTTGAGTTATTGTTGATATCTTTATTACGCTGCTCAGTAATAAACCCTCCCACTAGTGGAAAGTAGCACTCGATCGTGGACAGCTTTCCGGAACGGATGATTCCTCGACCAAAGTAGAGACGGCCGACAAAGCCAGTTGCCGCCAGAGTAATTGTCCACGTGGGCAAAACGATACGTAGAGGACAAAGCACAAGACCAGCGAGAGAAGTAGCACATATAGACTCGAAACCAAGGGAAACTGTTTGAAGCAGAAGAAGCAGAGAGTCTTCTTGACCGTTGTTGCAACTGGGGACGGAGGTGGAGTCGGAGGACATGTTTGTGGAATTTGAGAAGTATTGTGTGTATCCTTTCCGGATCGGAGTTCGACCATAATTGAAAAATGGAAATCTGCAGAGACAACAACGATAATAAAGAAAGAGAGCACAAGCAGCAACTGCGTCGAGTGACCGAGAGCTACCAGCGACTGATTCGTCTCAAAAAGAGACGCAAAGCCATCGGCGATAGCAAAGAGCTGTGGGCGTTGGTAAGGAACAGCGTGCACGAGGTCGATATGCTGTGGTACGCGTCCTCGAGGACGGCTCGGATATGGGCGAGCTGTGTGCAGTCCACCTACCCGGATTTGGGCGGGAAAGCGCCATCTTTTTTGCGCGCGATCTTGCCGACCGATTTGGTGCAGAACGGTGCAGGTCAACAGGCGACCAACGCGTTGTTGTTGGTGGCGGCGATGGCTAGATGTTACGTGCTGCTGTACCCGATATGTATAGAGGAAGAATTGAGTTCGTTTAATGTAAAGCATATGCAGCCCTACGTATCGCTGCAGGCGTGCCGCACGCTATCCACGCAGGCGTTCAACTCGATACTGTACGCGCCTACGATCGATGCGGTGCTAAACTGGCACGGGAGTGGGAACCCGATCGGGTCCGGGATAGCTCCGGCCACTAAAAAGCGTAACTCCAGTGCTGCGCTATCCAGTCGACGCAGTGTCCGCCGCAGGTATTCGATGTAGATTCCTGGTCCGGTTGGTTCGAACCGCGCGATTGTTTGGAGTGGAACATGGTCCGGTAGTGTTTGAGCCCGATCGAGTTGAGGCGTTTGCGGATGGATGCGGGCATCGGGCTTCGTCCCTTTTGCGATTGTAGCGAGTTGTAGTAGTGTACGATTTTGGATCGAGGATCAATACACAGCCCTATCCAATGCTGGCCCGGTTTGTCTTTGGTATCGGTGTTGACGATGACGTAGTAGGGTTTTTTGGACAAGCCCGGTCTCGGAATGGTATCCGCCGCGTGCGTGCCACGCCACCGTCTTGAACACGGTAGCTTATTTTCTCGAATGTTCTTGCGCATCGTGGCGTCCAGATCGGATGTGGACGCGTCAGGGTTGACCCTCAATTTTTTATGCTTTACATTGACAGGACCAGCGCCTGTTTGGTTGAGGCGGCGTTTGCGTTTGTTTTCGGGACCTTGACCGACTCGAATGTACTGCGATTCGTCGTCGTCACCTGTATTCTTAACGCGTTCGAATCCGGTCGCGTACTTCCACTGGTCGCTGCCCCGATCGTAGTAGCTGCGGTACTCGCCGTTCCACGCGTGGTGCATTTCGGCCCAGGTTCCGGTCGTTTCGGCCGGACCAAGAGGATCGAGCAGCTGATCGAACCCGCGTTTGCTGATGTTGCGCGCGGTGTTCGCTCCTGGAGACTGGGCCAACACCATGGCAGCGTCGAGACCGGCAAATTTGAGTCCCAGTCTCGAAGCCACATCGTACGCGATCGCGCCGCCGCGAGAGTGTCCGATAATGGTATGGATCGGGGTTTTGGGGTGGGTGTGGTTGTACCGCCACACGAATTCGGCTACTTGTAACGACTGGTCTTTCAGGTGGTGTTGTCCTCCAGGCCCTAAAGCGTTATCGTACCACTCCTTTTGACCGATCTCTGTCGCTGGCGTGGTGGTACCTCGGACGTAGGCAATACCAGGATTCATCGTATCAACGGCAACCAGTTGGCCGCTCTTATGTAGAGCGTCGTCGTTTCGTTCACGTACCCCGAACAAAACATCGTCAGGCAACTCGGAATCTCCTGCACCGCCTGCCTTTACGACGCTCTGTTCGTTTCCGCGGTAGTACCACCAATCTCGGAATAAACGACGCGTAGCGCTACCGGCGTGTTTGTAGTGTTGAGGCAAATAGCTGCTGGGAATCAGGTTCCATAACGCGTTTGAAATGGAAGGATCGTACTGGTACTGCGGCAACGGTGGTATGCCCACCGGTTCGCCGTTCTCCCCCGGATTATAGTTGTCGGCTTCGGGATCGCCAGCCGGATCGTACCAACCCTGATACGCACCGGGCGGCAAACCTGGACACGCGTTGATCCCGTCTCCATTTGATTGATGGGTCAGCAGATGGGGCGGCAACAAGCCATGCTTGGGATGAGATTCGTTGTGTCCGCAAGGGTCCGGTCCGGACGGATCGGAAGGCGGAGGGTTTACGGGAGGGTCTTCAGGGGGCGGAGGATCTACAGGAGGCGGGTCCACGGGAGGATCATCGGGACCGCCATGATTGTGGCCGTCTTCGCCGTGGTGACCGGGGCCAGAGCGAGTTGTGCCAATTACGGTTCCAACAATTGCGCCGACTCCCAACACTCCACCGACGGCTGCAGCTGTTCGGCCAATACCGCTACCTCCAACTTCGGGTGGAGCTCCAAAATTTTGGTCGACGGCCGGTTGCACTTCGTCGATAGGTTGCATTTCGATAGGTTCGGGACCGCCACCCGCGTCCAAGTCCAGATCGCCGACGGGTTCGTCTTCAAAATTCCAGTGCGCACCTCCTGCGTCCACTTCTTCTACCGGTTCGGGAGCGTAGTTAGGATGCAACATCTCTTGCGCTTCAGGGATAGTCGATTCCTGCACCTCAGCGGTGTCTTCGACAAACGGATGAACCTGACCGACCGCATCTTTGCCTTCGTTTTCGATGGCAGCCTGTATGTTTGGTTTGTTTTGCTGTACCAATTCATCCAGTTCGATGTCTTCGCCAGCTCCTTCTCCTGCGCCTTCTTCCACACCACCCTGCATACGGCCGATGAGATGACTCACCGATTCCTTTTCTTCTTCGGCTTGAAGATCGGCTAGATCGGTACCGGCTTGTGTTTCCCCTGTAACATTTTCAGCAGATCCTTGCACGACGGTTTCCGTGGTCGCTTCCGTTGTCGTTTCTGCGCCCGCTTCCGCTCCACCTTCGACGATAGCGTCTGCTCCAGCCCCTAGCCCGGTTTCCGTACCAGCTTCGGTGGCGGTAACGAGTGCTGCTTCGGTTCCAGTTTCGATAGCAACATCGGTTCCAATGATAGCAGCATCCGTGCCTATCACTGCCGCATCGCCTGCCAACTCTGCTCCCAAAATTGCTCCTTCCAATGGAGCGGCTGCTCCTCCGGTAAGCGCGATCGCGGCTGCGCCCAAGACAACCGTGCCAGCGATGAGACCGACTTGGGCCGGATGGTTCTTGACGTACTCCCCAGCTCTAACTGCACCTTTTCCGACAACTTTGGCACCTTTGGCGATGCCTTTTCCAACCGTTTTGGCTGAATCTTCGACACCCTTCCCCACTGTTTTGGCCGTATCTTCGACGATATTGCCCACTTTGTCGATATCGTGCTTGATGTGGTGTTCCACCTCGTGGAACGCGTGGCTAACCGAGTGCGTAATATTGTGCCACCAGCCCATTATTCATATGATTTATGGCGCACGATACAGTTTCCGGTCATCATAAAAGCGACTACAGCAACACCAGGGACCCGGAAGGGTCCGGGGACGTCGTCTCGATCTCGTCCCACCGTAGACACGGGTACCCGCAGAGCTCAGCCTACAGTTTCTCTTGCGATATCAAAGGGCCGACTCGTAGCGACCACGGCTACCGGCACGTATGTCTGCGGAAGGCGTGGATGGCGAATAAGCACTTCAACGTCCGCACCGGGAGGAACCAGTTTACCCTCATCGTCCACCCTAACGGCGGATCTGAGAACCCTTACGATCTCATCGTCCCTGCCCAGCGATACATCACAATGCAGCAGATGTTCGACCAGATGAAGGTGCTGATCGATGCTAAACTCGCAACGCACTCGGCAGGAACCGTGGCGGTGACCGAATTGACTGAAGGAGTATCGGCGACAGCAGTCAAACGCATGCTCATCACGTTCACGGTCGGTACCGCTGGCGATCTGTATTCCATCTACGCCAACGAATCGACGGGCGCGGATTTGATCGCGATGTGGGGTTTTTCACAATGGGAAGCGGTCAAGAACGGATATACCCATTCGAGTTTCCCGACCAAAGCTATCACGTTTACCGGAGATTCTCTGATGGATTTAAGTCACTTGAGGGTTGCTCAGATCCATACCGATTTGGGCACGTCCCGTTTCGGAGGTCGCATCTGTTCGATCACCGCGGCGGGTGGTACGGCCACTGGACACCTGATGCAGGAAACTCCGGCACACCCGGTGAGTTTTGCGTTTAAATTGCGCCACAAAAATACCGTTCGGGTGTGGGTAACCGATGAAAAGGGATACAATTTTGAAGGAGATAAGCACGACGAAGTTGGATTCGAGTTGATGTTTTTGCGACTGCACCACGAACGCCAGGATCCGCGCGCAGCCGAATTGATCAAACGTCGTAAAGTATAAGTAGCTATATTAATATCATATTCCGTAGTACTTTTGGGAAAAAAATAAAAACAACAATACCATGTACTACGAAGGAAATCGGTTGTTGGATTTATCGCGCAGCCGCAACAGTAAGCGGCGTCGGATACAGGATGTCAGTAACTTGCCCATGCACGACAATTTCGGCGCGATCCAGACCCCATGGGAAGCGGACTTGTTGAAGAATGGGCCAACGTACGAAGTCACCGAGATCCCTAAAAGCGACTACGAACTGTACAAAGAAAAAGAGTGGGACGATCGATTAAAAGCGTTGGGTGTCTATGGAAAAGAACCACCCAAAGGGTTCAAACTGGACAAAAAGGGGCGAGTGATCAAAGGCGGTCACATCATCAGCGAGCTGTACGCGATGGTGTATGCGTGCGCGAAGAAGAACAGCGGGAAAACCACGGTGCTGTACAAACTGATCAAAGAATGTGTTGGTTCCAACACCAAAGTGCACATCTTTTCGAGCACGGCGCACAGGGACAAATCGTGGAAGCGCATCCTGTCGCATTTGAACAGCAACAACATCCAGTTCGATACGTACCTGTCGATCTTTGATCCGAAAACGGGCAAAGATATCTTGCAGGAGATCGTTACCAATATCATGGCGGAAGCCGAGGCGAAAGGCGCACGCGAAGAAGTGCAGGAACGCAAGTGGTTGCAAGAACAGAAGGAAGCCAAGGAACGTAAACTGCGCGAAGAACAAATGCACAAGTACGAAAAGGTGCAAGAAAAACGATTAAAGTCGAGCACGCTAGGTGTCAACGCGCTGATCGATGTTTACGATTGTCAAAAGAGCATCGCCGAGGCCATGAAACAGAAAGTCCGCAACGACCGGCTCAACCTGCCACAGTTGCAGCAGCTCCGCGAGTACCATTCGTTGGACGAACCCGAAATGGTATTTGAAGAACGAGGGGGACTCACCGAAACCGAACGGGTCCACATGGGGAAAGATCGGTTGTTCCAAGGGAAATTCGAATCGATCCAAGAGATCGAAAGGCGCGCTCAAATGGAGGAGAGTCTGGAGTTGGGCGTGCACGGTTTCCCGGAGATCGCGCCCGATCACATCTTTGTGTTTGATGACCAGTCCATCAACATGGCACGCAACCGCGCGCTGGCGGATATCATGAAAAAGAATCGTCACATCCGGTGCAAAGCTTTCTTCTCGTCGCAGTACCCGAAAGATATCCCGAAAGATACCCGCACGCAGCTGGACAACTGGGTGCTGCTCGGCGGTCACGATATCGAAGCGCTCGAATCCATGCACCACGAAGGTGCTTTACCGTGGGACGTCGAAAAGTTTTTGGGCATGTACATGGAAATCACCAAAGAAAAGTACGCGTTCGTGTTGTGCGACACCAATGAGCGAACCTATCGACGCAATTTCGACCCCGACCCGCTCGAGCCGGGTCAGTTTCCATCGCGCCACCGTACCAAAGGCCACATCATCCCCGATCGTGAGATCGAGTCCGAAAAGGTCGACCCCAATAGTAGCAATGTTGCAATACCGAAAACGGTAGAAAAGGGCGAGTCGGTGAAAGATGGGGTCAAAAAGAAAAAAAAGTTAAAAGATCATGATCATGATGACCATGATGATGATCAACATAAGAAGCAAAATTTTGGCGGGAAAAATAATGAAAAGAAAGAACCCATAAAGGAACCGAAAGAGAAACAACCAGATAAAGCTGTTTCCACCAACAATGCAGTAATCGTCGAGCAGGAAGCGATTACCCCTAACCCTGTCAAAAAACCCAAAACGGAAGACATCGGGATCATCAACAAGGAGCTGGACGTGCCTTCGCCTTCTTCGTCTTCTTCATCATCGTCGGATGACGAGACCGAAACCGATCCTTCATCCTCGTCCGACAGCGACAGCGATAGTGATATGGATTGCAGTTCATCGTCGGAAGAAAGCGAGAGCGATAGCGAATCGTCCAGCAGTAGCAGTAGTAGCAGTAGCAGTTCTAGCTCCAGCTCGGATGATGATGATGATTGGGATGACATCTGCACGTGCAACGGCGAAAAGACGCCCAAGAACAAATTGTGCGCGAGCTGCAAACGACACTACCAGAATAGAAAATTAGCGATGAATAACAAAAGAAAGCGCAAGCGATAAATAAAATAAATAAAAAATATTCCATATTTCATAATGTCGATCGTCTTAGTGGATCCGATTACCGGTAGCGAAACGTTGAGCACGTCCGCTGCGCAAGGCCAAAACGGTCCGCAAGGTCCTGCCGGTCCGCAGGGTGCGGCCGGAGAGGATGGCGAAAAGACGCAGCCGCTGTTTGGCTGGCCACGACAGATCCACGCCTACAACGGCAACACCATCGAGGTGCAGTTGAACGACATAACTGCCGATAATGCGATTGTCGATCCGGTAGTGACGGTAACTATCCCGGAAGGCACGTACGCCAACATCGGCGAAGTGCGAAACGCGTTCAACCTGGCGTGCCAGTCGGCATGCTACGCTGCAGTAGGTGTCATTCGATCCATGATGCGGTATCCTTGTTTGGAAGCGGACCCGGACGATCCCGAACGAACCATCGTTACCGACAAGTTTTACATCCCCGGCCCCGGCGCGTCCGAGGGCGGGTCGATATACCTGGAAACGGGACAGTATGCCCAGCGCGTGGCGTACGATTCGGTGGTGACCGCCGGTCAGTCTACCATGCTATCGATTCCTGCCGGGTGCTACACCAGCAGCGAATTGTTAACTGCAGTGGATACCGCGTGGGGCGAAGGAACATTGCCACACTACACGTCCGGAGATATCGATAGCAACAGCGCCGATTACGGCACGCACGCGGTGGCGGTGGTGAGCGAGTACGTCGAGATGAAACGTGTCGACGCCGGATCGCACCCGCTGTTGAAATTGTGGGCGCGAAAGCCTACCGCCAACAGCGCGATAACCGATCAGGGTAACATCCTGTATGCGATCTTGGGTGGAGCGTCGCTCGACGTAACCGAACCGACCCCTGCCGCTGGCCCTAATTCGTTGTACACGTTTGACAAGAAATACCAAGGGAGCTTGAACCCTTTTGATTCGGTCTTGCTATCGTCCAACGCGGACGCGGATCCCAATGACGTGCAGATTCTGTTGGGGTTCACAGAACTCAATAGCGTAACGACTCCTGCTCGTTACCCTCTAACTAACGGCACAACCGGCACTTCAGGAACGGATCAGTACTTCATGTGGCGATCACACGCCAAAGACAAGATACACTGCAATGGCACTCAGACTCTCAATGTTACCACTGGTGTGGATTACAAGTTTTACGCACCGACCGTATCGACAAGGTTGACTCTCACCAGCGATACCACGTTCGGGGTGCTCAAAGCAGGAAAAACGTACCGATTGTTCGCCCGATTCCAAACTGACGGTCTTGCAGCTGACGAATCTCTTGTGTATGAATTTGTGGATGCGAAAGACAATTCTGCACTCAACGACGACGCGTTCGGTAAAATAGCAAATTTGGAATCGAGTGTGTGGGGTAGTTTCAGATCATGTATCAACATTTTGTACAAACCGACGGCCGATATGTCGGTGAAACTCCGATGCACCGGATCTGAAGGTACTATAAGCGTACTTGCAGGAGATGGGCACGTGAATATCGTAGAAGTCGATTAAAGGAAGAAGTGATTAGAAAAAATAAAATTCAAATTTCATAATGTCGATTGCATCGCGCAAGTTGGTAGAGTATTTGCCCAAAGATCGCAAAGAGGGCGACATATGTCACGACCCGACCACCGGTCGAGTGGCGGGCGGTGATGTCGATACGTACATCCCCGTCACGTTGACCACCGATTCGAAACCGACAATATCCTCGTTCACGTCCACGGGCGCAACTACGTGGGAAGCGCCCGCAACGGACGGGACCATGGACGTGCTGCTCGTCGGAGGTGGAGGTGGTGGAGGAAGTCGGTACGGTGGTGGAGGTGGTGGTGGTGGGATTGTTGAGTTTACTGCGCCCTACATCGGTGGAAGCAGTTTACCTGTGGTCGTTGGTGGAGGTGGGGCGGGTGGTAGTGCAGGCGCCGGCAGCGACGCCAACGTCGGTGCAAATGGTGGAAACACGACCATCGATGTCATTGGCGAAGGTGGTATTGAAGAAATTATTGATGACACTGCTACTACTATAACGTCGGATACGAAAATTGGAACCGTCAATGGAGACACTGGCGCGTATGTTCTCGAATGGGTTCACAACGTGACCGCATCTGGCGCTGATCGACATATTCTTTCTCTCCTCAGCAACGAATCAGCACATTCTTCCTCATTCGTATTAACAATCGGCTTAGACAGTAGCAATCGTGTGACCTTTCACCAACTTGGAGAATCGGTTGTCCGGGACAATTCTCCTACGTTTGGCTCTGACGTAACCTATAAAGTGGTGGTTGGCACGGATGGCACATTCACAGTGTATGCCAACAACATTGAAATTGGATCTACAAGTGTCAGTTTAATATCGAATAACGATAATTTATACGTATACTGCTGTGGCGATTGGGTGACTGCCGCAACCGGGACTGTAAAAAACGTCCGATATGCTCAACTTGAATCCAAAATCGCCTACGGGGGTGGTGGAGGTGGGCATTCGGGAAGTCTCAGCAACGGAGCGGATGGAAGTTCGGGTGGTGGTGGTGGCAGTTCCGCTGCTTCCCTTGGCGGTGAAGGGATAATTGGACAAGGATACAATGGTGCCATCACTTCGATACTCGATTTGCCCGACTACAGAATATCGGGCGGTGGTGGTGGTGCGGGCGGAGATGCAACTGTCGGTACGACCGGTGGCGGCATCGGGACCGGATCGCACGGTGGGATTGGTAAAGCTTCGCTATTTACTGGTTCTGAGGTGTACTACGGCGGCGGTGGCGCAGGCGGTATCAGTCTGACAGCTACTGGAGAGATTGGATTCACGTACGGATTGGGCGGTCAAGGGGGAGGTGGCGATTGTCCCTCAACGCTATCAGTCGGTAACGATGGCGACGCGAATACAGGTGGGGGCGGATCTGGCGGATACAAAACCGCTGCTGGCGTAGGGCAGGATGGCGGGTCCGGTGGATCAGGGGTCGCGTACGTGCGGGTATCGTTACCGCAGCACACGATCGGGATCGAGATCTCGTCGACCGCCAACCACTGGACCACCGGGAAAATCACGGTTGCCATGCCGCAGAACGCCACGTACAACACACCGCAGGAACTGTACGATGCCGTCAACAAGTGCATCGTGGCCGATTACGCGGTTCCGATGTTTCAAAATACGGGCGGGACGCCGCTGCACGATATCACCGGCCACTGCATGCCCGCTTTACCCGTGTTCTATCCATCCACCGAAAACAAACAGCATACCATGTGCCGACCGTACTACTACCTCGACAACCGCATACCGTCGGACTCGTTTACCGGAAGCAGTGCAGGGAACACCGAATCGTTTGTGTGTTTCTATTCGGTGTGGCCGGGCGATTCCACCGTCGGGCGGGTATTGACGTTGGACAGCAAATACGAACGGACCCGCATGACGTTCGACGAATTGTTGGAAGCGGTCCGCGCAACGATCCAGGCGGACATGGATACGGTGTACGGTTCCGAAGATGCGGGTACGGTGTACTTGTTTAAAGAAGACGAAGGTGGCAGCACACGGATCAAATTCAGACACACCACGATTCACACGTTTACCAAACACGAGTTTGCGATCTTTGCAAACTACGACCCGCTGGGCGATGCAGGGTCCTTGGGTAAGTATTTGGGACTTCGATCATACGCCGACACGGCGGCACAAATGATCGCGGCGACCGCCGCCGATAACAGCAACCGAGGAGTCACCGATAGTTCACTGGTCCGCGAGCACTGGCCGCTCGCCGGTTTCTACCCGGACGAATCCGACTACCAGTTTGCATTGCTCCAAGCCAACAACGGTCAACCACCCACCGAACTCGAAACCGCGTTGGGGTACCGCAATTTGCCGTTTAACGTAACCTATGCCGCAACGAATACGATCGCCATCGATGAAAAGGGTCGCACCATGGACGAGAATACGTTCGGCACCGTGCAAGGAACGCACGGACGTTACGACATCACGTTTACCGTCAACTATTCCAATTCCGGCACACACGAGCTGCTCAATACCACAGAAGCGCTGACCAATACATCATCCGACCGCATATGCACAATTTATCTGGATTCGGCAAACAACCGTTTGGTGTACCGCGAATGTCGCGAAGCGAAAAGCATTCTGCGAACTATTGGATCCGCCACGTACGGGGTGGATGTCAAGATACGAATCGTACGGACCGAAGACGAATTCTTGTGCTACGAAAACGACGTGTTCCAAGGATCGTTGACCGGATTGAGTTCGCCGGTCGTATTCAATACCGTGTACCTATTCCATTCGAGAAACGATGTTACGACGCTAACAGGAACGATGAAAAATTTGACTTACACCGCTTACATACCCACTACCGCTCGACGGTACGATGCGGTGGAAACCAAAGTCGAGGAAGTGAAAACTGTGTATACAGTTGCGGACGCTAAAGGAATACCAATCGATAATGTTGACTTGCTACAGACCATCCCAATTCCACACTCCGATTACGAAATCGAATTAACCATCAACCACCCTTCCCAATCCCCCCTTCCACATAGTAACAACCATATGTTTGTCGTCTGTACCGATTTCAACAACATTTTTTCGACGCGTAAAGTGGTACTGGGAGCGATTAAGAACAGCGATGAATACTCTTTGTGGTTGGAAGGAACGCAGAAAGAAAGCAGCACGCTCGTACTTAACACCGATGTCACTTTCAAAATTGTTAAATCGGGAACGAACGGTTACTGGTATCGTGACGATGTGTTGGTTGACACTTGGACAGGATTATCCGAAACTACGTACGATACTCTATACATCGTGCACAGTTGGAATGTAGACAATTGCATAGACGGCACAATGACAAATGCTACATATACCACCAAACGGGTTGAGGTAACCATCGACACCGATAGCGTCGGATTCCAATCATCGGTTCGCGCTGGGTTTTACGGCGACAATTACACTCAGGGTGCGGAAGGCGTTCAAGGTAACCCTGGAAATCCAGGATTAACCTACGAGGGTCAATACGCGGTCGCAGGGAAAGGGTACCCGCGGTATTTAATAACGGAAAACGGACCTGGATTCGAGGTGGCGATCTACCGTTTCGGCACGTATCACACTACGGTCAGCGTCAATCTACCAGTCGACGCGTCGTACGCAGATGCTGCCGCGTTCACTGTCGCGTGGAACACCGCCGCGTTCAACGCCTTTGTTACCGCGTTTCAACCGACCTACATGATGAATTTGGGCGCAACCGAAGAACCGTACCAGACGTACCCGATTATGGAATTGACAACGACAGGAGAAAACAAACACAAGCACACGTTGCGGTGGACAAATACCCGCGTATGGAACCGAATGGCGATCGAAGACGAGGTGCAGGTCATCGCTGCACCGACCGAGATGTGGCCGTGCGTGCAGCGCGACGTAAAGGACAACAACTACATCGCCGCCGGGTTCATGCCGACTTCCACCTATTTCGACGTATCGTTCGTATGGCACGACGGCGAAGATTCGCCTCACAGCGGTCGTATACTCCAAATCATGAGCGGAACAGACCAAAAGTCTCCCGTGTATTTCTACAACGACACCCTCACTTTCAGCGTAGGATCTGAAATGTCAAACCCCAACGATTACACAGTCAACTGGACCGATCCAACACTCGCCAATTCTCTAGGGTGGAGTTTACCCAAATCGAGCGTCACGTTTCCGATAACATTCCGAATGACAGTCACCGTCGAAGACGATGGATCCACGCCAACCAGCACGCTTTGGGCGAACGGTGTTGTTGTCACCAACAAAATTGTGCTAGGTACGGGTCGACAGGAATGGCCGTCGGGCGATGACATGCACTTTTTCGCCGGAGTGGCCGAAGTGACGATACCGCTCGCTACTGCAAACGGGTACGTGTCGGACATCAAACTTGTATCGTTACGAGTCAACAACGATATAGGGTTCAGCCTAGTGAACCCAAACGCAATGACGGACAACGAACCGGATGTAGCGATACTCACCGGGTTCACAGGTCAACCTACATCTGCGCCTGCATCGCCGCAAGTTGCGGATACGACAGAGAGTTTAACCGCAGACGATCAAGTATTTGGAAGCCAACATATGTATTAAAAGAAGTAAATAAAATATATTTTTTACAATTTTTTAACGATAGACCATCTCGTTTTCGACCATCGGGCTCAGGTACTCGCGTTTCCAGCTCGGTGCCGAGTTGACGTTTGCGGTCCAGTTGTTGCTCATCGGCAGCTGCTTACCGGTCGCGCCGATCTCCATGTGGAGCGCAGCCGAAGGGTACGACAAGATCCCGCTACCGCCCATCGCGTTGTACCGTTTCATCTTTGTGTACTTTTTCTTTCTGGGGGTTTTGATCGCTTTCGCTTCCGGCCGTTTCGCGTCCTCCCCTGGCTTCTCCATTTTCGCGACCGTCGACTGCTCTTTGTCCTTTTCACCCCCTCCGCGCTGCTCCACTGCTGTGGTCCCCACTCTTTTCGTGTTCGAAGACACGTCCCCGTCATCCTGTTTCGGTTCGGTGATCTCCTGGTACCCTTTCCCGCCGCACTGGTTACACTTTTTATTTTTACTGCAACCTCCTTTTTGTTTGTTATAACGTCCCGGTACTGCTGCAATGTTGTCCACCGGTTCCATCTCCATCTTTTTCCAACCCCCTCCTTTCTGCGACTTCTTATTCCCTTTCGATGGTTCCCCATCCCATGTACTGGTTACGCCTTTCCCTTCTTGTGTTAATTCCGGAGCTTTATATTTTACATCTGCTGTAACTTGCTCCCCTTTATTGATGTTTGGCACGTTACGTGCACCATATGCAACGCGAGGTTTAGTATAAACTGGTTTCCCCAACCTTCTATGATACTCTTGGTTGTGAAATTTTCTGGATCCAGGTTTGTACCAACCTTTTCCTTTTTGTTGTTGTTTCTCTATAATAGCATCTTTAATGTTTGACTTTAGCGGCAGAGTCGTAGGCATATTTCTTCTTTTTGAATTATGATAGGTACTAATAATAACTAATTTTACACTTTTGTGATGCGGTCCGTACCGATCGTGCAGCTGCGTTGGCAAATAGCCAAAAACCACAATACCATCTGCGTGCCCTTTACTTCGACTTTTGGTTCGTGCACGATCTGCACGTCGTCCGCGAGCGGTAGTCCAGATACCACGTTCGTCCAGTCCTTTTTCATCGCGCTGAACCCGTCGTAGCGTTGCGGGATGCAGAAGTTGGCCAGGTGACGCTGTTGCGAATCCGCCAACGATGCTTTGAAGAAGCAACTCAGTTCATCGTAAGTATCGTTCATCGGGATCTCGGAATCGTTGACCACGATCATCGTGCGCTGCTGCAACGGTCGGTTGTTGAGGGACGATTTGACTTGGCGGATGGGTGCTGCGCGGTAGGCTTTACCGTCCACGCCAAACTGGCGCGTGCCGTTGTTGTACGTGGCCATAGCGCCAGTGAACCCGGCTGGAACGGTGAGGTAAGGCACTGCCAAAAAGTAGTGACCCTGCAGACGTAAACCGTGCGATCGATTGAGTCTGATCAGGTGGCTGATATTGGTTGGAGTGTCTGCAGTGAGTGTGCGGGTCTCGCGCCACACAAACACTTCCGGGAAAAAGAAACTCAACCCTTCCGATGAGTTGACTTTGTTTTTGACCGCAACCACCAAAGCAGGATTTGTTTCCCGCATCAGACGCATGTTTAGGTTTTCGATGGTGAGTGTCATCGTATTATCTCCCGAAGTGTTGAGTCCTGGTGAAACCCCTGAATCGTTTGCATTTAGAAAATCGTCTGGATTCCATGGACCCTCGTCGTGATTTAACGGTTCGCCAACAGATGCGGCAACCTTGGAAATTACGTTATGTTTGGCATCCGGTGGCATAAAATTCGTAGTCAGTCGCGCGTTATCGGCAGTGCCAACTGCAGCCGAATAAGGGTCGATGGCCATCTTAGACGCGGGAAGACGTCCACGGGTCACCCAATCGTTCATAGGCGCAAACGTGATCTTGATGATCAGCACCTGGCCGCCGAAATACAAATCTTTATCCACGCTCAAAAAACTCTGTTTAAAGTGACCGAGCGGGATATTGTAACGGAACGTTTGCGGTAAGACGTTTGCGGCTCTGTCATTCGTTGTTTTGGGCAGATACCCTTTCTGCACGAGCGTGCACGACGGCATGTTTTGCAAAAACTTGTCCGCGTGGTGTTGAAGATCGTCCGCTTTCTCCGTCATGAGCCAATCTTTGGCTGCGGCAAACCGATCGAAATCGTTCCACTTGCCGTGCTGTTTCTTGTAGCACGATTCGGACGCGCAGTAGGTGTTCATGATCTTGGAAATCATCTGCTGATAGTCTTGGTCGAGCAGGATCACTCCAGAACGGGTGCGAACTTCGATGCGCTCGATCAACGAAATGCACGACCGATCCACAAATAGATCCAAATTCTTCAATGGATCGGTAATAGCCTGTGTACCAGCTGTGCTGTCCGTATACTTGAGATCAAACTGCAGAATGCTTCGCGCGAGATTGAACACTTCGGTCGGCACCTCAAATTCGACTTCTTGGTGCGTCGTATTGTTCAGCAGCACCTGCCGATTCCCGGTATTCGGGTAAATATCGGTCGGCACATAGGTCGGATTCGACTCGGTTCGCGGCTTAAAAATGAGCGCCGGATGCACGGAAGAGAGCGTGCTCGTGGACATTATGAGTTATGAAGATATGAATTATGAGTTATGAAAAGTGTTTTATTATTGCTATTTATTATCGTTTAATTGTTCATCTTTTTCTATATATTCACTTTTCCACCAACCCTGCCAGATCGTAAATTTCCAATTGATATTGATTTGCTTGTTCCATTTGGGCGCTCATCGCTTGTATGTTGGCTAGTTTCGATGTAGCTATCCTGCGGAGTTTGTTATGGTTCGGCGAAGCTTTGTTTCGCTCGAGCATGCCTTGATACTCCAGATGTAGTATTTGATTGGAGTGTCGATTCGCGCTGTTTATCCTGCGAATGAACTTGCGATTTACTTTTGCAATTTTCCTTTTTGCCTCTGGCGTGATATCGACGCTCGTTCTGATGCCTTCTTGTATGAATTTCATATCGCCTTTGAGCAACCCTATCTCTTTTCTGGTCTTGTAAACCTGTTTGACGCTCTCGCTGTTATCGTACGCTTCTTTTACGTCCGTAGCGTGAGTTGCAGTTGCAGCCTTCTTTTTGGCGTCCTGCACCTGTTGAACTATTTTAGCTTCCTCTTTCACGTCTTCAATTTGAGTCAGGATTTTGGCTTTTCCTTTGGCACTTTCTATTTGGCGCATCCTCGCTTTTTCTTTCACATCCTCAATCTGAGTCAGAATTTTGGCCTTTCCTTTTGCGCTCTCCACCTGCCGTGCCCTCGCTCTTTCTTCTACGTCTTGTATCTGGCGTATGATTTTAGCCTTCTCTTTAGCATCTCCCGCATGACGTGCAATTATGCCTTTCGACTTTGCCCGCATCATCTGTTCTGGAATTTTATCTAAGCTGTCAACGATTTTTTGAGCTTTAATCTTTGAGCGAACCACATCTCGTAGAAGCTTTCGTTTACCCAACACCGTATGATCGGGTCTTTCGTCCATTGACTTTTTCTCTTCTTTTTTCTCTTCCTCCTCGATAGTTCGAAGTCTGCGCTTCGCCAATAGAATACTTGCGCGCAAGGCCTTGCTCACTATACTGTGTTCTTTTTCGCTGTCGACTTTCTTCTCCATGTCGTGTCCTTTGAGCGCATTCTTTTTGAATTTTATGGCGCTTCGTGTCCTGTGACCCAGCAGCGCAGCTCCACCGGGTGGTGTTTGGTCTTTCGTTTCCTCTGTTGATGAAACGGCACGGTGTCTGCGCTTTTGTTCGACTGTGCTTCTGTGTTGGTTTTTACTGGCCTCATCGTGCAAACTTTCGCTAGTAGTCTTTTTAGTTTTACGTAACGTTTTGACGTTCAGTGTTGGCGCATTTTTAGTTTCGATCTCCTTGCGCTCTCGGGCGTTAGTTACCCTATCTTTTTCATCGAGATCGTTCTGCGCTTCTTGAATAGCCGCTCGTTTATCCTCGGCGTCTTCGTATTGCTCATCCGCAAAATAATTGTTTACCGCATCTATCCTGTCTTTTAGCTCTTGACCCTGAAGATTAAATTCGCGTTGTTGTGGTTGTTGTGGTTGTTGCTGTTGTTGTTGTTGTGGTTGTTGCTGTTGTTGTTGTTGTGGTTGTTGCGGTTGTTGTTGTTGTTGTTGTTGCGCTGGCGGCATGGAAGGAGGTGGACCGCTTGGACCACCTGGACCACCTGGACCAAAACCACCACCACCTGGACCACCACCTCCTGTACCACCCGTGGGCGGACAACATTCTGGATCCCCACCCGGACCACCCGGACCGCCCGGACCACCTCCACCAGCAGGTGGTGGTGGTGGTGGCATTTGTGGGTTGGGCATGTTTGAAAACGGACCTCTTGCCATATTCGCAGCAGGTGGTTGTTGTTGCTGTTGCTGTTGTGGAAGAGGAGGGGGAGGTCCAGCTTGAATATGTTTTTCGTCCACCATGTTCTGACGTCCCTGTTGACCGGGCCAGGACCTGGGCACGTGCTTATTGTCGAGCACGCCCGGTTGCACTCCTTGACCGCTGGAGTTGGCGCGATTTTGATGTTGCAACATGCTTCTCATCGCAGCCTGTTGCTTGTGCATATAGTTCCTTACAAGAGCGTTCTGGCCAGACAACAACTTTGCTACATTGTTTGGATCGCGCATGTGAGCCACTGCTCCTGCGTCCTCGATATCGTTTGCGTTGTGCCTTTCGCCTGGCAAACCCATATTCGGCTGATCATATTTCGGGTTGCGTCCTCGACGCAGCGCGTGGAAGTTGTATCCGCGGCCTTTGCCGCTTTTGTGCGGGTGCACGTCTTCGGTGATCAGGTACGGGTTTGGATCTTCAGGTGTGTAGTACACGTCCGACACAAAATCTTTCGGCGCAAACCCGTGCTGGCGCACCGAGATGTTGTATCGATTCAGCGCGCCGTACTCGTCACGGTGACGTGGAATGATTGCCGACTGGTGCGTGCTCAAATCCAACCGGTTCCCGTAGATATCGTACGGATGACCGGCCCACGGAGTACGATCGATTTCGTGCTGATTCGGCAAATCCACAAGATAATTCGAGGTTCCCGCCATGCGCATGTTATCGATGCGCGATCCGACCGCATCGAGTCTCTCGATATTCGGAAGAGGATACGGTTGGTGGAAATTGCGCGCGAGCTGGTACTGCAGCGAAGGAGGGCGATCCTGTTGCATTTTGGTTTATGAATAATGAAAGGAGAAAGATTTTTATTCCTTTAGTTTCGCGTAGCTCGCAACGTGCGGGTTTGGTTACCGCGCGACGATACCATGAAGTTTTTCTCCATGCTAAAACTAACCCTACCGCCCGCTAGCAGATCGGCTTCCACTTCCTCGCCGTTGTACACCTTTTCAAACAACTCCCACAAACTAATGTTTAACGTATTGGCGGCTTTGTACAGACCCTCTTCGGTGACGCCTTTGATGCCTACCGCAAACCCCTTCCACTCCTCTCCATTTTCAGTAGTCGCTGTCAGCAGGTGCAGGTACGATTTTTTCGCCCACACGATAAACGCCGACGATTCGAGTTCGGTGCCTCGTTTGAACTCGGGGACTTTTTTGTACCCGACCGCTTTGGCGCTGAAATCGCTGTGAAACTGGCCCAAATTCTTACCGATCAGTTCTCCACCGTTGAGCGTGACCAGTTTGGATTCCGAGTACTTGTTCCGAAACTCTCGCTGCACGATCGGCAGATGTTCGGCTTGCAGATGCATCGAATCGGTATCCATGTAGTAGATAGGGGAATTCGTATCGTGCGCGACCTCAATGACCCGGTTCATGATCCGTTTGGAATGGTCCAATATCGCCGATCCAACATGCGGCGCTGTCCAGTGGTGTTTGATCGATTTCCGCACTTCAAACACGAAAGCAAACGGCGACCCGGGCTCCAGTCCTTGCACGGTCTTGATCAAATTCCAGTCCCGTTCGATCTTCCGAGTGAAATCCGCTTCTTTGACGAATATCATCGACGATTCCACCGGTTTCAATATCAGTCTGCCGTAGAGCCCGTTCATCATGAGCTTGTACACCAACTGCATCGGGTTCTTATCCCGTTTCATTTTCAGCCGTTCGGTGAAAATTTTATACACAAACTCGCTGATCTTGTTGTTGTACCCTTGGTCGAAATAGTACCCTTGCACAATCTCGACTTTCCCACCCTGCATACGCGTGATATCCTGCGCCGCAACGCTCGTGATCCACAGATCCTTGCCTTCCGGATCGTTGCTGAACGTGCGACACGATCTCTTTTCGTCGTAGTAGTTGGGGATAGGCAGCTCCCACCGGGTCTCGATATCGGATACTCTACACTTTGCAAACCACATGCCGATTCGACCACGTTCCGTCAACCGTTCGGCTTCCTCATAAGTGGTGTTTGCTGGAAGCGGTTTCGGTATCCCGCGCAAAAACCCAAGCATCTCGCGCATGGCCGACGGGTACAGCGAAGTGGCATCGAAATCCGCCAACCGTTTCCCCAACACCTTCTGCTTGGTATTCTCTCGCATCATGCACTTGCCTCCCGCCACACAGTTTTGAATGAAATCGCGAGGCACCCCCGACAGCTCGTAGACCCCGTCCGTGCACCCTTCACGAACTAACGCCTCGTTGGTGAGTTGATTGACGGACACGCAAAAATCGATGCTCAACCCGTTGGTCACCTTCATAAACATCTCCCTCAATCGCCGGTACCCTTGCGCCAATATTTCCACATCCATCTCACAGTAGACCCGAGCGTACTCGATGAGATCCATATCTTTGCCATCGTTAAGCAGACAGTTCCAGTCCTTTAGATTTTGCCTAAACTGGTGCTCCTTGTCATCCAGAGCACGCCGCTTATCGGCTTGGGTATTATCTTGAAACCCGGTACGAATACAGTAGTCGGCTTTCGGGTTATCCGCCTCGTCCGCTCGAACCACTCGAACCGCTTCCTCAACAGGTACCGTCGGCTGCAGCTCGTAGCGATCGCTGAAGATGGTGACTTCGTTGTAGAGCGAGTAGGGCATGATCTCTTTGCGGATGTTGCACTTGAGCTTGAACATCTTGGGGTACTGGGACAATCTGCACGCCGTGAAATTCATCGTATCGTGCACGGTGATATCCACTTCCCCTGCCAATCGTTGATTGGCCCACTTGCGTTTCTTCCCCGATTTTTTTCTACGCAACCTCGCGCGGGTATTGCGACCTTCATCGTAGACGAACCGAGACTTGAACGATTTGAGCCGGTTACCGCTCGCGGTGTACTTGGGCGCGTAATTTGGGGACACGTACTTCATGATGAACCGGAAATCGTAGCTAGCGTTGTGTGCGATAAGCAACACACCTTTGGAGTGGGTTTTTTGCTCTTTCACCCACGTTCGCCCAACCCACTGGATCAACTGCTTGCCGCAATCCTCGCCAATGAAGGTTTTGACCTCTTCCTGTAAATCTTCTTGTTCGTCGTACCGGACCCGACGTGCAGAACACAGGTAGGCGCGGTGGTACTCTCCATCGGTGGTGGTCTCAAAATCGAACGCAAACACCATAAACTTTTTCTTATTGGTCGGAGCATGAAAGGGTTCTTTAGTTTTCAACCGTTCGAGCTTCTTGTACCCGTTCTCGATCGACTCTTGGAAATCGTGCTCCTCAAAATCGGGTCGCGTGCCGTACGGTGCGGTAAACACTTCGGAATCGTACTCCAGCGTAGGGTAGTGCAATCTCAGATTCCCCCATCGACCCATCTGCTCGAGCATATCCTCGGACCGAGTGAGTTCGACCAAGTAATGCTCTCTACGATCGAGCAGCATTTGCACGAGCCGGAACGAGTTGAAAAAGGTTGGGCGGTACGGTTTTTCTTGCAGTTGGTACCACGCCGAATTTCGTACCGCTTTGCGCTTGGTCATGAGCTTTCGCATCGCCTGTTGTCCTCTGCGAAGCGCCCACGGAGACACATCAGGAACTTGAGCATCAAAAACAAAGTAGTGCCCATCCAGCAACGCCAAATGAAGAGGTTTGGCATACTTGCATTTCGGGTTACGCTTGTAGTCCGAAGGGTAGTGCAGGGTTCGCATGGTCATTTTGTTCCCTTCAGTGGCCATCCGATCGGTCCTGAGCACGATGTGCAACCCCATCAACCGCGCCACATGGTCCAAACTGCGCATTGGGAAATCGTGGGTTTGCATGGCCACGATGCTTCTGACGTACTCGCACACTTTGGACTCGGCCCCTGCCATTTCCAGCGCATGCACGATACAAGGTACCTCAAACGGTTGCGATACCCCATTCTCGTAGATCTGGTACCGCTCCAAATCGAGTCCTTTGATGGTGTGCGCGTAGGCGAACCACCCTCCGTGCTGATTGCGGTACCCTCGACGATGGCTGCTACTGCTGCTACCACGTCCGGCACTGTTGATGGATGAGAGACCTCCGAACGTGCCCTGTGACGAACCAGCATCCGGATCTTTGAAATCGGAGGCATTCCCAAACACAACTCCAGACCCGCCAGCGCTGTTGATGGAGGAAAGACCGCCAAACGTACCCTGCGACGACAACGCATTGTTGTACTGTGCCCGACTGTACTGCGAGCTGACTCGACTGTTGGCTCGACTGTACTCCGAGCTGACTCGACTGGCTCGACTGTACTGACTGCTAATCCGACTGTACTGGCTGCTCGTAATCGAAGTAGCATCATCGTCGTCGCTATCCTGTGGCGGTTGTGGCGGGTGGAAGAGCGGGTTTTGCGGCCCCGCCACAAAATTGTAGTTGGGTGGCGGCCCACCTCGAATAACCCTCAACCGATTCAATTTGGCCTGTTCGGCGTTCATGACCGTGATCATCCCCGCCTGGGACACCGCTTCGGCAAACACGTAGTCACTCCCTGCTTTGTAATCGTCGTCAAAATTTTGGCCTCTGATGATGTCGTACACGGTGTTGGCTAGACGGTTAAAGAACGCAACACGATTGGCTTGATTGACGGTGATGTAGGTTTGGTTACCCACATTGAGCAGCACGCTCATGTTGTCAGGAATAGCATTCATCAGATTGCGCAAGTTGTATCCAATGGTCTGCAGTCCGACCGTAAACTGCGAGATCGTACCTCTCCCCAGCTGCCTCGCCCACTGCCTCACCAGATTCATGTCGGCCTGTCCAAACGTGTGAAAGGGACCTTCGGTAGCCGCCGCCACCCGCTGCGGCTCCCCTTGCAATCCGGTAAACACCGCACCCTGATCCACCACCTGCGGAGGATACCTGAAACGCCTCCTCTCTCTCGCCCTGAACCGCACCGAGTGACGATAGTCAAACCCGTGCAGATTCCCCACAGGCACCTGCCCGTACCCGCTGTTTTGTCGCCCCTGGTTCCCAATGAACCTCGGATTATTGGCCATCTTCTTATGGAATGTGACCCCATTTGGATCCCGCTCGCCGAATACTGAAGTCCTCGAACGGAACCTATTCACACACGGAACCCACCCAAGAATATCATCATCATTATCAAACACTTTTCATAATGCAAAACCCTGGCAACGGCCAAGGTCCCGCGCCACCTCCCGGCGCTCACAATGCGGCTCAGTACGCCAACGCCGTTCGTCAATCCAACTACTCCAATGGCAATGCGCTGCGCACCATGGAGAAACAGTCCCACTACATGCGACGCAACGCACGACTTAGCCAGTACGGTCGCGCCAACCGATCACTAGGATACGCCCAACAACAGGAAGCCTTGCGCCTTCAAAAGCTGCTCGAAATGCAACGCGCCGGCCAGCAACTCACGATCTACGGACCCGGACTCGATCATATGCCGGTCATTGCAGGATTAATACAGCGCGCGAAGCAGGACAAGGATCGGACAAAGTTGCTCAACATGTACCGCGTACAGGCCAACACCGGCTCGATGGGATCGTACAAGATCATGTTTATTTAGAAGAATTATAGTTAATTAGCCACAACACTTCCGCCACGTAATCGTCCCCATCCTGCATGATACGCCGCTCCCTGCGGCTGCTGCTGAGCATGCTGCACCACACTTTCACTTTGTACTTCATATCGTGTTTGTAGAAGCACCCGGTGCACGTGATCATGTACCGCTCCCTCAAATTATCGCACAATTTGCGATCGTTAAATAGATCTTTCACCTTAATAAATTGTTTCTCTCTGATCCACATTCTCGGTATGGACGTTAAAAACTCGACCGGTTCGGTACATATGTGGCAATACCGCTTGTGTCCATCCCTCGCGTAGCTCATGATGATTTTGGTGAGTGGTCTGGGTCCCTTTCTGGACTCACGCATCGCTTTTTTGACCCAATGCAGCTTACAATCGCGCATTTTACGCACGTGCTTGTCCACCGTGATCAACGCTTTCCTTTCTTCTTTCCCTCCTCCTTTTTGCTCATCATCATCGGATCCACGTTTTCTTTTCCTTGGTGGTGATGGCGAAAACATGGTGGGTGTATGCTCAATTCTTTGAATAGTCTGCGTGAAGAAGGCGTCAATAGCGGAGATCGACATTTGACAATTGGCGTCAACGGTCGGCGAACGAACCGGATCTCCATCTTTTTACGACCCAAACGGTCCCTCCCCAAGTACCGCAACGGTAACGGTGAGGACTCTCGGTTGTATTCTTTTTGCATTTTGTGCAAACCCGAACACGGAATCTATTTCATCCAACCAAATTTGGATTCCGTCTCCCACCGAAAAATTTTTTTGGATTCCGTGCCACGTAATAATATGTCCGATTCTGGATCCCGTTCCCAAATAGATCTTCCAGATTTCACAAAAATGGACATTCACGAACTCGACAAAGCCTGCAAGAAAATGCAAGGATTCTACATCAAAACCGCCCTGGACGCTCACTGCTGCGCCCAGCTCTACACCGCCACCTGCCAGGAGCTGCTGAAAGAGATCGAGACGACATCCAAAAGCCTACACACCGAGGTCATTTTGCTGCAATTGGCCAACCTTGCGGTATACTGCACGAACGCGGTCGAGATTGGGGATTACGTGGCCGTCACCTACGAAATCACCAACGTGTTTATTCAACCGATCAAAGACAAGAAAACAGACGGATTGTGCTTGTTGTGCACCAAAAACGTGTATTTAAGCGATCGCCAGCGCGCTCCGCAGCACGAGATCCGCAACTGTCGCCAATCGTACGACCAAGGCTTGGCCGAACTGCTCGTTTTGCTGCACAGCCACATCGATACCATCCGCAAACAACGTTTATTGGTCGCCAAACTGCATGCTTCGCAGATTGCTAAATAAAACACTTTTCAAAATGTCCAAACGGGAAGTCGATCGACCTCGATCTCAATCTCGATCTCGATCTCCATCCCCGGACGATGCGAAAAATCGACAACGAGATATTCCCGATTTCGTTTTACCACCTCGCATCGACCAGTTACCGTACGTGGGAGCCGAACGCACCATACTCGAAGCGAAAAGAGGTGGTTTGAACATCGGAGACGTGTTTTGGGATAGCCGAACTCGAGACGGGCACCGTCGCGGGACCGATTACCACGAACAGCACCTGATAAACTGGCAAAACGCCGCACGCGGAGGCAACTTGCGCGTAAACGTCGACGGAGTGGACACCGATATAGTGCTTTTTGAGGACGCGCGGGTGGACGAACTGCTGAACCAACGAGAGGACGACTGGAACAGACAAGCTGCCGAAATCATACAATTTGCGGTACCTCACTACGGTTTCGAGGACGAGGACGGAAATACCGAATACGCAGGCAGCGAGGTGACCGACGAAGCGATAGAAGAAGTCCGACACCTCGGTGATTGGAACGAGTTTGGCATGCGCGGCAACCTTGGACGTTACATGAGAAATCCACAACGTCAACAGGACAATCTGGGACACGATTCAAAAGTTCGCGATACAGTACTACAATCACAAAAGAAATTGTTCCCCGGAAGACGTGAAACTATGCGAGAAAGAGACATTCGCTTGGCCCTTCGCGACGCCAAAATAGTCGCAAGAGCTATGCGACCTCTCGAATCGCGAAAAGAATTGAAACGATTGCGCCGAGGACCTCGACCACGACCGCGCAGAGAGCGGAGTCGATCTCCCACCAAACATTCATCGTCCAAACGCGAGGTTCGCAGCCGCAGTCCCTCACCATCGCCCGAACGCAAACAACCTGAACGAAAACACCACCACCACCACCATTCCAGCAGCAAATAGATGAATAAGAACAATTGAACAATTGAACAATCGAATAAGAACAATCGAATAAGAACAATCG
>SPJL01000932.1_pt1 | contig 26063 bp, 29 predicted proteins | sample 3741751 | NCBI WGS metagenome assembly SPJL01 (sample SAMN10925998, study PRJNA522277) | cold seep metagenome | isolation source: Elba SIP-enriched marine methane seep metagenome, extraction at timepoint T3 | place: Italy: coast of Elba, Mediterranean Sea | reverse complement strand
GGCTGGAGTTGAGTCTCGAGCATCACAGAAAAAGGCTTGCGGAGCAAGGTTTTTTTGAGAAGCGCAGTGGCTCGAACGAATTGTTAGGCGGAACGCGATAGCGGGCCGACTATCAAGTCGATCGAGTGGAACTCAAGTCCAGCCGTTAAGCTGGACGCGCGGTAGCGCGTTCAGCTTAACATTTTACTAGACAGAACCACATGTTATTGTACTAACCATATTCTGTCTAGTATAATATAACCTATCTATTTTTTATGCATTAAATCATGATTTACTTAGATGAACAAGTCTTCTAACTGGCAGTTATATTTGGATTTATTAGCCAGCAAAAATATCTCTGAAGGTTCTAGGCGCTGGTATGTTTTTCGGGTGGAGAATTTTCTTAAAGCTCACCCGAATAAAAAATTAGCGGATATTTCCAAAGCTGAGATTGAAGCCTACCTATTATCTCTCTCGCACAGTAAAAATATTTCCAGTTGGCAGTTTGAGCAAGCTATTGATGCTCTCAAGCTGTTGTTGGTTGATTTATCAGATACCTCAACGAGTAAAGAGATAGACTGGGTTTATTGGCATGATGCGGCTAAATCCCTTTCACAAAACCATGCCACCATTGCTGCCAATGATTCTGTAGAAGCCGCTTTAGAGTCCAAACATCAATCGTTAGGTTTAATATCTATTGAACATAAGGATGTGTTATTGAATATGACTCGGTTGATCCGTTCTCGACATTATTCTATTCGTACTGAGCAAAGTTATATTGACTGGGTTGCCAGGTTTTTTAACTTTACTCAATATAAACCGCTATCTAACTTGGCTAAGCAGGATGTTGAAGACTTTTTAAGTAATATGGTTGTTGAAAGACGTGTTGCTGCCAGTACGCAAAACCAGGCGCTTAATGCGCTTGTTTTTTTGCTGACTCAGGTTTTGGAACGTCCCCGGGAAGAGTTTAATTTTAAACATTCCAAACGTCCGCAACGCTTACCGGTTGTTTTAAGCCAAGATGAAGTGAATCAGCTACTAAAATCCATGTCTGGTACTTATTTTTTGATGGCTGGTCTAATGTATGGCACGGGTATGCGTTTAATGGAGTGTATTCGTCTGCGGGTTCAGGATATTGATTTTGACTATAATCAAATTATGATTCGGGATGCTAAAGGTAATAAAGACAGGGTTGTGCCTTTGCCTATGCGTTTTGCCGATGATTTAAAAGATCAGATTAATCAAGTGCAAATTATTCATGAAAGTGATCTGGATGCGGGGGTAAGCGGTGTTTATCTGCCTACTGCACTGGCTGGCAAATACCCTAATGCAGATAAAGAATTAATTTGGCAATATGTTTTTCCTGCCAGTCGAATTTCTGTTGATCCGCGCACTGGCTTATCTCGGCGTCATCATATTCATGAAAACACTTTGCAAAAATCGATCAAAAAAGCGGCGGATCAATCAGGGATTTTAAAGAAAATAAGTAGCCATGTTTTACGCCATTCTTTTGCTACCCATTTACTGGAGTCTGGCTATGATATTCGTACCGTTCAGGAATTATTGGGGCATTCTGATGTGAATACTACGATGATTTACACCCATGTTTTGAATAAACCCGGGCTTTCGGTAAAAAGTCCGGCTGATAATTTGTCTTTTTAAATGAGTTTTTTGTCTCCACCCAGCCCTCTCCAACAGGAGAGTAAATAGGGGACAGACCATGATTAAGGCACAATAAACGTGGTCTGTCCCCTATTTTCAAAAAGAATTGATCGATAGCATGCATGTGTTAATTCTTTTCTGTTAACAACCAGACACATTCTTTCGCGGGATGTCCCTTCAAACCTTCTTGCATATCATCACAACAAAGTTTGTTTATTGCGTAACCTTTGCCGAATTGTTCTGTGATTTCTTCAAATGGAATTGAAAATGGGGGGCCATTCATGATGGCCTGATCATAATCAAATGTGATCAGAAGTTGAGGTGCAGACTGAGTGATTTTCTGAAGATGGGTTGCGTAACGTTTTCGCATGGATTGAGGTAAAGCAACATAAGCTGCGCGGTCATAAATGGCATCTATGCCGTCAATCTGTTCACTGGATACATGCAAAACGTCTCCAACAATAATATCCAGGCTATCAGCCCGATAACGTTTGAAATCTCCAAGCTCAGTGATTTCAGGTGTAATTCCATTTTCAGCGAATAATTGCTGGACAGCCATTTCTACCAGCTCAACACCTACCACCTGGTAACCATGTTCAATCAACCAGAAGATATCCAATGTCTTGCCACACAATGGGATCAGGATGCGACTCCCCGGTTTAAGCCCCAAGCTGTCAAAAAACCTGATTAGTTGCAGGTTTGCTTCAGGTAAATGAAATCCGATTTCATTACGGTTCCACTTGCTGTGCCAGAATTCTTTTTCCATTTGAGTATATTGATGGTGTGCAAGTGAAATGTTCTTTGCCAATCAATGTTGTTTTTTAAGGCATCAATTGATTAATCTCAACCTGCACAGAAGGCGTCGCCTGCTTATCTTTAACGACCTGAAAACCCATCACATCGCCTGCTTGCGGCATGGCGGTGCCGGATTTTGAAATACGGGCGATAACCTTCACCTGTTCAAAGCTGGACAGCGTCATACCGGGCATCATGGCCATGCTGTCATTAAGTTCGACAGATAACGGCAAATCGGACACCTGCTTTTTGGCTATAGCCAACGGCATTTTAGGGCCTTGCAACGCCTGAGCATAAATAAACAAGGTATCAGATTGTGAGACTTTATCACCCCAGTTTTCATCCAGGCTGACGCTTACATTAATACCTGTTGCAGAGGCCGCGGGTGCATCGTTTGTTGCGGATGCGGGTTGCTCCCCAATCCGCTGCTGCAATGAACCGATCAGCGAATTCAGGTCATTGTATTCTTTGGTATCTGGTTTTATCAGCGTTTTTAACTTGAGCCAATGCTGCAATGCGGTCTGTAAATGTCCCTGTTCTGCCTGCGCCATGCCTGCCAGCCATAAGCCCGTGGTATTTTCCGGCTCTTGTTGGACAGCCTTGGTGACCAGTTCAGCGGCCTTGCCTTTCAATGTGCCCTGTTGCAAGCCCAGTGCATCGGCATATAACAACATGATTTCAGTCTGATCGCCCAATAATCGATAAGCCTGTCCATATGCTTCAGCCGCCTGATCAAATTTTTTCATGGCCTTATAAGAACGTCCCAGCATCTGCCACCCTTTGGCATCGTCCGGATTCTGCTTCATTTTTTCAGCCAGACCGGCAACCATGGTTTCAATGGTTTGCTGATCATTTTGACGTTGTTGTGAAATCTGATTTTGTTTTTCAAGCTTGGTGAGGGCATCCAGATCACCCAGCATTAAATAGGAAAGTAAGCTGAGGAAAGGAATAAACCAGACCAGTATCGCAATAGCCCATTTACCCTGACTGGATTGTGCCGGTGTTGAATCCGCCTCAGCCTCCAGATCATAGCCCAGAGCGAGTTCAATCTCTCCACTTTGCTGTTTAAAATCAGTATCGGACAACTGATTATTCGCATGGCTCTGCTTTAAGTCAGCCAGCCGTTGCCTGGCAATCGTTATATTATGTTGTTGTTTATCTGATGAGACCAGCTGACGGTTAACAATGATGGGAACAATGACTATTCCAATAGCAAGCAGAATCAGGGTGACAACCAAGACCCAAAATAAAATACTCAAGCGCCTTCACCTTTATCAGGATCATTGTTTTCATCATCCAGCAAGGCGTGGATTTCTGCTTTTTTCTTTTCATCCAGCGTATCTGCAACCGGTTGCTTGCGTTTGTTTTTGATAATGTAAGCAACTGCCAGCAGGCCAGCCAGTAAAAAAGCCAGAGGTGCCAGCCATAACACCAGGGTTTTACTGTGAAATTGCGGGCGATACATGACAAAGTCGCCATAACGTTCAATCATGAAATCAGCTATTTCCTGCCGGTTTTTGCCTTGATGCAGCATCTCGTAAACCTGACGACGCAAGTCCTTGGCAAGATCAGCATTTGATTCCGCAATATTCTGATTCTGACAGACCAGACAGCGCAATTCGGCAATCAGGCTGTTATAGGCCTGCTCCTGTTCTGAATCTTTAAATTCACGGAATTCAACTCCGGCAGACACAGCCATAGACAGCAGCCATGCAAATATAATCATTAACTGGCGCATTACACCTCGGTTTTAAGTTGTTTGATCATTGGCAGAAAGGTTTGCTCGATATCACTATCTGCCACCGGCCCCGTATGCTTGTAACGGATAACGCCTTTTTTATCGACAATATAGGTTTCCGGCACACCATATACACCATAGTCGATACCTGTACGCCCTTCATAATCAATGACATTGACATAATAGGGATTACCGAGTTGTTGCAGCCAGCGACGCGCATCTTGCGGTTCATCTTTGTAATTCAGGCCGACCAGATGCACTACTTTCATGGCGGCCAGCCGATTGAGTACGGTGTGCTCTGCACGGCAGGATAAGCACCATGAAGCCCATACATTCAGTACATAAACCTGACCTTTCATCAGCTCATTGGAAAAACTTTTTTCCGGTGAGGCCAGATCAGGCAAATCAAAAACCGGTGCCGGTTTTTCAATCAACGGTGAAGGAAGATCTCGTGGATTGAGCTGTAACCCGATAGCCAGAAATATAGCGAGAACAACAAATAACAGTAACGGTGCGAAAAACTTAAGCATGGGCTGCCGCTGCCTCCTCCGCAACAGTTTTACGTTGCCCCATACGATAACGTTTGTCCATCGCTGCAATCATGCCACCCAGCCCCATGAACAATGCACCCAGCCAGATCCATCGGATTAATGATTTATAATATACCCGCAAACTCCATGCGCCCTGCTTGCCCAGTGGCTCGCCAATAGCGACAAATAAATCACGGAACAAGCCGGCATCAATCGCTGCTTCTGTCATCGGCATGGTCTGCACACGATACACCCGTTTTTGCGGTTCCAGTATTGCAACCTGCTCACCGTCTTTAGTCACCGTCAAATAGCCTTCTTCAGCTTTATAATTTGGTCCGTCAGTCACTTTTACACCATGGAACTCAAAGATATATCCAGACATATCCAGCGTATCACCGGGCTCCATACGTACATCTTTTTCAATACTGTAAATCGACGTGAAGGTCACGCCGATAATAAATACACCAATACCGATATGCGCCAGAGTCATGCCATAGAATGCGGCAGGGATGTTCGCTAACCGTTGCAGACTAAAGCCCTGATAGCCAAAGCGGTCCTTAAATGCCAGCAAGGACACGATCAGCGTCCATAATGCCAACATGACACCTAATGCGGCGGAAAGGGAATAAAACGGCATCGCCAAGGGGACTAATAGGCCAATAACAACACACACGCCAAGATAAGGGCCGAGACGGACAGCGATATCTTTGGCGGAATCTTTCTTCCAGCGGATCAGTACACCAATACCAACAACCAGTGCCAGCGGTGCCATCAATGGTATAAACACGGCATTAAAATACGGCGGACCGACGGAAATCTTGCCCATGCCCAGTGCATCAATAAACAGCGGGTATAGCGTACCTAGCAGAATACTGGCCGTGGTTACCACTAATAAGACATTGTTAACCAATAATGCAGACTCTTTGGAAATCAGCTCAAAACTGGCGCTGCTTTTAACATGGGGTGCCCGTATCGCGTAAAGCAGCAGTGAGCCGCCCACCACAATGGCCAGAAAGATCAAAATAAACAATCCACGTTCCGGATCGGTCGCGAACGCATGCACCGACGTCAAGACACCGGATCGAACCAGGAAGGTTCCCAGCAGACTGAGGGAAAAGGAAAAGATGGCCAGCAACACCGTCCAGGTTTTGAACATGCCGCGTTTTTCACTGGCTGCCAGGGAATGGATCAGTGCCGTCCCCACCAGCCACGGCATGAATGAGGCATTTTCCACCGGATCCCAGAACCACCAGCCGCCCCAGCCAAGTTCGTAATACGCCCACCAGCTACCGAGTGCGATCCCCAGGGTCAGAAACATCCAGGCTATATTTGTCCACGGCCTGGACCAGCGCGCCCAAGCCGAATCCAGGCGCCCTTCAATCAAGGCTGCGATAGCAAAGGCAAAGGCAACAGAGAAACCGACATAGCCCATGTAAAGCATCGGCGGATGAATCGCCAGCCCGGGATCCTGCAACAATGGATTGAGGTCGCGCCCTTCAATGGGTGAAGGAAACATGCGTTCAAAAGGGTTGGATGTTAAGAGCAGAAACAGGATAAAGCCAATACTGATCATCCCCATCACGCTGAGAATTCGCGCCACGGTAATCTGTGGAATATTCTGACTGAACGCAGCCACGCACCCGGTCCAAATGGACAGGGTTAACGCCCACAATAACAATGACCCTTCATGCGCGCCCCATACGCCGGAAATCAGATAAATGGTCGGCAATGCGGTATTGGAGTTATTGGCGACATAGGCCACAGAAAAATCGTGAACCAGAAAGGAATAGGTTAAACAGGCATAGGACAGCCCCATAAAAAATAACTGACCATAGGCGGAAGGCCGCGCCACATTGATCCAGCCATTGATGCGCCATGTTGCACCGGCTAGAGGTAGAATGGATTGCACAATCGTCATGCACAATGAAAGAATCAGACTAAACTGTCCCAGTTCAGGAATCATTACTGCACCTCTGTCGATTTATGTTGTTTTTTCAGACTTTCCGCCACTTCCGGCGGCATATAGTTTTCATCATGCTTGGCCAGCACTTCTTCGGCAACAAATACGCCTTCTGTATTCAATTTGCCTTTAGAAACAATTCCCTGACCCTCGCGAAATAGATCAGGAAGGATGCCGGTGTATTCAACCGTCACTTGTTTACTGTAATCAGTCAGATCAAAGCGGACCATCATGCCATCTCCCGGGCGTTCCACACTGCCATCGACCACCATGCCACCCAACCGGAACAAGGTGTCAGCCGGTGCTTTTCCATCAACGACATCCGTGGTTGAGAAAAAGTACATCAGGTTTTCATTAAACGAGCGCAGGGCAAACGTCACCGCCAGGGCAACCCCGCCCAGCATCAGCAGGAGTAAATATAAACGCTGTCTTCTGATCGCTCTCATGATTGTTTATTCCGCTTTTGTTTAAGTTGCAACTGCCGGAGTAATTGTTTGCGCTGAATAACCGGCAGAAAAAAATTGATTAACAGGACAACTAATGAAATGCCATACGACATCCATACGTAAAATCCGTAGCCTCCCATGGCGAAAAATTCCTGCCAGTTCATGCGCGTTCCTCCAGCATTTTTTTGACCCACTGAGAATTCTGTTCACGCCTGATGATCTCAACCCGGGCGGATTGAAACATCGCCATGACATACAGGAACTTGAATGAGGTGGCCATTAACATTAATGGAATCAACATACTGACATGAATTGAAGGTTTGTCCAGTTCCGTCAGGCTGATCGTTGGCCCCTGATGCAGAGTATTCCACCATTCCACTGAATAATGAATAATTGGAATATTGACCACACCAACAATGGCCAGAATGGACACTGCCCGAGCCGCTGTTTTGCGGTCTTCAATCGCCCCATACAGGCTGATCACACCAAGATACAGAAACAGCAAAATCAATTCGGAAGTCAGACGGGCATCCCACACCCACCAGGTTCCCCACATCGGTTTACCCCAAAGTGACCCGGTGACCAGTGCAATAAAAGTAAAGCTGGCACCAATCGGCGCACTGCTGATCAACACCACCTCAGCAAGTTTCATGCGCCAGATCAGAGCAATGCCGCCGCAGACGGCCATGACCACATAAATAAATAAGGACATCCAGGCGGCGGGCACGTGGATATAAATAATGCGATAACTTTCACCCTGTTGATAATCGGGGGGTGCAACAAATAATCCTAGGTACAGCCCGTAACCGGTCATTAAAAGAAAAATCACCGAAATCCACGGCATCAACTTTTCGGTTAAGGCATAAAAATGAGGGGGAGAAGCCATGCGATGATAAAAACGCATGAACCAATCGGGAAATATCGACATAATGTTACAGCAGCTGACAGTTTTGTGGTCAGTTAGGTTGAATAATCGTAAATTGGTTCCCTGCACAGGAGAAATAACCCTCCCCTGCAGGTAAAAACTTCTTAAGCTTTACAATATGATGGAATCCAGCTTTTTTCAACCATGTGATCTGGCACATCGTTGAAATCAAACGCCAGGCCATCTTTGATCATTTGCTCAACATCAAAAATTTCCCCAACTTCAGGAATATCATCAAAAAACATTTTATAGAGTGGCGTCACCATCCATTTGGAAAACTTCATGCCCATTGGGCCGATGAAATTTCTACGCTGCCCCACATGGGCGATTTCATCAATGGTGATTTCATCCAGTAAAGCCTGTACGCGTTCTTTTACTTCCGGCTCATCCGCCAGAATATCTTCAAATAATGCATGTAAATGAAAGTAGAACGACACCCCCATTAATTCAGTCACAAACGCTGGCGGATCCATAATGACGCCCGGCACTTTTGGAAAAAATTCGTATACTTTTTCTTTCCATGGGCTTAACGGTACCCATTCCACCTTGTCCAGACCAAAGGTTCTCAACATTTCATCAAACAGGCGGTAGTGACAGAATTCTTCTGCCAGATGCACGCGGCTGATTTTGTCTTCAACGGTGTGAGAATTGGCCATATCAGGCACCACATCCCATGCTCCTTTAATGCCTACCCATTCATGACGTGCAAATTTATAAATCGCGCACAGCATTAACGTCATGCGATCGAGAGATTTTGGATCATCCTGCATTTTTACATAATTGCGATAAAATGCATCTGGATCCGCTAATGGTGTACGCAGTTTTACAGGGTTATCCTGAAAAGACTTTAATTTTGCGCGTTTTTTGGCAAGATCCTGCTCAGCCTCCATTAATTCACCTCCATGGTTCTGGGTAAACGCCCAATAATCTTCAAAGTTTGCTTTTCTTTGTTCATCAGTCGCCGGTGAAAATACAGACAAAAATTGACCTTTGGCCATGGAAGCTACTCCTTTTTGGTTGATTGAATAATGCCTGGAAACAGGCAGACATGTTTGTTCCAGTCACTGAAACTTTTGAAAGATAGTATTTTAACGATTTAAATGCTGACTGAACACCGTTAATTTATACTCATTTTCAGTGCGGATGCTGTTGGAATCGGTGCCAGTACCAAAGACAGAAAGAAAATCGACGCCAAAATATTCAATTGCGCGGATACCGGCATGCCTGTCGCCGCCATATCGACCGCATTACTGGCAAAAATCAACACCGGAATATAGAGTGGCAGCACCAGCAGGGAAAGAATCATTCCCCCCCGTCTTAGCCCGACGGTTAAAGCTACACCGATGGCTCCAATCAGGCTGAGCACTGGCGTACCCAGCAATAACGTCATCACCAGCGTCGCCAATGCCTGTTCCGGCAAGCCGAGAAACAAGCCAAGCAATGGCGCTACCATCATCAAGGGTAAGCCGGTCACCAGCCAGTGTGCGAAAATCTTGGCCAAAACCAGTACCGCAACCGGATGCGAACTTAACAACATTTGCTCCAGAGAGCCGTCATCAAAATCACTGCGAAACAGACTATCCAGGGACAACATCGCCGCCAGCAAGGCCGACACCCATATCACGCCTGGTGCCATCGCCTGCAATAATTTGGGCTGAGCGCCCACGCCCAGCGGAAACAAGGTTACTACGAGGATAAAGAAAAATATCGGATTGGCGATTTCAGAGCGACGCCTGAACGCAAGAATCAAATCGCGGCGAATGATCGCCAGAAATGCTTGGTTTAATGACATTGAGACAAATTAATTCGTTGAATATCTGCTGATGGCATGGCCAGATCATGATGCGATGTCATCACAATCATGCCACCTGCCTGAACATGTTCAAGCATTATGGATTCAATCAGTTTAATCCCCTGTTTGTCCAGCGAGGTAAACGGCTCATCCAGAATCCACAGCTTGTTTTTAGTGATCAGCAATCGTGCCAATGACAAGCGCCGCTTTTGACCGGCAGACAAACTGTGCACAAGCGTATCTTCATACCCGGCCAGCCTGACTTTTTCCAGTGCCTGATCAACCGTCATGGCACCTTGACTGCCCAACGCCAGTGAAATATTAAGATTTTCCGCCACAGACAGTTCTTTTTTTACCCCATCCATGTGACCAACATAGGCCATATCCTGATAAAAAGCAGACCGATGACAAGGATTGCCACACCACAACACTACGCCTGCATCCGGTTCGCGAAAGCCGCATAATATTCTTAATAACGAGGTCTTGCCACAACCATTTTGCCCTTCCAGCAATAATATCTGATGGCCATGCACTGAAAAATCAAGGCTTGAAAAAAGTACGCGATCATCGCGAATACAACTCAGCGAAGCTGCTTGTAAGGTGGGTAACTGGTTGTCCATGTACCTGCTAATCCAAATTGTTTTATCAAATGGTAACAGCTTATATTTATAATGGCTATTGTTTGCACAAAGGTAAATTCCTTCACTACACCCGATCAAACAATGACATTAAAAGCATTCATTCTGTTGGTAATATTTTCAAATTCTGTAGCGTGCATTGAATTTTCTGATACGCCTTCCACTCCTGACAAGGCCGATGAATGGTATCAGCAGGGACAATCCAGCGTGTTGCTTAATCGTCAGATTGCTTTAACAACGGCTAAAAACATTACTAAAACGGCCAAAAACATCATCCTGTTTGTCGGTGATGGCATGGGGGTATCTACGGTGACAGCTGCCCGAATTTTCGCCGGTCAACAACAGGGCAAGCCGGGTGAAGAAAATCTGCTGTTTTTTGAGACCCTGCCCTACCAGGCGCTCGCCAAAACCTATAACACAAATCAGCAAACGCCTGATTCAGCAGGCACCATGACGGCAATGATTACCGGCGTCAAAACCAAGGCTGCAGTGATCAGTGTCAGTCAGGATGTTACCCGTGGCGACTGCTCCACCCTGCCGGGCAACAAGCTGACTACGCTGCTGGAACATGCCGAACACATCGGCATGTCCACCGGCATTGTTTCAACCGCCCGCATCACTCATGCAACACCGGCTGCTACCTATGCCCATCTCCCTGAACGCAATTTTGAAGATGATGCGGACATTAAAAAATTATCCAACAGTGAGGGCTGCATAGATATTGCCAGCCAAATGCTCAACCTTAAAAATCGCTATGGCAACGGTCTTGAAGTTGCTCTGGGTGGTGGTAGACGTAGCTTTATCGCTAAAACAGTGACTGATGAGGAAGAAAACCATAATGGTGAACGACTGGATCATCGGGATTTAACAGCAGAATGGTTGACGCACTATCCGGCAGCCAAATATGTTTGGAATCACGCCCAGTTTGATGCCATCAATCCCGATACGACACAGCATCTGCTTGGCCTGTTTTCGATGAGCCATATGGCTTATGAGCTGGACCGCCCCAGAGACAAAGCGGGCGAACCTTCATTAACTCAAATGACCGAAAAAGCCATAAAAATCCTGCAAAAAAATCCAAAAGGCTATTTTTTGCATGTGGAGTCTGGACGAATTGATCATGCGCACCACGCCGGCAACGCCAAGCGCGCACTGGTGGACACAGTTGAATTCGCCAATGCGGTAAAAAAAGCATATGAAATGACTAGCCCTGAGGACACCTTGATCATCGTAACCGCTGATCACAGCCATGTGTTTACAATTGCCGGTTATCCAACCCGTGGTAACCCGATTCTCGGTAAAGTCATCAGTAATGATTCAGCCGGCAACCCCAAAAAAGATTTCGAACTGGCTCAGGACAAATTGCCATATACCACACTGGGATATATGAACGGACGAGGCATAGGGCAATTGATTACAGGCGGGAATGAAAGATACAATCACCCGATAACTGCAGGTAAACGTAGCGACCTCACCCATTTAAACACTGAACATGACGGGTTTCATCAGGAAGCTCTGGTACCCATGGGTGCAGAAACGCATGGAGGTGAAGATGTGGTCATTTACGCCAGCGGCCCTCAAGCGGCATTGATTCGTGGCACTCTGGAACAAAATGTCATTTTTCACGTGATGGACAGTGCCGCTCGCTTGACTGAGCGCTCCGGCCTGCCATTACGCCATTAACAGTGTGTTGAAAAACGTTTTGAGCGCCGTTAAAAGACATCAATAAGGATGAAAAGTGCAGTTTACATGGGGTAAATGAGCATTTTGAATCATTTTTTAACACCAACTTGGCACGCTCAATAGTTTTTCAACGCCCTGTTACTCTTTTGCCTATGAACAAGATCAGATACAAACTGGCTGCAAGCAATATTTGAACTGAATTGGCGATGGGAACGGCAAGAACTTCCGGACGTTCAATCCGCCAGGCAAGCGCATAATCCCATTCAATGACTTTAGCTTCCTTGCTCAAAACCCGTAGCTGGTATTTTCGCCCGGGGGACAAATCCAGCCACAGGTTTTCAGTATTGTTTTGCATGCTTTCAGAACGGGCAATAATCACCTCCTGTGGTTCAGTGACATCGACCAGTTGTAAATCGAAATTGTATAAGACCGGGACTGGATTAAACACCCCGGCCCCATCTTCATTCAGGTTTAAATTCCACACCAGGCTGACAGCTAGTTTTCCGCCCTGAGGCCCTGTTTGAAAGGGATAATTGTGCTCAGTTAATGATCCATTCTGGCCCCCAAATGACGCAACATAGGCATAACCGGATGCCTTGATATCACTCCCCCCCGACTCAACAGCTTGTTGTCGACCGTTATCCATCATCTGAAAACTGTTATAGATATTTAACTGACCCGCGCCAAACCGCTTATCAAGCCCATTATCGGTTTGATTAATGACGCTTTGCCGATAATCTTTAATATCACCATTAGCGGTATTATCCGTGTGCCGTATCGCACCGGCCATTAACACCGCCTTGATAGCTTCAACGGATAAAACAGCAGGAAAGGTTTGATCCATCATCAATGCGACTGACGAACTGACCACTGCCGTTGCCACACTGGTCGTCGACACTGGCACAACAACATGTGGCAAGCTGCGCCCCGCCGTATAAATGTCATTCAATCCTGCCGAACCGGTATCCACCGGCGGCGATATATTTCTGACAGCAATCACATTAAATGCACTAGAGAGCACAGGGCTTTTATCACCAATATAACCCACCACCTGGATAAAGTTATGCTGATCAATAATCCAGTCAAGTCGCTGAAAAATATCGAGTGTAATCGGATTTTCGTCAAATACCGCCACCCAGCTATGATTAGCTAACTTTTCATTGCTTTGTAATGGCCTGGAACCCGCACCTGAAAACAAGGTTGTGTTTAGCCAGTCCAGGGTTTCATAACTATTTACTGTTTTAATTCCAGGCGTTTGGGATAGCGTTTCCCCAACCATATACCGTGCCATCGAAGTTGCATGCCCGGAGATTGACTGAGTTCCGCTTGAGGTTTTATCAACAAACGTAACGTTAACAAACTCACTGTGCGTAATATCGGGAAAATAGATTACAGGTTGATTGTCATCCGCACTGCTGGCTTCTATCTGATTAATGAGTATATTTGTCCCTGTTGCCAAAGCCTCATTTTTTTCTGATTTGAGCCGTTCAAACCCGATATCCTGTTGATAGGCTGAGCTAATACTACAAGAGCAAATGAAACAAATAACGATTGAACAAAATTGAAAAGAGATCTCGGTGCGATTCGTCCAGCAAAAGGAAGTCATTAGAAGTCGTTGTTTTAGTGTTGCAGCTTGTCATCATAAACATAATACGACAAACTCAGGCGCATATTACGCGATAACCCAACCAGAGAAAACACGTCATTCCAATACAAGCTTTATTGAATACAGGATAATTTATCTGGGAAACAAAAAATCAAATCGAAATGCCGCGCTGAGTATTATCAGGGTTGGTGACAAACCACGTCAAACCCCAAAATCAGGTTCAAATTAACGCGGCATTTGACGATTATTTTTTGCGGATAAAAAATATCTGTTGTTCACTTTCTTTAACCACGCTTTCTATTAAATGTCCGGCTTGCTCGGTAAATACACCAAAATCAAGATGTGCAGCAGGGTCAGTTGTAATGACTTTAACAACCGCACCGCTATCGATAACAGTTAACGCTTTTTTCAATCTTAGTAAAGGTAACGGGCAATTCAGTCCGCTAGCATCAACTTCAAAATCAAATTCAATCATAGTGTTAAATAAATAAAAGACAGTCAGTTTATAATACTGTTGTTTTCAATTTACAAGACTTCTTAAAGTGGATGGATTATTTTCCTCTTTTTTTTAATTTAAAACAGCGTCGCTGTCTGGTGGTTGGCGCGGGTGATACCGCATTCAGGAAAGTCACATTATTGCTGAAAACATCTACCCACGTCACTGTCATCGCCCCCAAAATCAATACGGATGTTCAAGCTCTGTTTCAGCAACAACACATTGAACTGATTGAAAAGGTTTTTGAGGATACCGACTTACCTGGCTATGACCTGGTGATTTCTGCAACCCAATGCAAACAAACCAATAGTCATGTTGCAAACTGCGCCAGACAACACAATATTCCTATTAATGTGGTCGACTCGCCGGAATTATGTGACTTCATTTTTCCTGCCATTATAGATCGCTCGCCGGTCATTGTTGCCGTGTCATCTGGCGGGGCTTCACCTGTATTGGCCAGGCTATTGCGCAGCAAGATTGAAAGCATGATCGCTCCGGCCTATGGCCAATTGGCTGCGCTGGCTGACAAATACAGGCAAAAAGTAAAAGCGTCAGTCCACCCAGCACCACAACGGCGAATTTTTTGGGAGCAGGTTCTGCAGGGCAGTATTGCTGAAAAAGTATTTGCAGGCCGTCAACAGGACGCAGAACAACAACTGGAGGAGCTGCTTAAGCATACCGACACCGTTCAATCAGGTGAAGTCTATTTAATCGGCGCTGGACCCGGTGCTGCAGACTTACTGACATTCCGTGCGTTGCGTTTAATGCAACAAGGTGATGTAATTCTTTACGATAATCTGGTTTCTGAAGACATTCTGGAACTGACCCGTCGTGATGCAGATAAAATTTATGTGGGTAAGAAACGCAGCGACCACAGCCTGCCGCAAACGTCCATCAATCAACTGCTGGCGGATCTTGCACGGCAAGGGAAACGCGTCGTTCGCTTAAAAGGAGGCGACCCTTTTATCTTTGGACGCGGCGGAGAAGAAATTGAAACCCTGATGCAACAAGGCATCCCGTTTCAGGTTGTCCCCGGCATTACCGCGGCTTCTGGTTGTGCCACCTATGCCGGCATCCCCCTTACCCATCGTGATCATTCGCAATCCTGTACATTTGTCACCGGTCACTTGAAAGATGACACGATAAATTTAAACTGGGAGCAACTCGCCCGTCCAAATCAGACTATAGTTATCTACATGGGACTGGTTGGGCTCAGTAATATCTGCCAGTCATTAATTGAACATGGATGCGCAGAAACTCATCCTGTCGCTGTCATTCAGCAAGGAACTACACACAACCAGAAGGTACTTACCGGAACCTTGGCAACAATGTCTGACATCATTAATAATGAAACGATCAGCCCTCCGACGCTGGTGATTATTGGCACTGTGGTGAACCTGCATCAACAACTTGATTGGTTTAATAAACAATAATGTTAAACATGTTTGCTGAACGTACAGCTATCTATTTGTTCTGTATTCTGTCAATCTTCATCGTTACTGGTTGCGACATGACGGATGAGCCGGAACGAACTTATGCGCTGGATGAAGCAGGCATTTATTCCGGCTCCCTTTCAGACAATTACGCTCTGATTGGCACCCTTTCGGGATATGCAGAATTGTGGCAGCTGAAGCCTAAATCCCTGCTACATCGGTGGCAACATACCGACGCCAGCAATGGCATCTTAGGTAGTGAAATTTCTGCAGATGAAAAATATGCGGTCACAGTTGAACGGGACAGTATCGCCTGGTGGCGCATTGAAGATGGCGTCTTATTAGCGGTATGGAGCTTGCCCAATATTTTCTCGGTCAGCATATCACCAGACGGTCAATATGCCCTGGTCGGGCTTGAAGATAAAGCGGTTTATCTTGCCCTGGAATACGGCGCTGCCAAATTTGCCTTTCCCCACGACGATAAGGTTGTGGCTGTGGATATTTCTGACTCAGGCAATTTTGCCATTACCGGCTCAGAAGATTATTCCGCTAAATTATGGCAACTTTCAGACGGTGAATTGCAATATACCTGGCAACATGACAATAAACTGTCTACCGTCGCGTTAAGTCATAATGACAAATATGCACTGACCAATGCCACTCTCAGTCAAACCCGCCTGTGGACATTAGCAAACGGAAAAGTACATAAAAAAATTGGCCCTTCTCGAATAACCTTATCCTCTGCTGCTTTCTCCAAAAACAACAAGTACCTGTTGCTGGGACATATCTCTCAACGCATAGAACTGTGGAAACCCTCAGCCGGCACATTGGAAAAATTCTGGCGTGCCAAAAAATCAGAGGCATGGCGCCCTTCAGCTGCAACAATTTTGGATGTGCACTTTGTCAAAAAAGACAAGAAATTCTACAGTATCGCGACCAACGGTATTTTACAACGTTGGAAACGCAGATAAGTTCATTAATCGCCAATTCATTTAGTTTCGTTAGACTAAGAACCAAACTGATGTTTTGGATGAAGAATACGCTCAAACCATGTTTCAGTTTTGTGTAAAACACATTGAATTTTTTACTTAAATCGCCTATCCTTCACGGGCTTAATTAGTAATCCGGGTTTAACAAATTCGGTAGGTTTTAATAACAATAGACGAGGTTCGCAATGAAAAAATCTTTAGGTCTTTTAGCTGGTGTAGCTTTGGTTGCTCTTTCAAGCCATGCTGTTGCAGCTGACAAAATTAAAGTTGGCCAAAAAATCTATGACCGTGCTTTTGGTCGTGGTTGTGGTGCATGTCACGACATATCTTCTAACCCTCAATTAAAAGCTTTGATCAAATCAGGTGACCTTGATTTAGCTAAATTTTCTGAAGTTATTAAAAATGGCCGTAACGGTATGCCAAAAGCGGTTGACGCTATCATGGCCGTTGGTCCTGTAAAAAAAGCTGACTACTCTGAAGATGAAGCTATCGAAGCAGTATTCGAATATTTAAGCAAATAAGCTAAACTATTTGGTACAAAAAAGGCCGCATTTGCGGCCTTTTTTATTTGTGGTGTAGAAATGAATGAATCGTCCTTTTCGGCAATCGATAATGCCTTCGCAACCAGAAGCTTGCAATGGCCGCGATCATTAACCCGCAGGAAGCGAACACCAGATAAATCAATTTTTTCAGATTGGTAATTTCTTCAACCAGTTGCTGATTTAATTGCTGATCACCCTGTTTTGCAGGGGGCTGGGAATAACCGCGCAGTAATTTGACATCACCTCTCAAATCTTCAATAGTGCCAAGAGAGGCTTGTGTGCTGCCTATTTTGATACTTTCCTCAAGTACACGCAGCTTGCTTTCAATTGATCCACTTATAAGCCCTACTAATTGACTTTTCAAAATATTGATCTCATCAGACAACGCAGGATTCTGCACAGACATGCTCTGCGACTGCCTCTGCTGAGTGGCAACTTGATCAAGTACATTATTTCCGGAAAACAAAAACAATCCTAATAAAATCACCACAGACATCAACGCAGAAACTAACGCCAGCAAAAACCTGTTAGCTTTGACTAATCCATGATGATGCGGCTCATAATTGACCAGAACGACATTGCGTTCCGTATTATTCACCGAGTTGTAATCACTTTTGCCCATCCGTAATTATTATAATTGTATTTATCTGAAAAATTTTGACCCTTAATTATACAAACAAATAAAAAAATGTCCTGAATTTTTCCTGATTTTCTTGCTAATTTACTTTGTTTATCCAGATTTCTTTGTCGCGGCAATACGCATTCTCAGTGCATTCAGTTTAATAAAACCTTCTGCATCTTTTTGATTATATGCACCTTCATCCTCTTCAAAAGTCGCAATGGCTTCATCAAACAAACTGTTCGTTGCGGAATCCCGACCGACAATATCAACATTACCTTTATAGAGTTTTACGCGTACTTTACCGTTTACACTGACCTGGGATGCATCAATCATATGCTGCAACATTTCCCGTTCCGGACTCCACCAGTACCCGTTATAAATCAAACTGGCGTAACGCGGCATTAACTCATCTTTTAAATGCGCGACTTCTCTATCCAGCGTAATCGATTCAATCGCACGATGCGCTCTTAACATGACTGTTCCGGCAGGTGTTTCGTAACATCCCCTGGATTTCATCCCCACATAGCGGTTTTCAACAATATCAAGACGCCCAACGCCATTCGCACCCGCGACCGAATTTAATTTGTCCATGACTTCCGCTGGCGTGTGAGCCACCCCGTCAATTTCGGTGATATCGCCTTGTTGAAAGCTTAATTCGATATAGGTCGGCGTGTCCGGAGCATTTTCAGGAGACACCGACCAGCGCCACATATCTTCTTCCGGCTCTGCCCAGGGATCTTCAAGTATTCCACCTTCATACGAAATATGCAGGGAATTGGCATCCATAGAATACGGCGATGCCTTGCCTTTTTTCATTTCAATCGGAATACCATGCTTGTCGGCATAAGCCAATAGCTTCTGACGCGAATTCAAATCCCATTCACGCCAAGGTGCAATCACATGGATATCGGGACGCAATGCATAGGCTCCCAGCTCGAATCTGACCTGGTCATTGCCTTTTCCAGTCGCACCATGAGAAATGGCCTCTGCACCGGTTTCGTTGGCAATTTCGATTAACCGTTTGGCTATCAAAGGACGGGCGATAGATGTACCCAGCAGGTACTCGCCTTCGTATATGGCATTTGCCCTGAACATGGGGAAAATATATTCGCGCGCAAAGTCCTCACGCAAATCATCAATGTAAATTTCCTTGATGCCTGCAGCTTGCGCTTTGGCGCGTGCAGGCTCAACTTCTTCACCCTGGCCAATATCCGCTGTAAATGTAACAACTTCACAAGAATATTCTTCCTGCAACCACCTCAAAATGACTGAAGTGTCCAAACCACCCGAATAGGCCAATACAACTTTATTAATTTCCGCCATTCTTTCCAAAAGATCAGATTAAAAACCGGCCTATTATAACGGAATTGGCCCCGCAAATAATAATATAAAATCAGTAAATTACAGGTTATTTATTCAATTCACCAAACTGATTATCGCTCTGCGATTTTGCGACCGGCCAGTTGGAAAACGATTGCTTTTTAGCGGACGCGACTCTCCATACGCCTTCACCAGTATCTTGGTCTCATCTACACCTTGAGAATGCAAATAATTTTTTATGGTTTCACCTCGCGCTTTGGACACTTTTAGATTTGATGCACGAGACCCTTTACTGTCAGTATGGCTTGAGATGACTACGTTACTTTTTGATCGGTACAGCTTGATATATTCTGCCAATAACGCCAGCTTCTGTTTTTCCCGCTGAGTTAACCGGGTATTGCCTTTACGATAATAAAACTGCATCAAATCATCCGGACCAAACACCTGCAGAACAATGTTCTCTTTCGTTGTTGCTGGTTTGGGAGGGATCAGCACCCTGTCCTTGCTTATCCCCAGCTTTACCAGTTTATCTCTGATTTGAGCAGACCTTTTTTTAAACCAGCTCGTTTGCTTGCTGCCCAGTTGGGTTTTATCCACAATAGCCACTTTTTTATCGCCCATTTCCTGCAAATACGCTGATAACACTATCAGCCGCTGATTGATATCTTCAGATAAACGCGACTGACGTGAATTAAAAAATAAATGGCCATGTTCAAGCTGTCTTTTGCCAAATGGAAACAACGCCTGACGACATTCGCGAAACTGCTGATACGGCTCGTAAAAACGAATGGAAGAGACTTCAACCCGCGCTTCCTTGTCAGCGCGAAGCAAACTGAATACCGGCTCCTGGCCTTTGGACAGACTCGCCAGAACATCTTCGGCAGAGTGCCCATAAACAACCAGCTTCCCGGTATTCCATGCGTGTTGCCGCCAGAAAACCTGATATTCCTGCTGATAGGTTAACTTATGTTGCCAGGGCGCGGGGTCGACGAATAAACTGGCTTTATCGACACCGCCACGCTGATGGCCTTCATGCAGAAAAAACTGTAATGGTTCGCCTGATTCTAGCAAAAAACCGGCTCTACGCATGTCATCAATCTGATGAGTGAGCCAGCATTGGGTTTTACCTGCCTGGACCTCCCAACGTGATACCGACATAGGGGCACGAAAAGTAGCGGCCTCAACGAGTGAAAATATGGAAAGTAGAATAAATAAAATCGTGCAGCGCATATGAATCTGTTACATATTACTTTTATGTTCAAGGATAGCGGCAAAATGCATAAATATTTAACCTTGTATAGAAATTTAACTCATACAATCTTCCCCTCTTCTTTTTTATGACCTAAACAGTGCAGATTGACAACAAGACGAGTGCCCCTTCCTCCATTCGTATTAATCTGAGAAAAGCCGAATAAATCATTGACCACCCAGAGTTGTAAATTGAACAAAAGCATGCCACTTTAGCTATCAGTCACCTTTCCATCTCTCAGGCCATTATTCCCGTAACTGGTGCCATCTTTGGATGTATTACATCTGTCATTGTTTATATTGAATCTGAATCCGTGACTTCACTACGGCACAGATTGAATTCAGCCTTTTCTAACTAAATGACAAGAACTTGCTCCACGTTGGTGGACTAAGAGGCTGTCGGGTTATAACCTGGCCAGACTCAGAAAATATTTTTTAAAGTCCCCGATAGGGGATCCGTAAATCCCACGCCTTCAGGCGGCAAGGGATAAATGTTATGCTGCATGAAATGCAGACTTATAAACATGATGGGCATACGATTTGGGATTGAAATATCACTTGGTATGGGTAACGAAGTATCGTTATCCGGTATTAGCTGGAGATGAAGGAATAAGATGCCGAGAGTTACTGAGAGAAATAGCAAGAAGCAAAGAAATGATAAAATATACGGATAAATCAATAGGGATCATGTGCATATGTTAATAGGTATACCCCCGAGTTTATCAGTATCGAAGGCCGTACAGTTTCAAAAATGAAAGAGTTCGCACCTGATGCTGACAGAGTTTCTGCAGCTGAAGAAAAAATATTGGGGCCAACATTTGTGGGCAAGAGGTTATTGGGTTGCTTCAAGCGGAAACGTGACAGATGAAGTATGGAAAGAGTATAAAAAAACCAGAAGCCAGATGACCCTGATGATGATTTTAGTGTGCTGTAATCGCATTTAGGCGAAATGAGCGGCTTTCAGCCGTAAGTTGAAACCAACGGTTTTATCCGGTGGAGTATTCATAATCGGTTACCGGCTGGAAGCCTATGCTGACCGGCTTGTCACCATCGGCACCCGGCTGTTCCGGCGGCATTTTTGTGGTGCCTTCCTGTAATGAAAACGATACCCAGAAAGGCTATGTCCTGCACGACCTGTTTGCCACCTGGAAACCCTGGCAGGACTCCGCGATTCGTCTCAATATAGATAATCTAACCAACACCCGCTACAGCCTGCCCGGTTTTGGCGGTGGAGAAGGCGTGACCGCACCGGGTATCGACATTCGGTTAAGCATTTTCAACAACTTTAAATGGGGCTTATTGCATGATGAAAAACATCAAACTGAGAGGCTGGGAGACTGCCGGATTATAGATAATTCTACTGTGGCGATGGAAATTCTATTCCCCGTTACCCTATGATTAATTTTTAGATCCCCGATATCTTGCTCTGACAAAGAAGGCAATAAGGATGTTTTGTGTGGAGTATGATAATCTACAATCCGGCAGAACCTTCCACAACACCTGATTTTTGACCTGATCAGTCCTTGGCATTATTGAGACTGCTCTCAGGCGCTATTTTTATAATTCGAGGAGATTTGATATGAACAGTACGACTGCATTGTCAGTAAGCATTGGTGGTTTAGCAGGATTGGCTACTTTTTTGGCGGTAGGGCCATTAAGTGGCTTTTTTCTCATCTGGGCGGCAACGATCTCATGGGCAGCCTATTTTGCACTGGGGGGAGATAATGATGCCGCAAAAAATACAGCTATTTGCGGAATATTCGGTGTTTTCCTGGCATGCTACGCAGCTTTTTTGATTACCAAAATTTCGCCAGACACATTATTGGGATTTCCATTAACAGCGGCATTAATCGTTGCATTGTCAGTAGTCGTGCTGTGTCTGGCTTCTAACATCCCTGCATTGGCTGCAATTCCGGCCAGTGTACTTGGCTATTCAGCCACCTTCGGGTATTTACTGCAAACGCCAGATAAACTGTCTCAAGACGTATTGACAGATGTTTCTTTTGATAATCCGATGATCTTGATATCCGTTTCTTTACTTATCGGTATCGGTTTTGGTATCTATTCCGCGAAGTTAGCCGGGAAGCTCACCACTATTGAAGATTAACCCGCCATGTTCTCAAATTCCTGGTGCCCATAAGTGTCTCAGCAGTTATCCGCAATAACCAACTGTGTTGAGCTCTCCCTGGTTTCAGTCAGTCATTCCTGCAAAAAGGAATGACTGCAAATAAATCTTGGTTGGGATACCCGATTAAAAGAGATTTATGGGTAAGCAGGAACCGAGATAAGCCAATTCAAAATAACCTTTATATTCGAAGACGCTTACGTTTGTACCCTTCGTAGCTGAGCCTGAATACTTCACACCCTACTCAAAATTATTATGCACATCTTTCGCGGAGTCGCTATTTTTACGAAAGCTTGTTTTATGCATCCCAGCCCAAGCAAGCGGCAAAAACTTAACCCGACTGCTTATGCCTCCGGCGGCCACGATTCGTCCTGCGTCCGCACCACGGCTAAACAGTGTGCCCTGGTCGCGATCGCGGACTAAACATCTTCTCTTCCCTGACGCCCCGATTCCAAGATTTTCAGCGATGGCGAACAGCTTTCTGTGACTTCCAATGGGAAATTGCTCGCAACAATAACACCACCTGTGAACCAGAAAGAAATAGCCAAACAAAAACTGAAAACACTGGTTTCAACAGCTAAAATTTGCGACATAACAAGCCCAACCAACTGTGAATGGAAGGGATCATCATGATTGTAATGGATTCATGTGCAATTATTTGGGATGCACTTGAACCGTCAAAGCTATCTAAAAAAGCCACGCTTGCCATTGAAAAAGCAGATCAACACAATGCTTTAATTATTTCTGATATTTCAATATGGGAAATATCAATGTTGATTAAAAAGCGTCGGCTTGAAATAGACTCATCAGCTGCTAATTTTTTAAATTTGTTTTTCAAACAAGAAACATTTCTGTTCAATCAATTTCACCTGAAATTGCAGAACTCTCTGTAAACTTTGAAATAAATAACGACCCCGCTGATAGAATCATTGCGGCCACATCCATCGTGCACAATGCACAATTGGTAACTGCTGACGAAAATCTTCGTGCTGGTAAATTAATTGATACGATCTGGTGAGCATACCGTCGCAAATCACCGACGCCAAAAAGAGAGCTCAAGTACAATTTCTCCATCGTCAATCTCACCGGTGGGCAGAAATCCGAAGTTTTTGTAGAAGCTTTCAGGGCTGCCCGAACCAGGAACATAAGACACGAGCAACGAGGAGAACACCCTTATTGATTGCGCGTGAGCGACGATCTGCTCCAGCGCCTCTCGTCCTATTCCTTGGCCTTGGAATCTTGCATCGACCATAAAGCGCCAAATAGCGATTTGCGGCTCGGTCGGCGGCGGTGATTGAAATGTTTCATCGTAGAGCATTACAAAACCAACAGGGGCGTCGTCGAGATAGATCGCTCGATACCATGCCTCTGGTGAGAGCAAAGCCTCTGCGAGAGATATTGCGTTGCTGGCAACGAAGCGCTCTTGGCTTGGCGCTACAACCAAACTCGTAATTTTGCGAACTGTTTCCGCTGTTATCTCTCGAAGTGAGACGTTCATCGTATAATTGACAGCCTAACACCTTTCTCCAGCCGACGTGTTAACGGTTGGCTGGAGCAAGGTGTTATGCGCATTACCTACACGCAAATTCAATTCTGCTCACCCGTACCAACAAACCCCACCATACGGGAGACCAGGTCTCCGTCTTTTTCTACAAAGTATTGACCGAGCTGAACCTGTTGTGAACCATCTGGGCCCGTACCGCCAAAAGCAACAGTGACTCGGGTAACGTTTGAGATGGTATCGCTTTTAACCACTTTCGCTGACCAACCGGGAGCATTTGCACTAAACATGGCAACATAGTTACTTAATGCTTCAATACCATTTAAAGTTTCAGGCGTGCGAGGATCGTCGTACTGTATACTTTCTGCCACAGCACTATTTATCTTAGCAAGCCGGGTCTCAGCTTCCTCAATTTGCCAAGCTTCAAAAAAGGTTGTAATGCAATCTGACATATTTCTATCCTAATTTTTTAAAGGGAACTCATATTTGGAAAAATAAAGCGGAATGAGGAACGAACGTAGCTTTATTTTTTCCATGTTGATGCGATGGTTAGCCATTATAGCCTTCCAAGATTATTTCTAAATGTTGAAAAGCAATTTGAATCAAAGCAACTGCTGCACCAGATGGCTTTCTACGACCTTGCTCCCATTCTGGAAAATGGGGGACAGACCACTGAAAATGTACTTAATCGTGGTCTGTCCCCTATTTTTCTATTTCTTTATGTTACGACCAAAATTTTTCTTGCAATACGGGGCGGACCATATATGACCCCTTTGATTAGATAAAATGCTTATAAGTTATGTGCGATTTTGCCATGCCTGAGGATCTTTTCTTGCATGAAAAACTGCGGTAACAATAACTGAATTATTTTGAACCAGATACAAAATGCGATACGGAAACCTTCGAACAGCAATACGTCTGAGTTCTTTATAGATCACTTTGTAATGCATAGGGTTTCGTTCTATTTTTGACATGCATTCCTCGATACAAAGAAGGAAATCATGCCCTAAGCCTACACGTTTGTTTTCGTAATATTCGAAAGTGCTATTAATATCTAACTCCGCTTCTCTCCGAACGGTAAGAAGATAATTCATACCTTATTAATGATTCGTTCTTTAACTTCAGCCCATGAAGATCCAACATCTTGATCATCGAGAAATGCTTGTAACCTACGATCAAGTTCATTTTTTTGTTTTTCAGGGAGAGCTATTGACTCATCTCCATCAACAATGCTGTCCCATAATTTTTCGGCTAAGACAATACGCTCTGAGACTGAAAGTTCTTGAATTCTCATTTTATAAACCTAGTAATAGATATTTGAAAGATTAAATTATAACAACGTTATTTCAACATTGATTTCAAATATGAGTATTAAGCACATAACGTTTTCCTCAGCCGACCACGGGCAAATGATGTATCAACACTTTTCCGGACACCAACTTAAGCATTTATATGTTGTAATTCATAATCAACTGGCGAAGCTGAATTACATGCTGCGGTTGACCGGGGATAACAAAACGGGGGTGACGTGCCATAATCCGAGCCTTCTTTTTGATAGTTTGGCGAATTATAGCATATCGATCGAGTCTGACCCCATTGGTTTGGGCGGAACGCGTTAGCGAGCCGACTATCAAGTCGATCGAGTGGAACTCAAGTCCAGCCGTTAAGCTGGACGCGCGGTAGCGCGTTCAGCTTAACGCCCAGCTAAGCCGCCGGAACGGAGTTGATTGTTTTGTGCGAGCGTAGCGGAAAAGCACAAAACGAGCAACGCCGTAGAGGTCGGATTGAGCTGATTGTGTGTGCCCGGCATGGGCATGATCTTATGGGGTGCAAGTCCCCTGTACATTATCCAGAAAGGAGTTAACTTTGACAACTTTAAAAGTACTAGCCGAGGGCAAGGTGCGTGAGGGCGACCGATCCACTGAAAGAAGCCTAAGTGCAAATCTGCGAGCCAATGGACAAAAACAGCATAGTAAGGCCGAACTGCAGGGCGAGTCAGCACAACATGACGAAGCCCAGCTGGATCACTGTGG
>SPJL01009897.1_pt1 | contig 26096 bp, 23 predicted proteins | sample 3741751 | NCBI WGS metagenome assembly SPJL01 (sample SAMN10925998, study PRJNA522277) | cold seep metagenome | isolation source: Elba SIP-enriched marine methane seep metagenome, extraction at timepoint T3 | place: Italy: coast of Elba, Mediterranean Sea | reverse complement strand
TTCGACGAAGCCCGTGGTGACGTCCTGATGATCCTGGATGCCGACCTGACGATGCCACCGGAAGAACTTCCCAAATATTATGACGCCATCGCCACCGGCAAGGGTGAGTTCATCAACGGCACCAGACTGGTTTATCCCATGGAAAAAGGCGCGATGCGGTTATTGAACTATTGGGCAAACCGGACCTTCGCGCTGATCTTCTCCTTCCTGCTGAACCAGCGTTTCACGGATACGCTCTGCGGTACGAAGGTACTGACCAAGTCCGACTACAACAAGATCATCGCCGGGCAGTCTTACTTCGGGGAGTTCGATCCTTTCGGGGATTTCGATTTAATCTTCGGCGGGGCAAAACAGAATTTAAAGATCGTTGAGATCCCGATCCGTTATGCGGACCGCACTTATGGTGAACCACAGATCAGCCGCTTCCGGGATGGCTGGCTATTGCTCCGCATGGTCGTCTTCGCCTGGCGTAAGCTGAAGGCCTTCTGACGTGACAAAGGGCAGCGAAACCGCCACGGATCCGCGTCTGGAAGCACATCGGACAGCTTGGGAGAAGAAGGCGTCTTTGCGAGCTGTCTATGGCGACTATTATCGCCGCCTTTGGGCCGCGATGCCGGATGAAAAGGCCGTATCCGGTCAGATTCTCGAAGTTGGGGCCGGGTCAGGCCATTCCCGCGATTTTCTAACCGACCCGCGAATCCAGCGCCTCGACATCCTCCCGTCTCCCTGGGTTGATATTGTGGGCGATGCGCAGAACCTGGATATCGAGGATAACAGTCTCGCCGGATTGTACTTGCTGGATGTCCTCCACCACATTGAATGCCCCGGACGATTTTTCGAAGAGGCGGCGCGGGTTCTGAAACCCGGTGGCCGGATCGCCATGATCGAGCCTGGGATCACGCCGATCAGCTGGCTTTTCTACAACTACATCCATGAAGAGCCCGTCGACATGTCCGTCGACCCGCTGGACGAACCGGACGAAGCCACCCCCTTTCGTGACCCGTTCGAATCCAATCAGGCCATTCCGACGCTCCTGTTCAAACGCTTGGAGCACCGGCAGCGACTGGTCACCATGATCCCATCCCTGAAGACGCTTCGCCATGATCGCCTAAGCCTATTTGCCTATCCATTGACGGGCGGATTTGGTTATTGGTCTATGATCCCGGGAAGCATCGTCGAGCCGATGATCAAGATCGAAGAAAAGCTGATGCCCTTCCTTGGTTTGTACATGGCGTTCCGCCTGTTAATCGTGCTAGAGAAACGCGCCTAAACTCCATACAGAAGTGTTTGGGCTTTGTTAGACGATGACATTTCGAAAGGGCGCACACATGTCTGCCGATTTCATAGCGCATCTCCGCAATGAACTGACGGATGTTCAGGATGCCGGCCTCTACAAGGCCGAACGTGTGATCACGTCTACCCAGCACGCCCATATCGCGGTTGATGCCGGTAACGGCGCGGAAGACCAAGTCCTGAACTTCTGCGCCAACAACTATCTTGGCCTTGCCAACAACCAGACGCTTGTCGATGCCGCGAAAGACGCGCTGGACCGATATGGTTATGGCATGGCCTCAGTCCGATTCATCTGCGGCACCGGCGAAGAGCATAAGGAGTTGGAGCAGCGCATCGCCCGGTTCCTCGGAACGGAGGATACAATCCTCTACGCCTCCTGCTTTGATGCGAATGCGGGGTTGTTCGAAACGCTGCTGGGGCCGGAAGATGCGATTATTTCAGACGCGTTGAACCATGCCTCGATCATCGACGGCGTCCGGCTCTGCAAAGCGCAGCGCCTGCGATACGCGAATAATGACATGGGCGCGCTTGAGGAATGCCTGCAAGAAGCCAAAGATGCCCGCTTCCGCATGATTGCCACGGATGGTGTTTTCTCAATGGATGGCATCATCGCCAACCTGAAGGGCATCTGCGATCTGGCGGAGAAATACGACGCCATGGTGATGGTCGATGACAGCCACGCCGTTGGCTTTGTTGGGGAGGGTGGCCGCGGCACACCGGAATATTGCGGTGTCGCGGACAGGGTCGACATTCTGACAGGCACATTGGGCAAAGCCTTGGGCGGCGCATCAGGCGGTTACACGGCGGCCCCGGCAGTCGTCGTTGATTGGCTGCGCCAACGCTCCCGCCCCTATCTATTCTCCAACACGCTTGCGCCGACAATCGCGGCGACCTCGCTGAAAGTGTTGGATATGGTCGAAGGTACCGAAGGCGCTGCCATGCGCCGTGCTGTCATGGAGAATGCAGCATTCTTCCGGGAGAAAATGTCCGCGCTCGGTTTCACGCTGGCCGGAGCAGATCACGCGATTGTCCCGGTCATGCTGGGGGATGCCCGTTTGGCTCAAGAGATGGCGGCAAAGCTGTTGGAACGCGGCATCTATGTGATTGGCTTTTCCTTTCCCGTCGTGCCGAAGGACCAGGCGCGCATCCGCACCCAAATGTCCGCCGCCCATACCCGCGAAGACATCGCGCGCGCCATCCAGGCCTTCGAAGAGGTTGGCCGCGAACTTGGTGTGATCAGTTAAGGAGGATGCGCCGTATGAAAGCGCTGGTTAAAGCCAAGGCAGAACCCGGAATTTGGATGGGTGAGGTTGAAGCCCCCTCCATCGGCCCGACCGATGTGCTGATCAAGATCACGAAGACAGCGATCTGTGGCACCGATATGCATATCTATCACTGGGATGACTGGGCCAAGGCGACCATCCCGGTGCCGATGACCGTCGGCCATGAATATATCGGTGAGATCGTCGAGGTGGGATCAGAGGTCGATGGCTTCGCCGCCGGTGATCGGGTTTCCGGCGAAGGCCATATCGTCTGTGGGACCTGCCGGAATTGCCGGGCGGGTCGGGAACACCTTTGCCGCAATACCATGGGTGTCGGCGTCAATCGACCCGGCGCCTTTGCAGAGTATCTGTCGATCCCCGCCCATAACGCCTATAAACTGCCCGACCATCTGCCGGATGACATCGCCGCGATCCTGGACCCGCTTGGAAATGCGGCCCACACCGCCTTGAGCTTCGATCTGATCGGGGAAGATGTTCTGATCACCGGCGCCGGCCCCATCGGCATCATGGCCGCCGCGATTGCCCGCAAAGTGGCAGCACGGCACGTCATCATCACTGACATCAATCCTGATCGTCTGGCGCTTGCCAAGACCATGGGGATTGAGCATTGCATCAATGTCGCGGATGTCGCAATCCGGGATGTCATGGACGACCTCGGCATGGTGGAGGGCTTCGATGTCGGGCTGGAGATGTCCGGTAGCCCGCGCGCGCTAAACGATATGATCGGTTCGATGAACCATGGCGGCAAAATCGCCTTATTGGGTATCCCGCCCGGTGAAGCGGGCATCGATATGACCGGCGTCGTCTTCAAGGGGCTGACCATCAAGGGCATCTATGGCCGGGAGATGTTTGAGACCTGGTACAAGATGATCGCCTTGATCGGCGAAGGCCTGGATATGTCCCCTCTTATCACCCACCATTTCCCCATCGACGACTACCAAGCAGGCTTCGACGCCATGGCATCCGGCAAGGCGGGCAAAGTGATATTGGAGTGGGGCTGAGGCTTTTCGCAGCCTCGCGATCACTTCAGTTCCGAGAAGAAAGCATCCACCGTTTCCACATACCGGTCGATATCCTGCTCCGTATGGGCGAAGGACGCCTGGGGGCCGGCGGAGGCGACGGAATCCCATATGCCGCGATTTGCCATGAAGGCACGGCGGGCGTCGATTAAGTCATTGTCCAGCGACCGTGCAGCGTCTTCGACATTCCGGGGTAACGTATCAGACATGCAGAACCCGGAACGCGGGCCGAGCCGGAAGGCACGCCAGGGCAGTCCGTGTTTTTCAAACACCGCTTCCAAGCCGTTTGATAGGCGCTCTCCCAACGCTGCGATGCGGGCGTAGTTGGACTCTGTCAAAACCTCTTCCAAGGCTGCCTTCGCGGTGGCAACCGCAAGGGCTGAGGCATAGGTTGTCCCGCCAAGCGCCAAGCCATTTGCTTCCGTGTCGACATCGATATGCGCGGCCACGACCCGGCCGATCTCTTCGGACATGCCATAGAGCGCAAAGCTAATGCCGGTCCCCAGCCCCTTGCCCAGAACCTGAAAGTCACCTGCCAATCCCCAGGCCCGATAAAGCCCGCCATATCCAAATTGATAGGTATGCGCTTCGTCATAGGAGAGGAGGCTGCCATGTTTCTGGGTGAGCGCCCGCAGCCCTGCGTGAAAACCCTCTTCCGGCAAGACGACATTGCAGTTGGTCAATGCGGGCTCTGTCATCACCACGGCAATATCCTCACGCGCCAAGACCTGTTCCGCTGCCTCAAGGTCGTTGAAAGGCGCGATGATGGTGTGTGCCGCAGCCGATCTCGGAAGGCCAAGAAGCCCCGGCTGAAATCCACCTTCGGCAACATCCACCAGCATCTCGTCACTATGCCCATGGTAATGACCGCCAAAGACCAAAATTTTCTCCCGGCCCGTGATGAAGCGGGCGATGCGGATCACCTCAGTATTCGCCCCGGAAGCTGAAAGCGTGAACTGCCAATAAGGAAGCCCGTTTCGCCGCGCCAGCGCCTCGGCAACAGCCGGCGCCTCCTGATCGGGAAGCAGGAAGAGCGCCCCTTCGGACACCGATTTTGTAACCGCCCGCGTGATCGCTTCAGGACCATAACCCATCGTCATGGCAAGATCAGCGACATTGAAATCCAGGTAGCGATTGCCGTCAATATCCGTAAACGAGGCCCCTTTACCGCCCGCGATATAGAGCGGCGGCGTGCGGTAGAGGCCTGCCATCCAGGCCATGGGAACACCGCCCGGCATATGCGCGGCGGCCTGCTGAGCCATCGCCATGGACTTTTGTGTCCGCGCCACGAAGCTTTGCTGCTCCCGCGCTGTCAGGCTGGCCAGGCGGTCCGGATCGTAAAAAACACTCATGCTTACCCCAATTTCTTACGCTGGTTAATTGTCCCAGCATTCGCCCCAAAGACACGCCTATCCAAGCTTGGCACAGATATCAGTTAGCTCAGGAATGATCTTAAGATCAGATCCAATTTGAAGATCAGCAAATTACTTCTTGCGCAAAATTGTTACATCCGTTTCACTAACTGATCAAATTTGTGACGTCTATAACAAATCCTATGATGGCGTCATCCGAACAAGCAGGGGCATATATTGGTTTCGACCGGGGGCACAATCAATGAAGCGGTCTCTCAGCGGTTCTCAGCGCTGAGCCCAACGTTGCAGCGTGCGGCTGAATTCGTCTTGGACAATCCGGAAGAAATCGCCACCCGCTCGCTTCGCCATATTGCCCGTGAAGCCGATATGACCCCCACCACCTTTTCCCGCCTGGCCCGCGCCATCGGCTGTGACAGCTATGATGCCATGCGCGATATGTGCCGGGGGGAAATCAGCCGGGGCCGCTCGCGCTTTGCCGAGAAAGCCTTGCGGCTTGTCGAAGCGAATGATGCCGCCGACGGTCCAACCAAAGAACCTTTTCTGATCCAGCAGGCAGCCGCCGCGATGACAAACATCCGTGATGTGCTTCAAACCGTCGATCCCGCCAAGTTGGAAAAGGCAGCGCGGACATTGGCACGGGCGCGATCGGTTGCCCTGGTGGGCGCGATGAGTGCAGCCCCCTTGATAGATTACGCCGGATATCTCGCCACCATGGCGATGCCGAACTGGCGCTCGATCTCCTATGACCGGTTGGAATCCGTCAGCTCCGCCGTCAGTTTCGGACCGGGGGATGCCGCCTTGCTGATGACACTCGCCCCCTATTCAGAGCGCACTGTGCGGCTGGGCGAGATGCTGCGCGAACAAGGGGTTCATATGGTCGTCTTGACCGATGACGCGCGCGCACCCGTTGCAGAAATCGCGGATGATGCGTTCTTTCTCGCCACGGAGAGTCCACATTTTTTCCCGTCACATGTGGCGGCAATGGTTGTTCTGGAGTCCCTCTTGGGTATCGTTGTCCGAGAAGCAGGGGCTTCGGCGCAAAGGCGTATCGCAGATGTGGAGCGACACGCCCACGAACTTGGAGAGTACTGGCGGGCATGACCCGCATAATTCAGAGGGAGTACCAAAATGTTCAAGAAGGTGTTTACATCAGGAATCTGCGGTCTGGCGCTTTCCGCCCTTACCGCAACCGCATCGATGGCCGATGGTCAGCAATGCAGCAATGACGTTTGGAAGAAAGTCATGTCGCGCGGCACACTCGTGGTCGGCGTCAAGGCAGACTACAAGCCCTGGGGCTTCCGGGATGAAAACGGCAATCTGGTCGGCATGGAAATCGACATGGCAAAAGACGTTGCCGATGCGATGGGTGTCGAGCTTGAGCTTGTGCCGGTTCAGTCTTCCAACCGCATGCAGTTCCTGGAGCAAGGCAAGATCGATCTGATGATCGCCACGATGTCGGACCGCAAGGACCGCCGGGAAATCGTTGGTATCGTCGGCCCGAACTATTATACCTCCGGCACCAATATCATGGCACCGAAGCCTCTCGGCCTGTCAAAATGGACGGATCTGAAGGATAAGCCGGTCTGCGGTAAGCAGGGCGCGTTCTACAACCAGATCGTCGAAGAGCGCTATGGGGCGAAGATTGTGGCCTTCACCGGTAACGCCGAAGCCAAGCAGGCATTGCGCGATAAGAAATGCATTGCCTGGGTCTATGACGACAGCTCGATCATGTCCGATCTGTCTTCCGGCAACTGGGATGACTTCGAAATGCCACTGGCTTCCGAAGACGACAACCCTTGGGGTCTCGCGGTGCCGAAAGCAGAAGAAAACTGCGTCTTCGGTAACTTCATGTCCGGCATGCAGTATAACTGGCACCGGTCCGGTCGTCTGATCGAACTGGAAGCCAAATGGGGCATCCAGGCGACCGCATATCTTCAGGCTCAAGCCGAACGCAATGGCGATTGGCTGGCTGAATAAGCGTAACGATTGATGGGGCAAGGCCGCGGCGAAATTCGTCGCGGCCGCTTCCCGGGGGGCGGGGTCTATGCTTGAGGCCTTTACAACATTCTTCGAAGAACTGGCGGCTGTCGCACCGCGCTGGAACTTCATCTTCTTCTATGAGGAGCGGAGCTGGAATCGCATCGTCGAAGGACTGTGGGTGACGGTTCAACTCTCTGTCGCCTGCGTATTTCTGAGTTTGGTCATCGGCGTTGTCGGGGCCTGGATGCAGGGGTCACCCTCCCGCATCGTGCGCGCCATCGTTCAGGGCTATATTCAGTTCTTCCGAAACACACCGCCGCTTGTTCAGTTACTATTTTTCTATTTCGCGCTCGGCCAGTTCACGCCGACCTATTCGCCGGATGGCTGGTTGGAGATACCGATCATTTCCAATGTCGGTTGGGCGATCATTTCACTCGGCTTCTTTGCCGGCGCGTTCAATGTTGAAATTTTCAGGGCCGGTATCGAGGCCGTACCTCATTCCACGATAGAAGCCTCAGAGTCGCTCGGTTTCAACCGAATGCAGACCTATGGCTATATCGTCATGCCGCTGGCGCTGCGGGTCAGCATTCCGTCGCTCAACAACAATCTGGTCAATCTGGTTAAGACAACGACACAGGCCTTTGCGATCGCCGTGCCGGAGATGCTCTACCAGGCGGTCACGATATGGAACGACTTCCCCTCCGCCCAGTACCCGACCATGCTGCTGCTGTTTGTGGTCTATATTCTGCTGGTCGGGGTCGTGGTGCTCTCCATGAACAAGTGGGAACGCACCATGCGCATTCCCGGCTATGGGGCGTGAGGGAGGCTCTTTCATGACCATGATCAAACGCACCCGCATCCCCGGCATCAACGCCGCGCCCGGCACAGATCTGCCGGTCTTGCTGCCCTATAACAATGCAAAAGGCTATGCGCCCGACGCGATGTTCATGACCCGGTGGCTCGCCTCCTTGCCGCCATGGACACCCTTTGCAATCTTGGCCGTGATGCTGGTCTGGCCACTGACCGCCCATGCGCAATCGACTTTCGGCTATGGAAGTGCCTTCGAAGCCTTGTCCCGTTGGGTTTGGTTCCTTGTGCGGGAGGGGTTCAGCTTCAATGTCCTGATCTCATTCCTGGCAATGGGGATCGGTACAATGGCGGGGGCGTCGCTGGGGCTGGCGCAGATATCCCCAAACCCGTGGATCAGCAAATCAGCCTGGTTCATCACCCAGCTTTTCCGGAATTCACCCTGGTTGGTCTTGCTGTTCATCGTGCTGCTGGCCTTCCCGTTCGAAATTGAGGTCTTCGGCCTCATCATTCCGATCCCTGACTGGATGAAGGCGGTCTTCGGGCTGTCCCTGCCGGTGATGGCGAATATCTCCGAAGTTGTGCGGGGGGCGGTTCAGTCAGTGCCGACGGCGCAATGGGAAGCATCGGAAAGCCTCGCCTTCTCGCGCAGTCAAACGCTCTGGCAGATCATCCTGCCGCAATGCTTCAAGCGGATGATCCCGCCGTGGATGAATTGGTATGCAATCCTGACCATGGCAACGCCGCTGTGTTCTCTTCTGGGCGTGGAGGAAATCATTACCCTTTCCCGCCAAGCGATGGAGAGTGAAGACAATCACCCGGAACTGCTCGTGCCGTTCTTTGGATTCGCCCTCGTAATTTTCTTTGCCTATTGCTACCCGATCGCGCGCTACACCATTTATCTTGAGCGCAAATTTGCGGTCAAACTCTAGGGATATGGACAGATGACAAATACATCCTGGACCCCCGATCAACCCATCGTCTCCATCAAGGACGTCCACAAAAGCTTCGGCGAATTGGAGGTGCTGAAAGGCGTTTCCATGGACATCATGAAGGGCGAAGTGATCTGCATCATCGGCCCGTCAGGCTCCGGTAAATCCACCCTGATCCGCTGCATCAACGGGCTTAATGATATTCAGGCCGGTTCGATCACAGTGGAAGGGCAAGAAGTACACGTCCCGGACCTGGATAAGCTGGCGCTTCGCAAGAAGGTCGGCATGGTCTTCCAGCAGTATAACCTCTTCCCCCATAAAACGGCGCTTGAGAATGTCATGATGGCGCCGATCAAGGTTTTGAAGAAAACCCGAAGCGAGGTCGAAGGCCATGCGCGGGAACTGATCGCCAAAGTCCGACTACAGGGCAAGGAAAACAACTATCCGGGCGAACTGTCCGGGGGCCAGCAGCAGCGGGTCGCCATCGCGCGCTCGCTTGCGATGAACCCGGATGTGATGCTGTTCGATGAAGTAACCGCAGCCCTTGATCCGGAAACGGTGAAAGAGGTCCTGGTCGCCATCAAGGAACTGGCCGCAGAGGGGATGACCTGCATCCTGGTCACCCATGAAATGGGCTTTGCCCGCGAAGTGGCCGACCATATCTACTTCACGGATCGCGGCGTCATCGTGGAGCACGGACCGCCCGCCACTTTCTTCACCGACGCCAAGGACCCACGGACGAAGGAATTCCTCAGTCAGATCCTTTAAGGAGGAACCCTTTGCCGGATTTCCTTGGAAGCGAAAGTGCCATAGCGCTGCAGAAGCGAATCCGAGACCGCAATCCGGTCATTGCTAAAAGCCCTGATCTGGTGAATGGCGGTCGTGTCATGCATTTCCTTGACCCGGCCCAAACGGGCTGGGACCAGGTTCGCCGCTATGCAGAAGAAGACCGCGCGGTCGGTTTTGTCGGAGTCACACTTGAACCAACACTGACAAATATCCGAAGCAATCTGGGTCCGGATTGGGAAACCCCATATTGGCTCGCCATGACTGGAACCCGGAATAAGATTCTGCCCGCCTGCGAAACAATACGTGCCGCGATCTCTTTGCCAGACGGGTGGCGCATTTCAGCGCACCAAGAGCCCGATGACAGTCTCATTTCCGAGATTCAATCCCTCAATCAGGTCACGGGGGTTTCTCCCTATCCGGCCTATTACATGCGCTCCGAACCGTTCCCGGTATTAACTATGTGCCTTCATGATAAAACAGGAACATTGGTCGCAACAGCGTCCGTCGCAGATCGCTATCACGCGGAAAGCCGCCTGTCTGGTTGGGTGTTTGACGGTATGGTCTCTGTTAGTGAGGATCATCGCGGCAAAGGGCTTGGAAAACTTGTAAACGCGTTGGCGTTGCTGGAAAGCGCCGAACGATTCCAATGGCATGTGGCCAGCGAACAAGTCGCCCCGGACAATGTTCCGTCAAAAGCAATGATTGAGGCCTGCGGGCTGACCCATGAAGACGGTTTGTACACAATCGCGGCGATAAAACCAGGTGTCACCCTCACCCGCTGAACCGTCCAATATTATCTAGAGGAGCGCGACCGCGTGATTGTCGAAATGGAGATCCGTTTTCGACAAAGCGTCGGACCAGGTTGCGCCGGTACCGCTGAACAGTCGATAACCCATCCCCTGAGGGGCGACACCGGAAACATCCACCATCGCGCACTTTTCCAGAACCGAGCCCGTCCGCCCGTCAACGGTCATGGCGACATCTCCGCGGGGCGCCGTGGCAACAACCTGACGCCCACCTGACACCGCTTCGATAGACCCGACATAGTTTCGCAAATCCGGATCAGCCGATCCTGGACAGGGTTTCAGATCTTCGCCGCGCCGATGTGACCAGACCAGCGGCGGCACATCTGTGGCAGGGCCTTCATATTGCCCGCCGATCCAAACCACCCCATCCGCGCCTTGGGTCAGATGGCGCAAAGACAGTTGATGGAGGTGTTCAGGCAGCGCCACCTGTTCCATCAGATTGCCTGTGGGCGCGTCCAGATAGACCAGTGACGGCTGCATCGATGCAATATTCAGTTTCTGGCGTGGATAGTCAGGATGGGTCGCGATACCGCCATTCGCAATGATCAGTGTCTCCCCCGCTGGATCGAGCAAGAGCTGATGCGGGCCAATGCCATGGGTTTCATACTCCCCGATCCGGGCAAAACCCTTCGTCGCATCGTAGAGGCCGATGATCCCTCTTTCCGCATCGAAATCATTTTCCGTCGCATAAAGGGTCTTGCCGTCCTTCGAGAAAACCGCATGACCATAAAAGTGCCGCGCCGGGTCGGCCGTAATATCGCCGGCGATCCGGCGGCGCTTCAGATCAATGATCCGTGCGAACCGGCCCGGTCTGCGGGCGAAGACAATGGCATGACCGCCATCCGGCGCAACAGCGATACCATGCCCCCGCCCCGGTATTGGAAACCTCTCAAGGACCAGCCCATCTGCATCGATCAGTGCGACACCGAAGTCATCCGCCTTTCCGCGATAGCATGCCAGGAAGGACCCCGCAGCGGCTCGACTGGGCTGAGCGGCAAAAGCGAGCCCCGCACCGAGCAGCCCATTAAATCTCCGTCGCGAAATCACAAAACCCTCAGTCTCCGTCACGTGAATTGAACCCCAGGGACAGGCCAAGTTGATCGGGCACATCCTCCGTCAAAAGATCAATTACGCCCGTCAGGGGAATAGCGGCATAGCGCATTCGGCCATGTAGGTCGGCATCCTTCAGAGCATCGAAAAGGGTCAGTCCTGAATCTTCAACAGCTCTCAGCTCCGTCTCTGCCAGCGAAAGCTCCCGCTGAAAAAGAGTTGCATAGCCGGTTCCTTCTTCCGGCAGGATCGCATCAAAGTCCATCGCCGCCAGTAACGCCCGGACACCGGCAATGTTCTCCCGAATCGCAAGCAACGCATTTCCGGACCGCCAAAAGGCTGCTCGTTTCGGCTTTGCGGCCTGCGGCCCCGCGGCCAGGACCTTACCGATCTTAAGCTCGACCACGATCTGCAACTGCTCGCGTGCAGCTTTCAGCAATTCCAGGAAGGACTCCGTCTGATCCCGATAAAGCGCGTTGTCCTGCCCCGGATTCAAGAGCAACGATGCATAGCCATCCTGTGCCCGCCAATCCTGCAAGACCCTCTCCGCATTTAGTCGAATAGTGCCGGCAATGGCTTTTGCATAACCACAGCGAAACCCCTGTGATGGACCGGCAAGCTGGTCCGCGCCCTTACCGGAAAGTACGAAATCCAGTGACAACAGTCCCTGAACGGCCACGCTCTTTCGGCGCAATGTCTCGACACTCAGTCCCGTCGGGTCTTCCTTTGCGAGAAGTGCCTGGACCTGACGCAAACCGCGTCCACGGGGGTCCGGCCAAAAGAACAGGCGCTCGATACGGTTCTCCTCACGCGCCGGGCCAAAGCGGAAAGCCTCGATCCGGGAAAATGCCGCAACCAGAGCCGAAAAAGCCGCCCGCGCCTTCGAGACATTCTCATCAGAAGGCGCGGCACAAAGCGCGGCGATTGCTTTGTCTTGATCAACCGACGCAGCTTGCAGAGCCTCGTAGCCGGGCAGGATCACGCTATCGATGACACGCTTTACCGGCGGCTCCAAATTCGGTGCGTCAGCCTGTGCGGCGCCAACGGAAAACAGACAAATCAACACCAGAGGTGCAAACACTCTCACCATCAAAGTGACTCCAAGAACCGAATTAATGCGTTGCGATCTTCAGGGGGCATATCGACCAGAGCGTCCTTGGCCGCAGCCGCTTCCCCGCCATGCCAGATGATAGCTTCCAAAAGGTTCCGCGCCCGCCCGTCATGCAGGAAGTTTGTGTGGCCATTGACCAATTTCGTCAATCCGATACCCCATAGCGGCGGGGTGCGCCACTCCCTTGGGCCGGCATTGGAAAGCGGGCGGTTATCGGACAGACCTTCGCCCATGTCATGCAGCAGCATGTCGGTATAGGGCCAGATCAACTGGAAGCGATGGTGTTCGCGCTCTGCATCGCGGCGGGTCACGAATTTGGGTGTATGACAGGCTGCACAACCGGCAGCGTGAAACAGCGCCTTGCCCCGCAACACGGTCGGGTCGCTGACGTCGCGACGTGCCGGTACGGCGAGATTGGCGGAATAGAATACGACGAGATCGAGCACCGGATCCGGCGCTTCGCTGTCACCCAAACGGGCTTGAACGCCATCGGGCAAAGCCAAACATGCTTCTTGCGCCGGCGTACAATCCCCAGCCGCCGATTTGACGAGGGGGGAGGATATCCCGATATCGCCATTGAAAGCTTCTGCGCTTTGAACCTGGACACTGGGGGTATTGGCTTTCCAACCAAAGCGCCCAATCGTCATGGTTCCAGAAATTGAGTCATAAACGCGGCTGATACGCCCTGACACACCATCGCCATCGGAATCATTTGGGTCCGCAAGGGCGATGATGTCGCCTGGATGGACAGCGTCCAAAAGACCGAGACCGATCATCTGCGGCGCGATACGGGGGGAGATCATCACCTCCGGATCCAAAGGACCATAACCAAAATCAACAATGCGATAGGTCGGTTTTCGCAGCGAAACCTGCTCGCCCCCCGCCAGTGTTACAGTATGGTCCTCGTAGTCAACCTGTATGCGCCCTTCAGATGGAATGCCCTGGACCGCATGATCCTGCAGTTGCCCGCCATAGGTTGGCTCCGGCACCCGATGAATGATCCCGCGCGCAAAGGCCGCCTTCTCTTCTGCGGTTCGGGGTGGGACTGACAAGCGCATCAGCATGGAAACGGCGCTATCCGACAGGCTTGCGGGTGGATGGCCGCGCCCATCCTTCAAGTGGCAGCGCTGACAAGACCGGGCGTTAAAGAGGGGGCCTAGTCCATCCGATGCCTGGGTCGAAGAGGGAGAAGAAACCCACAGCTTCCGGAACAGGCCGTTCCCAAGTTTGAAGGTAAGTTCATCTTCAAAATCCAGATTGGCTGAAGACTGTGAGAAGGCGTCCCGGTTCGGCGTTGCCCTGGAGGTTGCCGCCCCTCCCGACATCGCTTCGAACGGTTCCGGTTTCTCAAAATCCGATGGCGCCGCGGTCACAGAGACAACACGCGCCCGGTCCTCCACAGACAAGTCTTCCCGGTGAGACAACTCCGCCGCAGCGACCGATATTGTACTTATCAGGAGACCCAAAAAACCAAAAACGGCACAGAACGTACCGCGCCGACCATGCTGCCAATGCATTTGAAACACCATAAAATGAACCGCAGAGAGATAGGGAAGCAGCCAACAGACCGCTTCCCCTAGCCCCTTATTCGAAGACCGAGTTCGGATTATCCAAACTGTCCGACCCTTCAAACTCAATAGCCGAGAGGCCGAGCAATGCAACAGCCCGCTCAATCGACCGGGTCTGATCGACAAGCCCGTCAATCGCCGCCTGAACAACTGCGTTACCGGCAGCATTCCCTTCACCGATCATTTGGTCATAGGCTTCGATCGATTCAGCCCGGGCCTTCATGACCGCCATCGCGGTCACAGTTTGATCCAGCTTCCCGCGCAGTTCCGCATCAATCGCGGAGTCTTTGGCTGCGACCATATCCGCAATTGCCGGCCCGGATACAACGCGACCATCAACGCGGCGATATGTTCCGGTATAGACATTGCGAATGCCGATCTGATCGAAGTAGTGCGAATTGTGCGTGTTATCCGCAAAGCAATCATGCTCTTCTTCCGGATCATGCAGCAACAGGCCAAGCTTCATCCGCTCACCGGCGACCTCACCATAAGAGAGCGAGCCCATACCGGTTAGGATAATCGAAAGGCCAACCTGCGGATCATCGGTCAAGGCCGTGCGAGCCGCCCCGCCATCTTTCCAATTTCCCACCATCTCTTCGAGATCCGCGATGAGAAGTGTCGTTGCCGCTTTCAGATACTGAGCCCGACGGTCGCAATTGCCGACCGTGCAATTTACCGTGTCGAAATCGCTGGCCGGACGCATACCGGCACCAGCCCCGGTGCCGTTCAAATCCTGCCCCCAGAGCAGAAACTCAATGGCGTGATAGCCGGAGGCGACATTCGCTTCGACTTCTTCCGCTTCATGCAGCGTGTCCGCAATCAGGGCCGGCGTAATGGTACCGGCATCGACAGTCTCGCCATTTACCATGAGGCTCGGATTGGCAATAACATTGGCTGTATAGAGCGCGTTTTCGTCGCTGTCGGTCCCATAGGAACCGTCGACATAGTCAATCAGACCTTCATCCAGTGGCCAGGCATTCACGCGGCCTTCCCAGTCATCAACAATCGCATTGCCGAAGCGATAAACTTCTGTTTGCTGGTAAGGCGCGCGGGCCGCAATCCAGGCAGCCTTTGCAGCGCCCAGGGTTGCCGCATTCGGCTTGGCGATCAGCGCATCCACCGCCGTTTCCAATGACCGCGCCGTCGACAGGGAATCTTCATAGCCTGCCAACGCAATGTCTGCATAAGTCGCGAGTACGCCGCTTGAGTCAGCCGCCAGTGACGGCGTGACAGATAGGGAAAGGGTCGCCGCAACGGCAGCCCCAATCAGGGATACTCTCATTCTGGAAATTCCTCCATGCTTGAAATACTTCCCCGATGCGTGACCCTCACAGTGATCGGGAAATACCGGATGACAGACCGGCCTGATGTCCAATTGATTATGCAAATCACTCGCAATTGCAATAGTTTTTTTCGCAAATTTTTCTTTCCAGAACGGCTCCTTGAAAAATACACCAAAATGGACCTAACGCCATTTGATATCATGGTGATAAATAGGGTCCAATAAGGGCTGGAAACAGCTTCCTGGCGATGGTGGTTCCCACCACCGACTGCAAATTCCCCTGGCACTGGTTATGAATATGACAACGAGCAACACACAAATGTCCGATTTTGGCACCGCATCGGCTAGTCCACAGGTCGAGACCAAGCTTTCGGTCAACCTCAACAAGATCGCCCTGCTGCGCAACCAACGGCATGTCGGCTATCCTGATCCGGTTGCCGCAGCACGCACGATCCTGGAAGCGGGCGCGCATGGTCTGACCGTCCACCCTCGACCGGATGAGCGTCATATTCGCAAGACAGATGTTCGCGATCTTGATCGCCTGCTGAAGGATGAAGGCTGGGCGGCACGCGGCATTGAATACAATATCGAGGGCAATCCCTTCCCCGACTTCATGAAGCTGGTGATGGAGATCAAGCCGGATCAGGCAACGCTGGTACCCGACAGTCCCGATGCCGCGACATCGGATGATGGGTGGGATGTCTTTGCGGAAGAAGACCGTCTGCGTCCCCTAATCGGGGAGCTTAAGGCCGCCGGAATCCGGGTCGCCCTTTTCATGAATGCGGTGGATGACCCAGGCGCCACTATGGCGGAGACAGCGGAACTGGGCGCCGACCGGATTGAGCTCTACACCGGTCCCTACGCCGATGCCTATGACGGCCCGGCACATGAGCGCGTGTTGGAACGCTATCGGCGGAGCGCGGAAGCTGCGGTTGCCCATGGTTTGGAAATCAATGCCGGCCATGATCTGACAATCGAGAATCTGCCCACCTTGAAGGCTGCCTTGCCGAGACTTGATGAAGTCTCCATCGGTCACGCCTTCACTTCCGACGCCCTTTGGATTGGGTTCGAGGGCGCGGTTGCCGCTTATCTGGAAGCATTGCAACCTGTCCGCCGGCGCCAAGTCGCCTAAGACATGCGAATTTGCATTCCGTTTGGTGCGGTTATCCGTTAAACGGGGTTAGGAGCAAAATCGCATGAAGGGGCGGCAGCCATGAAACTCTCGGATCTGGAAGTCTTCATTGTCGGCAATCCACCACCAGGCTGGGGCGGGCGCTACTTCATATTCGTGAAGCTGACAACGGCCTGCGGGATCGTCGGCTATGGGGAGGTCTATGCGGCCTCTGTCGGTCCGACCGCCATGGAAGCCGTGATCCGTGACGTCTTTACGCGTCATATGGAGGGCGAGAACCCAGAGAATATCGAGTTGATGTTCCGCCGTGCCTATTCCTCCGGCTTCACCCAGCGCCCTGACCTGACCGTGATGGGGGCCTTTTCCGGGCTTGAGATTGCCTGTTGGGATATTCTCGGCAAGGCGCATGACAGACCGGTCTATGCTTTGCTGGGCGGCGTGATGAACGAGCGGGTTCGGTCCTATACCTATCTCTACCCTCAGCCGGATCACGACTTGAGTGCATTTTGGACCAGTCCTGACATGGCGGCGGAATGCGCCGCCGAGATGGTTCGGATCGGTTTCACCGCCGTGAAGTTCGACCCGGCAGGTCCATACACCTTGCGCGGTGGCCACCAGCCCGCCCTTACCGATATCGCGCTCTCTATAGAGTTCTGCCAAAAGATTAGAGACGCGGTTGGCGACAAGGCAGATCTGTTATTCGGGACCCATGGGCAGTTCAACACGGCCGGTGCGATCCGGTTGGGCCGCGCGCTCGAACCCTATGACCCGCTTTGGTACGAAGAACCGATCCCGCCAGACAATATCGAAGAATTTAAACGGGTTGCAGACGCGGTCCGCATCCCGCTTGCGACAGGCGAGCGGATGACAACGAAGACGGAGTTTGCCCTGGCGCTTCGTAACGGCGTTGAAATCCTGCAGCCCGCACTTGGACGCTCCGGGGGTATTCTGGAGACGAAGAAGATCGCCGCCCTTGCCGAGGTTCACAATGCCCAGATGGCGCCGCATCTCTATGCGGGTCCTGTCGAATGGGCAGCGAATATCCAGCTCGCCGTCAACATTCCGAATCTGCTGATCGCAGAGACCATTCAAACCGGCGGCGCGTTTCATCTGCAGTTGATCAAGAACAGCATCACCTGGGAAGACGGCTATATCATTGCGCCCACGGGTCCGGGCTTGGGAATAGAATTCGACGAAGATCTTGCCCGTGCTCATCCCCTGAGCGACGACGGATTACATCTGGAAATGCAGGAAGCGCCTTGCGATTACAGCAACGGCAATGCCTTTCTGGGTGGCGCCCCGCCAGCGCGGTAAAGGGACAAGAGACAAAGCCAATCACACGCATCAGGGAATGTGACCCATCAGTCAATTTCCAGGAGCAGCGCAACCTGCCATTCCATGTCCTGTTCGCTGAGCGGCCAATCGTCATCGTCGGATCTTAAGATATCCCCCGGCGCTATGCCGGCAAGTTGCCCCTGAACCAAAGTGGCATATGTCGGAGAAAGTCCTGTCTTCCAAACAACCGATACAAGCGCCCGCGCATTCATGGACGACACGGCATCCGCAACCCGGGCTTCAGGTACTTCAGAGAGAACCGAAAGCACCGTTTCAGCAAAGCATTTATCGCCGCGGGCCAAGGCATTCTCTAAATCAGATCCCCGAAAATCACGATCCTCGACACGATTTTCGACATGCTGAGAGAGATCGGAGTCGGTTAGAGCTGCGGCGGTTCGCCCCTCCCCTTTTGTGGTCCCGGCCTCAGATTCCAATCGACGCTCAACATTTTGCGTCAGTTCCACAAGCGCATCCGGATCCAGATCCAATCGGTTCTGCAGCCGGTCCAGAAGTGTCATCGCCACAAAATTTGACAGTCTCAACACCGCTCGACGCGACAATTTGGGACGCATGACAATCGGTTCATGCCAGCTTGACTTCGTTTCCGCCAGTTCGACCATTGCGTCGAGGGTTTCTTCACGAATCTGCGCAGACTTGTTCGCCAAAAGCACCGCAATCGCATCATCACCACCGTGATCGACAATCGCGTCCGATACTGATTCTCCCAACTCTTCCCGCCGTGCAATCGCCTGCATCGCGCCCTGCACCGGCTTTGAGTTTATAATCTCGACCAGATCTTTGTCGGAAAGGACGGGAGAAAACTCCAGGATCGGTTGCGCGACCGCCAGCTCGGCATCGCCCGCCAAAAGACGGACGACATCATGCGGTGCATTGGGGACACCCTTAAGACATTCGGCGAGCACCATACGAACCATGGCAAGATTATCTTCCGCCAGCGCTTCGAGCGCCTTTACCGTCAATCTATAGAGGGTCGAGCGACGATCATTGGGCAAATCCGGCATCAATCGTGCAATTTTTTCCGCCAACCCTGACCGAATTGCGCCGTCTTCATCTTTTACCAAGAGAATATCCGCCTGGCGGGGCGCGCTTGGATTGCGCGCAACCTCCAACCGAACGGATGGATCTCTATCCTCCGCCAGGAAGAACAGCACCTCTGGCTGCGTATCTAATCGAGAGGCAAGCGTGCGGCGAATAGACGGATCCGGGTCTGCCGCCATATCGCGCGCCCGTTCGTAATCGATTAACTGGGCACCGGTCGAAGCAGCAGAACCGCTTTCAGCGTTCTCTCGTTCCGATTGTGTCGCCTCGGAAGCAACTACGCCCTGGTTCACCCAACCGTCTTTCGTCGACATACCCACGCTAACTATCCTCATCAAGCGTCGGTTCAACGCGCCCCCCGACCGGCAGACCGATATCCATTCGAACCGCATCCTTGCCGGAATGCTTGGCATTGTACATCACGGCATCGGCCCGTTGCAGCAAAACCTCTTCACCCTCGCCAACACCAGGGCGGTGTAAGGCAATCCCGATTGACGCGGATAAGGGCGGATTCGGCTGAAACCCGAGTGACCCGTCCATATTTAATTGATAGACACGGGATCTGATCGTTTCAGATCGCTTTTCAGCCGCCGCCGCATCGGTATCTTCAATCCAGACCGCAAATTCATCGCCACCATGGCGGCAATAGATGTCATAGGGACGGACGGACTCGCCGATGATCCGTGCGACATGGCGCAGAACCTCATCCCCTACACTGTGGCCATGGGTATCATTAATCGGCTTGAAGTTATCCAGATCAATATAAAGAAGCGCGCTTGGACGACCATAGCGTTCGCATCGCTTCAGACTGCGCGTCAGATCATCCCGAAAAGCCCGGCGGTTCGGCAATCCGGTCAATTCATCGGTTCGGGACAAAAGTTCCAATGCCCGTTGATCCAGAAGTTGTTGGAAAGCCACAGCGAACTGAGGCTCAACCGCTGCCATAAGTGCGGTTTCGTCATCATCCCAACCGAGGCCGGAAACATGTCGCCAAAGACTTAGAACACCGTTCGCGCGCCCTCTGTAACGGGTGACAATACCAAGCGCCGTGTAACCATCCTTCTCAATAGTATTTGGCCCCGACGTATCACTCAGCGCCGAAACCACCTCATTCATCAGTTCCGGGTCCGGAGGATCGCCGTGCATGGCCGCCAGATAGGGCTGTTTACCGGCTTCGATAATATGAACAAGACACGCATCGCCGGAACTTGATCGATCAAGAGCCGTCGCGGCAGATTCCAGCATCTCTACCGGTGTCACTTCCGCCCGTAACGCATCCACTATGTAACTGACTAGACGTTGCCGTGTTTTGATCCGGGCCAGTTCGCTCTGCCTTAACCTGTCCATTGTGACATCAATGGCAATACCACGTGTCCCGGTCTGATTTCCGGCCTCATCCATCATGGGAACCGCTGAAATCTTCAAACAGGCTTCGGTTCTGTCACGCTCCCGCACCCAAACATCCACGTGATTGGTCTGCTCAGTTGCTGCGAAGGGGACCGGCTTTGGCACCGAGTGAGGATCAATCAACAGTTCCGACGCATCGACACCAATCAGTTCTTCAGCCCTATACCCAAGCGCACCCCCGGGTGAAATGTAGGAAAATCGTCCGATTGAATCAGTTTCCCACGCAAAATCAGCGACAATTTCAACCAAGTCTTTGAAACGGGTTCGAGATTCTGCAAGGGCGGAGCGGATATTCGTTTCCAGTGTCGTATCCCGCCCGATCACCAGGATATCACCGCCTTCTTGAGGTAAGAGCGTTGCTTCAAGCCGTCGGCGCCCATCAGGCATCGCCGTAATGCGGGTCTGGGCCCGACCGGTGGTGCGCGCCTTAACGGCAAGCTGCACCAACTGCGGATAAAGGGCGAGCCCATTTTCTGAGTTAAGTCCTGCTGCAAGTTCGTCGCCGGCTGCATTTATCGGCCGCGCACGCGCATCGTTCCCTAGAACGAGAACCGGCCCTGGATAGGTCGCCATGACCTCAGCAACACGAGCCAGCAGAACTGGTTCTCCTGAATCTGTGTCAAAGACGGCGCCGCGATCCGCCACCGTATCCTCGGGTGTATCGTCCGCCAATTGAGTTCCCTGCACCTTCTGCACTCTAAACTCCTACCCCGTACAGTAATACCATCCACCCAACAACGCACTCTGGCCGAAAAACCCTAACAAGGTCTAAACATTTTCGCTTAATTGCCCGATTGCGTCGACTTCGATACTGTCCCGCCGGCGCGGAAGAACAATTCCAGGCGCAACGGCGATATGGTTTCAGCATGACATGGGGGATAGGGGAAAATGAAAGAACTTCTTGATGCGGAGGTTTGGATCTTCGATCTGGACAACACGCTTTATCCAGCCGAATGCAACCTGTTTGAACAAGTCGATGTCCGGATGGGCAGCTATATCTCTGAACTCCTCAAGGTTCCACGCGATGAAGCGAGGGGCTTTCAAAAGCGATACTTCAAAGAACACGGAACAACCTTACGCGGTTTGATGCTGAACCATGATGTCGACCCACATCATTTTCTAAGCTACGTCCATGATATTGACTACGCTCGCGTTCCAGCCGATCCGGTTCTGGATGATGCTCTATCGCAGTTGGATGCACGAAAACTCGTTTTCACCAATGGGACGCGGCGTCATGCGGAAAGCGTGTTGGAAAGGTTGGGGCTGGGTCATCACTTCGAGGATATTTACGACATCGCGGATGCGGATTTCGTTCCAAAGCCGAACCCGGAACCCTATCGCGACATGATCGCACGCCACGACATTGACCCGACCCGTGCCATCATGGTCGAGGATATTGCGAAGAACCTGATTGAACCCGCCGCCATGGGGATGAAGACCGTCTGGGTCCGAACCGACCACGCTTGGTCCGGCGATGGTGTTAACGACGAAACCGTCGATCATATTGTTGACGACCTTTCCAATTGGCTTGCCAAAGTGGTCAAACACGGCGCTTGACGTTCATCGCGTGAACACCTAAACGTTCATGAGCTGAACACGCGCAGAGACATTGAATTTTGCTGTTGCGCCAAAAGCCGCAGGTTTCCTAATGACCAAGACCAAATCCGAGATTGGCGATGCGGATAACTCTATTCTGCTGCATTTGCTGAATGCGGTAGAGCAGGAAAGTAAGGTCACACAGCGCGGCCTGGCAAGCGAGCTCGGCATCGCGCTCGGCATGGCGAACTCATATCTCAAGCGATGCGTCCGCAAAGGCCTTATTAAGGTTCGTCAGGCGCCGGCCAATCTATACCGATACTACCTGACACCAAAAGGTTTCACGGAAAAAGCACGGCTGACCGGCGAGTATATGTCAGCGTCATTCACATTTTTCCGGCGCGCCAAGGACCAATGTGCAGACGAGGTTAATCGCCTTGCCGCAGAAGGAAAACTGCGGATCGGTCTGGCTGGTGTCAGTGAACTTGCGGAAGTATCAGCCTTATGCGGCTTGGAAAGCACGGTAACCCTAATCGGCATTGTTGACTGCGACAGCCGCCTCACTCGATTCGCCGGTTTACCGGTCGTCGATGATTTTAAGGCACTCGACGAGATCGATACCATCGACGCGATCCTTATCACCGATGTCCGTCAAACTCATGACATATTCCAAGAAGCAATCGCCCACTATGGCGCTGATCGCGTGCGCGTCCCAAGCCTGCTCGGCCTCGACAAGGTTATCGAGGAGAGCCGGTCATGATGCGCTGGTATGTCGTCCAAACCAAGCCAGGCCGTGAAGCGCTTGCGGAAAGTCATTTGAAGCGTCAGGGGTTCGATACCTACCTGCCTCGATACAGCCGCCAAATCAGCCACGCCCGTAAACGCCAACTGGTGAAGGCGCCACTGTTCCCCGGATACCTCTTCGTTCACATGGATACCGGTGTCAGCAGATGGCGCGCCATTGATGGAACAATAGGGGCAATCGGTGTTGTTCGCTTCGGCGAAAGGCCCTCCGCTTTGGCAGATGATATCGTTGAGGAAATCCGCCAGCGTGAGAACCAAAACGGCTTGGTCGAACTGGTTAGGGCGGATGATCTTACGAATGGCGACCTCGTTGCAGTCGAACATGGCCCAATGTCAGGAATGAACGGCATCTTCATGACGGCCAAGGATGCTGATCGTGTAGTGGTGCTTTTCAAGCTGATGGGCCGCAATGTCAGCGCAACTGTCAAAAGCAAGGAATTACGCAAGGCGGTTTAGACCGTCGCAGGCGGGTCCTTCATCCCATCACGCCACTCAGCCTACAAGAAAGTCTCGCTTCCTGGGGCCGGCGCGTTTAAACAATCGCGCATGACGAATGGCGAAAACATATATTTTGACCCCTTAGGCGCTGTTGTATGGGCCCTCGTGATCGCTATCACGGTTTGGGCGGCGACAGGGGGGCTTTTACGCGTTCTAAGGCAACGCCAGATCCTCGACATCCCGAATGACAGATCGAGCCACAAAGATCCGACACCCCGCGGCGGAGGCTTGGCGCTGGTAATTATCCTGGGTGCTACATGGTTGGGGGCCAAACTTGCCTTCAATTTATTGGACCCTTCCCTTGGATGGCCGGTGCTTGCCGGATTCCTGGGTCTTGCAGCTCTATCCTGGCTGGATGATCTGCGCAGCTTAGGGGCGCCGGTCCGTCTCGCCGGCCATCTGCTGGCTGTCGGGCTCGCGCTGCCAGGCATCGTCGCAGGGGGCGCGGTTTTCCAAGGATTACTGCCCGGATGGCTGGACATGGTGGTTGCCGGTCTGATCTGGGCTGGTTTCCTTAACTTTTTTAATTTCATGGATGGAATCGACGGTATATCCGGCGTGGAAACCGCAGCCATCGCAGGCGGTATAACCGTACTCGCGGTTTTAGGCTCGGTCCCCTCTGCACAAGGATATGCCGGGCTCGCGCTGGTCGGCGCCGCAGCCGGATTTCTTATCTGGAACTGGGCGCCGGCAAAGATTTTTCTGGGCGATGTCGGAAGCGTCCCCCTCGGCTTTGTTCTAGGCGCCCTATTGCTCTCCTTAGCGGTTTCCGGGCATTGGATCGCCGCCCTATTGCTTCCCGCATACTATCTAGCAGACGCCGGCGTCACCCTGATCCGTCGCGCTGCAAGAGGAGAGCGCATCTGGCAGGCTCATCGGGAACATTTCTACCAACGGGCCAATCAAAATGGGATGTCCCATAACAGAATCAGCAGCGCCATAGCCGTTGCGAATACCATCCTGATCATCCTCGCCGGTTTAAGTGTCGTCCTGCCCACATCACTCTTCGTAACACTTAGCCTACTATCTGCCGGAGCATTGACTGTCGCGCTTTTGATGACCTGGATGGTAAGATGAACCACAACACGGATGTTCTCCTAACAGGCGCGTCCGGTTTTCTGGGCCAAGCGATGATGCGCAGGCTAGAATCTGCTGGCTTGAAGCACCAAGGCGTCAGTCGTTCCGATATCGGTGATATTCATCGAGGAACCGACTGGCATGACGTTCTGAACACCCCACCCAAAGCCGTGATTCACCTGGCAAACCGCGCCCATGTCATGGATGACAAGCGGGACCTTACCACGCGGTTGGAAGCCTTTCGGGAAGTTAATCTGCATGGAACCGTCGCGCTGGCCGAGCAAGCCCGCAATGCCGGTGTCAGCCGCTTTGTTTTTGTAAGCTCGATGAAGGTTCTCGGTGAAAGCGGTGTTGGGCTGAAGCCCGACGCACCACCGGTCCCTGAGGATCCCTATGCTATCAGCAAAGCAGAAGCAGAGGCGGCTCTGATCGATATCGCGGGTCCCATGGAGCTTGTGATTCTTCGCCCGCCACTGATCCACGGTCCCGGGGTTCGGGCAAACTTCCTGGCGCTCATGAAAGCTGTCGACCGGGGTATCCCCCTGCCCCTGGGCGCGATCCGAAACAAGCGAAGCCTGATCCATGTCGAGAACATGGCTGACGCACTGCACGCAGCGTTAACGCTCCCCCCGGGAGTCTATCACCCAAGAGATCGCGAGACACTGTCGACCGCGGACCTAATCCGAGCAATCGCAACTTCCCTCGACAAGCCCGCGCGCCTGATCCCGGCGCCTGTCTGGTGTCTAAAGGCATTGGGACATCTGACAGGCAAACGACCTACGATAGATCGACTGACCGACGACTTTACCTCTGACGGGTCGATGGGAGAATGGACGCCACCGCTATCGCTGGAAGCAGGGATGGCGAAGACGGCCGCATGGTTCAAATCACGCGGATAACCGGCAAGGCACCCTCCTCTCATGAGATCATTGAGCGCGTTTCGCTTGCGCCCAGTTAGGCAGGTCGCTAAACACCCCAAATGCTTTCGGTACTGAGATCACGGCGCGCCAGAATCGCGTTTGGTCATGACGTAGTCATGGCCGCGTTTTCCTTTCCGCTTGCGCTCTATCTGCGCACCGGCGATTGGATGATCTATCTCGCGCGCGATTATCTGTGGCAGGGGACAATCCTGTTCGCTGGTGTCGCTGCAATCGTGTTCCTGTTCAGCGGTCTTTATCGCGGTATCTGGCGATATGCTTCTACGGATGACCTCGTCGCCATCACGAAAGCCGTGACACTGACAGTCTTACTGTTCCTGCCCGTCCTGTTTGTATTGACCCGCATGGAACAGGTTCCCCGGTCTCTTCCGATCATTAACTGGTTCGTTCTGGCAGCGTTGCTCGGTGGACCACGGTTCCTCTATCGCGTCGTAAAAGACAAGCGGCTGGACAATGTCCTCGTTCCATCAGGAACACCGCGCATACCAGTCCTGCTCATCGGCGCTGGAGACGCAACGGAACTTTTCCTGAGAGACCAGAGGCGCGATCGATCTTCGCCTTATGTCGTTCTCGGCATCCTCGACGAAAAAGGTAATCGGACCGGCATGAGAATTCATGGGGTCGAGGTTTTTGGCTCTTTGGATGACATGGAAGCCCTGTTGACTAGTGGCACATTGAGCGAGCGTCCGCAGAAACTTATTCTGTCTAAATCTGACCCCACACCGGAACTCATTCGTCAGGTTACCGGTTTGGCGGAAAAGCATGGGCTATCAATCAGCCGCCTGCCACGCCTTTCGGAGTTGAAACAGGGGACAGACGAGAGCCACACGGAAATCCGCCCTATCGCAATCGAAGACCTGTTGGGCAGGCCGCAACAGAAACTTGATCTGAATTCAATGCGGGGGTTGATCGCAGGAAAGCGCGTCTTGGTGACCGGCGCCGGTGGGTCTATCGGCTCTGAACTCGCCCGACAGTCCGCTGGTTTCAATCCAGCCGAACTCGCCTTATTCGATGCAT
>SPJL01006364.1_pt1 | contig 26260 bp, 24 predicted proteins | sample 3741751 | NCBI WGS metagenome assembly SPJL01 (sample SAMN10925998, study PRJNA522277) | cold seep metagenome | isolation source: Elba SIP-enriched marine methane seep metagenome, extraction at timepoint T3 | place: Italy: coast of Elba, Mediterranean Sea | reverse complement strand
ACTGTTCGTACTGATAGCCCAGCAAAAAATTGGACATCGTCCCGGCCGAATAGAACCCCGTGCGGTTAAACGAAGGCCAAAGCCGTTTGCCTTATTGATGAAGCCTAGAGAAAAAGCAAGAGCAGAGATTAAAAAAAATGGACACCCAAAGAAAATAAGGTAAGTTGTTGTAATTGAATGAAATATATTCTTAAGTAAGTGCCATTCTGGTCCGTCCCCAATTTACCCGCCAATTTACCTCCCCATTTACCTCCTTTATTGGACATTTAAAGAGATTTTGGGAAGTGTAGGGATGATGTTGGGGTTCGCTCCTCTCCTCAGCCTACTTGGAATTATCGACCATGCTCAGCCGCACACCCCATCTATTCTAGCGATTATTATTGAATGCTTCATGTCGCTCCACCATAAGAAAATTTGTTTTCAACGAAAGCTATCTATCTGATAGGGATGTGCTAAAGTGGCTGCACTATCTTTTCGGTCTGCATGGGTCCTCCCAGGAAATTATGTGCCTATTCGACGAGCCTGTTGTGAAAGCACATTACTTTTTTAGCGAGATTATGCAATGCCTTCTTTCCCCGTAATCACAATTAATACAGCCCTGATTGGGTATTGCACGCTTTTGCGCTTAGCAATTGATTCACCGCCAGTGTTGCAGAATAATGGAGTATACCACGGCCACAGAACATAATGGTTAGCCGAGACAATCCGCTCTGGCTTCAATTTTGGCGCGACCGAAAAAGCAACGAGTTTCACCAAACCTCTGTCAACAAATATCTAGTACAGTTCTGGCCCACGCTGAAAATACCGTATGGAAGCCGCATTTTTGTACCCCTGTGTGGCAAAAGTCTGGATATGCTGTGGCTGGCTGAACATGGGTACCAGGTAATCGGTGTAGAGCTGAGCCCCATTGCAGTCAAAGCCTTTTTTGAGGAAAACAATCTGCAGCCCGTCAAACAGCGTTTAGACAATTTCACCCTATGGAGCCATGGAAATATCAGCATCCTATGTGGCGATTACTTTTCCTTGAGCCAGATTCAGTTGGGACAAATAGATACCGTCTATGATCGAGCAGCACTTACCGCCCTACCGGAGGATATACGCATCCTGTACGTCAACCACCTTCGTACCATCGTGTCTACCACCACCAATATTTTTCTCCTCACCACTGAGGATGCGACAGACGACAACAACCGGCACCAAAGCCACCAAATCGACGAAGAATTGATCTCACTGTACGCCAGTAACTTCGAGATAAGACTTGAGCATTCAGATATACTTGTCGAAGAACACCTCTGCTCACCAGAGTCCTCACCACTGGCGTCCACTTCTAAAGTCTACCACCTGAATAGTCGCACGCCACGCAAGTAGCTATGAGTATTTGGTAAAATTTGGAGTCAGGTTAATTTAAATTTAACTTGTACGACTAAGCATTTAATTATCAGACACTATTACAATCAGCCAAAAAACGCATACTTTAAACCTCCTTGATACAGCCGTGTTATTTTACATTTTTTAACAAAGAATATTGAACCGCTTAACATTTTTGGCGTACAGTTTAATATATTCAATCACTTAGGAGTGCCTAAAATATGGCTTTTCAGTCTAGAGGTGCAATGAAAAAGGTTATGCCAGGGCTATTTTTTCTGGCGTTGCTGTCAAGCACTCATTCATTGGCCAAGTCAATTATTTACACCAACAACGACAGTGACAGCATAAATTACAATGTTGAAGCGGCAGATGTCCAATTAATCCCCGACACAGGTCAAAGCGGTGAGAACACCGTACGTGCAGTAAAATACGATCACATGTTGATTCCACGTTTTGATGCCGACCTGGGAACACTGACAGGCGTTAAGGTCGAATTCAGCGGCACCGGCTCAAGCAAACACTCTCGAGCAGGGCTTTGTGAAACCCTTAACGGTGGCTTTGCCTGTACTTTTTCCATAGAATCGCAATCGCAAACCCAGTTTGGCTTTAATATTGAAGGCTATGACGGTGGAGGACCAGACCCCATTCTGGTCGGTGGCGTCCCTGCCTTCCCAACCGCAGATTTTTGGGTAACACAAAACTGGACATCAAAACAAAGTTGGTTGGGGGCAACCATCGGAAACCTGGAGAGCTCTACCAGTGGCCCACTAAGTAATATCAGGAATCTCGACTCTTCTTTTTTCCCATTTTATACCCAAGGCGGCACATTCAAAATTTTCACCGAGATCCTGTCACAGACAAAAGTTATTCTGGATTGTGACGTCGCCATTTTGGCTGCCTGTCAAGGCGCCACCACAACCACTCATGACTACACATTCAATACGACGGTGACTTTTACTTTTACCCCGTTTGAAGCCATTTCATTTTTTCTCAACAATACCGGAAATTGGCAAACTGAATGGGAAAACAGTGTCGGTCGAAAAATCAGCTATTTCCCGACCACAGCAGCCAATATTGAGAAAGCCGACGAAGTCACCTCCTCTTTAAACCCCAATACCACCGTGGGTAACAAACTGACTTTTAGCAAAGAAGCCAGCGGTGTCTGTCGCGGCTTTTCTGTACGCACGTTGCAGTCGGGTGCGAATTTTACCTTTGATGACTTTGAAGACCATAGCGTAAACCTGCCAAATTTTGATAATGCGCTCTCTGTAGGCGATATTGATGATCATGAAAACGATGATTTTGAAATCAGTTTTCCTTCCAGCGAACCGCCCGCCTATGCGGTGAGCTTTTCTGTCAGGGACTCCCACGGTACTGCAATTGAAAGTGTGAACGTTTATGATCGGGATGGCAAGATCATTGATCGCATCGGCAATGGCCAGTTTTCCGGCAATGTAACCGAAACCTTTTCATTCATTGCAGAAAAACCCATCGGCAAAATTGTGTTTGATGAAGGAAGCAGCGGCGATGACATTGCGCTGGCCGACCTGGCTTTTGACCATGCCGAATTTAATGACTCGGATGAAGACGGATTAAATGACTGCATAGACCCTGAACCTTTGATTGCGCAAGCGCCTGCAGAAGACCAGATCCCACTCTCTCCATGGGCGTTGGTCATTCTAGGCATCATCATCAGTCTAACTGGCCGCTCTGTTTCTACATGTAAACGAAATAAATAGTCCTGCCTACGCTGTTCGTAACGGTGACTCAACAATATGAACAGCGTAAATTCAATGCGCCCAAATAAACCAGACATTTCACAGGTTTTTCGGTATAGTTTTCCATTCATTGGATGAATTTTATTCCGAGGAACCTATACTGGTTGCGGAACAGACTGAAACTTATTTGGCATGCAGCAGTCCACATGCCGGTAGTTTGATGACACATAATTAATATTAAATACCACTTCTGGTAACGTCTTTATAAACTCAATTCACAGAGGATCGACTATGAAAAAATTGCAAAAATCTCCTTTGATTGCCGCCATGGGTACTGCACTTGTTACTTCAATGGCTGCAACACCAGCACAAGCTGAAAGCAACCCGTTTGGCATGTCTGAAATGTCTAGCGGCTACATGCAGGTCGCTGAAAAAGGCTGGTCTGTTGTCCCTTACAAAGGTAAAGAAGCTGTTTGTGGCGAAGGCCAATGTGGCGCCATGATGGATGGCGATAAAATGAAAAAAGGCCTGGAAAAAACCTGTGGCGCCATGATGAAAGGAAAAGAAGGTGCGTGTGGTATGGATAAGCCCATGCAATGCATGAAAGGTGAAGAAATGACCTGTGGTGAAAAATGCATGAAAGGCGACGAAATGAAATGTGGTGCCAACAAAAAAGGTGAAATGAAGTGTGGTGCCAACATGAAGGGGGGCGAAATGACCTGTGGTGAAAAAGTCAAATAACCCTCATCTTAATTAAGGGCGTATTAATACGCCCTTTTCACCTTTCCGGGGTCGCTTATGAATAAAGAAATACAAAAAGTGCATGGCGCAGGTCTTGGACTCAGGCGCTCGTTTTTATCCCAGGTTGTAGACACTCCGCCGACTAATGTTGATTTTTATGAAGTCGCGCCGGAAAACTGGATGACCATGGGCGGGCGAAACGGTAAACAGTTCCGCCAGATGACCGAGCGGTTTGATTTTGTCTGTCATGGCCTTTCTTTATCCATCGGCAGTTCCGACCCACTGGATGAGGCATTTGTAGCATCAGTGCGTGATTTCATGAATCTTCATGGCATTAAAATCTACAGCGAACACCTCAGCTATTGCAGCCACAATGGTCATTTATATGATCTGATGCCCATCCCATTTACCGAAGACGCGGTCAAACATGTCGCCAGCCGCATCCGGCAAGTGCAAGACATACTGGGTGAGCAAATGGCTATTGAGAATGTGTCCTACTATGCGGCACCCGGCCAGGAAATGGAAGAAATTGATTTTTTTAATGCCGTCGTAAGCGATGCAGACTGCCTGGTGCATCTGGACATCAATAATATTTACGTCAACAGTATTAATCATGGCTATGACGCGGAAGGTTTTCTGCGTGCCATTCCGGCAGAGCGTATCGCTTATGCCCATATCGCCGGACATTATGTGGAAGCGGAAGACTTTCTGGTCGATACCCACGGTGCCGATGTGATTGATCCTGTGTGGAAGTTGTTGGGCAAAGCCTATGAAATATTTGGCGTCTTCCCCACCCTGCTGGAAAGAGACTTCAACATTCCGCCGATGGCCGAATTACTTCAGGAAGTCGATACCATTCACCAGATTCAAAACGACTGGGTCAATCAACATGAACAACGCTCAGCCTGAAGCCGGTTTTGCCGCGACCCAGGCGAAATTTGCCGCCTACATTCGCGACCCCTTCAATAACCCGCGCCCGCATGATGTTAAAAAGCAGCGCATGGATACATACCGTGAGCTGTTTTTTAATAATGTTAACAGTTTTCTGGCCGGCAATTTTCCGGTCATCAAAACCCTGCTGAATGATGAGCAGTGGAATGCGTTGGTTCAGGATTTTTTTTCACGCCATCAGTGTGAAACCCCTTATTTTTCTGAAATCCCGGAAGAATTCATCCACTTTCTCCAGCATGAGCGTAACAACCCGAATGACTACCCCTTTCTGCTGGAACTGGCGCATTACGAATGGGTGGAGATGGCATTGTCCATTGCCCAGGAAGAATGCAGCCCAATGACTGAACAAACCTTGTCTCACCTGGCTGAACACAACATTGCGCTTTCACCTGTCGCCTGGCCGTTGGCTTACCAATATCCTGTGCAGTTGATTTCACCGGAGTTTTTACCCGATACCCCTCCCGAGCAACCAAGTTATCTGGTGGTTTATAGAGATCATCAAGATGATGTCCATTTTCTGGAAATCAATGCGATGACGTTCCATTTATTACAGATGATTGCTGAACAGCCCGGTCATTCGGCACAATCACTTCTGCAGCAATTTGCAGAACAAAGCCAGCACCCCAATCCAGAGGCAATCATGCAAGGCGGGCTGGATATTCTTGGCAATCTGGCAAACAAAGGTATTTTGCAGACAGTAGCGTAAACTTTCATACTTAATCAACGTCCTGGGACCCTATGCTGTCGACCTACCTGCTTGATATTATCTACCTGCTGATCGCGGCAGTTATCACCGTCCCCTTGTTTCAAGTTGCTAAATTAGGCGCAGTCCCCGGCTTTCTGGTGGCCGGCATCGTCGTCGGCCCTTCTGGTCTTGGCTTAATCAATAATGTCAGCCAGATCAGTCATCTGGCTGAAATTGGCGTGGTCTTTCTGCTTTTTGTCATTGGCGTGGAATTAAAACCTTCGCGCCTGTGGCAAATGCGCAAACTGGTGTTTGGCCTGGGCAGCCTGCAAATCCTGCTATCCGCCATGCTGATTTCTGCTGCGGCTTATTTTCTGTTCAATGTGCCGTTAAAGGCGACGATATTAATTGGCCCGGCACTGGCCCTCTCATCGACCGCCTTTGTCCTGCAATTACTGGCCGAACAAAAAGCATTAAAAAGCGCTTATGGCCGCACCTCATTTGCCATTCTGCTGATGCAGGATTTAGCCGTTGTTCCCCTGCTGGCGCTGATTCCACTTCTCACCACGCCCAACTTCAGCCTGACTGAAGACATCGGCTTTGCACTGGCTGAATCCTTATTCATTTTAACCCTTGTTATTCTGGTCGGCCGCTATTTGCTTCACCCTCTGTTGCATCGCGTGGCATTAGCCGGTAACCCGGAAATATTCACGGCATCTGCCCTCCTGCTGGTATTGGGTACGGCACTGGTCACCGAACATGCCGGCTTATCCATGGCGATGGGGGCATTCCTGGCCGGCTTGCTGATTTACGATTCTTTCTACCGACATCAGGTGATTGCAGAAATTCATCCCTTCCGCGGCATCCTGCTCGGATTTTTTTTCATGTCGATGGGCATGTCACTCAATATCGACCTGTTCTTCCAGCACACACTGCTGTCACTGGGGCTGGTTTCCCTGTTAATAGGTATCAAAATTGTTGCGTTGTACCCATTAACCTTCGGATTTGAAAAAAACAATCGTACCCGCCTGGCTATCGCCTTGATACTGGCACAAAGCGGCGAATTCGCACTGGTGTTGTTTTCATTGGCATTTCAGTCAGACATTATTGACGATCCATTGTTTCAATACCTTTTGTTGGTCGTCTTACTGAGCATGCTTTTCACACCATTTTTATCCGCACTTGCCCAGTGGCTGCTACGCAAAAAGGAAGACAAAACACGCAAGCAAGCAACAGTTAATATGTCAGAGACTCCGGTGATCATTGCCGGCTTTGGCCGCGTGGGTCGTCGCATAGGCAGTATATTGCAACAGGCTCAAATCCCCTTTCTGGCAATGGACAGTGATGCACACCTCGTTGAAACACAACGAGAAAATGGTTTTCCTGTGTATTACGGCGACGTCACCAAACCAGAGTTATTAACGTCGCTGGGGGTCAGCCATGCCCAGGTTATTATCGTGACGATTAATGACCATGCGGGTACTGAAGAAATGATCTCCACCCTAAGAAACCGGTACCCGGACAAACAGATTTACGCACGCGGATTAAGTCTGAGCAAATGTCGGGAATTGAAAAAGCTGGGCGCCAGCGGCGTCGTCTCAGAAAATCTGGAAGCCAGCCTGGAACTTGCCCGCATGGCATTAACCCATCGGGTAGAAAAACGAAAGCTACAGGCATTATTGAGCAACTTCCGCCATGCTTATCACACCAGCATCAGTACTGAAATAGATGATGAGCGTGGTTAAGCATGTGAATCTGCGACGTCTCTTCGGCACAGACCTGGCAGGCTGTCGGGTTATGGGGTTGAGGGTTGAGGCTCGATGTCCCACCGCCGCAGTAGCATCATCCATAATCCGACAGTCTCCTGGTTAATGATGCTCCCGTCCACCTACAAATAGACGATATGACGGATTGGCGGTCTCTTCCTGGTAGCTAAACCCCTGCTCTTCCAGTGTTTGCTGAAATGCTTTACGCTCGGATTTGGGCATTTGCAGGCCCATCAGCACTTTGCCAAAGGCCGCACCATGATTGCGGTAGTGAAACAAGCTGATATTCCAGCGACTGCCCAGTGAAACGAGGAAATTCAGCAGCGCGCCCGGACGCTCCGGAAACTGCAAACTGTAAACTAACTCATTTAACTCGCAGGGCGCATGGCCACCCACCATATAACGGACATGATCCTTGGCCAGCTCATTGGCTGTCATATCCACTACGGCAAAACCTTCCTGTTCCAGTTGCTGAATCATCTGGCTGCGGTCATTTTCTTCTCCACTGCTGCTTAATCCAACAAACACCTGGGCATCACTGTTGTCAAAATAGCGGTAATTAAACTCGCTGATATTGCGCTTACCCAGCAAGCGACAAAACTTCAGGAAACTACCTGGCACTTCCGGAATGCTGACGGCCAACAGAATTTCACGATGCTCACCCACCTGGGTACGTTCGGCCACATAACGCAAGCGGTCAAAATTGATATTTGCCCCGCTGTCGATAGCAATTAAATGGTGTTGTTGCACCTGCTCACGCTCAACATATTTTTTTAAACCGGCAATCGCCAAAGCGCCCGCCGGCTCGGCAACCGAACGCGTATCATCAAAGATATCCTTGATCGCCGCACAGATTTCATCCGTGTTAACTGTAATCACTTCATCCACAAATTGCTTGGCCAGTTTAAAGGGCTCCTGACCGATTTGTTTGACTGCAACGCCATCTGCAAACAACCCGACCTGTTTAATAGTGACTCGCCGGTTGGCCTGCAATGCCCTGTTTAGACAATCTGCATCATCAGGCTCGACACCAATAACTCTGGTTTTTGGGCTGACAAACTTAACATATGCCGCGACGCCTGCTATCAGGCCACCCCCACCGACCGGAACAAAAACGGCATCAATATGCCCCCGGTGCTGACGAATGATTTCCATGCCGACGGTCCCCTGGCCTGCAATGACGTCTTCATCATCATAAGGGTGCACAAACGTCATGTCTTTTTCGGCGGCGAGTGTTTTTGCATGCTCACAGGCTTCGTCATAAGAATCCCCATGTAATATGGTTTTCGCGCCACGCGCTTTGACAGACTGCACCTTGATTTCCGGTGTAGTGCGGGGCATGACAATTAATGCCTTGATGCCTAGTATTTTGGCAGATAACGCGACGCCTTGCGCATGGTTTCCTGCGGATGCCGCGATCACACCATTTTTTCTTTCAGCTTCGCTGAGCAACGACATTTTGTTATAGGCGCCGCGTAACTTAAACGAAAACACCGGCTGCAAGTCCTCGCGTTTTAAATACACCTGATTGTTAAATCGTGCCGACAAATTGGTGGCGAAATCCAGAGGCGATTCAAGCGCCACATCATAGACATTTGCCCTGAGTATTTTTTCTATATATTTTTGTATCATCCGGGGGGGTTAAAGCTGAAAAATTTCCTATGTTCAGGTATTATCCCACAAGTTTGGCGATTACCGAGAGATCGCGTCGCAGTCGCGTTAAACCGATTTTATTAATCTGCAGGAAAAAACATGACACAAGATGAATTAAAAAAACAAGTCGCAAAAACCGCAATTCAATATGTAAAAGGTTTGCCAATCATCGGCGTAGGCACGGGCTCTACTGTTAATTTTTTTATTGAAATGCTGGCGGACATCAAAGGCGACATCGAGGGCGCGGTTTCCAGCTCTGAAGCGACAAGCGAACGCCTGAAAAATATTGGCATCCCTGTCCTGGAATTAAATAGCGTTGGCGATATCGAAGTTTACGTGGATGGCGCAGACGAAGTTGACCCGCGCAAAAAACTGGTTAAAGGCGGCGGCGGCGCATTAACTCGCGAAAAAATCATCGCGGCAGCGAGTAAAAAATTCGTCTGTATCGTCGATGAAAGCAAATGCGTGGATGTATTGGGTAAATTCCCGCTACCTGTTGAAGTCATCCCGATGGCTCGCAGCTATGTCGCGCGCGAACTGGTCAAACTGGGCGGCCAACCGATCTGGCGTGAAGATTATTACACCGATAACGGCTGTGAAATTCTGGACGTACACAATATGGACATTGTGAACCCGATGGAACTGGAACGTACGATTAATGATATTACCGGCGTGGTAACCAACGGCCTGTTTGCTCACCGTGATGCGGATATTGTATTAATCGGCAAAGGTGATACTGTCGATACGGTGGAATAAACCTTTATTGGAAAAAGCTGGTGCGGTTAAGCGTCAGCTTTTTTCCAACGTTTGCGTCAATATCATTTTAACGACACACCTCATCCCTTATTTCTCCCTCAAAGGAGAAAATGATTACTCATTGTTGCCTACAATAAAAATTAACTTCCAAGCACTCTTCTTATTGTTCTACTGCCTCTATAGGCTCTGGGCTCTCTGTGTATATGCCCGATAACTTGCGTTTAAACTCATCTGCAATCAATCTAGCGTCCTGACGGGATTTAATAACCCTGGGCGTAATTAATACCACCAGTTCTGTCTTCACATTATTTTTTGTTGTACTGCCAAACAATGGCCCAATTAAAGGCAGAGTATGCAGAACCGGTATGCCGCCTTGATTAAACGTATCGTCATTTTTTATCAACCCGCCCAAAACAATGGTCTCGCCACTTTGCACCGCGACTGAACTAGTGATTTCGCGTGTTGCAATGGTGGGTGAATCAATACCGGATACCGTTGTCTCCGCCACATTTTCTACACTTTGATCAATTTCCATGATGACCAGGCCACTGGCATTGACACGGGGTTTGACTTTAAGCTTCACCCCTGTTTTACGTTGCTGAATGGAACTGGTCTCGATACCGTCACTGTTGTTCAAATTGGTTGACTGCGAGGTTCTGATCGGCACTTCATCACCCACCTGGATTGAGGCTTCCTGATTATTGAGTACCATTAAAGATGGCGACGAAATTACGTTTAGCTTATTGTCTGATGCGGTTGCATCCAAAACCGCGCTGATATCGCCTGAATTACTGGCAAAAGCGTAACTAAAGCCGCCGGTTGCGGCAGCCGCTGCAGCAGCAGCCGCATCTGAGAACTGCCCTCCATCTGAATTTACAGCATTTTGTCCGCCATTATTATGTTCCAGAAACCACTTGATACCATACGACAACTTGTCAGTTAATGTGACTTCAACAATCGTCGCATCGATCAATACCTGCAACGGCATCACATCCAATTGCTTTATTACCCGATGAATAGTGGAGTAATCCTGAGCCGTCGCAACAATCACCAGTGCATTATTAATCTCATCCGCAATAATTTTTACCTCACCGACTTCAGAGCTCATGACCTTTGCACCCGCTTTAACTTTGGTTGTGGTCTTTTTGGTATCGGTTTTCTTATTGGTCACCTCAACCTGTTTTTTTCCTGCCGCGACAGACGCCGGCATATTCTTTTTATTGCTGGAGGCAAATATCTCATTCAGAGTCGCCGCCAGTTCCACCGCGTCAACATGCTGCGCACGATAAACATTAACACCGCCACCGGCCGCTGTGTTGGTTCTGTCCAAGCGTAATATCCATTGCTCAACACTGTTCAGTTTATTTGGCTGAGTGGTAATCGCAAGAATGGCATTTAAGCGTTCAATCTCCATGAACTGAATAATCCCCCCCCCTTCTTTACCTTCAGCACTGAATAATTTATTCAGCTCTTCAATCAGTTTTTTTGCTTCCACACTTTGTAACGGGAACAACCCAAATGAACGCCCTTTCATCATGTCGATATCAAAAGTGTTTACAATATCCATTGCACGATGCAGCTCTGTAGCCGTCCCGGAAAGCATCAACAGGTTTCTTTGCTTGTCCGCATGAAGAATGGTTTTTTCATGGAGCAATGGCTTAATGATGTCCAATAATTCAGTCACTGCCACATTTTTGACGGGTACGACCTTGATTTGATGCCCTGCACGAACCGTACGTCTGGCAGAGCCTGCAAAATAGCTGGATGCAATTGCTTCAGATGCCGGCTTGATCTGAAATAAACCATCGCGATAGGTTAATGCGGCATTATTCAATTCCAACAACATTTCCAGCGTTGGCATAAGTTCTTGTTTACTTAATGGCTGAGTCGTTTGCAGCGTGACTTTACCTGCAACTTTTGGACTCAACACATAATTTTCATTCAAAATATCGGTCAGGATCACCTTGCTGACTTCACCCAGATCAGCATCATCAAAGTTAAGACTGTATTCTCCCTGACTTTTTTGAGTTGCTGGTCTGCGTCCCCCTGTATTACGGGTGAACTGGCCGCTGCCGGGAAAAATCTGCTTTTTAGTAGATTCTGCTAACGCTGATATATCATTGATATTACTTAATTCCTGATAAACCACGTCTGGCTTTTCTTCTTCCAGGGAGACTTCTTCCAACGGAATTTTTTCATGCAGTTCCGGCCCTATCAACTCACAGCCATTTAGACTGAGGCTAACAGCAATTGCAAAGGGACTAAATTTCTTAAGCATTCTCATTCTGGTTCTCAGGTTATAAATCTTCAGGCATATCCACTTCTGGGTCTGGCACAGGTAATGCCGCGGTTTTTCGTGCTTTTTTCTTCATATCCTGGCGGCGTTTAGCCGCCTGATTGGTTTTCCTGACGGATGGTTTTAATTGCTTGGGTTTTGGTTTTCGCAACATTAAGGTTTGTTTATTCCCGGATTGTTGCAGTACGACTCGGTCATACAGTATTTCCTCTAATGACCAGCCGGAAACATCTTCGCCTTCTTTTCTTTTTTCATATGTTTTATCAGCAGACCCTTTAACATCAAACAGCGCTGTTTTTTCATCCTTGACACTATATACGCCAAAAAGTTGAATATGATCAATTTTTGCCACTTCCTGCACCACCTCATCCTGAGCTTCAATTTCTACCGGCCTTCTACCTGTGATAAACAAAGGGCGTTCTATCATATCGGCATAAGATTCAACCGACTTCTTACTTTGTTCAAGCGTGGGCAAGCTGGTGTCTCCGGGTGTCGAACCAAGATCTGCATTCAACGACTGCTGCACATCTTTGTCTGCAGATTTTAACCACCACCACTCGGCAATCAGAATCACCGCCAGCACGCCACATACAGCGCCCAGCATTTTGATTACATTGTTATTCATCAACCGTCCTCATAAAACCGGATACCTGAAAGCTAAGGTTGATATTGTTACTGGGCATCATTTTGCGTGTTTTTCGCTGTCTTTTACCGCGGACAGGGCGCGCGTCAAACTGCTCAACCAGCAAAACAGGCAAGGCACTCTCTATTTCATATAATACATTGCGAAGCACTTCGATATCACCCACCATGCGCACTTTCACTTTGACCTGTTCCGCTTTACCGGGGAGCACCTGGGTACTGGTTAATTGTCCTCCCGACTCGGAAATGGCTGATTTGATAATGCGCTGTAAATCAGCCGAAGCCAAAGCCACCGTCTCTCGGGTATTGAAATAATTTTGTTCCTGGTACTGTTGTTCAAGACTGGCCATATTTTTCAACACGCTGTCTTTGGCGTTAACAATCCGTTTGGCTCGTTGCAGGCGAAATGCCAATTCCTGCTTTTGCTCGTTATAGGCTAAGGCATTGCTAACCGCTGGAACAATCGCTAATAACACCACCAGACATATCAGCACCCCTAATAACCCTAATGCCAACCAACGCTGTTTAGGCATATTATTCAGCATTCTGGGTTTCTCCTGTGGTGACACTGGCGCTGACCTGAAACCGTTCCATTCCTGTTCGCTTATCCTGCGTCAGAGGGGAGACGAATCGTGCATTACTGAACAAAGGGGAATCTTCCAGCACGCTGATCAAGGTAGATGCAGATGCAGATTGGCCTTGTATCTGTAAGCGTCCGTTGCGTAATTGAAAATGAGTTAACCAGGTGTCATCTTTGAGCAACACACTTAACTGGTTAATTAATTCAACCACGGATGGCGTACTGTTTTTAATATCCAGCAATTGCTGAGTCTGTTTCACAATCTCATCCATTTCCTGCTGTTTGGCCTGCACCAGTCGCGCATCTTTTTCTACGCTTCTTAACTGTTCTCTTAATGTTTCTACCGCCTGTTTCTCATGCATTACCGGAAACAGAAAAATCATAATAAGCAAAATGACCGACAGTGCTGTTAATGACCATGTCGTTATCCGCTGAGACTTGTTCTTTTCAGGTCTGACCCAGTCGGGCAGCAAATTATAAACGTTGTAATCTTCCGCGTAATTATTAGGCGCTTTACTATAATCAACCACATCAGGAAACACCCCTATATCAAGAACGCCAGACTCCTTCAGGCTTTGATACATCGCATCCAGTAATTCTTTAGGTGTAACTACTAAAAGAATATTAATCTGGCCATTTGCTTCTTTGCCCAACTGTTTATAGTCAAAGTAAACCTGCTCCGGCTTAAAAGGGGTGAACCGGTTCATTTCAAAATTGATCACTTGTTGCAAATTTTCTTTGGCCGCAACGGGTAGAGAAATGGTTTTATAGATTGCCTGACCGGATTGTAATCGCAGGATATGACGGGCGTTCAAGATCTCCGGTTCTTGCTCGATCAGTTGCTGCAATCTGACCCCGCTGTTGTCATTTAAATCAATGTCACTGATCAGGCGGGTTGCACCGGCATCTAAGCGGTAGAGTTGCATGACATCGTCTTTAATACTGATGTAGATATTTCCTGAACGATCGAGTAGCTTTTGTCTTATATTTTCAGGCAGACACAGGCTTAGCTCTCGTCCCCACCACAGAAAAAAGCGCTTTATATCAAAGTCTATCGTACTATTCAGATCCATTTTGTTCTGTAATCAGATATGGGTTCATCTCGTCATCAAATAAAGAAGTACCGTAATGCATTTCATGCCAGTCAAGAATTTGAAACGGCAACCTTTGACGATTTTGCTCAGCCTGCTTCATCGTGACAATTATGCCACTCCCGACGTCCCCATCCAAACTGGCTTGCGCAATAACAGTATAGACGCCTGCGCCAGGCTCTTTGTTATTACTGCCCAACGCCTGAGTATCGGGAAAGGGCGGCGGTGAAAGCTGGAGCTCATTACTTTCTTTGCGTTGGGCCAGGTATTCATTCAACGCCTCATCATCCAGAGACGAAAGCACGCGCAAGACTTCTTTTGGCGCGACATCTAAAGACACGTCTTTTTGCCCTGAATAGACGGTTACCAGCGGACGCATACGTGCAAACACTTCTTCGTTCATACCCAGCACCATCTGCAGCTCTTCAAGTAGCTGGAAATTTTTATTTGCTGGAGAGTAACTCAACCCCGCCTCTGCATATTCATCCTTTTCAGCCCCATTCACCCGGACCAGGTCGTCCTCATCGCGCCAGTCTAAAATGGCGCTGACCAATGCCTGTTGCTGTTCCAGATCTGGCACTATTGCACTGCATAACGTGGTTAACAGGATTTCATCTGCTGCATTTAAATCGATCTTCCCGTTCTCTGCAAACAAACGTACCCGGATCTCTGCCTCGCCAAAGCGGATTTGATAAATACTGCCATCACCCCGCCAACGCTGTAGCTCGTCTTCCAGCAACAACATTTGCTGTACTACTGCCAGACCGGTTTCTGCCGCGGCCAGGCTGGCTGCGTTATTTTTGATCGTACTGATGGCACTGATTTCTCTACGCATGGTCAACGAAAAACTGCCTGCCATAATGGTTAACAGCGTCAACACCCATATGACAATAACCAACGCAAAGCCTTTTTCAGTTGATCTCAAAATGGCAGCCCCGACGCTTCATCCTGGCTGTCTGTCAGTCTTAATGGAATCACCATCTCTGGCCAGTAGCTTTCATCCTGCAAGGTAATTTTGATTTTAACCAGGGCCGGTAACTTATCCTGTCCCTGCCAGCTGTTCAACCAGACGCCTGCGCTATCCGGATCTTCCACGGCCAGATATTGCAGCTCAAATTCTTCCACATTTTCCAGCAGGGTCACTTCATCGTCAGTCCATTCTTCACCTTCCGCCAATGGGTAAAAGGGTCTGACTGACACTTTTATTGCATGCTTGCCAAAATCATCATGCTTTAAGCTAAACAACTGAAACCCCTTACGTTCAGCACTGGCCGGAAAGGTGGAGACAAATTGTATGTGCTGACGCTCGCCCTGAAACGAAAAGCTTTCATCGTCACTGGAAAAGCGATCCCATAAGGGTTTGGCAGAAGGTAAGTGACGTTTAAAAAACTGGTAAACGACAGCCTTCTCATTCACGTCAGCGATCTTCTTTTCGCCTCTGTCCCAGCTTTCCGCACCGACACGTAAACTACTGAACAGCAATACCACCATAATGGCCAGCAAGGTCATCGCCAGCATCACTTCCAGCAGGGTAAATGCCACCATGCGTCTTCTTGAAATCACTGCACAAACCCTGTTTTTACCCGCGTCAACTCGATGCGGCGTTGCCTTTCTTCATCTTCGCCCCAGCTAACAACCACATCAACCTGCATGAGTCCCAATGTAGTACCTTCCACCAGCTCGGGCAATTGCTCCACACTGACCTGCCATTGATATTTAGCGTCCTCAACCCCGCTGTCTTCGCCTTCGGTCAGCGGCGTTTCAACACCGGTACTGGCCATTAACGATTCTGCGATCTGTGTCGCCACTGTATATTCTTCAGCCAGTGCCGCGGTATGCACGCCTGATGAGAAAATTCTCAACACGATGCCCAAGGCGATACCCATGATGCTGAACGCCACCAGAATTTCCAGCAATGAAAAGCCGCGACTACCTTTCATTCCTGCTCTGGTTTTAATGAGACCTGACCACTTAGCCAGTTGATATTGATTTCTTCGGCCAGCTCACCCCATTCCAGCGTAATACGTCCTCCGCTGGACGAGCCATCGGGATAAAACCGGATTTTGCCGACTTCATTTTCGTCCAGCTCATCCTGCGCAATCACCATGGTGACCTCCATATCCTTATCCAGATGGAATACTTTATCCCGGTTGCTGACCGTGTATTGGTTTTCCGCAAGGTCAATTGCAACCACGGTTTCCTTACGCGAAATCAGTGCCTGGCCACGCGCGTAACGCAATGCCGACAGCATATCCCTGACCGACGCTTTCATCTGCGATGTCTGGTTACCCGTCGCGATATTGATGCCCACGGCTGCAAAGCCAATCACCACAATAAACAGCACCAGTGCCAGCTCGATCAGGGAAAAGCCGCGTGCAGAGCGCATTCTTATTCCCAGCTGTTTATATCCTGGTCTTCGCCTTCACCACCTGCCTTGGCATCTGCACCATAGCTGTACAAATCAAAGTTGCCATGTTCACCAGGTGACTTGTAATGGTAGGCTTCTGCCCAGGGGTCTTGAGGCACTCTGGTTTTGCGTAAGTAAGGTCCGTTCCAACGTTTGCTGTCGGCCGGTTTTTCAACCAGTGCGACCAGTCCTTGATCCGACGTTGGATATTTGCCAACATCCAGTTTGTACATATCCAGCGCGGCGGACAGGTCTTCAATCTGTACCTTGGCCGCTTTGCTTTTTGAGGCGCCCATGTGTTTCATCACCTGCGGGCCGACAATCCCGGCCAACAGGGCAATAATGCCTAAAACAACCAGTAACTCAAGCAGGGTAAAGCCCTGCTGCCTCATTTGCGATACTACTTTCATGCGTGTTTTCTCCTCAAAATGCTAAATCATTTACGCTTAGAATGGCTAATAATATGGATACGATAATGCCGGCAATCATTAACCCCAGTGATATGATCAGAGCCGGTTCAAGCAGGGCCAGCATACGTTGAATCGCTGTACGTAATTGTTTGTCGTAAATCACTGCGATGCGCAACAGCATTTCTTCCAGCTTGCCGGTTTCTTCCCCCATTTTGATCATTTGTATGGCCAGCTTGGGGAAGTTTTCACTCTCTTCCAATACAGCCGACATGCTTTTGCCCTGTTTGAGATTTTCTTCAGCCTCAGCCATGAGCTCTGCTAGCTGGCTGTTGCCAACGGTTTCTCGCACGATACCCAATGCTTTGAGAATGGATACGCCATTACCTAATAAGGTTCCCAGGGTGCGACTTAAACTTGCGGTTTCCATATTCAGAATAATCTCACCAAATAATGGCAATTTTAAAAACCGTGCATCCCACACCTTGCGCTTGACCGGATCAGCCAGTTGCGTCTGCATATAGCTGCTGACCGCTATGACCGTCAATAACATCACCCACCAATAGCTTTGCAAAAATTCCGCCAGTCCAACAACAATCTGGGTAGGTACCGGCAAAGCCTGGCCAGCACTTTCAAACATCTCGGTAAACTGCGGCACAACAAAGATCAACATGACAAATAATGAAGCCAGCGACATCACCAGCAATATGGCCGGATAAATCAATGCCGTCGTCACCGTATCTTTCAATTCCTGTGAGCTTTCCAGATATTCTGACAACCGGCGCAACACATCGCCCAGATTCCCGCCCATTTCCCCCGCGCGAATCATATTCAGGTAAAAGCGGGAAAACACGCCACTTTGTGCTTCCAGAGCATCTGCCAGTGAAGCTCCACCTTTCACTTTATCCAACACCTGGTTGATCAGTTTACTCAACTTATCATTATCTTCCACCAACTGAATCAACACCTGCAACGAGCGATCCAGAGGCAATCCGGAATCCAACAATGTCGCCAGCTCTCCAGTGAGCAACGCAATTTCTTTTCCTGACAGCCGTACGCCCATATTGCCCATGGGGATGCCCAAAAAAGTTTTGGGTTTGGAGGTTTCAATTTTGACCGGGATAAAGCCTTGCGCTTGCAATTCCAGCAATACAGCCTGTTCATCGACGGCATTACTGATCCCTTCCTCTGTTTCTCCGCGGCTGTTAACCGCCTTGTATGAAAACAAGGCCATGTCAGGATTCCGAGGTTACACGCATGACTTCATCCAGCGTAGTCACACCCTCTATGGCTTTCAACAAACCGTCATCATACATGGTCAGCATGCCTTCCTTGATAGCCTGCAACTCGATTGCTGCCGCTTCTTCATGATTCATAATCTGTTTACGGATGCTCTCTGACATTGGCAAAAACTCAATAATCGCCTGGCGTCCTCGGTATCCGATGCCCCCACAGTGATCGCAGCCCTTGGCTTGATATAACTGGATATCTTGCATATCACTGAGTTGCTTTTGATTGACCTCAATTTTTACGGCCTCCGGTGCTGGATAGGCCTGTTTGCAATGATCGCACAACTTTCTGACCAGACGCTGAGCAAGAATACCGTTGACAGTGGAGCTTAATAAATATTCTTCCAGCCCCATATCCAGTAAACGCGTAACGCCGCCCGCGGCATCATTGGTGTGCAACGTGGATAGCACCAGGTGACCGGTTAATGCTGATTGCACCGCAATTTTGGCGGTTTCCAGATCACGCATTTCTCCAATCATGATGACATCCGGGTCTTGCCGCACGATCGAGCGCAAGGCGGCGGAAAAATTCAATCCAATTTGCGGTTTGGCCTGAATCTGGTTGACGCCTTCCAGTTGATATTCAACCGGGTCTTCGACGGTAATAATTTTACGTTCCGAAGTATTGAGTTGTTTTAATGCGGTATAGAGCGTGGTTGATTTACCGCTGCCTGTCGGCCCGGTAATCAAGATAATGCCATGCGGCTGAGACAGTACATTGATAAAGCGTTGCGCCTGCGTGCCGGTCAAGCCTAGCGAGGCAAAATCCAGCACCACATTTTCCTTGTCCAGCAAACGGATCACCGCGCTTTCTCCATACATTGTCGGAATGGTGGACACCCGCAGATCAAGCTCCTTGCCCAGCATTTGAATCTTGATACGTCCATCCTGCGGTAAACGTCGCTCGGCAATATTCAGCTTGGCCATGATTTTTATCCGCGACAGAACCGCAGCCGTCGATGATACCGGAGGAGAATCAATGTCCTGCAGCACACCATCAATTCTCAGGCGAACTTTTAGCGACATTTCAAACGGTTCAACATGAATATCCGATGCGCGCAGCTCAACCGCTTTTTGCATAATCAAATTCACCATTTTGATGACGGGCGCTTCACTGGCCAGATCTTTCAGATGCTCCAGGTCTTCAGAGTCGACTTCATCACTGTCCAGGTGATCCAGCAATTTGTCCATTTGCGACTTGCCGTCACCATATTGGGTCTCCAGTGCAGCATCAATATCCCCCATTAAACCAATCTTGATGTCGATATCTTTGCCGGTTGCCAGTTTTAATGCCTGTACGATGTATTCATCCTGAGGATCCATCACCGCGACAGAAAACCGGTCATCATCGGTATTCAAACCAATGACGTGGTGCTGTTTAAGGAAACGAAAAGGAATGCTCTCTGGAAGCGGGGTTTGCAGGGGGTATTGCGAGGATTCAACCTTGTCCAGCTGAAAACTGCTGGCGAAATTGTCAGCCACATCATTTTCTGTACACAACCCGAGCTTTACCAGCAATTCTGGAATGGAATCCGCCATTGTCGAGCGTTGCATGCGTCTGACTTTGCTAAGATCATTATCTGACAGTTTTTCCTGCTGCTTTAACACGGCCAGAAAATCAGCATATTTCTCTTCTTGCTCAATTAGCTTATCCATTAGAATTCCCAGTCATTTTATGGCAACAGTGATTGTGCCAGTTCTATGATTGCATTTTCATTAATTTGTGAAATCGAAAAATCATTCTTATCAAGTTTATACGGATTTACCTGACTCGGTGACTTTAATACTTTATTTATGTCAGTTTGATAAACACGACTGACCGGCGTAGGCCCAAACAGCGTAATAGACGGCCGATTCATTGCCCAGGCCATGTGAGTCGGCCCCGTGTCATTACCAATTATCAAAGATGCCTGACTGATGACAGCCTTTAATTCATTTAAGTTCAACCGGGGCAACAGGCTTGCCTGACCCTCACTGCGCTCGACTATCCATTGTGCGTCCTGCTTTTCCTGTTCACTGCCCCAGGCGATGAGCGCTGACCGTCCGATCCCCTGAATCACTTTCAGGTATTGTTGTTTAGGATAGTTTCGGCTTGGCCAGGTCGAGCCAATAAAATATAAGGAGGTGTCTTTTTCATTCTGCGGGGTGGCATGCTCTGAATTGCCATCCACGTGATAATGCAAGAAGGCTTTCTTGTTAAGTATCTGGTCGCGCGTAACCGTAACGCCCATAGGCTCGGTTATCACCTTGACATTACGATCAATGGTATTTGCATCATAGGGACTGTGAACAGTTTGCCGGTACAACCAGCTGGCTGGCTTTTCTCGAATCGATTGCCGATCAAATCCGACAGTATTCCGGGCTAACATACGACTGACCAGCGATGACTTTATCAGACCCTGGGCATCTATGACTACATCATAATTCTTTGCAGCATATTGCCGGATTTTGTTCCATTCAGCGACGACATTGGCCTTGTTTTGTTTAAGAGATTTTATGTTGACAGGGCAGATTCGTTGAATGTCAGGATTGTGTTTCAACACTTCAGCAAAACGCTCCTCCACGAACCAATCAATCGTGATTTCAGGTCGCGCTTGTCTGATAAATTGTAAAGCCACCATAGCATGGACGATATCGCCAAGCGCGGACAGCTTTACAATGGCCAGTTTCATGATTTGATTAAATCTACTACTTGAGCAGGAGAAATATCCGTCAAACAGCGGGTGTGGCCCAGTGGACATTCCCGTTTAAAACAAGGAGAACAATCAAGTTGCAAATCGATGATGCGAGCCTGTTCGTTCAATGGTGGGGTGAAACCGGGGTCAGAGGAGCCATAAATAGCGATCAATGATTTATCCAGGGCCGCCGCCACATGCATCAACCCGGAATCGTTACTGACCACTTGGTCAGCCAGAGACATAATATCAACCGCTTCTGCCAGCGTAGTCTTGCCACTGAAATCCATGCAGCGATCTCCACTCAACCGATTAATTTCGGCGGCGATTTTTTGGTCTTTTGCTGAACCCAGCAGGACAACCTGCCATCCTTCATTGTGTTTTGTCTTTGCAACGTCAGCAAAGTGCGCGGCCGGCCAGCATTTTGCCGGTCCATATTCGGCGCCCGGACAGAGGATCAATATTTTTTGCCGGCGGTTAATTGAATACTTTTCTGTAACTTCTGCCTGTTGGTCTGCTTGTATCTGGACGTGAGGAGATTGATATTTCACCTCGCCATCATGTTGCTTTGGCAACGCGAGGTTTACAAAACGCTGCACCGTCATCGTTACCTGTTTTTTATCCAGTTTACGCCAGTCATTTAACAGGCCGTAACGCAATTCTCCAAGGTAACCTGTTCTACGTGGAATATCTGCAAAATAAGGCAACAGTGCTGATTTCCAGGAATTGGGCAGGACTATTGCCCAATCATACTGATGTGCTTTTAATGACTTGCCCTGTTCTTTACGAGCAGAAAAGGCAAATTCACCATGTTTGAACGGTAAAGAAATCGGTTGATTCACTTGAGGCATTCTTGCCAGCAATGGAAAAGACCACTCCGGCGCCAACACATCAATGATGCAGTCAGGTTCATCCTGTTTTAACTGCATCATCAGACTTTGTGCCATCACCATATCGCCAACCCAGGATGGGCCAACGATCAGAATTTTTTTGCCTATGTCTGTCACCTGAGTTTATTTAACCAGGCTCAACCATTCCAGATGATCATCACGACGTCCGTGCACATAATCAAAATACAGTGCCTGCAATTTTTCGGTAATGGGTCCACGATTGCCACTGCCTATGGTTCTTCCATCGAGCTCACGTATGGGCGTCACTTCTGCCGCAGAGCCCGTGAAGAAAGCTTCATCCGCGATATACACTTCATCGCGGGAGATACGTTTTTCCTGAACGGTATATCCTTGTTCTTCCGCAATTGTCATGATCGTATCACGGGTAATACCTTCCAGCGCCGAGGTCACCTCAGGTGTGTAAATTTTACCGTTTCTGACGATAAACAGGTTTTCGCCACTGCCTTCTGCCGCATAACCTTCGTGATCAAGCAACAGGGCCTCGTCATAGCCGGTTTCCAGGGCTTCCTGTAACGCAAGGATAGAATTAATGTAATTGCCATTTGCCTTGGCTTTGCACATGGTACTGTTCACATGGTTACGGGTGTAGGATGAGGTGCGGATGCGAATGCCTTTTTCCATGTTTTCCGCCCCCAGATAGGCCCCCCATTCCCAAGCTGCCACCATCACGTGGACTTTCAAATTATCTGCACGCAATCCCATGCCTTCAGATCCATAAAAGCACATGCTGCGGATATAGGCACTGTCCAGACTATTCTTGGCTATCGCATCCCTGTGTGCCTGATTGATGACGTCTTTTTCAAACGGGATGTCCATCCTGAGGATATGTGCTGACCGATACAAGCGATCAGTATGTTCCTGCAACTTGAAAATAGCAGTCCCCTGTTCAGCATGGTAGGCACGCAGACCTTCGAACACGCCCGCCCCATAATGTAAAGTATGGGTTAGTATATGTACTTTGGCTTCACGCCATTCTACCCATTCACCATCCAGCCAGATCCAGCCGTCTCTATCATCCATCGTCATCATTGTTTAATAACCTGTCTATCTTATTGTCTTTAATTACGTGATTACTCCATTAATTCACGCCATATTTGTTTTACTTGTTCGCGTTCTTCAACAAACGCACTTATATCTGCTTGTGCAGAAAGCTCCTGCAGTACCCGATGATGTCCGAAATCTCTATATTGGCAAAAAGCGTTTTTGAGATTTTCTGCTTGCTCTACACCAAACCTTCCATCTGATGCCAACTGGTTCAGAATCCTGACGTTATCAGTATAGTGGGTCAAATCGGGATTTTCGACCGCATGAGCTAAAACCAGAAATTGTACTATAAACTCAATATCTGCAATACCACCATGACTTTGTTTAAGATGAAATATTTCGGGGTCTTTGGGGGCGAGGTTGTCTCTCATTTTCTCCCGCATATCCCTGACTTCTTTTTTTAGCGCCTCCTTGTCACGCCGAATCGATAAAACCCGACGCCGGATTTGCTCAAACTCCTGCCGCATTCCTTCATCACCAGCAACAAAACGAGCACGCAATAAGGCCTGATGTTCCCATGTCCAGGCATCATTTTGAAGATAGGGCTCGTAAGCATTCATATTGGTTACCAGCAAGCCTGAATCTCCACTGGGACGTAATCTTAAATCTACTTCATATAGCACGCCTGATAGCATACGCGTATCGAGAAAATGCCTGATTTTTTGTCCTAATCGCAAATAGAACTGACTGCAACTGACGCTTTTAGTGCCATCCGTCATCGCTTGGGTATCAGCACATTGGTACAAAAACACCATATCAAGATCTGAACCGTAGCCTAGCTCAATACCTCCCAGTTTCCCCAGGCCAAGAATAGCGAATCCTTTAGCGTGCCGACTTGTGTCTGGAGGATTTCCATGCTTCGCAGTCAGCATTTGCCAAGCACTATCAACAACCTGTTGCAAAATGACTTCGGCAGTCAACGTCAAATAATCACTGACCACCATGACCGGAATCACACCCATAATATCTGCTGCAGCAACGCGTAATACATTTTGGTGTTTGAATTGACGCAATTTATGCATCAATTGTTCTTCATCCTGCTGATCAATCGCACTCATTTCATGTTGAAGCAATTCGACCAACCCATCTCGCCCTAGTGGCTCATACAAGGAATGCGCATCCAACAGCTCATCTAGCAACACCGGGTCGGATGCAAAATATTTACAAATCCAGGGGCTTGCCTGGGTTAACGTCACCAGTTGGTTTAATGCTCCCGGGTTTTCCTCCAGCAATGATAGATATACACTACGACCGGCTATTTTTTCAAACAGGTCTAGCAGTTGATACAGCGTATTATCTTTATGCTCTGTTGCAGCCATTGTTTCAATTACTTTAGGCATCAGCCTGTCCAACACGGCGGCCCCTTTCGGCGTCAGTTTTTTTACCGCAACACTATCTCTCAATCCAGTAATACGGCTTAATGTTTTTTCTGCCCCAAGATACTTGTAGAATGCCAATATTTTGAGTGCTTGGTCTTGATTTACTGAATCCAGCCACAGTTGTTGTGCTCCGATTGATTTTTGCTCTTCATCCGTCAACGAAAACACTTTTTCAAATACGGTATGCACTTCGCTTCTTACTTGATTAAGTTGCGCATAAAATGCCTCCCATTCTTCAAAGCCCATAGAATAAGCCAGACTGGCTCGGGCTTCTGCGCAGTTTGGCAAGTCGTGTGTTTGCTCATCCTTGTATTGCTGAATATGATTTTCTACTCTACGCAAGTATTGATAACCGGTTTTCAGGTTATCAACATCATTACCTTCCATTAATCTATTCTTTTTTAACAATTCTAATACCGCAACGATTTCTCGCCGTTGCAGGCTTTTTTCACATCCGCCACGTATTAACTGAAATGCTTGGCCGATAAATTCAATTTCCCGGATGCCTCCAGGCCCAAGTTTGACATTATCAAGCCGGTCTTTACGTAGTAACTCCTGGGTAATCATTACTTTGATTTTGCGTAATTCCTCAAATGCACCGTAGTCCAGGTAACGACGATAAACAAATGGCTTTATCATCGCCATAAGCAATTCACCATTATGATAATCGCCCGCAACTTGTCTGGCTTTAATCATGGCATAACGCTCCCATTCCCTTGCCTGCGTCATATAATAGTTTTCCAGGCCGTCAAAATTCATAACCAATGGCCCACTATCACCAAATGGTCTCAGCCGTGTATCCGTTCTAAATACAAAGCCGTCAACGGTAATTTCATCAAGGGCTTTAACTAATTTCTGACAGATTTTGGTAAAAAATTCTCCGTGACTTGTGTGCTTAGCGTCATTCAGCTCACCTTCTTCTTTAAACGCAAAGATTAAATCAATATCAGACGAATAATTCAGCTCCCACGCTCCAAGTTTGCCCATGCCAAGGATAACCAGATTGATTGGTTGACCTTCGCTATCTACAGGCACACCTTTTCGTTGACAAGCTTGTTGAAAAAAATAGTCAAGGGTAAATTGAATGCATACTTCGGCTAATTCGGTTACATCGCGGAGCGTTTCATCAAGATCCGCCCAACCCGCAAGATCTCTCCAGGCAATACGCACCATTTCTCGACGCCGAAACAAACGAAGAGCTTGCATCAACTGCGTATCTTCTTCGATTTTGAGTTCGTTTAAAGTGCGCATATAAGTCACACGCCTGACGGAAGAAACCAAATCCCCAGTTTCTATTAATTCGTGTAATAAACCGGGTTGATGCAAAATTTTTTCTCGGACAAACTGGCTGCATGCACAGACCTTAACTAATGATTCTTTGATGTCACTCTGCTGTAAGAGCGTGTGAAATACATCAGGTTTCTCTAGACAGGCATCAATAAGTGATTGGAGAGAGTCTTGCAAAACGTCAGGCAGACGGCCTATCAGTACTTGAATATCTGAAAGTGCTTCCATTTTGTTGTGCTTATTTGCCATGGACAGCCGAGCTTAACAAATAATGTGCTCGTGCCGCTATACTGCAGGCATAAAAAAACCCGTAAGGTGTGTACCTTACGGGTTCTGTTTAAAAGCTTGGCGATTCCCTACTTTCACATGGCAACCTGCCACACTATCATCGGCGCTAAGAGGTTTCACTGCCGAGTTCGGGATGGGGTCGGGTGGTTCACTCTCGCTATGTTCACCAAGCATACGGTGTCGATGGTCATCAGATGAAGCGCTCGTCATTGCCTTGCATGACGCTCCCCTCGCCTGACCCATCATCAGCGCAGTCCAGACAAGCTCGCTTGCCTCACACTGCTCCTGGAAATCTGTAATCGCGTTCTCTCGCCTTCAGCGAATGT
>SPJL01003661.1_pt1 | contig 26438 bp, 30 predicted proteins | sample 3741751 | NCBI WGS metagenome assembly SPJL01 (sample SAMN10925998, study PRJNA522277) | cold seep metagenome | isolation source: Elba SIP-enriched marine methane seep metagenome, extraction at timepoint T3 | place: Italy: coast of Elba, Mediterranean Sea | reverse complement strand
CCGGGTTCACCAACGATCGCACAGTGACCATTGATGCGGCACAGTTCCTCAAAGTAGCGCTTACCCTCGTTGTTTAGGAGTTTGCGCGGGTCAATTGCTGCCACAGTTCATCTGCCTTTCCAAATAGTCCAGCTTTTGTTGTCGATTTTACGACCATATCACATTTGATAAGGTCAACTTCCGTCTCGGTGGGGTGCCGATCAATCTCTGCGAATTCCTCGATGCTAAGACCACTTGAGGCCCGCCGCAGTTCATCATCCCGTTCCAACTTTACGAGATAGTAACCATCCCTTCGTAATGCATGGGCCTCGAAGTGCCGCCGCACATCGGTGACCAAGTATAGTGCCCCGTTAGTGGTGAACTCGTTGAACGACTGCAATACTCTCTGCACCCAAAAGTCCTCACCAAGTTCTTGACGCATGACTTCACCAAGTGCCTGCCATACGGGGCGCAGCCGTTCTTTCGGTGCATCCTCATAGTTCATTGCAACTCGGACAGCTTCTTTGATGGGGTCGGCCAACCCAAGCTGCCACACGTTGACGTCGTCGTCCTCGGCGAGAAACCTCAACAATTTTGCAAAGGTATCCTTGCCGCTGCGGGACTTACCTACGAGCGCAACCTTGATGGGCGGCTTCATCTCGTCGAAATCGTCGGCCTCCATAGCTGCGAACTCGGCCGTCAACGACGGTATTGTTCTACTCATAGTGATCCTTTACTGGGTGGAACTCCGGGCATGCCGTACATGCTCGATCTGGACTACTCCACCAAGCGTCCTTGATCGCTGGACTTGAGTGCTTCGATGGGTCGTGTTCAGTTCCATCTATCTCGCACCAGCATTGATGTTCCGTTAACAACTGTACTCCGATCTCGGACAAACTTTTGTCCGTGGTTGGGATAGTGTCCGACATTTTCCCAGATGAAAACCGGCTAATCTAAGACAGGACAAAAAATTCTGTCCGAGATTATTCTCGACCACGAAACCGGCTCTCGAAACTGCTAACCTCAACTGGAAAACACGGTTTTTCGACCATGAAAACCAATCTCGGACAGTCGGACAGAACCTCTTATAGTAGGACAACTGTCCTGTCCTACTTCCATTCCAGTTCTAACCCGCTCGCACCGAGTATGGCGCCAAGTACGAACGCATGTTCTGCTGACATCGTTGTTGCGACCTCATTCAAGAACATGGCGTCAAGCCCATAGAACTTGCTGAGAGATTCCACTTCGCCTTCGGGGACTGCGGCCCCAAGCCCATCAGTTGCGACCTGTTCCATCTCTTGGATCGCATCAATGTCGATGTCTTTATTCTTCCACTTGAGCGTCGCCAAAGAACCCCTCCTCGAACAATTTGTTTATGTCAGCCTTACCTGCGAAGTCAAACGGCTTGCCATCGTTGATCTTCTTGTCGGCACCAACGATAACTAACTCGAATCCGTTCTGCGCCATCTCTAACCCGAGTATGAGGCCGAGCGGTTCGCCGACCGTCGCAACAAGAAACTGCATGGCACGTTCCGATTCGTCCGTCACCTTGCCTGCGCCGTGCGTGATGCTTTCACGATTCAGCATCTCATGGATGTCCCGCAGCGTGGCGGGTCGCCCATTCTTTCGCAATTCAACTTTAGGCTTCTCCAATGGTCACCCCACTTTTTCCAAGTTCAATACCGATTGCGAACATCAGGTATACCATCGACCCCGGCGGGTATCCCACTAGGCTCGACAATATACCGGCCTCGATTATCGGTAAATCCGTGTCAAGGATTGCGTTTGGGTCCTCGGGCGTAATACCGGCCTTACGCACTCTATCGAGAACGGCGCCGAGTTCGTCTCGACCAACGTTCATCAAACTAGTCAAAGTTGACTCCCTCGTTGCCGAGCGCCAGCCCAACAGCAAATGCATGCCACGGGTGGAACTGGAACGCCTTCGTGATTGCACCGCGGAATTCCTCGGTGGCCCCATCATATGGCTTTGCACCCTTTTTCGATGCCGCCTCATGCATGGGCTTGATCTCTTTGTTGGCCTTCTCAACGAGAGGCGCAATATCGTCCATGGACTTGATCGGCTTGCCGTTAATCGTGATCTTGACTGTCAATGCTGTCTCCCTCGAACGCATCTTCAAATACGTCCGGAATCTGAATCTGTTCAAACGTGACGACGCCCATCTTGACCAAATACAAGACTGCGCCGATGGCCCATGCCGCACTCATCGCTGATTGTACGTCGTTTACGACTCCAGCCTGCGTTGCGATATCTATGATCGCTTGGACAGTCTGCTCCGAGTCAGTCAGGAACATCTTGCGTTCCGCATCAAGCGGGCCGGTCAGATGCTCCTTCAACGTATCAGCGATAGCTGCGGAGTCTGTGCCGGGTTCTCCATTAATGTGGATTCCCATAACGCCCTCCGTTCCCAAACAATTGTGTTGTTGCGTCAGCGACCAACTTTAGTTCAACGTTTGTGTCCTTTCGTTTCTTGCCAAACTGTTTGCCTCGCTCAATCATGCATGGGCGGCAACGCTGGTTGCGCTCATACTCTAATTGACTGATTTGTGTGACACACTCGCTGCAACGGTAACCCCGCAGTCGTTGTGTTGTGACTCTCGGGTCACGTTCACGTTTAATGATTGGGTTGTGCAGCGGGTATGTGCCGCCAAACTTAGCCAATGAGTGCTACCGCCTTAGCCACCGCTATCAGCCCAAACACAACGAGCGCCAGCGCACTAGTCAACTGTAAACTCGAAATCAGCCAACTGGTGTTGCCCCATTCTGTGAAGAACCTGAACATTATAGGTTGCCTCCGAGCCAACTCGTCTGCGGTCGGCCATTTACAAGTTTGGATTCGTTTCCGTCGTCGTCTGCGACTGTCGCAGTAGTCCCAACGTTCGTTGAGCCGCTGTCCCGCAGCAGACCGTCATACAACGCAACAACCATGTGCAGTACGGGATCGTTCCCGTGTGCATGGCAGAACTTGGCCGTTATGTTGTCGTTGGCTCCATCGAAGCCAGTCTCGAATCTACACCCGCAATCAAACTCGTGCATCGGTGGGAAACTCCGGAACCTCGATCTCAAGGTTCATGGGCGGCTTTTTGCCGTCCTGTGCTTTGACGCTGAACTTCATCACTACGGCGTCAGATTTATTCTGCGCCTCGTAATGCCAACGCCACTCAGTCTCTCGAACAAGAACCATCGGTTGAATCAAACTATCACCAGCCTTTTGATCTCAAATTTCGTTGTTGGGCGGTCGATGTTCTGTCGGTATCCCAAGTCAACCGCAACGAGGTCACAAACGTTTCCGCCAGCAAATGTGATTCGCTCACCATACATGTCACGCATCATGACTTGGCCGTGACTCTGTGCTACGAATGTCAGAATCCCGTAGTTCTCTGCCGTGAACCGATCGTTGATCGTTGGTGGGCGGGCATCCATAGCCCGTTTAACCACAGGATCTCCAGTCCATGCCTCCCACATATCTGGCCCATAGGACAGGAAGTCCTGCCCAAACTCGTCTCGGCAGACCCTGAACTCCTTGTAGCCGTTATCCCTCACTTGGCACCTCGCAGCCTCGCAGCGTCAGTTGCGTCAACTGCCCACTGTCGTTGCTTCTTGATGTCACGCCCCCACACACGCTGGACACCGGGCCGACCACGGCTCGATCTGTAATCCGCAAATGCCACGACCTGCGGTGCTTCGTTATCACGGAACCTGAACAGAGTTCCGCTGTGGCGATCACCACGAATGGCGTCACCGTTAATGTCCATCACCACGAATGTCAGCATCAGGCTCCTTCCATGTAAAACACGGTATCGAACTCGTCACCCATCCATTCCAGAGCGTCAGCCTCACTGTCGAAAACCTTGTGGTCAACAGGATGCTCAACGTCACCGAGGTCGGGGTCAGACTCAGTATCAATCACCCACACAACACAACCCATGCCGGTGCGGAGCAATTCCGCATGGCGTTTCGATCCTAGTGGCACTTGCCACCAACTGCCGGTGTCATCGTCCAACATGGGACGAATGGCAGTAGCATCACCAACAGCATCACTTGGCATGAAGCACCTTTATGTGGTCGTACAGGTGGTTTGCGGTTCTAGCCACGAATCCGCACCTGCACATTAAGGGTTGCGGCCACCGCTTGGTACTCTCCATCTGGTAAACCTTTCCGCTAGTTTCTCCGACCGACCTAGCTAGTTTGTCATACGCCAGAAACGGTGTCAAACGCCCATTCATGCGGCGCATATCGTTTGATATGTCAAGACACGACATCGCGGGCACGCGCGTCATGGACGCACCAACTTCAACCGCATAACGCTACACCATACTAACAGACAGCATACACGTATATACACGACACGATTTGGTACTCACACCGTACTCAGCGAGAGCTTCAAGCTAAACTGGGGCTCGACGGTATCATCGTCGTTTTGTCGTTGTGGTTAGACTGGCGGCGCGCCAATTTAGTCAAAACGTGAATTAGAAGTTTTAATTTGTTGGTGAAGATACTCGGTGAATATCTACCGGGTGATGACGGCAGACATTGTGAAAAGTTTCACAAAAATATTGCTCCGCTAGAGCCGTTTTTTCCTGTTGACAGGAACTAGAATTGTCCCGTTGGCACACAGGAATAACGCAGCCGGGAGTCAGTCCCGGCAGTCCGAGAGACAGGTGAAGCGACAAGCGCAAGCCTCAAGCACTCGGCTCACGGTGGATTAGCTTGCAACTAGCTTCCGGGATATGACGGCTCGATCGGCGAACGTTCAGACGAACGGCCCAACGAGTGACGGCCCAAAGCGAAAACCTGTTGCACCGCCACCTATGGCTAGCGGCACTCGCCGAACTAGCTACCCAACACTCAATGCACAGTTCTGGAGTACCTACCCAATGGCTACCAAAACAGCGACAATTCGCCGCGGCTTCGACAAGTCATCGAATGGCTTTCAACCCAAGTTCAATGGCGGCTCTGGCGGCAACACATCCGTTGTGATTCTTCACCCGGACGAACTGCCAAAGGAAGCATTGACGGCAGCGCAGCACAAGGCGCTCACCGCCACGGCAGGCGACAAGGCAGCACGCATGGAAGCCATTAACAAGGCTTTCAGCGGCTACGAGTTGCAGGCCACGGTCAAGCTGGTCAAGGTGTCCTAATGGCTACCCTCACCCGGCACGCCGCCACCTTGCACGATGCGAGAGAGATTGCGAAAGCGGTCACCAACGGACGGTTTGAAGCCTTCATCGACGGCCCGTTCATGGCGGCCCCACCGGCCCAACGGTGGCGCATCACTCGCAAGCGCCGCAAGACCGTCGAGACTGCCGCATAGCTAGCTGCAAAATAGCTACATTCAGCCTCACGGTTGATTCCCGGTGGTACGGCACAATGGATTAGAAATTAAATCCTGCGTGCCTGCCACTGGGGTGCGGTGGCGCGGATTGGCGGAAGAAGCACACCCCCCTCAGCGGTCACCGTGCTATACGTAGCTACCTGTCCCGAAAATTTTGAATAACGTAAATGTGGTTGTTATCCGTTACGGAAAATTCTGCTTGATAACTTGATTTCTGTGGGGCCTTGACAAACTAGAACATATGTGTTATAATGGACCCCATGGAAGTAACACCGTATCCGGGGCACGGCGGGAAACGTGCTGGTGCGGGCCGCAAGCCGGTCCTAGCTAATCAGCTTAAACGCGCCGAAGAACTCGCCAAGCAACTCAACCTGCAGGTCAAATCTGGCCTCTCGACGCTGGCCGAGAAATACCCCGAAATTGTAACTACGTTGGTTCGCGAGGCGCTCGGCGAAGATGAGACCGGCGCCAAGATCAAAAAGCCAAACCTTCAAGTCGCGATGAAATTATTTGAACAGGGTGTCAAGCTCGCCGAGATTTCGGAGGAGTCTGGCAACCGGGACTTCATGAGGACCATTGAGCGAATTGCTAACAGCGGCGGAACCGTCAACATCGACAACCGGGTGGGCGCCAGTGCTGATGACAGTGCTGGAGGACCTGGACCAGGAGATGACGGACGAACAGTGGAAGGCCGCGTCGTCCGAGTCGAGTAAGATTGTTATCGCGGCTGGCGAAGGCGCGGGCAAATCTCACACCGCAGCGGTCTACGCTACGGCGCATGCTGCGTGGGACCTACAACGTCTTGGTATGGCCAAGGACGGCCTCCCCGTCGCTCGACTATATTGGATTGTTGGTCAGGACTATGTTGACGCATATCGTGAGTTCGAGCTGATCCTCGCGTTCAACCGCCAACTCAAAAACGTAGACGAAACTTCTGTTCATATCCGCGACGAGGGCCGAGACAAATGTTCATTCAAAACTATTACTGGGCAGCTTTTCGTAACAATGACCGCCGCAGACCCTACTTCGCTAGGCCGGGAAGAGCCACACGGGCTCATCGGCTGCGAGGTTTCCCGATGGCAGTCCGAGGTGTGGACTCGTTGCTTCGGCCGCCTAGCTCGCCAGTACCAAGACAACTCGTGGGGCATATTCAGCGGTTCATTCGAAACCAGCATCGGCCCATTTAGCGACTGGTACAAAGTCGGGCAGGGCCCCAACGATCTCGGTATCACGTCATATAATATGCCGACGTGGTCCAACACATATAAATTCCCCGGTGGTATAGACGACCCCGAAATTGAACGACAACGGCAGATGCTTCCTGCTCATCGCTTCTTAGAGAGGTTCGGGGGGCTTCCCGCTCCGCCCCAGAACGCGGTACTCCCCGACTTCTCGATTACGCGACACGTCGACGAAACAGTTAAATACGATGTTGACAGTCCAGTTTACCTCGCGATCGACCCCGGAGATAAAACTTATGCAGTGCTGTTCGTCCAAATCATCAACGGAGAAGTGTGGGTCATGGACGAAGTGTACGTCGAACACTGGAACCACCAGTCCGTCATTGACGAATGTAAGCTCCGACCTGGTTGGAAATATGCTCAGCTATGGAAACGGGGCGCCATCGACATTGCTGGTACTCAGCATCACGCGGCGGCGAGCCCGCTCGAAATCTGGGAAGACAATACGGGATTCGTATTGGGCACAAATAAAATCGAAGTTGAAAAGTCTGTTGAACGCCTTCAATCCGTTCTCGCCGTCAGTCCAAGTACCGGACGGCCACGTCTGCGAATTCACCCCCGCTGCAAAGGTATATTGTCCGAGCTGGGGGGAGGTCCCCCTCCTATCGCCGGAGGAGGAGTGTGGGTGCGATCCGGAAAAGCGGGGCGACCCGAACGTGCTAACGACCACGCATGTAAAGCCTTGGCATACCTATTAATTGAACTGTTCGGTACTGCGATGCCCGAGGGCGCCTACATACCGGAGAAGATCGACCTTGGGCGCTATGTTGCGCCATCATATCTGAGTTGGAGTTTCAGTGCCTAAGCCTACCAGTCTAAGCGGACTTAAAACAAATCTTCAAACATACTACCAGAAGATGCACGACCAGATGGCCGCGGACGACGGATTCTATTACCAGGATCGTGGCGTTGTCCGGATGCGCAAGCCGCCGTCGGTCCCCATCCATATGCCGTCAACCGCCACGCATATCGTGGACAACCTGCGTGATCAGATCAAAACAGATGAACCTGTTGTCGAATGGCAGCCGCGCTCATCGTCGCAGGACGCCCGCGAGCAGCAGTCCCGCCTCGTTACATGGGGTACGGACCGATTTGAAAATCTGCGGCTCTGGTCCCAGCACGACGTCGTAGACCAGTGGAAGCACGACCTTGTGCTCCGTGGCGCTGCCGCCGCGAAGATTCTGGTGGACCCCGACATCCCGGAGGACCCCGACGACCGCGCAGTATGGACCAAGACGAACGACCCATTCGTCGTTATCCCGCTGGACCCGCTCACCGTAATGCCGAGCCCCGGCGGTAACCGCCCGCTCACATATGTGCTAGAAGTACAGCACCGCACTGCGGCCGAGATCATCGACAAGTTCCCGGAATGGAAAGACCCCATCGGCATGCGCCTCCGCGATGAAGGCGAGTTCGACCGAGCGGACGACTTTACCCGGCCCGTCGAGTGGCTCGAATACTGGGATGCCAACCACTATATTGTAGAGGTGGACGGCGACGTTATCATTGACGAAGCTAACCCCTACGACCGGGTCCCATACCTGTTTGAATACAGTGGGCTCGGACGAGAGCATGCTGACGGCAACCCATCCAATCTGGCGCGCGGCCTGCTAACCGGTATTCACGGGGAGCTCCAAGCCGAGGTCCGGATCAAAACCGCGTGGGACGCCCAGTGGCAGTTCCATGTGTTCCCGATCCTGATGGTTGAGAAAAACAGCCAGCTCGCCGAAAAGATGTTAGAAGCTGGCCCCGGCGGTATCGTCGAGACCGGTGCGCTTGGTAATGATAAGCCCGAGTTCCTGACGGTCGACGCACCCAACGCTACCATGATTGGGTTCCTTGATGCCGTTCTCGGCAACATCACGCGCGAATCCGCGCCGGTACTATCGAACCCCGGCCAAGGCTCCGGTTCCGAATTCGGAATCCTCGAAGCCATGCGGATCGGCCAAGCCCTCAAAGTTATCAGCCCAGTCGTCAAAAGCCTTAACAAGCTCGGCGGCCAACTCCTAAACTTGATGGCGTACCTTGCGAACCACCAGACCCTGACGTTCGAAGTCACCACATCCAACGATAAACTCGCTGCGCTCGGCCCTGAGAAATTCAGCACCGAGACGTTCCGCGTGGACTTTGAATCTGTGGACGCTGCGGAGAATGACCGCCGACTCCTGATTGGTCAGGCTCTCCATGGCCACAAGCTGATGTCTCGCCGCACATTCCATGAACAGTACGGCCGCGGAATCATTGATGATCCGGATTCCGAGGAAGAACAGATCATGGTTGAGGCGCTGCTCGAACAGGCCCTACAGTCCGGCATGCTGCTACAGGCTGTCCAACAGTCGCTAACGGCCGCCGCCACTGCACAGGTCCAGCCAGCCATCGAAGATCAGACCCAGAACATTCTCAGCGGAGCGCTGAACCCCGAGATCGCAACTGAGGCCCTTGGGCGGATTCCGCCCGGTCAGGCCGACCGCGGTGCCGGTGAGTCCGTAATCCCACAAACACTATGAAACAAGACATAACGGGTCGAGCTTCACAGCGCGCGGCTAAAATCATTCAGAACGCAATCAACCGCTTTACATCTGATGTGATGCCGTTGGGCCCAACCAAAGCTGAACTATCCCATACAGACTCACGTGCGGCGCTGAACCGTATGACGGGCGACGAGCGTGTGGAACTTAGCCGCATGATTGGCGAAGAGCGCATGCTGGAGTTAATGAAAAATGCCACCCGAAACTAACCAAGGTAAGCCGTTCGACGACCCGAATGCGTTGATCGAACAGGAGAAGCGCCGACTTGAACGCCAGCAGCGGGTTGACGCAGAACGCGCCAAACTCTTGGAGTCCGGCTTAGACGAGGACACCGCAACATTCCAGGCCACCGCGAACGAACAGTTCCGTAGGAGTCGGGAGTTCTTCGGTGTGCCCGAGGAGTTCAACGACACTCAGGCCGCGGCCGCGATCGACCAAGGGTTCGATAAAGTTGTGAACCCGGTCTCAAATGTACAGGACCCAACAACCGTGGTTCAGCCGCCTCCACCCGAGAATGCTGATCCGCGATTTCAATTCGGCCAAGGTCAACCAACCCTACCGACATCGGGTGCGCCCGGTAGCGGGACCGGCGTTGACTTTAGCCAGTTCGGGCTCGGCCTGCCGCAGACTGGCCAACTTGGTAATCCGTTCGGCGGTGGTGGCCCCGACAGCAACGAAGGCTCTCCCACCGACGGCCTCAATATCCCCGGCATCAACTTCGGTAATATATTTGGCGATATTGACGGTACCACGTTTGAGTCCGTCAGTCAGGACCCGTCGTCTCTGAATCCGCTGGACCGCCTCTCGTTTATCACGGGGAGCGTCGGCGGTGTCCAAACAGATGTCGCTCAGTTCCAGACCGCGCTCAGCTTCTTCCAAGACCCGGACACCGGCACGTTGACCGCGCCCGTCCCACAGGTCGACATCGGTGGAACAGCGGTCCCGGTCCAAGCTCTCGCGATCCCGCGCGGCCAAGGCATCATCCTACAGGATGGCGCAGGCAACCGTCAAGAAGTCTTCACCGGCTTCGAAGGCATTGGCGCTGTGGTCGGTATTGACGAGCAGGGTCGGCAGATCGTCCAGATTGGCCCGGAGATCACACGTCAGTTCGAGCTCGGCAAACGCCAAGAAGATATACTGGGTCGACTGATCAGCGAGGTCGGTGACCTATCGAGTGCTGACGCCCAGCGCCGCCTCGACGTAGCCATGGCTGTGTTTGGCGCCGAGATCGACACATTTAATCGTGACCGCCAGATCGCCCAGCAGATTGCGGACCGTAACCTGCAGCGGGAACTTGCAACGTTTAACCGCGACACGCAGTTCGGCGCACAGGTCCTCGGCACCCAGCTCGACTTGGTGTCTCAGGCGTTCGGAGCACAGTTTGATTTTGGCTTAGCGGAACTGAATAACCGGTCGGCCGAAGCCCGAGCCGCGCTGAACGCTCAACTTCAAGCTGCCATCTTCGAAGGTGAACAAGGCATCAGACTCGGTGACTTTGCTAGCGCGCAGGCCGCGCGCGAGCGTCGTGAGCAGATCGAGAACCAGCAAGTCCAACTCCAGCAACTGTCAACTATCACAAGTTTCCTAGCAGTAGTTGGACAGAACCCGCAGATCGCTCAGCAGCTAATCAGTAGCCCCGAGCTATCACAGATGTTGGGTCAGTTCGGCATTGATACCGCGGCGCTGTTCGGAGACCCCAACTCCGCGGCCCAAGGACTGCCGTCCGTCCAAGCATTTACAAACATGACACCCGCCAACCAAGAAGCACTGTTGAACCAATTGGCCGCGCAGACCGGCATCAGCCCACAGAACTTGCGCGCTCAAATTACACAGAGTGGGCCAGTAGGCTCCCGGAGACTAACGCGTGGCACTGCCTCCTAGATCAACAATCATCGACATAAACGTGCTGGACTCGGTCCGCAACATTGCGCGGTCCAAGCGGCACGCCGTCGAGGCGAATCTCGAAGCTAACCAGAGCCCGGTTCAAGACGAAGAAGAACGCAACATCCATTTGATGCAGCAGTTCGACACGTTGCGCCGGGTCCCGACACAGCGTCCCCCCGTCGGTTCTTCCATGAAGGACCTCAACGACGCGCTGGAACGGGAGCTAGCCGAGGTTGCGGTACCGGCACGGCCCCCAGCCAACGGTTCCCTGTCAAAGTTGAAGGACCCGCAGTTCGCACTCGAAGTCGGTGTAATGGCGATCGGCATCGCGTTCCCCGCGACATTCACTACAGGTATGATCGGTGGAGAAGCCGGTGCCGCGGCACTCGGTAGACTGACCATCAGTGACGAGGAACGGCGCGAGACCCTAGCTGCTCTTGAAGAAGAAGGCCGGATCGACGGCGGCATATTTGAATTCCTGATGGGGGACGCTGATGCCACACGTGCACTGCGCCCCGGCGTCGCACTAACCGGTGAATTGATCGGTGGCGGTATCGGTGGTGCTCTCGGTGTTGCGCCCCAGCGCATCGGTAAAGTCAGCTCCACATTCGCAGCCAAGTCGACCGCACCCAACATCGCCGAACGAGTCGGTGTACCGGGCGGGCGTCTGCTCGACAGCGCAATAACAGACCCGCTGATCCGTGCTCGCCAAAAGACAACCGCGACTCTCGGCAATCTATCTAATCGTAGCCGCCACTCGGTGCGCCGCACCATGGACCGCATCGGTGATGAGATTCAGGCTCGCGGCCCCTTCACTCGCCAGCAAACTCTAAAGGACAGTCCGGAGCACCTCGCAGGTGTGCGGGGAGTCCGCATGACTGATGGCGTCACAATCCAAACTCCGTTCAGTAGCCTCGATAACGAAGTATTGGATCATGCCCGCGAGCTCCGCGAAATGGTGGACCGCGGCGAACTCATCTTCAACAGTGAGCTCGGTACCTATTTGAAGTCTAACCAGCAGTTCCTCAGCGTCGAAGAAGTACGGCGCGGATTTGCCAACCCGGTCAGCGCCAAAAAGCTAAGGGCTGCCACCGGCGGCACCGACATAGATGTCCAAGTGGTTCGATCCAAGTCGCTGTCAAGCAGCGCCGAAACCATGTATGACTTTGAAGTAAAACGCGGCGGCCTATTGGTAGCGCACGGTAATCTCGGAGTCGACAACATCACTGGTGTCGGTACCATGGATATTGCTGGGAATGACCCCGTCCGCGGCATAAGTAGTATGGCGGACCGCAGCCTGTCGAACCGGCTCGGCCCCAAAGCTACCCGTGACATGGGTCGCCAGATCGTCCGCGCGGTTGACGACGACCTCAAGGGCGTAGTAGATTTCGACGGCCGCGAAACGGAACTAACTGCTATTCGTGGATTCCGCATCAGCGGTGCCCGCGGCACAAACGTAGCAAGGTTGGAACGGCGCCTCGCGGAACTGGACCAAGAGTCCGTCCTCAAACTCAGCGGGCTCGACGTCGAAGCCGAAGTCGCCAAACTCATAAAAGATTCCGAAATCGACCATGTAATCATGCCGACGGGTGCTCGCGCGCCCAAGAACGCCACGAATATTCGCCGCGTCCAAAAGCACGTAGAAGCACTACAGCGGTTCCAAGATCAGGTCCAAGGCGCACGCGCCCGCTTCTTTGAAGACGAGCCGACCGAAGCCGTGCTCGAAGGCATCCGCGATATTATCGACGACCCCCTCTATAAGCACGTCACAAGGCCAGCGTTCCGCCTGCGCCGCAATAATGTCAACGCCGAAAACCTCCAAGCTATTGTCAGTGGCGACTTCGCGGATACAATAGACGACCTCGGCCGCGAGATCGCAGTAATGGAAACGCCGTTGCTGCCGCCGCTGACCCGCGCCGAAGCATTGATCCAAGTCGAAGACCTGGCTCGCGACACCGTACGCGATCAGTTCACCGCGCGATTGTCCCAAGAAGCTGTAATCCCCGCGGACCGACTCCGCGCTGTGTTCTTCCCATTCCCTCAGGAATTCGAAGACTACATTATCTTTCCAAAGTCCAACGAGGAGCTGGCCCGCCAAAACACGATCCCGCTCCTGCCATACGAATCTACTCGAAACCTGCGGCGTGTCCTCGCGGCGGACCCCACAGAATCTGTCGCAGAACTCAAGACTGACGTCACAGGTGTAGCAGTAGCAGGCCGACCGCACCGCAGCCGCGCCAACATTAACTCTAAGACGCTCGCCGCATTGGAAGGCCAACTTGGCAATGACCGCGTCCGCGAGGCCATGCCATCCGTAATGCGAGACATCCAGTCCGGCTACGGCATGCAAGAGCAGATGATGTTGAATCAAATGCTTGGTAATGTCGAGGCCATGGGCCACCAAGTCAACGACACCGTCGGAGCATGGTATAACAGAATTCTGCAGTCGGACCGATTCCGGCGCTTCCTGCCGCTCGCCGACCACGCAGTCTCACTGAACCAAACCAAGCTGTCCGAGGCGTCCCAGCAGGTCGCGATCCAACACGACACGTTCGTGGAATCCGCCATGCATTTGACAGCCAACATGCATTCCATGTTGAAGCCAAGGATCGCAGCGCTGTTCGGCGGCACGAACTCCCTGCCGACACCCCGCAACAAGAAGTCCATCGCGGCATTCAAGCGGGTCGACGGCTGGCTGGACTCCGGTGCCATTGACGAACGCACAGCGTTTATCATGAAGTTCGCGATGATCGCAGAGGAACCACAGAACTTCAAGTTCGTCGGGGCCAACGGTAAGAACCAGAAGACCCTACTGAACTCCGTCCAAAACATTATGAACGACCAGCGCCTCATGGAGTCGCGGCAGTTCAGCATTACATTCGATGAAATCGAAAACAACTACTTCGCACATTTGTTCGAAACTCCGGACTTTGACGGCATTGATGAGACAGTACGCTTCAATAGCTTTGGCCGACCGCTTATCTCCGTAGAAGGCCAAGAGAAAATCTTCGGCACCAAGCAGTTCTTTACTAAGAACCGCCGGTTCCCGCTGTGGCGCACGGCCATCGCAAACAGCACAGAGCCCCTCAAGATGAAGGGTGATATCACGGACCCCGCAGATATCATTGCGGCCCGACTGCTATCCGGAAATCGAATGGCAGCGGACAGCCTGTTGAACGGCGAGCTCGATCGCATGGCGGTCGCGGCCTCCGAGCAATCCTATTTGAAACGGATTCTTGGCGGCAAGCCACTGCCGTTCCTCGATACTGCCCAGCGAACCGGTCTACTGTTCCGATCCTTCAAGTTCGGTGCAGAGCTTGGCGCGCTCGGCGTGCAGGCCGCCCCGGTCCTTGGTGCTCTCACAATGCGGAACCCAATCCGCGCCGCGAAAACCGCATTCGTCATGATGCAGACGCTGGTCCACCCGGACTCGTTCCGGCGCTGGTCCCTGCAGAACTATGACCGCATTATGCGCTTCAAGCAGGCAGGCGGCCACATGGCGCTGAGCATCCTCGAAGACGAGGGCAAGCGGTCATTCGTGGAGCGCCCGTTCATCCCGCACATCCGCAAGGGTGAGTTCGGCATCCGCGGCAAGTGGAACCCCATCGCGGTACTGAACGACGCACAGTTCGGCCGCGCCATGATGGTACTAAAGGTTGAACTATTTGATACACTGGAGCAAGCCTACAACCGGAACAGCCCTATTAACAAGGCGCTGTCTAAGGCTGGCTTCGGTATTGACCACGCTACGGACCCCGGCCTCGCGTCGCGCGCCGCTGCCGCCCACGTCGATAACGTGACTGGCGGTGTCGGTAACAGCAGGCGACTCGCAGGGCCTAACCGCCGCGCGGTCGAACGGACCATCGACATCACGCCAAGCTTCTTCCGCTCAACACTAACGTTGTTCGGGCAGGCCGCTGCAACCGGCGGACCCGAGGGCGCGCTGGCCCGTGACTTCCTGATGAGACTGTTCATCATCCACAACATTGTAAACTATGGGCTAGAATTCGCCAACACTGGCGAGTGGCCAGACGCCGAATACTGGAACCCACGGTCCGCTCGGTTCCTCCGGGCCAAGACCGGCACCGACGTCATTAACCCGTCCGGCCGATTCGCGACGCTGACGCGCCGTGGCTCCAACGTGGGTGCTGACGTCTGGCAGATACTGACCACCGGTAACTTCGAGGACCTGAGGACCGGCCGTGAATCCCAACGTCTGGTGCGCGGTCGACTGTCAATCCCGTTGTCCACCATCGACGTCCTTGCTACACAGCGGGGATTCCAAGGCGACCCCGTCTTTACGGACGAGCCGGTCGGATTCAACCGCACGACGCTGGGCGTACTCGGCCAAGAGCTGCTGCTGCCGATCGTCGGCTCCCAGCTACAGGACGACATCAACCGCGGCACAGTAACCAAGACATCTATTATTGGAGCCATCTTTGGGCTGAACTCCTTCCCAATCGACAAGACTCAAGAGTCTATCCAAGAGCTCCTTGTGGATGAACTGGTGCGTGCTGGCGCTGATCCCGCGTCCGCCGCGGCTAACGTCCGGGACTTCCGGGCATTCGAGGCCAAGGACGCAACCGGCGAGATCGTCAACCTATCTATTAGTGAGCAGGCTACTATCATTGATCAGGTGGCCCGCCGCATGGGATGGATCGACCCCGAGACCGGCATACCGGCCGCAGCTGACACGGACCTCGTCCGATCATTCGGCTTCCAGCGCGAGCTCACGAACCAAGAGCGCAAGGTCGCAGAGGAAAACGGTATCCGCCGCTACTTCAGTAACTTTGAAGCTGAAGACCGACTGCGCACGGCCGCATATGACGACATCGCACAGAGTCTCGCGGACGGTAACCTCACCGTGTCCGATGCATTTGACCGGATCGCGCGCGTCAACCAAGCCACGCGGTTCCACGCTAATGTCACGGACGAGCTATTCAGCGACATTCTACTGCGCTTCGAGAAGGACCGCACCGCGCTGAACACCAGCCAAAAGGAACTACTGTTCCGGTATTGGGCTGACCAGCTCGACGCCGCGACGAACCCCGACGGTTCAGTCGACAGCAACAAGCGATTCCAAATCACGCGTGCCATCGAGGCGTCCCTCGGCGACGACGCTAACGAATGGTGGGCCGACTTCAATACGTTCCGCGACAGCCGCACAGACCAGTGGCCAACAATCGTGAGACTGTACAATGAACTCCAAGAGGCCGCGAGTCCGTTCTGGAATGTAAAGAACGAAGTGCTGGACGGCGCCGACCTAACGTTATACAACCAGTGGGCCAACCTGAACACGGACCGCGCGGTCCAGACCCAGTTCGAGAACGAGAACCCCGAGGTATTCAGGCTGATCTCCGAGGTAGACCAAGGTCAGATCGAACTGCTAACAAGCGGGGACTTCGACGGCGCCCGCATGGAAACAGCCCTGTGGCTGCTGACCGGCCGCCAACCACAATTCAACGGCGATGCAATCAACGCATCATTTAACTTGGGGGGCGCGGGTTCCCAAACTCCCCGAAATAGCGCGATACAACGTGCTACGGAGTCAGATTTGACTCTCGAAGAACTATTGACAAAGTAGCACATTTGTGCTATAATGAGGACTAACATGGCTACATCTGCGGATAACGGAGCCCCTACTCCGGAAACCGACTCTGAATCGTACCGAACTCCTGAGTACACCCAGCTTGAGAACCAGTATAAGGGACTGCAACGAAAGCTGAACCGTGCAAACGAGGCGGTCAAACGAAACATTGGTAGTGAAGAACTCGTGGCTGAGGTAAGTGCCATTAGCCAGAAGGTCGACGCGCTGATGGAAATCAACGCCGACGACGATGAACGCGAGGCAATAATCCGATCTGTACAAGAACAGGTCAAAGCTCGACAGACCGAAGTTGGAGCCGAAACAAAAGTGCTCCAGCAAATCCAAGACCTAGAGATCGAGCACGACGCTGACTTTCAATCGGACCCTGTTGCAATGGCATACTGGGAAGCGGGCGCCCGTGAAAAGGCACTCGAACAATTCCAGTCCACTCTCAGCACAAACGACAGCCCCCCGATCGACGAGCCTAATGAGGGTCAAACACCCCAGACAACTCGTATCGACACTGGACGCTCCACCGTATCTACTGATACGCCGACGCGGCGCAACGCGCTAATGTCTGCTATCGACGAAGCGGAGAAGCGCCGGGATATTCGGGAGATGTCGCGCTTAGCTATTCAACTAAACCAACTCCAGGATTAACAATGGTTTTTACAGCATCCACGGTCACTGACAAGGCGACCACGGGTCTGGCCGGTTCAATCCCCGAAGTGTGGTCACGGATTCTTAACTCCGCTCGCGAGAACAACCTTGTGTTTGTTCCGCTGTTTGACCATCGCTTCGAGGCCGAGCAGTCTGGTACCGCGTTTGATACCGTCCACGTTGACGGTGCAGACAACTTCGGTGCTGCTACTGCATGGACCAACGCCGAGACTCCGGGTCTCCCGCTGACCGCCGAGGAAGCCAACTATGTGTCGCAGGTAGACATCTCTATCAACCGACACTACTACAAGGCTTTTGCGGTCACACACGACGCAGAGATTCTCACACAGCACAACGTGCTGGCGACTTTCGCAGAGAAAGCCGGATATGAAATCTCCCGCGAGATGGATGCGTTTGCTGCCGGATTCCCAGACAACTTCTCACAGTCAGTCGGTACGCTTGCGACACCGCTTGACGACGAGGAAATTCTCCGGGGAGTTCAGTACCTGAACGACGCAAACGCACCCTTCAACGACAGGTTCTTGGTGATTTCCGCCGCCGAGGACACTAACCTCAAGAAGATCGAACGCTACACGAACTCCGACTACGAGCGTGCAGTGGGTTCCCTTCCAACAGACCGTGAGAACGGTTTCGTCGGACGAGTCCACGGCCTCGACATTTACATGTCGACCAACGTAGAAGGCTCAAATGCAGCCGGTCACGACAATGCCATCTTCCAGCGCGAGGCCGTAGCGGTCGTAGCGCACGAGTCGATGCGTGTTGAAGGACCTTCATTCGACCTTGAGTCAGACTCCACCGAGTACGTGGCGCACAGCTTCTACGGAATGCAGGAAATGCGCGACGACCACGGAGTCTTCGCCAAAGGACTCTAACTTGGAATACGCTCTGCGAAAAGGACACTTCTGGATGCCGCCCGAATGGTCGGATATTCGTAAATCTCTTTACGCGGAGTCCAAGGTAAAGCGCCTAATTGATCACGAGGAGGCGGCGGGCTGGGCCCTAGCGGAACGGCCTGCTGTCTTCAAGATCAAAGTTGTCAACGATGACGACTGGCAACAGGATTCCATGTTTGCCGGGATGACGATTCGTCCCGACCACCCATGGTATCGGCCCGACACCGATCTCTATATGGTGTTCGCACCTATGCGGCGCGGACTCGTCGAGGCCAGACTTGATCTGCCAGAGTGGTGGATCAAAGAGCAACTCGATAACGGCTGGACCGAAGATAACATTTCTCCGGGCTGGCGCGTTGACGAATAGTATGAGGAACTATTGTGGGGACGCCTCTGTAATGCCCCGCAGAAAGAACAACAATGCCTAGTGATAACAAGCTGCCGCGCGATCTAAGTATTGCACGGCTGTACCGGGAAACCGGCGGACGAAACTGGGAGCGCGAATACCTCGCGTTCAACAGTCCCGACGTCGTTCTGGAACACTACGACTTCATTGAACCGGAGTCCGTAGACGTAACAGAAGGTGTCTGGAACATTGCAACAGGTGTGGACGGCTCGCTCGACCACGTTGCAAACGGAGTCAGCGGTGAAGCCACACTTGACGTAGGAGATGCCGCCACATCCGGCGACAACGAATACGGTGGTATCGCGACTGCACTCCACTACAAGGGTGACCTATATGCACACATGGAAGCCCGCATCAAGATATCTGACGCCTCCAACGTAAAGGTTGAGGTCGGATTCACAGATGCAATCAACGACGCAGGTGCGGCACTCGTACTTGCAACTCCAACAGCGACAGCCACAGACGCTGCGATCTGGGTCCTCGACACAGACGACACAGCACTCTGGCAGGCATTCGCGGTGAACTCTGACGGCACGCCGCAGAAACTTGAACCCACCGTAGCTGAGGCCACAGCAGGCGCCACTTACGTGACGCTCGGCGTCGGTCTCTACAACGACAACGCTGTGTATTGGCTAAAGGATGCCAACGGCGACGTTGTCTACGACAGCATTCGCAACGGTGACGGCATGATCGAATCCGCCATCGAAGGTGGCACCGCACTGACCCCATGGCTGTTTGTACAGAACCGTTCCGCTTCGCAGGATCGTCTTATCACGATCGACTACGTGCGAGTATGGCAACGGAGGGTGGTAGCTTAATGGCTGACGCAGCTCAGAACGCACTGTTGGAGGCTCTCGGGAAACTGGGAGCCGTCGGTGCAGCAGAAAAAGCACTGAACGACCAGTCTCGCGATTCCGAAGCTGCAATTCGCGCAGCGGAGGTTGAGCTCAAGGGAGTGGTTGCAGCCGAAGACCAAAAGGTATCGGACAAGCAGGCTGCGCTGGACGCAGCTAAAGAAGATTTTGCAGCCTTTCAGGACGAAATCTTTAATCAGTACGGAGTTAAGCTGGCGTTAGGCGATAGCGTCGGCGCAAGGACGGCACTCTAATGGGCGCATACGACACCGTACAAGATGCACCGATCCGAGAAATCTACGGCGAACAGCTGTCCACGAGCACGACCAGTACGCCGTTCGGCGTGCTGCCGGGGTTCAAACGAATCCTGATTGAGTCGGACCTCGTGACACAGATGGCGCTGGCTCCCCGTATCCAGTCCGCACTGGTATGGGATGGCTCAACGCAGCCGGTTAACTTGAATGACGACGGCAACCTGTTCGACCGACGTGAGACCGCCGAATCCACCGGCACTCTGCTCGATAGTCTTGGGACTAGCGGCCGAGTATTCCTTGGGTTTGATCGTCCCTCGCGCGGCGTCAAGATAGACGTTGTCAGCGCTAACGGCACAGCTAGTGACCTGACCGCGCAGTACAGTAAGAACGACTCCACGTGGGCTGGCCTCACTGAGACGGACGGCACCGATACTGGCGCGTCACTCGCTCAGGACGGCAGCGTCACATGGACTGTTCCGACAGACTGGGACAAAGTGGCACTCCAAACACTTACGAGCGACCTCGATGTACCGAGGACCCCACTGTATTGGGTGGAGTTCGCATGGAGCGCAGCTCTTGACTCTGATACTAGCATTGCTACGTTGGAGCCGTATGCCGAGGCTGTCGCCGACAGCGACTCCGGTGGCGGTCTCTACATCAAGGCAACTACTGAGTATACGTTTAATCTGCACCAGGACGTAGGTGCATTAGAGTTTGAAGGCCCCGCGGGTACACCCGCAGTCAACATCAGCTGGATTAAATAGGAGACGGGGGTGGCAACACCCCCATCTTATGCCTAGATTTATACTTGCAGAGGAACCCGGCGCGACCATCGCTTTTGATTTCACTAGCGGAACGCGCAACATATCTAATCTTATTGTGAACCTGACATCAGGTTCGCTTGAGATTTCGGTAGACGGCAGGAGCCGAACGATCACGACCCGAGGGGTCAGCACGTTCTCGCTCAGCAACCTCAAGGTTCTGACGCCAACGCGATCCGACAACGGCAGCACGATTGACAGGAACCAGCTTCCTGAGACATCAATTCGCTGGGCATGGAAAGGTCGCGCTTAGATGGCTCTGGTACTTGTTGAACAGATATCGTCTCAGGACAACTCGAACAACGACAACCAAGACGTCGTGTTCTCAGCCACGCCCGCTGACGATGAGCTGATCGTACTAGCAGCTACTATCAAGATGGGATCGGGCGGCGACTGGTCATTTGGTGCGGGCTTCACCGAACTGACAATGACGCAGGGACTCCAGTTCGCATACAAGATAGCCTCGTCCGAAAGCAGCGCTACCTATAATATCTCGAACACCGTCAGTGAAGAGATGGTTGTCTCTGGCTGGCGCATCACGGGAGCCGACACAACTAGCCCCCACGTAGCAGGCGGCGCAGGCACAGAAGGCTCCAACACAGTTATTACGACTGGTTCAGCCGACTCAGGTTCGGAAGCCGACTTCATCGCTATTGGAATGGCGCAGATCAACAAGTCGTCTAACTGGACAACACCTGCAACGGCGTTCGGAGGAACCGCAACGGGCGGCTCTGACACAGACGGCAACGAACACGGCGGCAGCGGCTCAGGTACAGACATTGCAATGACCAGCGGCCATCGGTTTTTTACAGGCGCAGGAACGGTAACGTACACAAGCCGAACGGCTACCGCATCGGCAGACGACATGAGAGCAAGAGTCGAACTGTTCAAAGCAGATGGCGGTGGTGGCGGTGGCGGCATCGCAATTCCAATCGTATACCATCACCGACAGAGGAACTTCTAATGGGATTTGGTGGATTCTTAAAACAGTCAACGGCAGTTGATGTATTGATTGGGCCGTTCGTCGACAGTACAGACGGCGACACCGAGGAGACAGGGCTGACCGTCGCGCAGGCCGATGTTCGCCTGTCCAAAAATGGCCAGACCGGCGCCCAAAAGAACGACGCAACTAGCGCCGCGCACGACGCGGACGGCTTCTATAACTGTGAGCTGGACGCCACCGACACTAATACTGTTGGCCAGCTGACCCTATATGTACATGTGGCAGGAGCCCTCGCGGTGCGCCACGACTACCACGTTGTAGAAGAAAACGTATATGACGCATGGTTTGCTGCTTCTGGCGCGGCCGGTACTGACCTCGCGGCTATTTTGGTGGATACTGGCACAACTCTGCCCGCAACGCTGACCACTATTGACACCGTAGTAGATAACATCGAGACTGACACGCAGGACCTGCAGACCCAAGTAGGGACAGCCGGTGCGGGCCTATCAGCCGTACCATGGAACAGCTCGTGGGACACCGAGGTCCAGTCCGAAGTCGACGACGCGCTCAAAGCCTTGAATCTGGACCACCTCATCGTAACAAGTGGGACGGCTCAGGCCGGTGCATCATCCAGTATCACATTGGCTGCAGGTGAATCCGCAGTGGACAACTACTTCAACCGCGCGATCGTGACGATCATCGGCGGCACCGGAGTTGGTCAGTCCAGAATTATTAACGCCTACACGGGCTCGTCCAAGCTGGCCGCAGTACATGTGAACTGGCGCACAGCACCGGACGCCACCAGCGTCTACATAATTGTGCCATCGTACGAGCTCACCGATGACGACATCGCGGACCAAGTCTGGGACGAGGACAACAGTTCTCACCAGTCACCGGGCACGACCGGCGAGGCCCTCGACAACGCAGATGATGCCACAGCCGACATCTCGAATAGAATCCCGGCAGCGCTGGTCGGTGGCAGGATCGACGCCACGATCGACGCAACCGGATTCGAAGACGCAGCGGTGGACAAGGTTTGGGATGAAGCCCAAGCAGACCACGTAACAGCTGGCAGCTTCGGAGAAGTCGCAACGGAAGTCGCGGCCATCCTCGCTGATACCAACGAGCTGCAGACGGACGACGTACCGGGACTCATCGCGGCGCTCAATGACTTGGCTGCGGCCGACATCAACGCAGAAGTAGTAGACGCACTGGCAACCGATACCTACGCGGAGCCAAGCCAAGGCACCCCGGCAGCTACAGTCTCACTAGCAGATAAGATCAACTACCTGTACAAGAACTGGCGCAACCGGAAGACTCAGGACGCTACCACATGGGAGCTCTACAACGATAACGCCACAACTGTGGATCACAAGTCTACCGTCAGCGACGACGGTACGGACGCCGAGAAGGGCGAGATTGTAAGCGGTCCATAATGGCAGTCGACACTCGTAGGAAACGATTCAGCATGCTGGGGTTCAGTCACATGGACGATGTACTGACTGACCCCGCTACGTCCGGCATCCAAGAGACCGAGCGCGCCGACATACTGAATCTATACCACGGCATCACACTTGATGATCCTGTGGCTGACACCGGCCCCGGCTCATACATCAATAGACTACTGGATCGAGGAAGGAATCACCGTGCCAACACGCTCTAAATGCTGGTGCTGCGGAGGGCGACCGGCCGCACGGCCCGAGCCACAGCCAGAGCCAATCCCCACAATTGAATTCGACTCAGGAGGTACAGGAGTTTATGCCACGCAACCGGCGTTCCAGAACCCGTTCCAACCGAATCAGTCGCTACCGTTTGGTCCGGGCGTATCTCTGGGAGATACTTCATCGGCGCCGTACTGGGACAACTACACGGTTTCCGAAAATGGATTCACTACAACTGTATCGAGCAATACGTAATGTCCACTAGACAACTACTGAGGCGACGGACCGCCCGTCAGATCGGCCTCAATGTATACAAGACGGGTACCGCGGAATCCAGCGGGTCAACTACGGCTGGCCTGCAGGACGACACGCGTAAGGTCGAGCCCGACGACTTCTTCGCGGGGGCTCACCTCCGGCTGACCAGCGGCAGTCCATCCGAAACCGACCTCATGGTCACAAGTAATACCGGTGGGCTACTGAGTTTCCGCCCGACGCTAGCAGCCGCGCCGGACAGCTTGACATACGAGCTGCTCCCGGTGTCCGCATTTGAAATCCACAACGCGATCGACGACGCATTTGACGATCTCCACCAGCGTAAGCTGATGGGGCGCAGCGCCACGATCAACGGGGTTGTCGGTGGCAGCCCCGCATACAATGCTGACTTCCACGCATGGAACACCGACCTCGACACGCCCGACGGCTACACCGTATCCAGTGGCAGCGTGACCCGCGCACAAGACAAACTTAATATCGGCCTACAACATATGAGTACCAGCGAAGCTAGTACCATTGTTGTGGATGAACCATACCGACGATTCTTCTACGACATGACAGAGCAAGACCTAACAATGTATTGTTGGGTTTGGTGCGACGCAGCGTCCGAGGCAAGAATTGGCATAACACTGGATGGTTCAACTACATGGTCTTCTTATCATACCGGCTCCTCCTCTTGGGAATTGTTAGAAGTAGAAGTTTCTTCTGGCGAAACAATAGCCGATATCATTCCTACCTTTGCTACCTCTGGCAACAACGCTCGATGGGACGCATGGTGGATAGAAGGCACCGGCGGCGGCGTATTCGAGTATCCGATTCCGATCTTGGACACGAGCCACATCAACGAGGCCCGACAGTCCACGGAATCTTCCTCCTCTGGACCGCCTTACCCGCGTGCCCAGCAACGTACTAAACAGTCCGCACCATCATTGTCGATCCAAGCATGGGACGCAATCGACAGAAAGGCAGGCATCTTAATGTTTAGGTCGGGGACGCCCCCGGTCGGCCACCGCATGTGGTTCAAGATTGATGCGCCGTTCGTATTGCCGGACAGCGATGCCACTGTGGTAAATCTAACGCCTACCGAGGAGTACCTTGTAGCCAAGAAGGCTGCGGCCCTGATTATTGAAGGCATGCTCGGGAGGCTACCCGGCAATGCTGAGGACGCGGCGCAGGCTAGGCTCCGATTGTTACTCAATCAGATCACGGACTTAGAATCCGGACTAACCACTAGCGGCCGATCTGCAAGACTACCCGCTAACTTCATGAGTACGTAATGGTATACGATCTAACACTGCAGAAACAAGATGGCACTGACCAAGTCAAGCTGGCGCTCGCACGGCGTCGGCTCACTGGTAACGTGCCGGGACCTCTCGCATGGGAGGTCGGCCGAACCGAACCATTTGTGCCGGGATTCCGTACGGACCCGGCCGCTCCCAACCATGACCCGACGGACCGAATCCTGTTTGCTCAGCGGGATTGGGGCGACGGCGCGCTGATCTCCACATGGCAGAACGCCGACGGATTCTCCAACGGTTATCACGCGACCAGCTTCGACGCGCGGTGGCCCAACAGGTTGTTCCGGGGAGTGCCACGAAATGGCGGCAGCGACCGCGGCAACGACGGCGCACCGATTGGTCTATTCATTGCTAACCCGTTCTTCGAGTCCACCGCAGATGATGGCTGGTCCGATGTTGGCAGCCCCACGTCGACAGACCTGCAGTCCACCACGAACCCACGCACAGAGATATTTGGTAACCAATGTGCAAGGGTCGTCGCGGCATCATCCGGGGACGGCATCGAAGTAACGATTGCAAATCCCACGGTATGGCGCGGAGTAGAAATCACAGCGTCCTGCTACATTGATACGGATGGCAGCGGAGCTCGCGTCAATATTGTAGATAGCGTGGGCACCACCAACGGCAACACAGTGACGGCCACCAGCTACACTGAGTCTACCGCCACGCGCACAGTTGACGCTGGCGCAACGTCGTTGAAGATTCAAATATTGGGGACGGCCGCAGGCACCTTCGATGTAGACGATGTCCGGCTTGTACTCGGTACCGCTAACGTGGCGCCGAGCCCATCTCGAATCGTATATCATGAGGCTGACGACAGCATCTATCAGGCGGTCGGCACCGCCATGTGTAAGTTGAATGTCGGCACAACGGACCAGTTCAAGTGGGACCTCGTCGAGACATTCAGTGCAGACGTTACTGATCTGATCTCATACAAGGGCTACCTGTATGCAGCGCTTGGTCTATCAACTACTTACCAACATAGCTCAGACGGCAACACATGGAACGCGGCGTCCGGCGCAGGCCAGCAGAACGTCAACAAGTGGGCCGTGTCCAAGGGCCAGCTCTGGGGCCAGACCGACACAGCGGAGGTCCGTGGAGCAGACACCGATCAATCCCCAGTGAACGCTGACGACTGGGCGACCACCGGCGCGACCGGCGCGCTGACTGTCGGCGACACCACAATCGACATCAATACTCTATATGAATTTCGCGACACTATTTGGGTGGCTAAAGCGGACGGACTCTGGTCGTTCCTCCGATTCTACGAGGACGGCACCGCCGCCAACGACTTCGTCAACCAGACACCAGAGTTCAGCACTGCACAATCGACTGAAGTATTTAGCCGGGGCCATCAGCATCTAGGCTGGATGTACTTTAAGACGGGCGAGACTGGCTTCAGCCGCACCAACGGGTTCGGCCTCGAAGACATTAGCGCACGCATAACCAAGCCGTGCTGTGATGTGGGCGGCCGCATCCGGGCATTCGCCAATGACCCCATGCAGCTGTTCATCTTTGCAGACGACAAGCTGTACAGTTACCGCGAGCTCGGCGAGTCCCCCAGTATCCACACGCTGGTAGCTCCCACCGTATCAGTTGACGGCGCGGTTCAAACTGGCATCGCAACTGGTAGTGATCTTAGCAATGCTGGCGGCAGCGCGGGTGGCAACGGAAGCCTCTCCAACGCATCTAACGCATTGGTGGTGTCGGATGCCGCGCACACGTCAACAACCGTGACGGACCCATCGCCACAATCCATTAAGTTCCGCGCGGGTCTAACT
>SPJL01005176.1_pt1 | contig 26794 bp, 1 predicted proteins | sample 3741751 | NCBI WGS metagenome assembly SPJL01 (sample SAMN10925998, study PRJNA522277) | cold seep metagenome | isolation source: Elba SIP-enriched marine methane seep metagenome, extraction at timepoint T3 | place: Italy: coast of Elba, Mediterranean Sea | reverse complement strand
TCGCTGGTATCAATCACCGTGATGATCTGAATCGCGGAGTCGATATTTGCGCATTGATCTTCTACGTACCAGACTCGGCGTAAGGTGTAATTGTTATCGCTACAAGTGCCCGTATTTGTCTGAGTACTCGTCTCTGAATAAGTAATGCTTAAATCACTATCACTATCACAGTCATCACTTGCGGTGATGTCTACACCGATAGTCGGTGGAGCAGGTACTGCGCTACACTCTACCGTCGTATTACTCGGAATACCTGCGGTGAAATATGGGATAGTATTATCCGTAATGGTAAAATCAGCGGTGGTTTGACTGCTATTGCCACAATCATCGGAGGCTGTAAAGGTAATCGTGATAGTACCCGTGCCACTACACCCCATGGGTGCATCCGTAAAATCATTAGTCCAAATAACCGAACCACAACGATCGGAGGCCACTGCCCCACCCTGATTGTCAATCCAAGTTTGAAGATCCGTATAATTTCCAGTACCATTACAAGTAACCTCTAGGTCGCTTGCAGGGGTATCAATCGACGGGGCTTCGGTATCTTCTACCTCAACAATCTGATTTTCGACGGAAGTGTTTCCACAATCATCTGTAGCCGTCCAAGTTCTTACGATAGTATAAGTGTCGCAAGTATCAGAACAAGAGCTAGGTGGAGTAAGTGAGACCGAGGCAGTGCTGGCAAGATCGATATTATCGATTAGCGTAAAATCTACATTTCCTCCTCCAACGTTATAAGGTCCAAATTGATAGGCTTGGTCGTAATTTCCTGAGAAATTGACTCCGCCAATCGTCGTGTTCCAAGTAGTGGTTGAAGTAGGATGAGTAGCAATTAAAGCAAAGGTAAAGGTATCGTCGGAAGGGTCGTTAGGTGTGTTATTATTGTTACATTGTAGATTAAAGGTAAGGATGTTAATCGGGGCGACAGTGGCCGGAGAAGACCAAAGTGGAATCCCAATACTCATTAGGATCGCCCACAAAGTGAAATATTTCCCCGAGAGGCTTAGCCTCTGACGAAATGGAATATAATTCCCGGCGGTTTTAGAAGTAGAGTCGAGTGTACTTCTTTTTGTAGATGTCTTATCCATTAATGGGTAAGTCTTTGCTTTCTAATTGTTTTGCTTTTCTTTCTTCCCATTTGCTGTCCCACAAGTAATTGTCAAATCAAATACTATGGGGGATATCTGTCACAGAAAGTGAATTGATCTTACTCTTACCTAAATACCTTTATAGGAGAGGACAATAACTATACCAAGACTCCATATATCGACAAAAAACAACTATCTAAAAATTAAATGTATTTTTCAAATAAATCGCTCAATTCCGATGTCATCAATTTTAATGTTCAGTATGGTCTGCTAATTTTTGAAGCGATGTGACAGCGTATTTTTATTGGTCCAAGAGAAAATGGCTTTGCGCAATTTAATCGCAAGCCCCTGGATCAAGTGCTACGCTAACCTGGCAGGTAGGATCAGCTGAATCGCTGATGATGAAGCTAAAGGCCCCAGAATTCGGGTATGGTCCAAAGGAATAGACTTGGTTGTAAACACCACTGATATTATCTCCCGCAACGCTCGCATTCCAACTCGTTCCTATGTTTCTTCCGATCACAGTGAGTTTGAAAGTATAGGTATCATCAGTAGTCGTGACAGTACCTTGGTCGTTGCATTGAAGGTCAGTCTGGCTCGACAACAAACTGCAGACACCAGTATTTTTCCAATTGGGGGTATCATGGTATACTACGGCTTCGGCATAGCTTATAGCAATAGTAGGATCACAAACATCAGTGGCCGTAATATCGGTGCCAATAGCCGGGACTAGTGGAATGCTGTCACATTCTACCAAGGTATCGGCAGGGGTTCCCAGAATATCAGGTGCCGTGCTATCTACGATAGTTACCTGAGCCAAGCTAGAGGAATCATTGCCACATTCATCACTAGCAGTAAAGGTCACCATTGCTGTTCCCGCATTTCCACAGGTAGGAGTCAAGGCTGGTAAACTATAAGTATAGCTAATGGCACCGCAATTATCACTAGCAGAACCGTTCCCATGGGCCGCCAGCCAAGTGGCAATGGCATTACCGGGATCAGCGGTTCCATCACATTCTACCGTTAGATCTGAAGGCGGAGTATCCCAAACGGGTTTGACCAAATCTTGAACCAATACCGTAGTATCAGCAAGCGCGGTACAGCCATTTAAGGTTACGAGTAAGGAAATATTTTTCGTTCCACAAGTGCTATAATCAACGTTGTGAGGGCCTAAGCCCAATGCATTACCAGGATTAGCACCACTACCAAAATCCCATTGGTATAAGGCACCAGTGCCTGCATCAGTGGCGCTAAAAGTCAAGTTTTCATGAATACATACCAAAGCATCCGAAAGATCGATATCGGCAATAACTTCACAGTCGGGGTCATCACAATCGGCTAGGCCGTCTTCATCATCATCGATTCCGTTATCACAAATCTCGTTACAGGTAATGGCATCAAAACTAAAACAGCAAGGAGCTGAATCGCCACAATTGCTATTGGTTACGACACAGATTTGATAGTTGCCGGGGCTAATATTATTCATCGCCACCACAATCGTATCCGTCCCCTGCCCAGAAAGCAAATTGGTTCCAGCAGGTACGGTCCAAGTGTAGCCCGTAGCATCTGGTCGGGCATTGGTATAGAACTTTACTCCGACATTAGAGGTACAAACCACAAGTGGATTGGTAGGAGGAATAATGGGACACGCCTGAGGGATAGGATCGGTTAGGGTCACTGATTGCGGGCCTAGTTCACAGGTTCCGGTACTATTTCTCACATATACCTGATAGGTGCCTCCCGACAAGTTGGTAAAGATACTATCCGTCTGCCAGGCCCCAGTTCCCAAACGATATTCATAGCTCCCAATCCCACCGCTGGGAGTAACAATGATCCGTCCATCGCTGGCTTCACACAAGGTGGGGTCCTCTAAGTCGATACTAATTATAGTTAAAACTGGAGGTTCGGTAATCGTTACCGAGGTTGTTGCCAAACAATCATTTTCATCTCTAACTTCCACGGTATACGTTCCGGCCCCAACGTCATACAAACTATCCGTAGTCATTCCATTACTCCATAAATAGGTATAAGCTCCTGTACCACCAGAAGCGCTTACCTTGGCCCATCCATCGGTGGCACCATTACAACTTACATTATATCCCGCAAAGTCACTTTCGGCAGTAAGTCCCACCGTCAACAACAAGGGATTGGTCAATTCAATATCATCGACGATCGTACAACCGTTCTCATCAGTGAGGGTTACGCTGTATAAACCAGCAGCAATATTAGTGAGATTGGCCGTCGTAGCGCCGTTATCCCACAGGTAGGTATAGGGAGGATTACCACCACTTGCCGACAAGCTCAAACTTCCATCGGAAGCTCCATTACAACTTACATCAGCCCCGTTATAATCGGAGGTGACGTTTAGCGTAATATCCAGCGCAGGTGGATCAATTAATGGAATCGAATCATTGGCCGTACAACCATTGGCATCAGTGATGGTCACGTAATACCAGCCAGCATCGACGCCCGAAATTCCGGAGGTGGTAAGGCCTGTTGACCAATTATAGGCATAGGGCTCTGTACCCCCAGAGGGATTGGCAATCGCTGCCCCATCGCTAGCTCCAGTACAACTAATTTGGTTGCCATTATAATCGGAGACTACTAGTGGATCGACTTCCAATGGATTGGGTTCATAAATGGTAATGCCTCTAGATGCTGTACAATTATTTTGATCCGTTACAGTGACGGTATAAGTTCCCTCGGGGATATTATCTAGGTTTTGAGTAGTGGCGCCAGTATTCCATTCATAGCTTAAAGTTCCGGTACCACCATTGGCAGTGGCCAATAATCGACCGTCGTTGGCGCCATAACAACTAATCGTAGAATCATTATAATTGGAAGTGATGGTGAGGGTAATCAATATTGGATCGGGGTCCTCCAAAACAACGGAGGCCATCGCGGTACAACCATCGTTGTCGGTAGCCGTTACGGTGTACGTTCCATCAACTAAACCACCCACTGCAGCCGTCGTTTGCCCATTACTCCACAGATAAGTAATCGGAAGCTGGCCGCCTGAAGGCGTGGCCAGAGCGGCACCATCGTTAGCGTCGGGGCAGCTAATTGGGCTACCGTTGTAGGAAGAAGTAACTGTAGCGCTTAGTGTCATGGGAGCATCAACGAAGATCAACTGTGTTGCATCTATGCTATTGCTACAATCATCCTCTGCGGTCCAAACTCTGCGAATGGTAAAAGAACAAGAGCTATAAGTCGTATCCGCCACCAAGTTTACGGTAGGGCTAAGATCGCAATTGTCCGTTGCGCTAATTGAAGGCACTGGAGGAATGGAAGAGAGATCGACGGTTATATCACTAGGGATTAAACCTAATTGGGGAGCGGTAGTATCTCTTACGGTGATGGTTTGTACTTGATCCGCAGTACGACCACAATAGTTGGTAATCGTCCAGGTTCGGGTAATATCATAATTACAGGTGCCACCGGGGTTATTTTCGGCATACGCCAAAATCGTGGCGCAGTATTTAACATTAAATTCTGCCACACTGGCCCAGGCATTGGCATTAACCTCGGAAAGTGCTCTTAGTCGGACGTAGCGGGCAGCCGTTTTGGCAATAGCTATTTCTTTTTGATCCGCATCGTTGGCCCAAGTTCCACTTGCAAGCACACTTCCCCAATTTACCCCATCCGTACTGACGTAAAATTCATAATTGGCAATACGCCCATTTGTTCCTGACTGTCGGGGCGTGTAGAGAAATCCAGTCAAAGGATATTCTGCTCCCAGATCCAATTGCAATTCGTGTGGATGGCTGGGATTAGACGAACCATATTCTGTATGCCAAAAGGTATTGGGATTACCATCCAAAGCCAACAAAGCGGGTTCCGAGCTTGCTTCGCTGTCTACATAGTGGATGCTCATTTCATTTTGCGGTACAAAAAACTCCAACATACAAGTATCGGTAAATGGTGGAGCGGGAATGATGGCTTCGCAACTGATCAAGGTATCACCGGGAATAGCGGCAATAGTAGGATCAACTGGTTCTTCTACGGGGAAGGTCACTTCTGGACTCAACAACTGGGCACCGCTTCGCACCTGGGCCTGATTAGACACAAAAATGGCACCGCTCACCGAATTAATCGAAGCCTCAAAACGAATCACCGCAGAGTCTCCGGGAGGAATGGCGCTATTGAGCAAGTACCCGGCTTCATCGAGCGGGAAAGGCGAAGCAGGATTGGCATCATCGGCTAGACCGAGGATTCCAACTCCCTGGAAGATTACGGTAGAGTTTGGAATATAGGAGAGTTCGCTTGGTAAGGTATCCGTGACGAGGATGGACCCTAGCTCCAGTGGTAAGGCACCGGAATTTCGAATAGAGATCGAATAGATGACTTCATCACATTCATCAAAAAGGTCATTATTATTATAATCTTTACTGAGGTCGACGCATTTGGAAGAAGCAAAAGGGATTCCGTTGGGTAGACCTACTCCGAGGTCGATGGCAGGTGAGGCACCACTGGCAGTAGCCGGGTCTTGTCCCCAGGCCCCAGCGAGCAAGGCATCACTACCGTCACAAACCCAAATCCGCATACCTGTTTGATTGCCATCTGGATCATAAACTTTGATCCGTTGAAATTCATTTATGGTCTGTTGTAAATCATAAGCAACCCCATTGAGGTCAATATTACTTCCACCATCGCCATTATAATCGATACAGATACTAATCGATCCCGTACTACTACTTCCGGTAGGATAACCCGCGGTCAGCCAAACCGGAGCCGAGTTTTCAGTGGTCAATAATTCTATTTCCCCTACACTGGCCCATTGATTGGCATTGACTTCGGAAAGCGCCACCAATCGAACGCGATAGGAGGTAACGGCCGAAGAGAAATAAACATCTTTGGAATTGGCATTATTGGCAAAAGTTCCGGTACTAATCAAGGACCATGAACTGGAAAAATCATCCCAATAATAAAATTCATAATCCTCTATTCTACCATTGATACCACCATCTTGTCGAGGGGTATAGCGAAACCCACTAAAGGTATTGTAAACGCCCAGGTCAATACTGATTTCATGAGGGTAATTGGCACTGTAATTACTATGCCAATGGGTGCTTTCATCCTTGTCAAAAGCATTTTCAGCATCTTCTCCTGCTTGCTCACTAGACACATAATCAAGCGACCAAGTGTAACTGTTACAACAAACTCCGGGATTGGAAGGATCGGTACCCGGAGCAAAGCCTACCATCGTAATTTGGGAGGTCAGTTGGCTTTCTGGTAGTAGGGCATATCCCCAGTCGTGTTTACTATTGTTTTCCCAATCGTCGGGATCGGAGTCGATGGTGGCGATGGCATAAAAGGGTTCGGCACCGGAAGTGTAAAAATGGGCCCCTGCCCCATCGGGCATTTCCACTTGGGCAGTTTGTTCGCTTCCTACTACAATAGGAGTTTGATTCCCTGCATTGGTTTCCCAATTAATCGTAATCGATCCACTATTGGGATTGTAAAGGTGAATGTAGGTAGGGTGATTAGAAGTACTGGTAGAAGAAGAGTTATCGTTTAGCGTTGAAACAGGTGCGAAATAGCTATCGCTCCATTGTTCGGTTGGTTTGAGGGTAAAGAAACGCGATTCAAAATTTGCGCAGCGGTCCCCCGTTAGCAAATGAACTTGAACGGGTTTGGAAGAATTGATTCTACCTCCATAATTTATACCTCCATTCACCAAATAGCTCTGCCCTTCTGCCAAGGTTGTTCCACTTTCAAAAGAGCCATTACCATCGGCATCAATGCTAATGGAAGTTCCATTTTCCTGAGCCATAATTACCGCCCCAGTATATTCGAACATGCTATTGACATTGTCATTCTCCCCTACTGGCATTTCGTAGGCAGTGCCCCACAAAGCGGTGGGGTATACCTCCAAGGCTCCCGCTAATAAGGTCTCGGTATCATCGGCCCAGGCCAAACGCGTAATGGCGATATTACCACGGCTACCAATTTTATCTCGACCATCAAAATCTAAAACGCTTCCCAGAGTGCTAGTCTGTACATCATTTTCTAAAACGATATTCTGGCCCGCCACTAAGATATCGGTGGTATAGCCCGGAGGCATACCATTGGAAGGATCATTATCCCCCCAAATCAGCGTTGAACTCTGTGTGGGAAAGGCAAGGTTTGTTTCGTAGCCATCGGTTTCCCAATGATCGTAATAAAGAATAGTTCCTGATTCTACAATACCAATCGACACATAAGTGCTAACGGGATTATTGGGAGTGGTGGACGTTCCACAACTATTAGGCACAATGGATTGGAAGGCAGAAAGCAATTGGTCTTCAGGCCCGGGGATGTAATAAACTTCTACGAATTGATTCCCATTAAACTCTCCCGAACAAAAATCAAGACCCGTAATACTTCCAACGATCCCACCGCCAGCAATCAAGGTTACGTCTAGCTCGGCAATACAATTTTGGTTGTAATATTTTACCTGAATCGAATAAGTTCCGACTGATAGATTAGAGAACAATTCTCCTTCTTGCCAGCCCGTCAGGTCACTTCCTCCACTATCTAGCAAACGATAATTCAACTGCACTCCCGTCCCCGAAGCCGTTACCAAGATCGCTCCATCCGAACTAACGCCAGTACTAGGATTAATCAAAGTTACATTATCAAAAGAAGGCGATTCCGGCACGCTAATTACTCTTGCCACCGGGCCTACCTCACAAGTACCACTAGAGCGCGTGTAGATATTATAAGTCCCCGGTGCCAATCCACTAAAGCTACCACTGCTCTGCCAAGTTCCGGTAGATAGGCGGTATTCATAAACTCCGGTTCCACCAGAAGCAGAGGCGTTAATGGTTCCATCATTTACACCACAATCCGTCGGATCGGTAGAGTTTAAATTTAATGACAATCCAGGAGGATCGTTGAGGGTAATTTGGGCAGTTGCGGTACAATTGCGTGCATCGGTTAGAGTAACGGCATAAGTTCCAGCGGTCAAACCCGAAATGCTTTGATTCGTTTGGCCGCTGACACTCCAAGCGTAGGTAAAAGGTGATGTACCACCATTGGGGTTGGCTTGCAAGGCACCATCACTAGCTCCCGCACAACTTAAAGCATAGGAGTTAAAGTCGGAGGTGATATTCAATGCAACGTCTAGTAAATCAGGTTCACTTATCGTAACAGAGTCGATGGCGGTACAGGCAAAAATATCTTGTACGGTCAGGGAATAAGTACCAGCTACCACATCGCTTAATTGTGCGCTGGTTTGTCCATTTTCCCAGCTATACGTAAAGGGCCCATTACCATTACTTACCGTCACTTCGACATCGGCATCCGCTTCCCCATTACAGGATACGGGATTGAGTTGGTTAAAACTAAGACTGATGGCTGGAGGATCACTAATCGTGATGTCCTCGGTATTGGTACAACCATTGGCATCGGTCACTAGCAGAGTATAGGTTCCCGCTCCGATGCTTGGCAATTGAGCAGTGGTTTGTCCTCCCGGGGTCCAGAGGTAGTTATAAGAGCCACTACCTCCACTGACCGTTGGCGTTATTTCTCCATCATTGGATCCAACACAGCTCAAGGCTTGACCAGCGTAGTCAGAAGTAATTTGTAGGGTAATGGAAATCGCGGCGGGTTCGATAATTTCGACAGAATCGATGATGGTACAAGTATTTCCATCGGTGACGGTGAGGTAGTATTTGCCACTGGTCAGACTGGTGATATTGGCCGTGGTCTGTCCCGATTGCCAGAGATAGCTATAAGGTGGCGTACCACCGTTTACACTGGCGGTGGCAGAGCCATCATCTGCGCCTTCACAACTGAGGCCTGTTCCTGCGATGCTCAAATCCAGAGCAGTCGGTTCATTAACGGTAATGCTTGCGGTTTGTATACAGGCATTGGCATCGTGAACGGTAACGGTATAGCTTCCGCCACGCAACTCATTGCGCACTCCATCATTGCGACTTTCATCCACAATTTGAGCCACTGATAGCGGTAAATTATAATAGCGGACATCGTCCATATAACCTTCATAATAATGATCGCCGTCAGCTACGAATAAACCATCGTAGAGGGCATCGCTACTAAAATTACCTCCCAGACCACCACCACTTTCGGTAGAAGGGATGCTTCCTAGGCCTGTATTATTCATAGCTACTTCAACTCCGTCAAGGTAGAGGGAAAAAATACCATTATCGTATACCAAAGCCACATGGTACCATTGGTCGGTAGCAGGCAAATTGGGGCCTTCCAAAACCTGTGCAAAAGGGGCATCGGCTACTCCGGCGCGCAATTGACTTCCTTGTAGGCGAAGGGTAAGACCATAGAAGGCATTACCCTCTTCAAAGAGCGTACGTTTACCCGAAAATACGGTGGGTTTGATCCACATGGCAATACTCCGTTCAGAAAAAGCATCATCCATAAAACCTCCTTGAGCTTCGTCGTATTTTACCCGAGTAGCTCCATCAAAATACATGGAGGAATTGCGTTCTTGGGCATCTGAGGAAACATAGAAGATTCCATTTCCTCCAGTCGAATGATGAGCATTGCCACTGATATCATCGAGGGTTCCTTCAAAGGTCCAATGTGCTTCGGGAGCAATATCATCCCATTCAAAAGTATAGCCGGGAGTCCCGCCACTTACATTTACGGTCACCACTCCCCCATCGGTACCGCCATTACAACTAACATCGGTGACAACTGGGCTGAGTGAAATCGGGCTGGGTTGGGTGAGGGTAAAATTGGCCACGGAATTACATCCTGCGGCATCTTCTACCGTAATTTGATAATTACCTGCAATTAGGCCACTCGTATCGGTGGAATTACTCCAACCATTTCCCCAATTGACTTGATAAGGAGAAGTACCGCCACTCAGGGTAAGAAAGATCGAACCATCGGCACCGCCATCACAACTCACATCATTCAAACTATCGCTAATACTCAAAGCGGGAAGCTGGCCTAAGACAACCGCTAAGGTCGCGGTACAACTATTATCATCCGTAACAGTTACGGTATAAGTATCGGCATTTAGCCCACTAATATCTTCATTGGTGCCCACGCCCATATCCCAAGCATAAGTAAAAGGAGCAGTACCTCCCGCCACCGTCAAATCAATCGAACCATCATTGGCGCCTACACAACTTTCTTCGTTGCTGGTGCTACTCAAATTTAGTGCATCCGGAGCAACGATTGTAGTGCTGTCGACTAGGGTACAACCATTATCATCGGTGATGGTTACTAGGTATTTTCCTGCCGTCAAGCCGCTGGGATCTTGGCTCGTTCCCGCTCCTCCACTCCAGGCATAGGTATAAGCCGGAGCACCACCACTGACGCTAAGATCAATACTGCCATCAGTGGCGCCAAAGCAAGAAAGGTCAGTAGGGACTAAATTGGCACTGAGCGCATCGGGCTCGCCGGGAGTTAAGGAAATAACTTCCGTGCAGGCTTGGGCATCCGTTATCGTAACGGTATAAGTGCCTGAGACCAATTCACTGCGATTGCCATCATTAAGAATCAGGTCAGCAATTTGGGCGCTACTTAAGGCTTGATTAAAATAACGTACGTCATCCATCAAACCTTCATAAAAATCATTGGTATTATTTCCAAAAGCGTTACTTGAGAAAGTTCCTCCCAAACCGCCATCGGCTCCCGTTGCGGGGATTCCCGTAGTGATAAAGGTAATCGTACTTCCGGGTACGCCATCTAGGTAGAGCGTAAGTTCACGTTGATCATATACGAGGGCGAGGTGGTGCCAAGCGCCATCCGCAGGAAAGGTATGCGTCCCTGCATTTCGTTGTACAAAAAACTTTCTGGCCGCTCCTTCTACGGTATTTCCATTCAATTGGAGGGCAATACCGTGGGTAGAATTTCCTTCTTCGTAAAGGACTTGGGTGCCACTTAAGGCATCGGGTTTGATCCAGAGGGCAAGGGTACGCTCGGTAAAGCCCGTTTCCATAAAATCATTATTGACATTATAGCCGATCTTGGTACTGCCATCAAAATCGAAGGATTGATCTCGTTCTTGGGCATCATTGGAATAAAGGGCGGAGCCAACTAAATTGGTGGCGTCATGGTTGTTGCCGGAAATATCGTCGGTACTGCCTTCAAAAGGCCAATAGGCCTCGGCAGTCATATCATTCCAAGAGTAGGTATAGCCCGCGGTGCCGCCGCTGGTCATGGCATTGGTGATGAGTGCACCATCATCTCCACCATTACAAGACACATCTACTACGGTAGCAGAATATTGGATGGCGGTGGGTTCACTAATATCGATCGCGGCAACGGCGGTACAGCTGTTATCATCCGTAACAGTAATCGTATAGGTGCCAGCAATTAGGCCACTTAAATCTTCACTGCTATTGCCATTATCCCAATTATAAGAGTAAGGAGCGGTCCCCGTAAGCGGGGTAATATCAATACTACCATCGCTTCCTCCGGGGCAAGTGACCCCAAGAGAGGTATGGTTAATCGTGATGGTGCAATTGTCTTTTCCCGCAAATGGGTTAGCGGGCTTGGCGGTTTCTTGCGCTGCGACTATGGTGGTGGGAGGCGAGGAATCAAAAAGGTAATTGGTATAGAAAAAGCCTAAATCCAAGAAATCCCAGAAGCTAATACTCAGGAAACCAAGTACGACAAGGGATGCGTGCAAAGAAACCCCTAGGTTTAAGGGCAGGAGCCTTTTGCGATGTATCTTGGGGCATTCATTTTCTGAAGTTAGGGTGCCTCTCATCAATTATTGGATGTTCAATTACATGAATTAATTTTCATATAATCGAAAACCGTGCTATTTATTCGCATTTATCGAATTACCCCCAATATTTTATCGATTATCCTATTTATATGTTAATTTTTATTAGTCACATTCGCTTGGGCTTACGCTAATTAACAACGTACACCCTAAATCCACAGCATCCGTTATCGTGAAATTTAGTACTCCTGTGGCAGGATAACTGCCCAATTCATAGGCCGTATTATATTCTCCTGAAACGGCATTGCCATCAATCGTGGTGGTCCAATTGGACCCTGTATTTTGCCCAACTACGGCCAAACTAAAGGAGACCGTATCATCGCTGGGGTCGGCAGGAGTGCCATTATCATCGCAGCTGATATTGGATACTGCGTGCAAAAGGCTACAAGAGCTACTGGCTTTCCAAGCGGCATTTGGATGGTATATTTCTACTTCTCGATAAGTTATCAAAGTACTAGGATCACAATTATCCGCGGCCGTCAACACTACCGCTGGAGGTACCGTTTCACATTCCACCGTAGTATCAGCCGGAGCTGGATTACTAAACATTGGAGGAATGGTATCAATCAGCGTAATCAACTGGTCGTGGCTGGTACTGTTGCCACATTGATCCTGAATGGTCCAGGTCCGGGTAATGGACCCCGTATTGCCACAATCTACCAAACCAGCATTATTGTCCACATAGTTGGTATCTAATACGCCACAATTATCATTTACGCCACTTACCCGGCCCGTAAGATCCAAATCGGTAACGTCATCTTGGCAATTGATGGTTACATCCACTGGAGGGCTAAAGGTAGGAGCAATAATATCTTCGACGGTGATTCTTTGGCTATCGATTGTGGTAATACCACAATCATCCACTAGTGTCCAACGACGAATAATCGTACCACTGCCATTACAGCCCGTAAGCCCATTGGTATCGTCGGTATAAGTTGCCTCAATTCCCGTGGAGCAATTGTCGGCTTCGTCGGTTACATCTCCCGTTGCCCCTAAGGACACATCGAGGTTACAACTGGCATCTAGGTAAATGGTAAGATCAGCCGGAGGACTAAAACTTGGTGCCAAGGTATCAAGCACATTGACATATTGCGTATCCAAGGAAATGTTACCACAATCATCGGTCAATGACCAAATTCTTAAAAAGGTCCCTGTATTATTACAGCCATTGAGTCCTGCTGTTTCATCTCTATAAACGGCGTTGAGACCAGAGCTACAATTGTCCGCTTCGTCTTCTACATCCCCAATCGAGGTAATCATGCTATCTAGGGCACAAGCCGCCTGATAATAAATCGTAGTATCATTGGGAGTGGTAAAGGTTGGATCCTGAGTATCCTGTACGGTCAAATCAGCCTGTCGGGTGCTGGTATTCCCACACTGATCGGTAGCAGTAAAGGTGACGGTGGCATTCCCCGCCATTCCACAAGTAATGGTAAAATTAACATAATCATTGGTCACTACTACACTACCGCAAGCATCGCTGACCGTTCCTGTGCCTCCACGCTGCGCCAACCAAATGGCGATGGCATTACCCGGATCGCTAGTGCCATCACATTCAATGGTCAAATTGCTGGGGTCTACATCCCAAGCTGGAGGAGTAGTATCGGTAATGGTAAAGGTGGCGGTGGTTTGGCTGGTATTGCCACAGTCGTCCGTAGCCGTAAAGGTAACCGTTTCACTGCCCGTCGCACCACAAAGGTCGCTTAAGCCAGCAGAGGTATGGGTCCAATTCACACTAGAGCAAAGATCAGCGGCGACCGCCCCTCCTTGATCCGCCAACCAGGCGGCAAAGGCCCCACTGGCACCTACGCTACCATCACAGGCAATCGTGGTATCCCGAGCAGTGGCAACTATATTTGGTGGTATATTATCAATAATGGTAAAGGTGGCGGTGGTCTGGCTGGTATTGCCACAAGCATCCGTAGCCGTAAAGGTAACTGTTTCACTGCCCGTTGCACCACAAAGGTCACTTAAGCCAGCGGCATCATCACTCCAGGTTACACTACCACAAACATCCGTGGCGCTTGCTCCACCATTATCACTCAACCAAGCCGCATAAGCGCCACTTGCCCCAATCACTCCATCACAGGCCACTGTGGTATCTCGTGCTGGCCCATTAATGCTTGGAGGAGTGGTATCCTCTACGGTGAAAATAGCAGTAGTTTGACTGGTATTCCCACAGGCATCCGTAGCCGTAAAAGTAACGGTCCGACTACCACTCGTTCCGCAACTGAGGGTGAGGGCAGCACCATTATTTGACCAACTCACGCTACTACAAGCATCACTAGCTATGGCATTAGCACTGGCAGCTAACCAAGCCGCATAAGCCCCTGAAGGGTCGGCAGTACCATCACATTCTACAGTTTCATTTTGAGCGGCTTGATCAATAGTTGGCGGTGTATTATCGGTAATGGTAAAAGTAGCGGTGGTTTGACTGGTATTGCCACAATCATCGGTAGCGGTAAAAGTAACGGTAGCGGCTCCGGTAGCTCCACAGAGATCACTGAGGCCGGAGGAATTATTACTCCAACTAACATTTCCGCAAAGATCACTTGCACTAGCATTACCTTGAGCGGCTAACCAAGCGGCAAAAGCGCCCGAAGGATCGGCGGTGCCATCACAGGCAACGGTTTCGTTTTGCGCGGCTTGATCGATAGTAGGTGGCGTATTATCAACTACCGTAAAGGTGGCGGTAGCTTGAGTAGAATTGCCACAGGCATCGGTAGCCGTAAAGGTAACGGTAGCGGCTCCGGTCGTTCCACAAAGGTCGCTTAGTACTTGAGGGTTTTTCGTCCAGGTGATGCTGCTACAGTCGTCGGAGGCTTGAGCGCCACCATTTTTGGCCAGCCAAGCCGCAAAGGTTCCATTAGGATCAATATCTGCCGTACAATCGACGGTGGTATCACGGGGCGAGGCAGAGAGCAAGGGAGCTGTATTATCGACGATGGTAATGACCTGAGTAGCCACATCGGTGTCTCCACAATTATCCGTAGCGGTCCAAGTCCGAGTAATGGTATAACTATAATCCGTACAAGAGCCATCCGAGGTCTGTGTACTTACTTCATTTTTCACCAAATCGACGCTCGAATCACAATCATCACTTACGGTAGGATTAAGGTTTGGAATACTTGCATCGCAATTGAGCGTTACATCAGCGGGAGCACCTAGTAAAGTAGGATCTTCTCCACAAACGAAGAATTGCAAACAGACATTACCAATCGTTCCGTTTTCATTTTGTACCTCAATGTTGACGATATCCGTTCCGGTAAAACCATCGACAGGAGTATAAAGAATACAAGTATCCGAAACAATGCTAATGGAGCCCGTAGCGGCTCCGCCAGTGACGTTGGTGATCTGGTGGTCATCCCCACAACTTTCCAAGATCAAGCAGTGGTTAAAGGCTTGTCCGGCGCAGACGGTATCTACGAAATAGAAAGAAGTGGATAGTAAGACATCGGGGTCGAGAATATTGACTTTTTCTTCAAAACTATTGAGGTATCCATAGGTTCCAGTGTTTCCTCCTTGGCCATTGAGTTGGGCGGCAAAAAAGTAGGAATCCGAGGTGATGGAATTATAATCGGCCAACATGGTTTCGGTAAAGGTGACGGCCGAATAGCCAGCTAGGCCAGGTACAGCAGTGGCCGTGGCACCATAGGTAGTATAGAGATTGCCATTGAGGCGCAGGCTGCTTAAGCCAGAGTTTTCAAGAATTACATAAGCTGCATAATCAGCTGAATTGTTAAACATCTTGACAAACTCGACATAATTTGATCCCCGACAGGGACCAGCAGGGGACACCAAGGCCATCCCCATTTCTCCCTGCCCCGGCGTTAAGCCAGAGACATGGAAGGTATAAGCATTCTTACTCGTACGGATATAATGTACATCTCCAAAATTCCCAATCAAATTATAGCGATAGTAGTCGCCAGCATTGATCACTGCTATGGGGCTGGCACTGCCATCGATAAAGACTTGGGTGTTATTTTCAATGGCCACAATAATGGCGTAGTCCTGATTATTGGCGACATCTCCCCGTACTACTACATAATCCGAACCGACTCGTTCGATGGGTACCAATTGGTCGACACCACCATCGCGATTAGACACGCCTTGAATTTTAGTATGTTGTGATCCACTAACCGCAGCAATCAGCTTATCGGCTTGGATGAGGGTTCCCGAAACGGTTTGGTTGACATCATTATCGCGGATCAAATAGGTTTCCCCTTCTTGCAGTGTTACCGTATGTGGACTGGTAATACCTGCCATCGGAATGGAGAAGGTAAATGTAACCGAGGTATTATCTTCCGTAGCCATTACGGATACAAAATGATTCTCAGAATTGCTGACCGTATTTCCATCGGCAGGAGCCGTATTTACCTGACTACCTGCGCGGAAGGTATACCCTAGGGCTTCGTAGCCTTTAACCGTAAGCAAGTTATTATTGAAAACGCCATCGATCACGTAGAGGACTTGGATTGGGGCATCTGAGGATACGGTCAAACCTTTATCTAATTCTGCGGTATTCTCGTTGTGTGTTTGCATCACCGAGGTATCCAATTGGATGAGCACTTCGGTGCCTGCGGTAATTAGGGTATCGAGTACAAAGGAGGTTCCGTCTGGAGTAGTAATGCGTACATTGGCCTCGGGAAAAGAAGTGGATAATACCAATTTGGAAGGACCATCAAAGGATTCGCCACTAAATTCTCCTCGGGTTTGCCAAACTGGTGGGATGTAATAATTCAGACCTTCGCCACAAGTACTGGTCAAGGTGCTGCCATTACAGTCGGGATCCGCGTCATCAACCAGGCCATCATTATCATCGTCGAGGCCATTTCCACAAATTTCTTCAAAACGGAAACCAGCATCAAGTGTATCAATTAACTCTCCGGTTTGTATTACAAAATTAGGACTAAAGCCAGTGAGCGTATCTGCATCACTATCCAAGGCAGGATCACTCCCCGCATTAAACGTGGTGATAATCGAACCCGTTGGTTTTACAAATTGAATAGCGTAGGTTCCTGGAGGAATACTATCAAATTGATACTGGCCGGATAGATCGCTATTGACCACATCGGTGTAAGGATTACCACAGCCATCGGTTCCGGATAAGGCAATCACTACTCCAGCTACAGAAGCTTCATTCAAATCTTGAAGACCATTAGCATTCACATCTTCCCAAACATAGTCCCCTACGGTACCATACTGATAAAGTCCCGCATCAAAATTGGTAATATTATCACCATGATCGACATTGACAAAGCTGGTTTGACCAGTGCTGGGATTGGCATCGCTATCGATGGCATCGTCTCCGCCTTGATTGGCACAAGAGAAAATATAGCTGCTCGGCGAAACGAAAGTCACTTGATAATCTCCCGGCAATAAACCGTCGAAACTATAATTACCACTAGCATCCGTATTATCAACTAAATTAACCGGAGCACCATTTTCATCAGTTCCGCTCAATTCAACTCTTACGTTTTGAATACCCGGTTCACCAAGGTCTTGCAAACCATTACCATTTCGATCCAACCAAACGCGATCTCCAATCCGAGCCGGATCATCTAGGCTGATATTACATTCCGTGGTACAGCCAATATTATCGGTCACCGTTACCGTATAGGTTCCAGCTACTAAATTTCTAATCGTATCGGTCGCTCCACCATTGCTCCAAGCATAGGTAAACGGAGAGGTCCCTCCGGTGGGAGTAACATAAGCAATACCATCATTCCCTCCTACTGTACTAATTGGGCTTCCCGCATAGTCACTTCCAATACTCGCCACGCAACTCAAGTCGGCATTGACCGTGATGGTTTGGGTATAAACCGTACTTCGCGAACAATTGTCTGTGGCCGTCCAGGTCCGAGTGATGGTGTAGGTACACCCACTAGGTGTTCCGTTTTGAACATAGGTGATATCAACATCACTATCACAATTATCGGTAGCGGTAATGCTTGGTGGAGCAGGGAAAGTAGCTACCGTAACGGTTACATCGGCAGGTGTAGCGGAAAGCACTGGAGCAATAGTATCGACGATGGTGATGACTTGGGTAGCTTGAAAAGAATTTCCACAATCATCCGTCAAGGTCCAAGTCCGAGTCAGGGTACTTTCATCGGGGCAAGTTCCTGGGCTGCTGCTATCGGTATAGGTCGCATCAAGGCTGGCATCACAATTATCTCCTTCGTCTCCCACATCTCCGGTCAAACTCAAATCATCGACGTCCTGATTACAAAGAATCGTAAGGTCAGCAGGAGGCGTAAAACTAGGAGAGGTAGTATCTTGAACAAAGATATACTGGCTATCCCGGCTGGTTTGTCCGCAATCATCCGTCAGAGACCAGATCCGCAAGATGTTTTGTTCATTTGGGCAAGTTCCGGCAGCTACCTGATCCACATAGCTAGCATCTAGGCCAGTAGTACAACTATCTCTTTCATTGGTAACATCACCCGTCAAGGTTAAATTATTAGGGTTGATTTCACAATCGATGGTAACATCAACTGGAGCAGTAAAGCTCGGTGGAATGGTATCTATTAAGGTAATGATTTGATCTTGTTGGCTTTGGTTATTACAATCATCCACGATGGTCCAGGTACGGGTAATGGTTGCCTCCCCTCCACAGGTCCCAGCAACGGTGGCATCGGAATAGCTCACATCGGGGTTGTTATCGCAGGCATCGCTAAGAGCGGTGGCTTGCCCGGTCAGGCTGAGGTCCGTAATATCTTCGCTACAATCGAGGGTAAGGTCTGCGGGTACGGTAAAACTTGGCGGAGTGTTATCGACGATGGTAATGGTTTGTACTTGAATGCTATCGTTGCCACATTCATCGGTCAAAGTCCAGGTACGGGTGATGGTACTTTCTGCGGGGCAAGAACCCGGAGTAGTGGCATCGGAGAAAACGGCATTGAGACTGAGGTCGCAATTATCATTTTCATCGTTTACATCACCAGTAAGGCCAAGGTCCGTAGGGTTTTGATCACAAGTTAGGGTGATATCTGCGGGAACGGTAAACCAAGGTTGCCCTTGATCTACGACGGTAATAATTTGATTTTGGGTGGTGGTGTTACCACAATTATCGGTCAAGGACCAAGTTCGGGTGATTTGCAGTTCTTGGCTACAGGCTTGAGGCGTATTAACATCCGTGTAAGTCGCATCAAGACTGGTATCACAATTATCGTCTTCATCATTTACATCACCAGTGAGCCCCAAATCATCAGGGTCTTGATCGCAATTGATGGTAATATCAACTGGGACAGTAAAGGTAGGATCTTCCGTATCCACGGGAACGGTAAAGGCCATGGTGTCCGCACAATTGGGTCGAGAACTGTAAAAGCTCACCGCTTGATTACTCACGCTACCATCGTTGGGAATGGTGAGTAAAACCCGTTGTGGAGAGCTGAGTACCGCAGGGTCAAGGTTTACGACACTATCGCCAATTTGGATACGAATCAATTCTCCCACTGGTGGATTTTGCCAACTTACGTCAACCTCCACTTCTGCCTCGCAAGCATCCGCATTCAAACAAGATACCGAAGCCAAGGCATCGATCACCAATTCGCATTCGATAATTTCCAAGGGAGTAGAATCGGGCAAAGCGCTGATTGTTTCTGGGTAATCCGACGGAATTTGATCGGCCAAACCAACGGCGGTATTCTCCAAAGTGGCTTGATTGTAGACCCAGCCGATGAGGGCATCCGGTGCTACTCTAACGTCGATACTAAATTCGGTAAAACGTTGTGCATCGGTTCCGGCGGCTACCAAGACTCCCGATACGGCGAGTTGGTCTGTATTGGCATAGGCATTTGGCGTGCCAGAGAGGGTCGGATCTGTCCAAGTATTGCTCAGGTAACGACGACCATCATTGAGCGAATCTCTAAAGTCAAAATTCTGGGTACTACCCGTTGCGTTATAGATGCGGTAAGTATAGGTAACCGTATCTCCGGGATAGGCTTGTAGGCTGCTTACCGTTTTTTCCAAATACAAACCAAAGCTACAGCTAGCGGCATCCAACCAATCGACGGTTGCCACTGTGCTGCCCCGGTTAAAGTTGTTGGTTGAGGCATCAAATTCCCAGAGGTAATCATTGCCATTAGTATCGTGGCGACCATAGAGCCAAGCCACACCACGGGAGTCGGTCCAAGTTGCCTCGGCCGTAACCGGGCGATCCGCACCGCTAAAAGTCGCCAGTTGGGTAGCACTAAAAGTAGTAGCAGGATCAAAGGCCCATAACTCCCCAACATCGTGACTAAAGGCTTTGAGTAAGCCGGAATAAGGATCGTATTGAAGATCGGTAATTCGCAAGCTTGCCCCCAGTCCTAAACTCGTCAAGTCGTAGTTGTTGAGTAATACTGGAGTAGTACCAGACACGGTAAAGGTCCAAAGTTTACGGTTTGAGGTATTATCATCAATGGCTACTAAAGTACCATTGGGGAGGAAGGTGGCGGCGTGTAGACGAGCACCTACCATGGTGGTTTGATCTGCGGTAGAAAAGTTTAAGATGGTGGTATTTCCGTTGGCATCTATTCTTTCTAGTGTTCCATTATTTACTTGATTGCTTCCTACATGTGGGAAGGCATATAGGAAATTATCCTGTGGATTTAAGGCCAATCCATTTCGTCCTCCCGTCAAATCGGCGACGAGGGTAAACGAGTGGGGATCGGTACTCCAATTGACGCGGTAAAGATCGGCGTCGGTATTGCTACCTTGGGTAAAATAAACATCCGCACTACAGTCGAGGCTGAGGTCACAAGAGGCCGGAGCATTGTAAGTGGTAGAATAAGGTGTACACCATTTGCCATCGATAAATTGCACGGTAATATTATTGCCTGTGCTTCCATCGGCGGGGATGGTAAAGCTCAGGATTTGGGGCGAAGTAGCTCCCCCTATGATATCAATATCGGCAGAATCGCCTGCGACGTAAACGCGCAGGTTATCATCAGTTATTGCGTTCCAAGATACCTCTACGTCCAAACTAGCCTCGCTTCCCGAGCCCGTATTTACACAGCTACCCAAAGTGACATTGGCCAGCAGAATTTCGCAAGGTTCGGTAAAACCAAAATCAAGCGAGAGGTTGGTATTATTATTACTATCGCCATCGGTAGTAGGCTCGCTGGTATTGGCCAAGGTAATGGCACGACTCACTACTCCATGCCCGGAAAGCTCCTCGCCATCATCATTATTATCTTGATCATTATCAGGGTCGGGAGCAGCTCCATTGCCCGTGCTATTAATCCAATTGGCCAAGACTCCACTGGAGAGAAAATTAACCGGATCAATTTGTACAATATAATCTGCGGAAGGTAAGTCGGAGAATAAATATTTCCCCATCACTCCCCCACTCGTATAAGTATTGGTGGTTTTAAAATGGACATCCGTACCAGGAGTGTAGGCATTATTTCCATCCGTATCGATATAGAGATTTACCCGTACGCCATTGATTCCTAACTCACCAGCTCCTGCCTCATAAATACCATCATTATCGGCCTCAAACCAAACGCGATCTCCTAAGGTTAGGATACCCGTAGGCAGGGTTAAACCCGCATCCCAAGAGTCTTCGAAAGTACCACCAGTAGAGGTAAATACTTCTGTCCGACCGGTAGCCGTATCGGGGTCAGAGTCTTCCGGATCGTTACTACCTGTGGCACCACGAGTGGTAAAACTTGCAAACAAGGGCAGTTCAAACTCGATGAAATAATCATCACTAGGAATGCCATCGAAGAAATAGAATCCGGGATTTCCAAAGGCATCATTGCCAGTGGTGGTAGTAGCGTATGCCGTACCAGGGCTAGCGTTGCGATAAAGGTTGACGGTTACATCGTTGATTCCATCTACCAAGGCTTCATCCTGAATACCATTGCCATTGACATCGTTCCACACATAATTGCCAATCGCAGTGGTAGTAGAAGGATAAAAACCGACATCCCAATCCAAATCAAGCTCCACATCGGAGATGGAGGTCACCGGCATAATGGCGACGGGGAAGCCGATATAAGTGCCACCAGAGGCATCGGAATCTTTAGACTCATTTCCACCGGAATCAGTAGGAGACAATTCGTATCCAAAAGGTTTGTAAAAAACGGCGAAGTAATCATCCGTATCTAGGTTGGAGAAGAGGTAAAGTCCTCCATTGGCCGTGAGGGTCCAGTTGACAAAGGCATCGGTACTGGGGTCTGGAATCCCATCGCCATTATCTCGATAGAGTTCGACGCGGATACCATCAAGGCCATCTTCTCCCGGGTTTTGAATTCCATTTTTATTGACATCATTCCACACATAATCTCCATAGACGCCAGGCTCCAACTCTCGGATTTTAATTCCCACCTTGATCGGCTCTGAAGGTACGAGGTCTACGTTATTATCGGTACGGGTGGCAATATAACCAAAGGAGTTCCAAGCGATGGAATCTGCTTGAAAACCAATTCCATCAAAAGTGTTTACAGGGGCCCGCATTGGCCATTCCAGTAATATTTCATCGCCCGGTTCGAGAACCGTAGCGCCAAAGTCAAATTTTAGCGATTGTACCGTAGTGATGTCGGTAGGTGGAGAAATACTCCACACTGGTGGGTCGCAGCCTACGGGGCCACTGGGTACCAGGCCTTCGGTATCGCGGCAGGGATTACCGGAGGTACTGTAATAAACCGTTACCCCAGCCGGAGCCGTAACGGCACCAACCAAGTTGGGACGCCAACGCGAATAACGAGGCAGGGCATTAATTACTCCTTCATCGCCAACAAAGGGAAGAATATCGACCACCACAATATTATCCATCGCCACCGTTCCCGTGTTTCTAACGTAGAGTTGATAATCGGCCACCCCACCGGGCATGGTCAAACCGTAATCGGGGAACTTGGAATAAACGCTATCCAATTGTCCGATAACTAATTTTTCGGAGCGGATCGAAATGGAAGTTCCAATGGTAATTTCACTCTCTGAATAATCGTTACAAATTTCATCCGTAAAGTCACCATCACCATCGAGGTCATAGATATCGGGATCACCATCTTCATCACAAGCGAGACCGGGATTTTCAGCGGTTTGGTATAAAATATTTTCAATCACCTGCCCTGCCGTAACGCCACTTCCGACGACAACTTTAAAACGAATATTTACACTCGTGCTTGGAGCAAATTCATGAGCGGTGGCACCACTCCATTTCCAGCGGAGTAGCGTTCTACCTGTACTATTATAATTCGCAATTTCTTCAAAGCTGGGCGTTGGGGCACCAGCAGAATTAGATTCTACAAACCAACTACCATCCAAATAACTTAACTCGGTAGGCAACAAATCCATTGCGGTAGGATTGATCACATTAACTTCACTCGACCCATCGGCCTCGACCCGCAGGCGATAGGTTACGGTATCTCCGGGGGCGTAAGGACCATCCGAAGTGGATAAACCACCTCCACTAGTAACGATCCATTTGATCGGGTCAATTTCGGTGATAGGCCATTCGGCGGTGAGGGAGGCACAATCGGAATCAGCGTAGGTGCTACCACCAAAGTCACCCGAAAGATAACCACAGTTGGTAATGACGTCTCCTTCCACCACAGGGCTTCCATTGCGATCGGTAGCGAGCAAAGTTCCATATACCCGTGGCCGATTTCCATCATGCGAAAAAGCAACCGGAACGCTACCAAAATCCCACATTAGAATCGTAACATATTCTCCGGGCGTCAGGCTGAGTAAAGAAACAGGCAACTGAACATCCGTAGTACCATCGAAGGGGCTACCCGGCCAATCGCGCCAAGTGCTATTGAGATTGGTTTGATACCTTACGGTCAGGTCAGTCAAAGGAGCATTATTCCACCCTCCCGCTTCCGTTTGGTAAAAATCCATTTGGACGGGGATCGTATCAATCAACACAAAATTATCGAGCGGAGTACCTCCATTATTAGAAGGTATCACCACGTAGTTAAAATTATTACCGATTCGTACGGTACTTCCAGCTCCCGCTTTATCAAAGAAAACGCTAGGTGGAGCAGGAGTTTGCGCAATGACGTAGTCGCAGGCTTCATCGGTATAAACATCGAGGACATCTTTACCTCGCAGTTGAGCACAATTCCAAATGGTATCTCCATTACTTACCGTCCCGCCCGCATAATCGGTAGCGATTAAATTGCCATAAATTCGAGGGGTCGTAGAATGCTCAAAGCCCGCAGGTACCGTTCCAAAATCCCACATCAGTATCGGTACTCTTTCTCCAACACCCAAGCTAAGATCAGTAGGGTAAAGTAATTGACTTGAAATACCATTAAAAGGAGAACCCGACCAAGTTTGCCAGGTACTATTGAGGTTGGTCTGATAACTTAAGGTAAGGTTTACGCCGTAGCCATTGGACCAGGCCCCGGTTTCAATTTCGGTAAACTCCATCGCCAAGGGCAGCGTATCAATCACTTGAAAACTATCCATGGCCACACCACCAGAATTTTCTGCATAAACCTGGAAATTAAAACTGGAGTAAATGGGTAAATATTCGGAGCTACTAGATTTTTGGAGGGTCAAGCCCGGCGGATCGGGAATCTCGACAGTAATATCGATACAGTCTTGATCGGTAAGTGGCGTAGCATTATAGGTAGCACTCAGGTCACCACAGTTGCTAATGGTTTGTCCTTCGGTCAGGGTGGTTCCGTTATGATCGACGGCCAATAAGGTTCCGACCAATTCGGGGTTGGTATTGGCATCGAAATTAGCCGGTACGGTTCCAAAATCCCATTGGATGGAAGTTAGGTAGTCGCCTACCCCAAGGCCTAGGCTTGATACATTCAAGGTGCTGTTGACGTTGCTGGCAAAAGGGTTCCCAGGCCAGGTTTGCCAACCCGAAGTTTGGTCACTTTGATAACGCAGGGTATAGTTGACTGTTGAGGAGGAATTGTAGGTTCCGGTATAGATTTGGCTGAGGTCAAAGGCCGCTGGAAGATCATCTTGAAGGACAAAATTATCAACGGAAAAACCATTGCTATTTTGTGGGTTGAGAAAATAGGAATACGATGATCCTACCTCTACCGTAGTGCTACTGACTTCCTTATCTATCACGACATCGGCCTCTTCCATCGTTACAGTCGAACAATCGCGAAGATTTTGGGGTGTTCCGCTATAACTAAAATCTAGACTAGCGCAATTGCTAAAAACTTGATCGGCTACGACGGGGTTCCCATCGTGGTCGGGACTAATAATATCTGCGTAGATATCGATATCCCACCAACTGGGATCATCATTGGCAAAGCCGGGATAAACCGTCCCAAAATCATATTCCACCATCGTAATATATTCTCCTAGCCCAAGGCCTAGCCCAGAAGGGTATAAATTTCCTTGACTAGTTCCATCATGAGGTCCTCCCGGCCAAGTTTGCCAAGTGGTTTGTACATTTGTTTGATAGCGGATCGTCAGATTAATTGGAGCATTCTCGTATTGCCCCGTAGTGATTCGGGTTAGCTCTAATTGAGCGGGAATGGTATCGACGAGAGTAAAGTTATCGAGTGGTGTAGTTCCATCATTACGCAGAAATATGCTATAGACTACTTCATCGCCAATGGAACGAAGGACCCAGGAGTTATCGGTATTTTTTTCAAGGTAACCTTGAGGCGTAGAAGTTCCAATGGTATGACTCTCCGTATCGGTTCCAATTTCGACTCGACCCTGGCCTATTGGCTCTCCATAAGCAGTGGCTATGTTATCGACCGATTGACCTTCGCTAAAAGTACCGCTTGGGAAAGTGATGGTCACTTCAAAAGATTGCGCTTCCTCAGATCCCGAGGTAATCGTGAGGTCACCAATATCCCAGGTTACCGTATTAGTGCCACCATTATAGATTCCACCACTACTAGCTGAAACAAAGGTTGCCCCCGCTGGTAGTTGATCAATCAACTCTGCGTTTTCGACATCAAGGCCTCCATTGGCCCCGGCGCTAGGATCTTTGATTTCGATGCTATAAGTAATGGGGACATCAAGGTAGATGGCCGAAGCGCCGGACAGGGATTTCTCCAAGGTCCAGGGTTCGCTGGCAATGGCTTCGGTATTAACAATATCTGAGCTTCCGGGAGAACTGTTGGAAGAGTAGATAAAGGCCTGATTACGAGCCACTACGGAGTCGGGAGTAGTACCATTGGAAAAACGGACCGCGACCGAAACTTCTCCGGAAGAACCAGCAAGTAGACCACTTCCCGTTTCCTTATCCAATTCAAAAACGACGGCACGATTGGCGGCATCATAATAGGAATTACTAGAATGAGTATTATTCTCCGTGAGGGAGATGTACTCCAAATAGGGAGGTAAGGTGTCGGTCAATACTACATCTTGACAATCTCCGGTGGTACCTGCGCAACTATAGGTTAGCGTGTAGGTAAATGTATTTCCAGTCAGTACAGAATCTTGACTGGCAGTTTTAAGGACCTTTCCAGACGGGATCAATTCGATGATGGTAAAGGTGGTATCAAAGGTGCAGGAATTATCATCGGTAACGGTAACGTCGTAAGTTCCGGCACTTAGACCACTAATGTCCTCTGTAATTGCTCCTGTCGACCAGTTAAACACATAGGGAGTCTTCCCGCCACTCACAAAAAGGTCAATGGCACCATTGGAGCCACCAAAAGTATTGACATCCGTAACAAAGCCCGATACTTCGAGGTCGCAGAGGTAGTATTCAATGCTGAGTAGAGGAGCTTCATTGGGATCGTTATCATAGGTTTTTGCATCCCGGTCTTTATCACCCGTTTCTAAGAACCCAAAGGCCAAGCTATTAACACCGTCGTGTCTATTCACTAACTCTTGGACTATGGCACTGAGGTCGGGGCTGGTATAGGTATTATTATCGGTCCAATTTCCCATGGTCCAATTCACCGAATTGGTCGTAGGAGTACGCCCGGTAATATCATTATTTCCATTCCCAGCCACAAAGGTAGTGGGGTTAACACTGTCTTCTCCGACGATGGCTACGCTAGCCGTATTATCACTATCCGATTTATCGGCAGTAAAAGTTACGCTTGCGGATTGAATAATTGCTTTTGCGGGAATA
>SPJL01024365.1_pt1 | contig 26927 bp, 26 predicted proteins | sample 3741751 | NCBI WGS metagenome assembly SPJL01 (sample SAMN10925998, study PRJNA522277) | cold seep metagenome | isolation source: Elba SIP-enriched marine methane seep metagenome, extraction at timepoint T3 | place: Italy: coast of Elba, Mediterranean Sea | reverse complement strand
GGGTCCTGATCGGTCTCAATCTCTACTCCTGCAAAGATCCTGTAGAGGCAAGTATTAAACCCGGTCGTGATTTTGAGATTAATGCCTATATCCGCATCAACGAAAACGGAACGGCTACCATTTTATCCAAAAATCCTGAAATCGGACAAGGCGTCAAAACCTCGCTTCCGATGATCCTTGCCGAGGAATTGGATTTGCCTTGGGAAAAAGTGACGGTCGAACAAGCACCGCTCGATCCCCGAATGGGCGCGCAGTTTGCCGGAGGAAGTATGTCGGTTACCACCAATTACCAATCCTTGCGAGAAGCTGGAGCTGCGGTACGTGCGGTATTGATCGCTGCGGCGGCTCAACAATGGGAAGTAACTCCTGCCGATTGTACCACCAAAGAGGGGCGTGTCGTAAATGGCAGTCGCTCGCTACACTATGGCGAACTAGCCGAAGCTGCGGCTAAGTTGCCTTTGCCGGAGGAAGTACAACTCAAAGATCCTTCAGAATTTAAGATCATCGGCACTTCTCGGTCTGATGTAGATTTGGATAAAATCGTTACGGGACAGCCGCTTTATGGTTTAGATCAAAAGTTGCCGGCAATGGTTTATGCTTCCATTCTAAAACCCGAAATCTTTAATGCCAAAGTGGTCGATTTTGATGATCAAGAGGCGCGGGCAGTTCCCGGAGTGATTGATGTGATAAAGGTGGAAGGCGTCGAGAATCCAACTCAAATGGTGGATGGCGTAGCGGTGGTAGCTACCAATACTTGGGCTGCCATTAAGGCGAAGCGTTTGCTCAAAGTCAACTGGCAAGCTCCAAAAGATTATGTACAATCTACGGAGGATATGTTTCAACGTCTAGAGCGGGTTGCCGCTAAGGGCGAAGTGTTGCGGGAAGATGGTCAAATTGATCGGGAATTAGGGAAAGGCGATCAGTATCTGGAGGCGACTTTTAAGGTGCCCTTGCTTTCTCATAGCCAGATGGAACCGATGAATTTTGTGGCCGATGTTAAAGAGGGCGAAACTCGTTTGATCGGACCGACCCAGGTGCCGGGCAGATCTCAGGGGCAGGCCAGTGCCATTACTGGTATTCCTGCCGAACAAATCAGTGTAGAAATGAGCCGGATTGGCGGTGGCTTTGGTCGGCGTTTGATGAGTGATTATGGAAATGAAGCGGCCTATATATCGCAGAAAGTAAAAAAGCCAGTACAAGTAGTTTGGGATCGTGAAAGTGATTTTCGTTCCGATTTTTTCCGCCCTGCTGGCTTTTATGAACTTAAAGCTGCCTTAAAAGGCCAAGACTTACACGCTTTTGATGTCAGAGCTAGTACAACTTCCAGAGCGGCCTTTGGCCGCCGGGAAGGCTCGCCCCACAAAACGGAGGTTTTTCCCGATCAGGAACCCGCCGGAATGGTGCCTCACTATCGTTTGCGTTACGGTTCTTTGCTGACCAATATCCCTCAAGGGGCGCTACGTACACCCGGCGTTAATGCGACCACTTTTGTATACCAATGTTTTATCGACGAATTGGCGGAGAAAGCCGAGATGGACTCCATCGATTTTCAGCTACGGATGATTGGTAGTGAAGATCGAATGATGCCCTACGATGATCATGGCGGCCCAGAATACAGTACTAAAAAGCTGCGTGGAGTGATCGAACTGGTTCGGGAAAAATCCAATTGGGATCAGGCTCCGGCGGAAGGAATACACCGTGGTTTTGCGGCACAACTAGTCTTTGGCGTTTATGTGGCCGAGGTGGTAGAGGTGAGTATGGAAAAGGGCAAGGTTAAATTGCACAAGGTTTTTGCTGCGGTGGATTGTGGGCAATTGATCAATCCGATTGGTGCCGAGGCCCAGGTTCAGGGTGGTATTACGGATGCGATTAGTGCTACCCTTTATGAATCGGTCAACATGGCGGAGGGTAAGGTGGTGGAGCAAAATTTTGACCGCTACCAAAAGCTGCGGATTTCTGAATCGCCGGAGGTGGGGGTGCATTTTGTGAAAAGCGACGATCATCCTCAAGGCCTTGGGGAACCCTCTTATCCCGTTTTGATTCCAGCGCTTTGCAATGCTGTCTACGCCGCTAGTGGCCAACGGATCCGGGAATTGCCATTGAAAAACTATGGCTTGGTATAAGCAAGTTTATGGAAATCCTTTCAAGAGGATTAAATCTTTGTTAAGGTCCACTTAGCAAAAACTTAAAGACTATTATTTCTAGGGGTAAAGTAATATTTTACAGTATTGCTTTACCCCTAAAACTAAAGCCTAATGAAAAACGCTTTCCTCTTCCTTGTTCTATTTTTCCCACTTTTTTTAACCGCTCAATCCCATAGCATCAAGGTAGGTACGGCCTACGGAACCACCCAATACGATAATGGAGTGGGCTTTGGCCCTATGGTCGGTTATGAATACCAATTCCAAAATAAGTGGTCTGCTAGTGCAAACATGAGCTATCAGGATGGTGGCAGCACCATTTATCAACGCAGTAGGGGAACTATTGGAGGGGAGGAATACGACAATTCCTTTTCCCTAGCCATCGAAGAGCAAAGCTATTATCTTGATCTGATAGCGAAATATCAGGTGACCAGGCAGGGCTTGAAACTCGGCATTGGACCGAGCTTTACCTATGCCCTCGTAGACTATCCGGCTTATATCTATTCTGATCGTGGGGTTTTGGTACAAGTGGAAATGGAACAGTTACAAACCTTGATCCCCTCGTTTAATTTGGGTATCGAACAACAGTTTAAAATCACCAAGGCTTGGTCAATGCAAGTAGGTGGTATCATTCGGGGGGCTATGAAAAAGGTCAAACCCTATTCGACTACTATGGAAGATGCCAATGGTGGTTGGGGAAAAAGTACGACATCGGTGGGAGCTTCCCTTGCCTTAAACGCAGCGCTGGCCTATCATTTTTAAACCAAGTCGGAAAAGCTGTTGTTCAAAATTGGAAATCCTCTGCTTTATTGCGTTTTTTGCAAAAGCTAATCTTGCATATGAACGACAGCACCATCAGCCTCAACAAATTTATCAGTAGCACCGGCATTTGTTCGCGCCGCGAAGCAGATCGTTGGATCGAGGCCGGGCGGGTGAAACTAAATGGAACGGTGGCACAAAAAGGAAATCGAGTAGGGGAGGGAGATGAAGTAACCATCGATGGTAAACCGCTGAAAAGTAAACCCCAGCCCGTTTACATCGCACTCAACAAACCGGAAGGCATCACCTGTACCACCGATCGCCGCGATCCCGATAATATCATCGACTTTGTCGGGCATCCCCAACGGATTTTCCCCATCGGAAGACTCGATAAACCTTCCTCCGGTTTGATCTTTCTCACCAACGACGGCGATATTGTCAATGAAATCCTCCGTGAAGAAAATTACCACGAAAAGGAATACATCGTCAAAGTCAATCGCCCGATCAACAACAATTTTATCCATTCGATGAGTAATGGCCTGCCCATTCTCGGTACAGTTACCAAGAAATGCTTGGTCGAACGTATCAATAAATTTGTCTTTCGAATCATCCTCACTCAAGGCCTCAATCGACAAATTCGCCGGATGTGTGAACACCTCGGTTACCGAGTCGCCTCTCTCAAACGGGTTCGGATCATGAATGTTAGTATCGATGGTATTCGCCCCGGCAAATGGCGCCCCATTAGTGAATCCGAACTTCGGGAACTTCGCGCCAGAATCCAACGTTCGAAAGGGTGATTTAATACCACATTAAAACCCGCTGAAAATGGACTATTTAGAACTGAACCGCGAATCGTGGAATCAACGAACCGAGGTACACGTCGAATCCGAATTTTACGATAACGAAAGTTTTATCCAAGGTCGGAGCTCCCTACAAACCATCGAACTGGATTTACTCGGTGATATTCAAGGCCAAAAAGCCCTTCACCTCCAATGCCACTTCGGGCAAGATACCATCTCCCTGGCCCGTCTTGGCGCCACGGCCACAGGCATGGACCTTTCCGATAAAGCCATTGCCCAAGCCCGCAGCCTCGCTACCAAGACACAAACTCCCGTTCGTTTTATCCAATCTGACCTTTACAGTCTACCCGAACACCTCGATGAAACCTTTGATCTGGTTTTTACTACTTATGGCGTTATTGGCTGGCTGCCCGATATTAATCGTTGGGCCGAAGTGATTGCCCGCTACCTCAAACCCGGCGGTCGACTCGTATTCGTCGAATTTCACCCCGTAGTCTGGATGTTTGATGATGATTTCCAGAAAATAGCCTATCGTTATTTCCAATCGGAGCCTATTGTTGAACAAGCCGAAGGCACCTATACCGACCGTGATGCAGAGATTAGTGGCACTTCCGTTTCCTGGAATCATGGAATGGCAGAGGTCATTACGAGTTTGCTAAAGGCGGGGCTACAAATTGAGGGTTTACAGGAATACGACTATTCGCCCTATGATTGCTTTGCCCATACCAATGAATTTGCCCCCGGCAAATTTCGGATTGCTCATTTAGAAGATAAAATTCCGATGGTATACTCTGTGGTGGCTACCAAGCCTCATTAGCCCTAATCGTAGTAAAAACGGATGGAATTGCTTATTTTAAAAGCTTTCTTAAAATATGCAGCCAATGTCCGTTTTTACTACCATCTATCGTTTGCTAAGTTTCCGTTTGGTTCGGGAAGAAATGTTGGCCTTAGACCGTAGGCATTTTATTGCTGGGCTGATTGGGACCTGGGTAGTGGGCATGGGCCGTTATTGGGATGATCCGGGGGCTAAGGTATTACAGCATTTGGGGCTGGGCTCGGTGATTTACATCTTTGTCATGGCCTTTTTGATTTGGTTGACCGTACTGCCCTTTAAGGTCGAAAAATGGAGCTATTTCAGGGTGCTTACCTTTGTCAGTCTGACTTCTTTTCCCGCCATTTTATATGCTATTCCTATCGAATTATGGGTCGATATTAAACTGGCCAACACCATCAATGTCTGGTTTTTGGCCGTCGTGGCTCTGTGGCGTTTGAGTTTACTGTTTTTCTTTTTGTCTCGCTTTACGCCCTTAAAAATCATCGATATTATTGCGTCGGCCCTTCTTCCCATCTGTTTGATTATTGCTACGCTTACCTATTTAAACCTACATCGAGTGGTCTTCAATATTATGGGAGGACGACGAAATCCCACGCCTCATGATGGAGCCTATGGAGTGCTCACCTTTCTGACACTGTTCTCCATAATTGCCTTATTGCCCTTGCTATTTACCTATTTGCGGGGAATCCATTTGCGGCGAAAAGAGTTGGCGCAGGAAAAGGACCGTGATTAGAATGATCGTTCCCGATGCAAGCATGTTTATTTGAAAATAGGATCATTTATTCCTACTTTTGCAATGGCCTAGTAGAACCGACAACCTAAGTGCTTATCCAACCGTTCTATTGGTGCTAAACGAGAAAGATCAATCATGATAATAGAACAAATCTACACAGGGTGTCTGGCCCAGGGAGCTTATTATATCGAAAGTGAGGGAGAGGCTGCCATAATTGACCCCTTAAGAGAAACTTCCCCTTATTTGGATAAATCCCGTGAGAGAGGGACGCAAATCAAATACATCTTCGAAACCCATTTTCACGCTGATTTTGTATCGGGACACCTTGATTTGGCCCAGAAAACTGGTGCTCAAATTGTCTATGGTCCTCATGCCGAGACCGCTTACGCCAAGCATTCTGCTCAGGATGGCGAAAGCTTTCAGTTGGGGAAATTGACCATAAAAGTCTTGCATACTCCCGGCCATACACCCGAAAGTACGACTTATCTGTTGTTGGATGAACAAGGTCAGGAACATGCAATTTTTACGGGTGATACTCTCTTTATCGGTGATGTAGGTCGCCCTGATTTGGCGCAAAAATCGGGAAGTGTAACGGTGGAAGATTTGGCCAGTATGCTTTTTGATAGCCTGCGCAACAAGATTATGCCTCTGCCGGATGAAGTCATCGTTTATCCCGCTCATGGAGCGGGGTCGGCCTGTGGGAAAAACATGAGCAAGGAGACTTGGGATACCCTCGGCCACCAAAAAGAAACGAATTACGCCCTGCGCGCCTCGATGACCAAGGCCGAATTTATCCGAGAAGTAACCGAAGGATTGCTACCTCCTCCTCAATATTTTGCTAAAAACGCACAGATCAATAAATCGGGTTACGAAAGTATCGATGTGGTCCTCGAACGAGGCGCCCGTGCCCTTTCTCCCCGAGAGTTTGAGGTCGTGGCCAACGAATCCAATGCCTTGATTCTCGATGTCCGAGACAAAAAGGACTTTGTCCGTGGCTTTGTCCCCAATTCTATCTTTATCGGTCTCGATGGAAGCTTTGCTCCCTGGGTTGGTGCCTTGGTTGTAGATTTGATGCAACCCATTTTGCTGGTCGCACCCCAAGGACGCGAAGAAGAAGCGGTAAAACGCTTGGCTCGGGTGGGCTACGATAATGCTTTGGGCTATTTAGCGGGTGGTTTTGAGGCTTGGCAAAGCTCAGGAGCAGAAGTGGATTCTATTCAAACGATTGACGTGGCGGCCTTGGAGACCAGTTATTTAGCAGACTCTACCATTAATATTCTCGACGTTCGTAAACCTGGCGAATGGCAGGCCGAACACCTTAAAACGGCTCAACATTTTGCCTTGGATACCCTCAATCAGAATATGAGCGAAATCAATGCTGATCAAGAATACTACCTCCACTGTCGGAGTGGTTATCGATCTACGGTAGCTGCCTCGATTTTGAAATCTAGAGGTTTTGATCGCCTGGTCAATGTACAAGGAGCTTTTGATGATATCGTGGCTTCTCAGATGCCGACTACGAATTTCGTTTGCGAAGGTAAGTAAAGGACTTCTTTACGAGCGTTTGCGTTTGAGAAAGGGAAAGAGCATGGGCACTTGTTTTTGATAGGCTTGGTAGGTATCACCAAAGGCTTTTCTAAGTTTAATTTCTTCCCAACTGGCACCGAGATAGCTATAGAAAGTGGTAATCAGGGCCACTGAAAATAGCAGATCGTGTGGTCGAATCAAAAATACGCCCCACACCAGGATTATACTCCCCAAATATAAAGGATGTCGAACTATGGCATTCCAACCTTTGATGTTCAATTCCCCCAATGCTACTCCACCTACTGCATTTTGATATTGCGCCAAGCCACTAAATTCCCCCAAATCGTAATTCCGCATTGCTACCCGAACGATATAAAGACCAAGTCCCACCGCCAATAAACCTAATATTTGTAAGCCCCAATGCGCTGAGAACAAAAAGTGGACTTTACTAGTTGAATATAAATAGGCGATCGGAAAAAGTGTTAGAACCGCTACAACATTATAAAGTAGTCGGTAATAGCGTGGAGAAATCCAGTACCTTTGTAGCCAATGTTTTACACTGGTGCTCGCAAAAAGGCTATGTAAGCCATAGTACAGCACCAATGCTATCATAAAATACCAATTCATCCTGCAATCTAATGGATAATTCTTGTAAAACGCCACGTTGGCGGCTCTTAAAAGCCCAGTTGAATAACTTAAAGCCCCGCGATTTTCATCAACAGATGCAAGAAGCGGAGCCTCCGGTAGTAGTGGATGTTCGTACCGCTAGTGAATTTGCCAGTGGGCATATTGAGGGTGCGCTTCATATCGACTTCTTTGCGGAGGATTTTTGGGAGCAAATGGAACAACTGGATGCGAAAAAAATTATCCTCGTATACTGTCGTACCGGACGCCGAAGTATCCGCGCCTGCACCTTGATGCGTAATGGCGGCTTTGATAACGATAAAGTTTTTAATCTCGAAGGCGGTATCACCGCCTGGGCCGAGGCCTTTCCTGCCCAAGTCTAATTTTTCTTTCCTCTTTCTTTCCTTCCTTTTTGCTAGAAGCCATCTAGCCCCTAATTCCTATTCTTGCTTTTACCCCCGCTTTACTAGAAGAATCTAGTCCTCCACAAGTGAAAATTCATTTCACCTGTCCTTTCCTGCACATTGTACTCAGGTCATCCGACCAGACCTTGAGTAAATCGCGCGACTAACCCAAGGGATTTTTTAACCCGCTTTGCCTACCGCCTTGCCGGCTGGTGGAAAGCAGGCTCAATCCCTTTGCATCATGAAGAAGCAATTCTCATTAGAATGCCTTCAGCAGTCCGCAACCGTTCAGGTAAACGCTAAACAGCAAAAAAACTTGAAAGGCGGTGATGATTCAATTGTTACTGGAGAGTTGGTAGTAATTTAACATCAGACGCTGACCATAGCACGCAACTTGCCGGAGGAACATCGTTTCCTTCGGCAAGTGCCATTTTAGAGCTCGTCGATCTTTTCACGTAACCATAGTGGAGCAGCAATGGGCTGTTGTTCTTGCAATTGTTGGTGAAGCTTTTGTTTGGCCGTTGCCCCGATTTTCCCCTTGGTTCTCAGCCCCGCCAGTTTGTTGGTAAAACGGCGAAACCGTTCGTAGGCCTCTTTGACCTCCTCCCTCATATATTCGTGGTACTTCAAATAGCGGTAAAAATTTTCTAACTCCGCATCAAAGAGCGATTGATAACTCTGGTTGATAATTGCTAATTCGTAATAACTGCGCAGGAGAACGCAGCGCATCATTAGAGTATAGCTGGTTTGAGGGAATTTTAAATCGCTCATGATTAGGGGCACCTCTTCGTGTTCTCCTCGGTAGAAGTAATAAAGGGCCATGGCCGCTTGATATCCATCTTTTTGCCAGTTGTTGGGAAGGAATTTGCGATACTGCTCAATAAAATTCAGCGTCCATTCATACTCGCCAACGGCGGCTCCCTTACTGGCGATATTAAGATAAGTTACGTAGGTGATTTCCTTATTTCGAACTAAAATCTTTCTATCAATACCGATCCGATATAATTCTAATCCCCTTCGGATCATTTCCTTATTCCCTTCCTTATTGATTTGTCGGGTGATGATATTGATGAGATAGTAAAAAATAGTCTGTTGCTCATCGATACGCAAGGCAGAATGTAACAGGAGTTGCTTGGCTCTTTGGTAATGCTCGGGAGAAAATCCATCCACAAAAAGTTGAATCAGGTCGAGGTAAATCTGGACGAGAGGAGTTTGATCGGCCAATGTACTGGTGGCAATATGTCGCACTTCATTGAGGAGTTTGATGTCGCAGTCTTGGCCAAGAATAAACTTTCGGTTGAGCAATTCGCAGCTGTAGCGTAGTTTACGGAGTAAATAAAAAGCATCGAGGTGCTGCATGGCTTGCTGCATATTATCGGCCTCGGGATGTTGTTTGTCCGTACTGGGATGGAAGAAATAGGAATGGTGTAAATCCATCAGATCGAGGTGGTAGCTAGAGCTAGGCAAACCATCCTCGGGATGTTTTTTAATCAGTGCTTGAATGGCTTGAGTAAACTGTTCGTAAAGTTTGCGTTGTTCTAGTGCCTTGATGGTCAGTTTTTTGCGGAGTAAAGTTTCTTGTTTGAGATGACCCATGGTAAGGAAAAACTCCAGATGCTTGGTCAGCTCCGACATATAAATCCTTAGGTTTTTACTCGCATTGGCCTTTTGAGGGAAAAGCTCCTCTTGAATTTTTTCCTTCTCCAACTCCTGATCCAATTTTAACAACTTTCCATGCAAGGGTTTTAGATAAGCCCATAGCCTATCCGTTTCAGGCTTGGTAGTAAAAAAAGAAGTATGGAGGAGCTCGTCAAATTGTTCGACTTCTCGTGGGCGGAGGCTATTCAATAGCTGAATGAGCTTACTTTGTTTCATCAAGCATTGGGGTTTGTGCGTTTTGCTCCTCTTTTGTGTCTCTTGGTGGTATAAAATGTTTAAGGGAAAAGCTAGACAAGTACTTGAAATTCTCCGTCAAAAATACCACTTATTACAAGAATTTTGGGCTAGGGTTTTTGTAGTTTGAAGGAAAGCTAAATATAGGGCTTTTGCAGTAATATGCTAAAGATAGGGCAAAAAAATAGATGCGTTGTCGTGAGAGACAAGGCTGTTACTCTAGTTGCTAAAACTTCGAGAATAGGTCTTTGGATTCCCACCAGTTTACTCAGCGAATATCCAAATGGGATGTTGGGGGGACTATTGCTACTGCTGTGCGTGTTGGGGCTAATGTATGGCCTTCGAGGACGTCAGTTGAAGCAATTGCGACGCAAGTATGCTTGGTTAGAAACCAGCCAGTTGGAGCTCAATCACCGAGTTACCAATAACCTTTCGGTACTGGTTAGCTTGCTACAAATTCAAGAACGACGTCTTACTGCGATTGAGGCTCGGGGAGCGCTTCGCCAAGCCTCTGAACGCATTCAAGTCATTACGCTGCTACACCACCAATTACTCAAAGCAAAAGTAGGAACCACCATAGAGATGTCCCATTATCTCCAGCAACTTGTTGATCTACTTCGCGAAACTCATCTTTATGGGGAACGCCGGCCATTGATCTTTATGGATGTTGACCTGATCCAATTGGCGGTCGAACCAGCCCTAGGCATCGGACTGATTATGAACGAGCTAGTAACCAATGCCTACAAATACGCTTTTGTCCAACAAGAACAACCTAGGCTCTCGATTTTACTCAAAAGGGTGGGAGGGAATATGCTCTGTTTGATCATTAGTGATAATGGCCCGGGGATTCCGCGAGGGATGGATCAGGTGGGGAATACTTCCGTTGGTTTGGAGCTGGTCAAGACGATGGTGCGACAATTGCAAGGGGAATTAGCCATTGAGAATCAGGCAGGTGCACGTTTTTATATTAGGATTCCCTTAATCACAAAACTCAATTAAGGCATGCTGGCGCCCCGCATTCTTTTGGTGGAAGATAATCTGATCCTGGTCCAGGATTTGGCGGAGCAACTGGCAACTCTAGGCTATTCGCAACTTACTGCGGTGAGTGATACTCATAGTGCCTTTGAAGCTTTCGAAACCCAACAACCCGATTTGGCCATTATTGACATCCACCTCACTACTGAAAAACGCGGGGGAATCCTCCTGGCTCAAAAAATGAATGCGGCCCGGCCCATTCCCATCATCTACCTTACGGGCCTCCGCAGTCCCGAGGTCCTTGCCCAAGCCCTCAGCACCCATCCGGCGAATTTTTTACTCAAACCCTACCGCAAAGAAGAATTACAAGCAGCCATCGCACTTGCCCTAGAGCAAGACCAAACTATTGCCACAGAGATCGTAGAGGAGAAAAGAGCAGAGCTCACCGAGGAATACTATCTGCTAAAGGATTGCTTTTTTGCCAAACAAAAAGATCGTTACCTCAAAGTGGAAATCAATGACATCCTCTGGGTTTCCGCAGATAATGTGCTGGTAGAAGTCCAAACCACAAAAAAACGCTACGTTTTGTCGACGACCCTCAAAAGTTTTTGTCAACAAATCGACCATGCCGACCTGATCCGCGTTCACCGTTCTTTCGTTGTCAATATCCAACACGTTATGGCATTTTCCGAAGGACAACTTTACCTGCCACGATCTCCCGAACCCAAGCGGATTCCGGTTGGCCCTTCCTATCGCGCCAACTTCTTTAAACACATTCCTCGACTCCAAACCAAATAAAGTTTTGTCAAAAAATGCGAGACAAATCGCATTTTTTCTCCGTTAAAAGGGCGCTAAGTTTAGATAACTTCATTCTGACTTTGAAATAATCACAGCTCTCTTAATGCTCCTCGAGGAGCTACAGTTACGGCGGCCTTGGTCGCCGTACTTTTACCTTTTCCTCTTGTTACCGCAAGCTAAGAACCTCTGATACCGAAAATTCCATGAGCCATCCGTCGACTAGGCTTTCCTTGCTGATTTTAGCAAAACGGCCGCTTTTCGACACGAATCCATTACCAGTGGTCTGTCGGGACTGAAAAAAGGACTCAGCAGTCTAACTGGAAATGGACCGCAACGGAAGATGCAAGCGTCCTTCCCCCTTATTCTCTCCCCAATTTTGATGCCGTAGTGCTGCTCAAGACTACTGGAGCTATTTTTAATAAATTTCAACAACTAGCCCTGCGTCAATATTTGCGCTCGGGTGGAGCACTCCTGGGAGGGCATTGGGCTACCAATACAGATTTCGCTGGATGAGGATAATATGGAAGGAAAGGAATCGAGTGGCTGACAATGAAATGATTTTCTAGTAGGTCCATTTGGTTTGCAGGATCGCCAATTCCTTTTGGTCTTTATTCCTGACCAAGCGATGGAGAAAACGGTGATCATCCAGTTTTTGTACCTCCGCGAGCACTTCATCCTGCCATTGTGCCTCGGCACGGTAGATGATATCGAATTGTTGAAGCTGTCCTTGGCGTAGAATTTGGGGGTCGAGGGCTTCGAGCATCCAATTGAGGTAGACCACATTATTGAGGTGGCCGTTGAAATCGAGTTCGTGCCAAGCTACTCGGAATTGCATTTGTCGATTGGTGTTGCGCCAAACGGGGAGCTTGGTATCAGGCCTGGGTAAGCATTCCGAAGGATCGGGCATTTTGAAGCGGTCGATAAAGTCCTTGGGGATGGGAGCAAATTTACGGTTTTGAGTATCCATCAAAAGCCATTTGGAAGCGGCTTGAGCGATGAGCTGGCCTTGTTCATCGAATACGCGATAGTCGCGGTAGGTAAAGAGACGGTGAAAACCTGCTGGATTGGTTTCGATGGTGATAGATTCCCCGAGTTGGGGTAGGCGTTGGACTTTAAATTGCATCTGACGAAGGACCCAAGATATTTGCGCTTTTTCCAGATCCCAAACCGACACTTTGAGGTCAATAACATTCTGCATAGCCGCCTCGTGCATCAGTTTGAGTAAATGTGCGACGGTTGCTTCTTTTTTTTGCCCAGTCTCGTAAGTGCGGATTTTAAATTTTTCTCTATAAGTAAGAGAAGCAGGCAGCTTTTGCATGAGGAATTGCGTTTTCATAATAGCGACAAAACAAAGCGCAATGCTATGAAAAAATAAGGACTAAAGCGAACGCAACAGGGAAAAATTCTGTTGTAATTTATACACACTCTTGCCATAGCCTCCCGACCAACTTTAAAAGAAGTGATTCAAACTGATGTGTAGTTTCTACGCTCGTATTTGTGCTAGCTGCTAGATTGGAATTTTGATTGCTTCACTGTTTTTTGTTCACCCTAAAAATGTACAGCTATGTTGTACCTCATTGCCTTTTTAATCATCCGACTGGTTTACGAAATGTATCGGGGCTAAGCTATGGACTAGCCGCAGGGATCACTGCTGTAGTCCGTATGCCCCCGATTCTCCCAACATTTCCACACTTTCTTGGCAGAGCTAATTTGCCAAAAGCCATTTTGCTGCTCCATTCTAATAATTGCCTTTGAGCCCCGCACTGAATCATCGAGAAACCCATCCTCGGTAATAACGATCAGCACTCGGTCAAACACTTCACCTCCGCTTAAGCTTTCTACCTCAACCGATTTTTTACGGCTATTCATCTCCGGCCCTACAAAGCGTAGCGCTACGGTCAGGGGCGAAGCGGTCCAATCTTCTCCGTTTTCCCGAGCTTGGCCAATTTGGTCGTTGAAGTTAGAAAAACCCATCACCTGGCTTTTTTGCTCCAAGTCCTCTATACTGGGAGCCGAAGCTTTTGTTTCCGGGGCTGGCGCAGGCTGGGCAAGGGAGCTGGTATTGGTATCGGTGAGCTGGGCAGCGCTATTAGAAGTCGTCGTTCCGCCTTCACAAGCAGCGAAAACAAATAGCAAAAAGGTGAAAAAGGGAAGTAAATAGCATTTATTCATACAATAAAGATAGCGGATTTTATCGTTTTTTTAACGCAGGAGATAAACTAGTCTTGAGCACCTATCCGTTTCCTATAAAAGAATCGCCATGAGTCAGATGATAATGTTAAAAAACGAGAGAAAAAACCGTCGCAAAGCCTTTTGGCTAACTACGGTATTTTACCTATCAATAATCGGTGGGGTAGTACTTTACAGTCAAAGTGATACCATTATCCCATTGTTGCCCGAGTCGGTACAAGAAATATTGCCCGAACAATGGGTACAACCAGAAACGCCTGCTGAGAAAGCCAAGAAACCAACGGCTTGAGTCTTATTCTCTAAACAAACCATGTAATTCTCCCGATACCATATTGACGACCTTACCAAGGTCTTCGGGATTATTCTTAAAATCCACCTCATTGGCATCGATTACCAATAGGTTGCCCTCCTTATAGCCAGAAATCCAATCTTCGTAACGTTCGTTGAGTCTTTTGAGGTAATCTAGGCTCATACTACCTTCGTAGTCGCGGCCCCGGGTTTGAATATGCGAAACCAAAGTCGAAATATCGGCCTTGAGGTAGATCAATAGATCGGGTGGCTGAATCTGAGAGGTCATCAGCTTGAAAAGATCGAAGTAATTATTAAAATCACGAGTAGCCATCAAACCCATATCGTGGAGGTTGGGCGCAAAAATATAGGCGTCCTCATAGATCGTACGATCCTGAATGACGGTGATGTCACCATTGAGAATGTTAAGGATCTGACGGTAGCGGTTATTGAGGAAATATACCTGAAGGTTGAAGGACCAACGCTTCATATCATTATAAAAATCACTCAGATAGGGGTTATTATCCGTCGATTCATAATGGACATCCCAGCCAAACTGTTTGCCTAATTGGGTGCATAGAGTGGTCTTACCTGCTCCAATATTGCCCGCGATGGCCACATACTTAACGGCGGGGTAGTTCGTGTTTTCGTTCATTGAGTGTAGTTTTTCGATTGAAATCGGCGAATAATAGTACAAATAATTGGGTAGGACTTTTCGATGTGTGAAATTACAAACCTTCCTACATTTTTCGGTAATGCGGAGGGGAAAATAAAACAACAATTTGTGGCACCACTTCAATTTATTGGCTACCTTGGCCGAATAATTGATCCCTCCGATCTAAATTTTTATCATGACTGTAGACAATGCTCTAATTTCCAAGCTGGAAAAATTGGCCCGTCTGGAATTACCAGAAGCACAACGCCAACAACTTCAGGGCGACCTCAATGCGATCCTCGACATGGTGGCTAAACTCAACGAATTGGACACCGAGGGCGTAGAGCCACTAACTTACATTAGCGATGCCACTTTTCTAGGCCGTGAGGATAAAGTAGCTAATCAGGTTGACCGCGAAGCAGCCCTGCGTAATGCACCGGACCAAGATGGACAATATTTTAAATTGCCCAAAGTGATTGATTTGTAAGTTCTAAAAAACACTCCATTATGGAACCCGTCATCGAAGTCAAGGGATTGAGCAAAAAGTACCTCATGGGCAGCCAAACGGTTAACGCCCTCCGCTCTGTTGATCTAAAAATATTCAAAAATGATTACGTCGCTCTGATGGGCCCTTCGGGTTCGGGTAAGTCGACTTTGATGAATCTATTGGGTTGCTTAGATACCCCTACAGCTGGTGATTATTTGCTCGACGGCACCAATGTCAGTACCATGGATGATGGTGATCTGGCGGAAGTTCGCAATAAAAAGATCGGATTTGTATTCCAAACCTTTAACCTCTTGCCTCGCCTTTCGGCTCTTGGCAATGTTGCGCTCCCATTAGTTTACGCTGGAATTGGGCGTACCGCTCGCGAAGAAAAGGCCATGGCGGCCTTAGAATCTGTAGGCCTTGGCGACCGAGTCGACCATAAGCCGAATGAACTTTCGGGTGGACAACGACAACGGGTGGCTATCGCCCGCGCATTAGTCAACAACCCTTCGCTGATCTTGGCCGATGAGCCCACTGGAAACCTCGACACCCGGACTTCTATCGAAATCATGGCCATCTTTGAAGAATTGTACAAAAAAGGGAATACGATCATTATCGTAACCCACGAGCCCGATATCGCCGAGCACTGTCAACGGATCGTCCGACTCCGTGATGGGCTGGTAGAAAAGGATGAGATCAATGCCGATATGGTCAGCGCACTGGCCAATCCTATTTTGCTCCAACCGCTAGAATAAGCCACTAGGAGCCATCATCACCTTGCCAAATTCAAACCATGTCTTTTAAAATCTACACCAAAACAGGCGATCAAGGGAATACCTCTCTCTTTGGCGGTCGCCGCCTCTCCAAAAGTCACCTCCGAATCGAAAGCTATGGAACGGTCGATGAGTTGAACTCCTTCCTCGGCCTACTTCGAGACGGAATTGATGATACCGAACTTAAAAATCAATTACAAGAGATTCAAGATCGCTTATTTGTGATTGGTTCTAATCTTGCTAGTGATCCAGAAAAATCATTACCGGTGCCGGATGTCCTGGATGCGGATATCGAACTCTTGGAAAAGGCCATCGATGCGATGGATGAGAAATTACCTCCTTTGAAAAATTTCATCCTTCCCGGAGGCCACCCACTGGTATCACAAGCCCATATTTGCCGGACGGTTTGTCGTAGGGCAGAACGTTTGATCGTCGCCTTAGCACAAAGCGAATCGGTAGCGCCCATCGTATTACAATATCTCAATCGCTTGTCAGATTATTTCTTCACCGTTTCTCGTTATCTCGCACATAGTTTAGGAGTAGAAGAGATTCCTTGGAATCCTCGCAAGTAATCTGAATGGCAATTCCTTTTACGCTCAATTTTTATCTTTGTGGGGTATGAATGGCTCTTCTGTGTACGAATTTTGGAGTTGGTCCAGTCTTAGTCGCTATGCACTTGCCCTGGTGGTGGTGGTACTGATCAGCTTTCTGTTTCCACAAAGGGAAGAGCAAAGCCTTGATTACGAGTTAGGTAGGGTTTGGGGAAATGCTGATCTATACGCTCCAGCGCCTTTGACCCTAGGCGATCAGGAAACTTTGCCCCCGCCTGATCCCAATGCCCTTGAGCTGCCCATCTTCACCCTTGATCGAAACCGCATCGAAAGCGACCAACTCGCTTTTGCCCAAGATTTTCAAAGCCAACTGACCATCGTTCGTCAGGATCGTGCCGCCTATTTTGACCTCCTGCGTTTTCCCGAAAAATACCTCAACTACGGTCGTCGACTGATGCGTAGCTTTTACGAGATCGGGATTCTACCTACTACAGACATTATCGACCCCGAACAACAAAGCGAAATCTTATTGGATGATGGGGTGGCGACTAAACGACGGTCGGTAAACGCCTTTCTGAGTTTGGAGGCGGCAGAAGTGGCGATTGGCGATTCCCTGTTCAGCAGTGGCTTACCGGAAGCGGAGTTTTTATTCCCTATACTCAAAAAGCATTTACAGGCTAATATTTTGCCGCTGGTGGGTGGGGTAGAGGAAGGCGAAGAAAAGCTGGAAAAACCTCGTTTGATTCCGCTTGGCGCCCTTTTGGTAGCGCAAGGAGATACGGTAGATGAGCTGGTTCTAGAGCGGATGGAGGCTTATGAAAATTGGCAATTGGCCCAGGGGGCAGGGCGGGGGAAAGCTTCCCTTATCTTTATCGGATATTTTTTGCTCACCAGCATGCTGATTGGTCTACTTTTATTTTACCTCCAATTTCATGCTCCCACGGCCTTCAACAACTGGCGCCAACTGAGCTTTATGTTGCTCTGGCTGATCGTTTACAGTTACTTGGTTTACTCTTTGGAAAATCTTTCTGCGCTGAGTATTTATGTTGTTCCTTTTTGTATCGTCCCCCTCATTATTAAAGTCTTTTTCAATGATCGCTTGGCGCTCTTTGCCCATTTGGTACTCGTGCTGATTGCCAGCATATTGACTTCCGAAGGTTACGAGTTTACCTTCTTGACCTTGATGGCAGGCATCGTGGTGGTGCTGAGTAATATCGAGCTGCGCAATTGGTCGCGCTTTTTTTATACGATATGGTATATTTTTGTAGCCTATGCCGTTGGGTTTCTCGGCCTTTCCTTGATTCAAACGGGCAATTGGGCTGCCGTGGAGTGGAATACTTACCAATGGCTGTTTTTAAACGTTCTCCTCACCTTGTTGGCCTATCCACTCATCCCGCTCTTGGAACGAATCTTTGGTTTTGTTTCTGCGATTACTTTAATGGAATTGTCGGATATGAATCAGCCTCTTTTGAAGGAACTGTCGATTGTGGCTCCGGGGACGCTCCAACATTCCCTACAAGTAGCCAATCTAGCGGAAGCTGCCGCCAATACCATCGACGCTGATCCTTTATTAGTCAAGGTCGCCGCGCTTTATCACGATATTGGAAAAATACCTCAAGCGCCTTATTTTATTGAAAATCAGAGTGGTGATAATCCACATGACCAAATCGATCCCTTGCAAAGTACCCAACTCATTATCGAGCACGTTACGGAAGGGGAAAAGATGGCGCGTAAAGCAAAACTCCCCGAGGTTTTGATCGACTTTATTCGCAGTCATCACGGCACTACCCGTGTAGAATATTTCTTCCAACGTTATCGCCAACAATATCCCGAACGACCGCTTGATCCCTCGGCCTTTCGCTATCCCGGCCCCAAGCCGCGCAGCAAAGAAGAAACTATCCTCTTGCTCGCCGATTCTCTGGAAGCAGCCAGTAAAAGCCTACAAAAACCTACTGAAAAAGAGTTGGAGGAATTGGTGGATCGGATCGTAGCCAACAAAATTAATCAAGGCCAGTTGTTGGAATCCCAACTTAGCTTTCGCGAACTCGATCGCTGCGTAGTTGCTTTTAAGCAATTATTAAAAAGTATCCATCATCTAAGGGTAGAATATCCTAGCGATAAGCCCTAGCTAAATCCACCGCCATAACCTTCTCCATTGTTTTTGACCACATAGGTGTTCGCAATCTTATCGTGCAAGGACTGCTTACGATCATCAAATGCTACAAATAGGCAAGAGAGAAAGATAGCGATGCTAGCCAAGGAATTGAGTTGAGTGAACACTGTTAACAGGGTGGTGGAATTAATAAAAAAGGAGACGAAAATCATGATGGCAACAACAAAGCTGAGACCGTACAAGGCATAACGGCGAAATGCTTGCCCCATATCAATAGGCTGAGCATCTCTATCGACAATTTTTAAACGGAGTGCCATTTTACCTAGGGTCGCACCGTATTTTCCTTCCATGAAAATCTTATAGCCGGGAATAACTAAGTAGGCTAGAAAAATAAAGGAACTGTTGATGAAGCCAGAGAAGGGACTGTCGATTAGGAAAATAAATGCAAATAAGAATACAAAAGCGGCAAAGGTAATTAGAACGCCATCAATTATAGAAGCCAATACCCGTTGCCAAAAACCTGCGTATTCAATGCCATCCCAGGGGGAATCTTGCTCCGCAAAGCCACTGTCCAATATTTTGTGGTGTTTAAAGTCTTCCATATCTTTTTATTTTTTGATTATTGTACTTATTACCGCTAACCATCAAAACTACTTAATGATTCCTTCGTACAGCCATTTTGCCAAAGCCTCTCGGTTACTTTCGAGGACAAAACGTTTTTGGTCAGCGCTGTTACGAATATTGCCCAATTCGATAAAAACGGCTTTGGGCTTGCATTCGCGGAGCATGTGTAAGTCGCGCCCCGTAACGGTTCCGGTATAGCGGCCGGTAGAACGGTACTTCTTATATTTTTGAGCAAAGGTGCGGTGAATGTTTTTCGCAATTCGACGACTAGCATCGCTACCGGGGTAATGGTAGAAGAAAACATCGGTATTGACCCCTTTGCTACTCGAATCGATGTGGACAATGAGTACTTGTTGATTCTTGATGCCTTGTTTGCGGTGACGTTCGTAGAGGGTGTTAATGGCGTCAGAACGTTGGAAAAGCCGTGCCTTTTGGCTCCTAGGAATTTTGTAATCCCCCCAGCAATATTCATCTGTATCACAATCGAGGTACTCACCGGAGCGAAGGCCATCGTTGGGATCGCGGGTGATCATATAGGCAATGGCCCCGTGTTCGAGCAGGCGACGGCAAAGGCGCAGCGTCACATCGTAGGCGTATTCGTCTTCACAAAGTTGATGTTTGCGGTATTTCCCAACTGCCCCGGGGTCAGGGCCGCCATGGCCACTCACCAAATAAAAGACCTTGCCCCTCAGCTTTTGATCGACCAAGGGAATATAGGCGTGCTCCGGTCCAAAAATCGGGAATTTACGAGCGCCACTAATTTTTTTATGCTTGGCCAGTACGTTAGGGTCGATTTTTTCCTGCTTGGAAGGTTTGCGTTTCTTTTCCTTTGGCTTCACCTTTTCCGTTGGTGGCTTGGGCGCCGGAGGCGTAACTTCTGCCACTGCTCCCTCTTCCGAACAGGACAGTTCATGATAAGGCACCCAGAGGATATTGGAGCGCGTCAGGGTAGAACGTCGCAGCTTTTCGGTCAGCATGGTTTCGTTATAATCCTTGATCCGTAGGGCCTGTTCCCAACCGGGAATCCCGAGGGTGGTGCGGATACTTTTCCCATTGTATCGATAAATCAGGACGGGGATATAGTATTTTTTACCCGCTAGCAGATTAGCTTCGGGTTTTAGCTGATTGAGGGCATAAAACTGTTCGAAATTACACTCGTGTTCTTGCAAGTGATAGCGTTCGAGCAATTTAAAAATATTATCCCCCGTCAGCGCAGGGACGCGGTGAAAACGTTTTTCCTCGTAGGGGCGAAAAGAGCTAAAGAGCCCTAAGACAATGAGAAACAGCAAAAATCTGTACATCTGATAATCCATTTTCCATGCAATTGGCCACAGCATCGCGCAAAAGTAAGCACTTGACCCTATTCTCCTGCAAAAGCCATGCACAAATTATCTATTTTCTCTATTTATCCCAAGGTCCCCCGCAATTTTAACCGACCTGTAGCCGTGATGCTACCTTTCCCATTCATTTTTACCTCCTATTGACGGTTCATCTTATAAATTGTAGCTATTTTTGCCGCCATGCAGATGATCAGAGAAATCGGCGTTTTGCTACGGAAAGAGTTGGTCTTGGAATGGCGCTTACGTTATGCGATAAGTGGCATTTTATTGTACGTACTTTCTACCGTATATATTGTGTACGCCTCCTTTGTGAATGTGCCCGCCCAAACTTGGAACACTGTTTTTTGGATTATTGTGCTCTTTGCTTCGGTTAATGCTATTGCCAAGAGTTTTGTTCAAGAGAATGGGCAGCGGCAATTGTACTATTATGCTTTGGCCAATCCAACTTCGATTGTATTGGCCAAGGTGATTTATAATACCTTGCTCCTTTTTGGACTAACTTTATTGTCCTACGCCGCTTTTAGTCTAGTGGCAGGAAACCCCGTCAAGGACCAAGGCCTTTTCTTTCTAGGCCTATTCCTCGGAAGTTTGGGTTTCTCCATTACCTTTACCTTTATCTCCGCTATTGCTTCCAAGACCAACAATAGCGGTAGCCTCATGGCCATTCTTAGCTTTCCGGTCATCATTCCAATCCTCATGAGCCTCATCAAAATCTCAGCAGGAGCACTGCGTTTGATTCAGGACACGGCGATTTGGAAAGACATCGTTACCTTGGTGGCGATCGACCTGATGCTACTTGCTCTGAGCTTTATTCTCTTTCCCTTCTTGTGGCGAGATTGAATTCTAAAAAAAATTAATGCGCATGATCAAACATTGGTGGAAAATTCTTGGCGTTCTTATCCTCTTCTACGTCTTTACAGCTGGCTTGCTAGTTCCCCTGTCTCCCGGTATTACATCCGTTGCCCCCCAAACCCTACAAGCGGGCAATGATGCGCGAATCTTACTGCAAGGCTATAATTCTCATTACAAACAAGCCAGTGAAAACCGCGTATGGATCAAACTCGGTGCTACGGGCAATCCTTCCGAAGAAGGAAAATCTTATTTGCTCCAAGCAAATGACGTTCGGGTACAGGATGATCGTACCATGACGGTGGGCTTTAAAATCCCCAGCCATTTTCCCGGTGACAAGACCATCCGGAATGCCTCCATCATCATCGATAATGATATCGATGGCACCTCCGTTTATCCGGAAGCTGTTTTTCTTAAACAAGCCATCACCAATAAGTCGGCAGAAGCATTTTGGCTTACAGCAAAGATGACCGACCTTAACGACCGGGCGGGGATGACCTTTCCTTTTCGCAATATCTTATCGGAAACGATCCGCAATACTTACTTTCACGTCCCTCTATGGTTTGCCATGATCTTTCTCTTTCTCGCCTCCGTAATCTATAGTACGCGCTATTTGCGTTTTCAAAACCGCGCCGACGATTGGAAGGCCGTAGCTTATGCCAGAGTAGGTATCCTATTTGGAATCCTAGGCCTAGTCACGGGGGCGCTATGGGCCAAATGGACCTGGGGTGCTTTTTGGAGTTGGGATATCAAACAGAATATGTCGGCCATCGCTTTGCTGATTTACCTCGCTTATTTTGTCCTTCGCAGCTCTTTTGATGATCTAGAGCAGCAGGCGCGAATCAGTGCGGTGTTCAATATCTTTGCTTTTGCCACCCTTATCCCGCTATTATTCGTCATTCCTCGACTGACTGATAGCCTACATCCGGGCAACGGGGGCAATCCTGGTTTTGGTGGCGAAGACCTTGATAATACGATGCGAATGATCTTTTATCCGGCGATTATTGGCTGGACGCTACTTGGTTTTTGGCTGTCTAATTTGGTACATCGCATGTCTGCTTTACAAGAAAAGTGGTTTGACAAAATTGACCTTTAGAGAGTCCGTAAAATTGACCGATAAAAAGTCGGGAAATAATTTTTTTAAATAAAAAAATAAGGCGAGTTTTAGCTCGTCATTTTGAGCCATGAGAAAAAAAATCACCATTATCTTCACGGGATTAATATTTGCTCTGTCCAACTTACAGGCTCAGGGTGCCAATCCAGATTTTATGCGTAGTACCGGAAAGATTTACGTCGTGGTAGCGGTTATTGTCGCGATCTTTGTGGGCCTAGTTTTCTTTATGGTTTATCTGGATAAAAAACTAACCAAATTAGAGAATCAAATAAATGACCAATGAGTAAGAAGACCAAACAGCCTCAAGCGCAGATCAGCTTTTTTGACAGCGTTAATCGCAACTTTGATCGCGCGGCCGTACACACTGGACTACCCAAGGGGCTTCTGGCCCAAATCAAAGCTTGTAACGCAGTCTATCAGATGCGTTTTCCGGTTAAGATTGGGAATGAGTATCAGGTAATCGAAGCTTATCGGGTACAACACTCGCATCACCGTCTGCCAACTAAGGGCGGGATTCGCTACAGCCAAAAAGTAAACCAAGATGAGGTAATGGCCTTGGCCTCGTTGATGACTTATAAATGTGCCATTGTAGATGTACCTTTTGGAGGTGCTAAAGGAGGGGTAAAAATCAGTCCTCGTACTTATACCCCGGCTCAATTGCAAAAAATTACTCGTCGTTATACTACGGAATTGATCCGTAAAAACTTTATCGGCCCTGGAATCGACGTTCCCGCTCCTGATTATGGAACCGGCGCGCGCGAGATGGGTTGGATTCTAGATACCTACCTCACCTTCAAAGGTGGAGAAATTGATGCTGCGGGTTGTGTAACGGGTAAACCAGTCAACCAAAATGGTATTCGCGGTAGAACGGAGGCAACGGGTCGTGGTGTTTATTACGCATTGCGGGAAGCCTTGTCGCACAAGGATGATATGACTAAGCTCGGCCTTACGGTGGGGATGGAAGGAAAGAAGATTGCGATTCAGGGCTTGGGTAATGTGGGATACCACACCGGAATTATCTGCCAAGAAGAGGGTGGTGCTTTGATTACCTGTGTAGCAGAGTATGAAGGAGCAGTATCTAATCCAAAAGGTTTGGATATTAAGGCGCTGGCCAAGCACCGTAAAGAAACGGGTTCTATCCTCGATTTCCCTGGGGCTAAGAATTTGAGCCAACGTAAGAGTGTACTCGAAGTAGACTGTGATGTTTTGATCCCGGCGGCTTTGGAAAATCAAATCCGAGTAGATAATGCGCCACGGATTAAGGCCAAGATAATTGCTGAGGCGGCCAACGGACCAATTACTGCTGCTGCTGAAGAAATCCTGCTACAAAAAGGTATACTCATTATTCCTGACATGTACTGTAATGCAGGAGGGGTGACGGTTTCTTATTTCGAGTGGTTGAAAAACTTGTCGCACATGCGTTTTGGTCGGATGGAAAAACGTTTTGACCAAAATACTTATGGTAACCTCGTATCATTAGTAGAACGTTTGACGGGTAAGACGATTGCTGCTAAGGAACGGGCTATGCTGACTAAGGGAGCCGATGAGATTGACTTGGTTCGTTCTGGTTTGGAAGAAACGATGGTGACGGCCTACGATGAAATCCGTAAGGTTTACAAACGTAAAAAAGCCGTTCAAGACTTGCGTACCGCAGCATTTATCAATGCTCTAGGCAAGATTGGTAGTGATTATTTGGCTTTGGGAATCTTCCCTTAGGCCTCGGAAAAATATATTTTATCGGAGTGGCATTCGCAGCAAGGATGCCACTCTTTTTTTGCCCTTTGCCGTATATTATTGGTGAAAATGACGAAAAAACAAATTCAGATAAAATTAACAAAGGTTTATGGCCAAATTTTTTGCGGTTTATTTTTTTGTGAATATATTGCGGCCTCGTTGCCGAAAGACGGCTAAAACACTAGAGATAGGATTAAAAATTATCATATGATTGCTGAAAATAGTAAAACCGATAAGATCGATTTAAAGATCATCAAGATTCTGCAGGAAAATAGCAAAATCACGAATTTGGATCTGTCCAAGCAGATCGGCTTATCCCCGGCTCCAACCCTGGAGCGAGTGAAAAAGCTAGAGCAAGCCGGGATCATCGAGAGCTATCACGCTCAAGTTAACCCACAAGCTATTGGGTTGAACGTTAAGACCTTTGTGTTGGTATCCCTAGCTTGGCAAAAAGAGAATGCCCTCAGTGATTTTCTAGAGAAAATCAAAAATATCGAAGAAATTACCGAATGCTATATCATTACGGGAGAAGCTGACTTTTTGATCAAAATCATCTGCAAGGATATTCCTACCTACGAACAACTACTGTTCAAGACCTTGTCGCAAATCGAAGAAATTGAGCGACTCAAGACTTTGATGACGCTATCGACGGTGAAAAATTCGAAAGTACTACCTTTTACCTACGAATAGATACTCACCAAGACCCAACCCCCCTCGAACGCCGCCGCCGGAATTCCCGCTGGCGGCGTTCGCATTCCAAGCGGATTTATGAAAAAGAAAAAAAGAACCCTGCTCTGGGCCATCAAACCCGGAGCGGAATTGCTAGCGGCAGGGCTAGTACCCGCAACTTCTTACCTCTTTGGCACCATGCACGTGCGCGACCAAAGGGCTTTTGGCTATCTGGAACAGGTGTATGGGAAAATTGAACAATGCAGCGCTTTTGCCACCGAGTTTAACCTAGAAGAAATCAGCTCAGGAGCTGGTTTGGGAATGATGGACCTGCCCGAAGGACAATACCTAGAGGACTTTTTCTCTCCTAAAAAATACGAAAAGCTAAAACGAATCTTTGCCAAAACTACCGGGATACAACTCAATTTCTTCCGCCGCTCCCAACCCCTGCTCGTCACCAATCTGATCAGCGAGGCCCTGCTCTCCAAAGATATGCCTCATTCACTCGATGAATCCCTCTGGCGCTACGCCCGCGATCAAGACAAGGTGCTCCTCGGCCTCGAAACCTACGCCGAACAATTGGCCATCCTCCAAAAAATCCCCCTCGAATACCAAGTCAAATCCCTCAGTGACATTGGTAAAAACTTTAAACGCTTCCGCCGCCAATTATTGGGCATGACCGAAACCTACGCCGAGGCCAATCTCCAAAAGCTCTACCAACAAGCGCGTAAAAATGCCGGAGGCCTTCGCAAAATCCTACTATACAAACGCAATCGCGTCATGGCCAACCGCATCGAAGAGATCAATCGCGAATACAGTCTTTGCTGTGCCATTGGTGCAGGGCATCTAGGAGGCAAACACGGAGTATTGCGCCAACTCAAAAAACGAGGCTACCAAGTCCGCCCCGTTCCTCCTGCCTTAGCAACTAAGGTGTAATATCACGGACAAAAAAAAAACACTATTTGAGGTGATCTAAATGTAGGGATGTACGTTTCTATGGTGTATTTAATCAAACGACTGTGCATTCTGACTGTCGATCAGTCTAATTCGAATGTCGAAGCCAGACGGTTGATGGTCGAATCTTAAGGCAGGACTGTCGAGTAGCGACTTCTTGGCCTTACATCTTTGCTCCACGGCCTCTACATTTGTACAAAATTCTATTTAAGAAGTTGTTTTTATCCTGGAAGCTCAATCAAAAATCTAGGATGATTTAATAACCTCATACCTATTTACTATTGTGATGATGAATTGGACTCGTACCTTACCACTTTTGCTGGTTTGTTTATTTTTCTCCTCTTTTTTATTGGCTCAAGAATCTTACACGGTCAGTGGCTACATCAAGGATGAAGCTACGGGAGAAACCTTGCCTTTTGCCAATGTCTACCTCAAAGGAGACCCGACGCAGGGGACTACCACTAATGTTTACGGTTTTTATTCCTTAACACTGGATGAGGGAGAATATACTTTGGTCTATTCCTACCTAGGCTATGCCGACTTGGATCGTAAAGTGTCGCTTACGGCAGATCAAAGGATAAATGTTGACCTACTCCAGGGTATTACGATGGAAGATGTGGTGGTAACGGCGGAGGAAAAAGACGCCAATGTGGAGAGTACCGAAATGGGTACGGTTGAATTGCCCGTGGAAGACATCAAAACCTTGCCCGCCATTTTTGGGGAGGTGGATATCCTCAAAGCTTTGCAATTATTGCCGGGAGTAATGTCGGCAGGGGAGGGAACCTCTGGTTTCTACGTACGGGGTGGAGGCCCTGATCAAAATTTGGTTTTGTTGGATGAGGCCGTGGTTTATAACTCTGGTCACTTGCTGGGCTTCTTTTCGGTGTTTAACTCTGATGCCTTAAAGAATACCACTTTGATTAAGGGAGGAATGCCCGCGGCTTATGGAGGCCGGGTATCTTCGGTGGTCGATATTCAGATGAAAGAAGGTAACGATAGTTACTATAGTGCGGAAGGTGGAATTGGCCTGATTGCGAGTCGTTTGACCTTTCAGGGGCCGATTGTAAAAGAGAAAAGCTCTTTTATCATTTCAGGCC
>SPJL01042499.1_pt1 | contig 27003 bp, 25 predicted proteins | sample 3741751 | NCBI WGS metagenome assembly SPJL01 (sample SAMN10925998, study PRJNA522277) | cold seep metagenome | isolation source: Elba SIP-enriched marine methane seep metagenome, extraction at timepoint T3 | place: Italy: coast of Elba, Mediterranean Sea | reverse complement strand
GTGGAATACGGTAAGCAAATTGCTAAAGAAATCCTGCCGCTATTGCATGATGAAACCATTGTTGATACATTCGATGGTTCAACTAATGGCCTAATCAACTACCTCAAAGGCCATTAAACAACAAAAAAGGTAAATACTTCATGGCAGATCTGGATCAATATCGCGTTAACCCTAAAAAGTTTAAACTCAAAGATTTTGATCCAGACGACCGCAGTGAACGCAGTGGCGATAAAGAACATGACCGGCTCGTCATTAAAGAGCTGGCCACTGAAATTAACGAGCTGCAAGATATTTTTCATGCAGAAGCCGAACGCAAAATCTTGCTGGTGCTTCAGGGCATGGATGCTGGCGGCAAAGATGGCACAGTTAAGCATGTATTTAGTGAATGCGACCCGCTTGGCATTCGTTTAGCCAGCTTTAAAAAACCCTCCAAAGAAGAACTCGCACATGACTACCTGTGGCGTGTACACCAAAAGGTCCCCAAAAAAGGTGAGATCACCATCTTCAATCGCAGTCATTACGAAGATGTGCTAATTGTCCGCGTGCATGAATGGATCAGCAAAAAAGAATGCAAAGAACGCTATCAACATATCAATGATTTTGAGCGTCTGTTGCACGAAACGGGTACGACCATTATCAAGTGCTTCTTACACATTTCCAAAGATGAACAAAAAGAGCGCTTTCAAGCCCGTCTGGATGAGCCAGACAAGTCCTGGAAGTTCAACCCTGCTGATTTAGAAGAACGTGCTTATTGGGATGACTATACGGAAGCATACGAAGATGCGCTGACGGCCACTTCTACTGAACATGCGCCTTGGTATGTGATCCCAGCCAATTCAAAAACAAACCGCAACCTGTTAATATCGCGCCTGTTACTCCGAACCCTTAAAGACATGGATCCCAAACACCCTGAGGCACCTGCCAGCTATCAAGACATTGTCATTGAGGACTAACAAGTTATCCATGTTTTGAGAAATCAATGTCAGCCAATCATAGCAGTCAACCGTTAAACATAAAGATAATGGAGACATCACGATGAAACGTCTGGCACTTTGTTTACTCGCCATTAGCTTCAATGCAATAGCCATTGACGACACCTGTTATGCGCCCTCGCCTAATGCCACTGCACTCGGTAAAGAGTATTACGCACTTGACCGTGAAATCACACTCAATCGTGAAACAGAAACTGCACTGCGCGATGTACTGCAAGGCCTCACTGGAAAATGGCAAGGCAATCTGACCGAAACCAGCTGTACTGGCCCAGACGCATCCCCGGTAAGAAAAGTCACACTACTTAAAACCACTGCAGACCTAACGCTAAGCAGCAAAGGTGAGCTCCGCATTAAAGCACGAAAACGTGGCCATACTGACAATATAGAAAGAGGTGAATCCATCACCTTATTTATCAGAGAGGCAATCTATCACTTTAGCAACAACGACAATACGCTAAATTCATCTGAAAAAATTCGTGTCGCCTCAAACAACGCCAGCCGCTTATTGGAAACCATTTCTCAACTATCATATCGCGATGGCACACTCAGATTAACAGTGGCGTATTATTCCAATGGCGTTTACGTGCAAACACTTGACTTCACCTTAAACCGTCATTAAATTGACGCGCATGCAACGAAGAGCTTGGGTAAAAGCAGCGGCCTTTTCATTCTCATCCGCGCTTTTGCTCCCCAAACCCTTTGCCATGCTTCCAACATATAACGCATACGTCATGCCGGACGAAAGTCAGGCGCATACCAGAACCTGGATGGCATTTGTTGCCAAAGAAAATATCTGGTCTCAAAAACAAATCCCTGAGGTCAAACGTAACTTAGCGTTGATAGCCACCACCATTGCCAAATACGAACCCGTAGCCATGCTAGTCGCACCGCATGACATTCAAGAGGCCAATGCAATGCTTGCTCAACATGGTGAGACGCAACACCCAATCACTTTTATCGAATATACAGTCGACGATTTGTGGCTACGTGACACAGGCCCGACTTTCGTGCGTGACAGCGATGGGAATAAAGTGGCGCTTGACTTTAACTTCAATGGCTGGGGTAACAAGCAAGTTCATGGTCGTGATAAAACTGTCGCTCAAGCCATTGCGCAGGCAACTGGGGCTGAGCATATCCGCACGAACTTAGTATTGGAAGGTGGGTGTTTTGAAGTAGATGGACATGGCACTGCTATGATGACCAGAAGTAGCATCATCAATCAAAACCGTAATTCACATCTGCCTTTTGAACAAATAGAGATTGCGCTCAAAGCGCTGCTAGGATTGAAGAAAATCATCTGGCTTGAAGGCATCAAAGGCAAAGACATTACGGATGGCCACACTGATTTTTATGCGCGCTTTGTCAATCCCGGCGAAGTCTTGGTCAGCCGTGACAATTACCAGATGTCTTATGATTACAAGGTCACCCGTGACAACATCGCCACGCTACAAAACAGCACAGATGCGAATGGCAACCCGCTCAAATTGCATATCCTCGATACGCCAAAAATGATCAATGAACAGTTTGGCACGCGCGACTTTGCTGCTGGCTATATTGGTTATTACGTGTGCAATGGTGCCATCATCGCGCAAAAGTTTGGCGACAAAAAAGCAGATCACGCAGCCAAAACAATATTAAGCGAATGCTTCCCAACTCATGTGATTGAGCAACTGGCCATTGATGGCATTGCATCTGGTGGTGGCAGCATTCACTGCACTACGCAACAAGAGATTTTGGTCTAAACAATTTAAATTTTTACAAAATTAGCAAAACCGCTAAACCTTTAATTCAAAATAGATTAAAATAGCGGGAATTTAGAAATACTCGTTTACTGCCTTTATATTCAATGTATTGAGGTTTGCAGTTCATGTTACTTTGTTTGCATAACTTAGACGTATTTTTGTAAATAACTTTAGCAGGCGTTGTTCCCAGATTTATTAATCTTGTCGTTGAAATAACACTTCGCTGTCTCTTTCAAAGCATAATCAAATTAGGTTAGGTTTGTATGATTAAAATCCGACGTGGCTTGGATTTGCCAATTACTGGTGAACCTGAGCAAAGCGTTTATGATGCGCCAGCCGTGCGTTCAGTTGCGCTGATAGGTCCTGACTATCATGGCCTAAAGCCGACCATGGCGGTTAAAGAAGGTGATGTAGTCAAAAAAGGCCAGTTGCTGTTTACTGATAAAAAAACTAACGGCGTGCGCTACACAGCGCCTGCAGCAGGTAAAGTGTCTGCGGTTAATCGCGGTGCCAGACGTGTGTTTGAGTCAATTGTGATTGACCTCGCAGGTAATGAAAGCATTTCCTTCCCCTCCTACTCGGCTGACGAACTAAGGCAGTTAAGCCGTGATCAGGTAGTGCATAATCTAGTCGAATCAGGCTTATGGACCGCCTTGCGCACTCGTCCTTTCAGCAAAGTGCCTGATCCTTCAAGCGCACCTGCTTCTATTTTTGTCACTGCGATGGATACCAACCCACTAGCAGCTGACCCAGCAGTGATCATTGCCAAACATACTGACAGCTTTGCAATGGGTGTATCACTCTTAACCAAACTCACCGATGGCAAAGTGTTTGTGTGTCAAGCCAATAGTGCTGATTTTGATCTGCCGACGGATGCAAAGATTCAAGTTGAAAGCTTTGATGGTGTGCACCCTGCTGGCAATGCAGGCACACACATTCACTTTTTAGACCCAGTCAGTACTGATAAAACCGTCTGGACGATTAATTATCAAGATGTGATTGCTATCGCTGAACTGCTTACGACTGGTGAACTATTCACTGACCGCTACGTAGCAGTAGCAGGCCCGCAAGTAAAACAAGCTCGCATCATTAAAACGCAGCTGGGCGCCAACCTTGATGACCTCATGGCTGATAATGTTGCCGAAGCGCGCAATCGTATTATTTCTGGCTCTGTCTTTGGCGGACGCACTGCCAACAATACCTTTGCCTATTTAGGCCGCTATCACTCACAAGTGTCTGTCATCGAAGAAGGTGATGACCGTCCAGTGTTGCATTATTTGCGCCCCGGCTTTGATTATTTTTCAACCATGGGCATTTATATTTCACGTCTGTTTAAAAACAAAAAATTTGCGTTCACCTCGACCACCAGTGGTAGTGAACGCGCCATGGTGCCCGTAGGCACTTATGAAAACATCATGCCGTTAGATATTTTGCCAACACAGCTGTTACGTTCATTAATTGTAGGTGACACCGAGATGGCACAAAAACTCGGCTGCCTTGAACTGGATGAAGAGGACTTGGCCTTGTGTACGTATGTCTGTCCTGGCAAATATGAGTATGGCCCGATACTACGAGACAACTTAACGCGCATTGAGATAGAAGGATAAACATGGGTTTGCGTAAATTCCTAGACGACATCGCCCCGCATTTTCACAAAGGTGGCAAATACGAAGGATGGTATGCCTTGTATGAAGCGGTGGATACTATTTTTTATCGCCCAAGTGATGTGACCAAAACCACATCGCATGTACGCGATGGCATCGATTTAAAACGCATCATGATCACCGTGTGGTTATGTACCTTTCCTGCGATGCTTTTTGGCATGTATAACGTTGGCTTCCAAGCCAATACCATCATGGCAGAAATGGGCGTGACCGCAGTTCAAGGCTGGCACGGTGGCATTATCGAGCTGTTTGCAGGCTATGACCCTGCCAGCTGCTGGGACAATATGTGGCATGGCGCCGCTTACTTTTTGCCGATATACCTTACCGTCTTTATTGTCGGCGGTATCTGGGAGGTGCTCTTTGCAATGGTACGTGGACATGAAGTCAACGAAGGTTTTTTCGTCACTTCTATCCTGTTCGCCCTGACCTGCCCACCAGACCTGCCATTATGGCAAGCCGCTTTAGGTATTAGCTTCGGTGTCGTGATTGCCAAAGAAGTATTTGGCGGTACTGGTAAAAACTTCCTAAACCCCGCACTGGCTGGCCGCGCATTCTTATTCTTTTCTTACCCAGCCTATATGTCTGGTGACGCGGTTTGGACTGCTGTCGATGGCTACACAGGTGCGACGGCACTCTCTCAAGCCAATGTCGGTGGCGTAGACGCCTTGGTGCAAAACATTGGCTGGATGCAGGCTTTCTTAGGCAACATCCAAGGCTCGATTGGCGAAACTTCTACCCTAATGATCTTTATCGGTGGCGCCGCGTTGCTACTCACACGCATTGCCTCATGGCGCATTATGTCTGGCGTGATGCTTGGTATGATTGCAACATCTAGCCTATTGCAGTGGATTGGCTCTGACACTAACCCAATGTTTAGCGTGCCTTGGTATTGGCACCTAGTACTTGGCGGTTTTGCGTTTGGCATGGTGTTTATGGCAACTGACCCAGTGTCTGCTTCACTAACGAACAAAGGTAAATGGTATTTTGGGGCATTGATTGGCTTTATGGTGGTCATCATTCGTGTGGTTAATCCTGCTTTCCCAGAGGGCATGATGCTGGCCATTTTGTTTGCCAATCTGTTTGCCCCACTCATTGACCACTTTGTGGTCGAAGCAAATATCAAACGGAGGTTGTCTCGTGGCTAATGAATCTACCCAAAAGACGATCACCGTCGCATTGATTTTATGTATCGTTTGCTCAGTGATTGTATCGACTGCTGCAGTGTTGCTCAAACCTGCACAGGTCGCCAACAAGGCTAAAGACTTTAAAATCAACATCTTAAAAGCTGGTGGTTTATATGATCAGGTTGAATCTGGTAAAAGTGTGGATGAAGTGTTTACACAGGTCACGCCTAAGCTGGTTGACCTTGCGGCAGGCCAATACACACAAGCAGTCGCTGTAGACAATTATGACCAGCGCAAAGCTGCCAAAGACCCAGCATTATCAATCGCGCTTAACCCAGAAGATGACATAGCCAAGATTGGCTCACAAGCCAAATACGCCAAGATTTATCTGGTCGAGAATGACCAAGGCATTGAAAAAGTCATCTTACCGATTAAAGGCTATGGCCTTTGGTCAACTTTGTACGGTTTTATCTCACTCGAGTCTGACTTAAATACTGTCTCTGGTTTTGCCTTTTACGAACATGCTGAGACCCCAGGCCTTGGCGGTGAAGTGGACAATCCTAAATGGAAAGCCCTTTGGCCAGGTAAAAAAGTTTATGGTGAGAATGACGACTTAAAAATCGCAGTCATCAAAGGCAAAGTCAACTCTGATGCAGACGATGCTCATCACAAAGTAGATGGTCTGTCTGGCGCCAGCTTAACCACGCGCGGTGTACACAACCTAGTGCAGTTCTGGATGGGTGACATGGGTTATAAGAAATTTATCAGCAACCTTAAAAACGGGGATGCCTAAAATATGAAGATTAAAGAGATTCTATTTGATCCGATCCTAAAAAATAATCCGATCGGCCTACAAATCCTTGGCATTTGTTCTGCACTTGCAGTCACCAGCAGCCTTAAGGTCACTATCGTGATGTGTATTGCGGTGACAGTGGTGACCGGTTTTTCCAACTTTTTCGTTTCGTTGGTGCGCAACCAGATCCCAAGCAGTATTCGTATCATTGCTCAGATGACGATTATTGCCTCATTGGTTATTGTTGTGGATCAAATTCTCAAAGCGGTCGCTTACGACATCAGCAAACAGCTTTCTGTGTTTGTTGGCTTGATTATCACTAACTGTATCGTCATGGGCCGTGCGGAAGCTTTTGCGATGAAAAACCCGCCAGTCATCAGCTTTTTAGATGGTATCAGCAATGGTCTTGGTTATAGTGCAATGTTGTTAGCAGTTGGTTTTTTTCGTGAGCTGTTTGGTTCTGGCAAACTCTTTGGCTTTGAAGTGTTACCTGCCGCTGCTGAAGGTGGCTGGTATATCCCGAACGGCTTGTTGTTACTCCCGCCAAGTGCATTCTTTTTGATCGGTTTAATCATCTGGGCCTTGCGCAGCTACAAAAAAGATCAGGTTGAAAAATCTGAATTTGTGATTGCGCCAAACACTAAAGGAAGGGAGCACTAAATGGAAGCCCTATTAAGCTTATTTGTACGGTCGATTTTTATCGACAATATGGCGCTGTCTTTCTTTTTGGGCATGTGTACATTCTTAGCGGTCTCAAAAAAAGTAGATGCCGCCATCGGGTTGGGCGTTGCAGTGATTGTGGTGCTGACCATCACCACACCGATTAATAATTTACTCTATACCTATTTATTAGCCGATGGCGCACTGGCCTGGGCTGGTATGCCAGACGTTGACCTAAGCTTCTTAGGTTTGATTACCTATATTGGTGTGATTGCTGCGTTGGTGCAGATTCTAGAAATGTTTTTGGATAAATATGTGCCATCACTCTATAACGCGCTGGGTGTGTTCTTACCACTGATCACTGTTAACTGTGCGATTATGGGCGCGGCCTTGTTTATGGTAGAGCGCAGCTATAACTTTTCAGAAAGTTTAGTCTTTGGTGCAGGCGCTGGTACTGGCTGGGCATTAGCAATTACTGCATTGGCAGGCATTCGCGAAAAACTCAAATACAGCGATGTACCAGAAGGTTTACAAGGTTTGGGCATTACATTTATTACTGTGGGTCTAATGTCATTAGGCTTTATGTCATTTGGCGGCATTGATCTATAAGTTGAGGTAGAAACAAGTATGGAAACCATTTTTATCGGCGTGGCAATGTTTACCGCCATAGTAATAGCGCTGGTCGGTATTATTTTATCTGCGCGCAGCAAACTGGTTAGCACGGGGGATGTCACCATCACCGTCAATAAAGAAAAGAAAATCACCGTACCGGCTGGTGGCAAGTTATTACAGACGCTAGCTGAATCAGGTTTATTCCTGCCCTCTGCTTGTGGCGGTGGTGGCAGCTGCGCACAATGCAAATGTATTGTTGAATCTGGCGGCGGTGGCATCTTGCCGACAGAAGAGTCTCACTTTACCAAACGTGAAGCGAATGAAGGCTGGCGCTTGTCTTGCCAGGTGGCGGTCAAGCAAGACATGGAAGTGGAAGTAGAAGATGATGTGTTTGGCGTCAAACAATGGGAATGTGAAGTGGTTTCTAATGATAATGTAGCCACATTTATTAAAGAGCTGACTCTCAAGCTACCTGAAGGTGAAAATGTCGACTTCCGTGCTGGTGGTTATGTACAGCTCGAAATCCCACCACACCACGTCAAATATGCAGATTATGAAATTGGTGAAGAATATCGCGGTGACTGGGAGCACTTTGGTTTATTCAAACTAGAATCCGTTGTCAAAGAACCAGTGATTCGTGCCTATTCAATGGCAAACTACCCGGAAGAAAAAGGCATTGTGAAGTTTAATATTCGTATTGCCACCCCGCCTCCAAGAACTGAAGGCATTCCCCCAGGTAAAATGTCATCGTATGTGTTTAACCTGAAACCAGGTGACAAGATTACTGTTTATGGTCCCTTTGGCGAATTCTTTGCAAAAGAAACAGATGCTGAAATGATCTTTGTCGGCGGTGGCGCTGGTATGGCGCCGATGCGCTCGCATATTTTTGATCAGCTAAAACGCATTGGCTCTAAGCGTAAAATCAGCTTCTGGTATGGTGCACGTTCATTAAGAGAATTGTTTTATCAAGATGAATATGACAAACTAGCCGCTGAAAACGACAACTTTGAATGGCATGTGGCCATGTCTGACCCTCAACCAGAAGACAACTGGGAAGGCTACACTGGCTTTATTCACAATGTCTTATTGGAAGAATATCTAAAAGACCACCCTGCCCCGGAAGACTGTGAGTTCTACATGTGTGGACCACCAATGATGAATGCAGCCGTCATTAACATGCTTAAAAACTTAGGTGTTGAAGACGAAAATATCATGCTGGATGACTTCGGTGGCTAGTTTAGGATAAGTTAAGCAAACCATGATGCAATCAGCACATCATCAAACGAGGTCTTTTCAAAATGCCTCGTTTGTTTTTATCATCTTTAGCCTTTTACTGGTGCTAGCTGCCTGTACAAAGCCAACAGAAAATGCCATGCACCTGAATGGCAAAACGATGGGCACAACCTATCACATCACCATTGCGCAACCTGGTGATCTCATCAACCAACGTGCGTTGCAAATGCAGGTCGATAAGCTATTACAAACGGTTAACCAGCAAATGTCGACCTATATCGCTGACTCACAGATTTCTCAGTTTAACGCGCTGCCGCCTAATGAGTGGATGACGGTAGACACTGACTTTATCTCCGTCTTAAACATCAGCATTGACTTATCTAAACAGTCTCACGGCAAGTTTGACATCACCATTGGCCCATTGATTGAGCTCTGGGGCTTTGGTAAAAACTGGCATGCAGATGTCCCCAGTGATGAAGCTATCGCCAAAGCAATGGCCCGTACGGGTTGGGAACAATTACAGATCGATGCACAAGCCAACAGGATTTTAAAAAAGATTCCACTGACTTTAAACGTCTCAGCAGTGGCTAAAGGCTTTGGCGTGGATAAAGTCGCTGACTATTTAGAAGCACAAGGCCTATCCAATTACCTGGTTGAAATTGGTGGTGAGGTGCGTGTCAAAGGGCTAAACCCCAAGCAAAAGGCCTGGAAACTGGGTATTGAAAAGCCAGCTTTGCAATCATCACAACAAGTGCAGCAGGTTATACAGATTAAAGATCAGGCAGTGGCTACCTCTGGCGACTATCGCAATTACTTTGAACAAGATGGTCAACGTTATTCCCATACCATTGACCCGCAATCAGGCCGCCCTGTAAAGCATCGCATAGCCTCTGTCACTGTGATTGCAGAAACTGCAGCCGCAGCCGATGGCTATGCCACAACATTGAATGTGATTGGCAGCATTGATGAAGCAATGGTATTGGCAGAAAACCAGCAACTGGCCGCGTATTTCATTTTACACACTGACGACCCTGAAAAGCCGTATACTGTCCGATACAGTTCGGCGTTTAAACCCTATCTCAAACATTAACGGATAAGCAAACGATGGGCACTACCCTTTTACTTAGTTTTTTGATCTTAGGCGTATTGATTATCGCCATGTCAATTGGTGTGATCATGGGGCGCAAACCAATCAAGGGCAGCTGTGGTGGTGTTGGCGCTGCACTCAAAGAGAAAAACTATAAGTGCAGCATGTGCGACGGGGATCCTGAAAAATGCGAGAACAAAGACAAGAACAAAGACAAGAACAAAGCCAAAACCATTGATCTGCAGTAATCAGTACAATCTGTACTGACACCACCGCAAACTACCTTAAACGTAAGTTTTGCCCGCTCACCAGCTCCTGCAAAGCATTAGCACTGATAGACTTGCCTAAATATGCGCCAAACCTCTTAGCCAAACGGCTTGGAAAGTCTTCTTGGTAAGTAAAGTCGACAATGTTGTCTTCTTTGATGACTTCACGTGCCACATAAGCTGCACTACCTTCGGCATCAGCCAAACCTAGTTTAATTGATTGTGTCCCGTTCCAGAATAAACCACTAAAGACCTCAGGTGTTTCTTTCAAGCGCTCACCACGCCCCTCTCTCACAACTGTTTTAAATTGCTCGTGAATTTCACTCAACAGCGTTTTGGCATATTCGACATGTTTAGGGTTCACTGGTGAAAATGGGTCAAGCATGGCTTTGTTTTTACCGGCAGTCAATAACCGACGCTCTACACCCACTTTTTCCATCACCTCAGTAAAACCATAGCCATCCATCAACACACCAATGGAACCGACAATACTGCCTTTATCAACATAAATCTTGTCGGCAGCCACGGCAATATAATAACCACCAGAGGCGCAAATGTCTTCGACCACTGCATAAAGTGGAATTTCAGGATGTAACTTGCGTTGACGGTGAATTTCATCATTAATAATGCCAGCCTGCACTGGGCTACCACCAGGACTGTTAATACGCAAAATCACGCCCTTAGTACCTTCATCATCAAACGCCGTTTGCAAGCTGCTAAGCACCGCATCCGCATCCACATCACCACCTGCTTGAATCACACCTTCTATATCAATCATCGCTGTATGGCTGTCAGACAAGGTTTTGTTTTGCCCGATCAGCCCCATGCCATAAAACAGCAGCATAAACAGGTAGGCAAAAGTTAGAACCTTAAACAAGGTACCCCAGCGGCGTGCAGTTCGCTGCTCTTTAAGCGCATCGGTCGCTAGCTTTTCCAGCACTGTTTGTTGCCAGCGACTATCGCCTGTAGACTGTTGTTGTGGAGTTTGATCTGCCATAAGATGAGTTCTTTCGATCTATTTGAGAGTAAATGATTAGCTTACGCAAAATACTGCGCAGCAGACTGTAAATCAACCGTAATTTTCTGGCCTTTTTCTTCCACTTGCATTGGCTTGAGCTGTTTACCTTTACAAGGGCCCATGACACATTCGCCCGTATTGGGTTCATAATGCGCGCCATGCGTTGCACAAATTAAATAATCCTTGGTTGCCGTAAAAAATTCACCCTGCTGCCAATCCAGCTCCACAGGCACATGCGCGCACTGATTTACATAGGCATACACTTTGCCCTGATAACGAATCACGAAACCAGTGGCATGATTACCATACATCGGCATCTTAAAACGCAAACCTAAGTCGGCTTCTTTTAAATCAGCACTACTAAAACTAACCGTTGTGTTATCTGTCATGTGTTTTATTGTTGCTTGCAGTTAAGCATGTTTCAACAACCATTGTCCCAGACTCACTGAGTGGTCAAATTGTTCAATCGGGTTTAACTCACCCCATTGTTCTGCAACCTGCGCGCCATATGTTACACCGATACTTTTGATCCCAGCATTGTGCGCCATCTGCAAGTCATAACTTGTGTCTCCAATCATCACCGTTCGTTCAGGAATTGCCACCATATCGTCCATTAATTCGTCGAGCATTTGCGGATGCGGCTTGGAAAAACACTCATCCACCGTGCGCGTCCCATGAAAGCAAGGGCCCAAACCTGTATTTTTCAAGGCTTGATTAAGCCCTCTTCTACCCTTGCCGGTCGCGACCGCCTGCTTAAATCCACGACGACTCAAAGCCTTAATGGTATCGGCAATACCTTCAAACAATAGAATATCATTTTCGCCTGCAAAATACTGCTTACGGTATTCCGTCGCTAAATTCGCGGCCTGTTGTGGCGGAATATCTCCATACAACGTCCAGATAGACTCATTGAGACCTAAACCGATAATGCTGCTGGCTTTTTCAGGTGTTAACGCTGGCAGGCCAACTTTTGCAGCAGCCTTTAAAATAGACTGGGTAATCATGCCTGTGGAGTCCGCCACCGTACCATCCCAATCCCAGATAATTAAATCAAATTGTTTAGCCATAATCTCTTGTTATTCAAAAACCACTATCTCATCATGCAAAGATGATACCAAGATGAATTGTTCAAATACTATTCACTTCACTTAGCTGCAGACGATTGTTCTAATTGCGAAATAAAACTGGCTAGTGCCCTTGATAAGGGGGCCTCCAGCTTAAGTGGCGTTTGCTCCAACGGATGTTGCAGACTGGTAATTGCTGAATGTAAAAACATCCGCTTTAAGCCATGCTTGCTCAACTGCTTGTTTAGCGCAAAATCACCATACTTATCATCTCCAGCAATCGGATAACCCAAATATGCCAACTGTACCCGTAATTGATGGGTGCGACCAGTGATCAATTGTGCTTCCAACAAACTAAAATTACCCAATGCAGTGCTTTTATACTGCTCTAGTAATCTAAAAATGGTTGAAGAAGACTGCCGCTGGTTAAAGCGATCTTTTTTAGGGTCAGTCACAACATTCACACGACGTTCACCATTCGGCAAGGTGTATTTTTGCAAATCCAAGGTTACCTTGCGTTTGGGGTCAGGCCAGATGCCTTTGACCAAGACAAGGTAGCGTTTATCGGTTTTATTGTCTCGAATCAGACCATGCAGAGCGACCAAAGCACTGCGCTTTTTGGCTACCATTAACACGCCAGACGTTTCACGATCAAGACGGTGCACCAGCTCTAGATACTTAGCTTTGGGGCGCTCCTGCCGAAGTTGCTCAATCACCCCTAATGAGATACCACTGCCACCATGCACGGCGATACCCGCAGGTTTATCGATGACTAACATTGCAGGGTCTTCATATACAACGGACAATGAGTACTTTGTGGCAATCGGCTTGGCATCTTTTGGCTGAGTATTAGCTACGCGTGTTGGCGGAATACGCACTAAGTCACCCATTACTAGCCGTACATCTGCAGAGACACGCTTTTTATTTACCCGAACTTCACCACTGCGCAAAATACGATAAATATGACTTTTAGGTACACCTTTGAGTGTTTTCAGCAAATAATTATCAACGCGTTGACCTTCGGATGCTTCATCGATTTCGACATAACGAACTGTTTGCAAGGGTGTAGTGTGGTTTGGAGAAGCCTTCAAGATTTAAAGCCTAAGGTGATGGTAATGATATAGTTAAAGTATGATGTCTACAAAATGACAGTAGTTTAGATGATTTTTGAGAAAAACCCGATAAATTCTTGATCAATAATATTTAATTAACAATTTATATGTTGCTTTTACCCCAATAAATATCTTAAACTATGTCAAAGTCTCATTTTTTTATATTTAGAGATTATATAAAGACATCACAGGTTAACTCACGCGCCTATTATTATATAAAGTCGTGATATTTATTTAAGCGTTATGTCGCGGTTAAGACGGCACAAACTTAAAGATGAAATAGAACGTAGCATAGTGCTACAACAAGATTATATAAGCAAGCGATTTACCTAGTCGCTTGTCTGGAAGTTTGAAGCAATCATTCGCATACAAACCCTCGAAATGATTGTTATTTGGTTAAATGCAATAGGTTGATGCAAAAAGAATTAAAACGGCACCGACCAAACAAAGGTTCATTTTCGCACTGAGCTAGTTATCAGCACAATTACATCTACTAGGCCGTTGCCTGTAGGATGTAAATCAGTAGCGATATTTGTTGGCATTATCAGTGCTGGACACTGAACATACATCAAACCTCTCCTAGGTAGTCTCTACCACTCTTCATCTTTAGACTAGTGTCTTGTGCGACACACATTCAAGCAATGTGGCGCAGGAGAACAATAATGAAAAGAATGCTATTCAATGCAACGCAATCTGAAGAATTGCGCGTTGCTATTGTAGATGGACAAAAACTCATCGACCTTGATATTGAACACGCTGGTAAAGAACAACGTAAAAGCAATATCTACAAAGGGGTCATCACCCGCATCGAACCTTCACTAGAAGCAGCCTTTGTTGACTATGGTGCTGAGCGCCATGGTTTTTTACCTTTTAAAGAAGTTTCAAAATCTTATTATCAAGAAGGTGCTAACAGCCGTTCATCGATCAAAGAGGCCCTTAAAGAAGGTCAGGAAATCATTGTCCAAGTCGACAAAGACGAGCGTGGTAACAAAGGTGCCGCGCTCACCACATACATCTCATTAGCAGGCCGCTATCTGGTGTTAATGCCAAACAACCCTCGTGGCGGTGGTGTTTCACGCCGTATTGAAGGTGAAGAGCGTAACGAGCTACGCGAAGCCATGGCACAACTGGATGTACCAAAAGGCATGAGCATTATTGCGCGCACCGCTGGTATTGGCCGCACGGTAGAAGAACTGCAATGGGATTTGAACTACCTAACCCAACTTTGGACAGCGATTGACGAAGCCTCTGCAATGCAGCCAGGTGCTTATTTGATCTATCAAGAAGGTAGCTTGGTCATCCGCGCGATTCGCGATTACTTCAGTGCTGACATTGGTGAGATCTTGATCGATACACCAGACATCCATGAACAAGCCGTACAGTTTATGGCACATGTGATGCCAAATAATGTTAAACGCGTCAAGTTATACCAAGACGGCATTCCACTGTTCACGCGATTCCAGATTGAGCATCAAATCGAATCTGCATTTGCACGTGAAGTGCGTTTGCCATCAGGTGGTGCAATTGTCATTGACCATACTGAAGCGCTCGTATCAATCGACGTTAACTCAGGCAAGGCGACTCGCGGTAGCGATATTGAAAATACTGCGTTTAACACCAACCTAGAAGCCGCTGAAGAAGTTGCTCGTCAATTGCGCTTACGCGACCTTGGTGGTTTGGTTGTCATTGACTTTATCGACATGGAAAACTCACGCAATCAGCGTGAAGTCGAGTCGGCAATTAAAGATGCATTGCACGCTGACCGTGCACGCGTACAAACCAGCAAAATTTCGCGCTTTGGTTTATTAGAGTTATCACGTCAGCGCTTACGCCCAAGCATTGGTGAATCCAACCACATTGCTTGCCCGCGCTGTCATGGCATTGGTCACATCCGTGGTATCGAATCTACCGCGTTACACATCCTGCGCATCGTTCAAGAAGATGCAATGAAAGAGAACAGTGCCATTGTACAAGTACAACTGCCTGTTGAAGTCGCGACTTTCCTACTCAATGAAAAACGTGCGGAAATTCATAAAATTGAATCACGTATGGGAGTAGAAGTTGCCTTAATTCCAAACATTCACTTGGAAACTCCTAACTACAATCTCACCCGTGTCCGCCATGATGACATTACTGAGGATCACGCACGCGCCAGTTATCAACAAGTTGAGCTGCCTCCAGAGCCTTCTCAACTGCCTGCGCAAGAAGAAACCAAAGCGGTTAAACCAGAAGCGGCAGTCAAAGGAATCACACCAGTCGCTCCTGCGCCAGAAGAAGCAGCACGTGAAGAAGACAAGCCAAAAACAACCTTTATGTCGCGCATCAAGCAGTTGCTTGGTGGTTTGAACTTGAGCACAAAAGCAGAAGAGCCTAAAGAGGAAGTGGTTGAAAAACCTAAACGTCCAGCGCGTCAGGAAAACCGTGGCCGCAACCGTAACCGTAATCGCAATAGAAGCGAGAAAAAAGGCGCAGAAAAAGCGAATCGTGATCAAAAAGAAAAACAACAAACAACCGCGAAAAAAGACGACAACAAACAATCTGAAGCTAAACAAGCGAATAAAAATAATCGCCGGAATAATAAGGCGAACAACAAGCCGCAAGACAATGCCAAAGAAACAAAAGGCAATCGTCACCCTCGCAACCGCCGGAATAAAAAAGGCCAAAACAATGAGGCCACCACTGAAGACAGCCGCGCATTTATCCCTAATGAAGAGTTAGAAGGTGAAACAACAACCGCTGAGACTAGTGCTACAGCGGCGGCGGCAGTTGCCAAGACGGTAGTTGAAACAGCGAAAACAGAGACCAACGCTGAGCAAACTGCAGCGACAGAAAGCGCGGCCAAAGCAGCTGAGACTGATGCAAAAGTGGATACGCCAAATGCGGAAGCTAAGGCAAAACCCGCGAGAAAACGTTCGCCTAGAAAATCTGCCAAGAAAAAAGCTGAAGAGGTAAAAACAGCGGATAAAGCTGCTCCAGCTGAGGCGACTGAATCTAAAGAAGCAGCAGTCTCTGATGAAGTCAAGCCTGAAGAAACTGCTAAAAAACCTGCGAGAAAACGCACGCCTAGAAAGACAGCTAAACAAAAAGCTGAGGAAGCAAACGTAGAAAGCAGTGATAAAAAAGTTGATCAGACAGATGAACTCCTGACCATGGTGGAAACCAATGCTGAAGCTGCGCAATCGGCTAAAACAGAAGCCCCCCTGGAGACTGAAACCAATGCTGAAAAATCTAAAAAAGCACCCGCCAAACGCAAGCCACGCAAAAAAGCTACTGCAACAGGCATTGAGTCAGTTGGTTTGAAACTGATTGAAACAAACTCAACCAAAGCTAAGTCAGAGGAAGTGAAAACAGAAACCAAGACAGAGGCGAAGAAACCAAAACGTGTTGCCGCTTGGCAAAAGCGTACTGCGGCAGATAATCGTGCAGCAGAAGAAACATTAGTGATGGTGGAAACAGATAAAAGCTAATACGCTACATCAACAAAAAGGCCCAGCATAACACTGGGCTTTTTTGTGTCTGATGGAATGCTTAAGCAATCGTATTACCTTTAAGCATTTGTGCAATTGCATAACCAATCATCGCACATAACAACGCACCTAAAACATGACTCACCGTATGTAAGCCAAACCATAGATAATCCTGTTTATGTAATAGCTGCAAGCTCTCAGTTGTAAAGGTTGAAAACGTTGTTAGGCCGCCCATTAAGCCAGTAGTGATAAAAAGCCTGAGAGAAGTCGACTCAAACCAACCAAAGCTCAATAGCGCAATCATGATGCCCGCTAACAGGCCTCCAATCATATTCACAATTAAGGTGCCCAAAGGCAGTTGTGGAAAAATATGGTTAAAACCCATGGCAAAAAACCAGCGAAAGCTTGCACCAATCGAGGCGCCAGCACACACTGCTAACAATGCGTTGATGTTCACGTTTGTTCCTTTATTCGTTTATTTGGCTTAAAGTCTGCGTGTTTTTGCCGAAGAAATCAATAAGTAGAATGACTTATAGTACGAAAATTCATCTTGATGCTCTATACTGCTGAAAACAATGAGAAAGTCGCAAGTCTTGAAAATTTTATTTGTCACCTCAGAAGTATTCCCATTAATCAAAACAGGTGGGCTAGCTGACGTCAGCGGCTCCTTGCCAGCTGCACTACAAAAACATGATGTTGATGTTCGCATTCTTGTACCAGGTTATCGCAGTGTCTTGTCTCAACTAGATCATCTGGAAACCATTGCGGATATTAAGCATTTGCCAATGATTGGTCAGGCAAGCTTGCTTACAGGCACGCTGCCTGGTACCGCGGTCCCTGTGATGGCACTTAAAGCACCTTCATTATATGAACGTGATGGCGGGCCTTATGTGGATACACATGGCTATGAATGGCATTATAACGGGGTGAGATTTGGCGTGCTCTCACGGGTAGCTTCACTCATTGCCAAATCACACCATCCTCTGCTCGACTGGCAACCTGATCTTGTACATTGCAATGACTGGCAGACTGGTTTAACACCAGCCTACATGAAATTAGTTGATCATAGCAAAACCAAATCCATTATCAGTTTGCATAACATGGCCTTTCAAGGCTGCTTTCCTGAGAATCTTGTCACCAATCTTGGCCTGCCGCAATCACACTTTGTCATGGAAGGCCTAGAGTACCATGGACAACTCTCATTTTTAAAAGCAGGAATTTTTTATGCGAATGCCATTGCAACCGTTAGCCCCAAATATGCGCAAGAGATTCAAACACCAGCGTTTGGCTTTGGCCTGGAAGGCTTATTAGCCAAGCGACATTTAGAGATTACAGGCATCCTGAACGGTATTGAGACAGACGTCTGGAACCCTAGTGTGGATGAACACTTAGCTAAACGCTACAGTATTAAATCGCTCAATAAAAAAGCTGATGTCAAAAGTGCCTTGCAAGCCTACTTGAAACTGGACAATAAACCAGATGCTCCGTTATTAGGCATTGTTAGCCGTTTAACCTACCAAAAGGGTCTGGATTTGTTGCTGCCACATTTACAACAGCTGCTAAATGCCGGTTGCCAACTTGCGCTACTCGGTTCAGGTGATCGTACTTTAGAAAAAGCTTTTTATGACATCGCGCAGGCAAACCCAGGCAGAGCCGCAGTCACCATCGGCTATAACGAGCCGCTATCACATCAAATTATGGCTGGCGTCGACATGTTTATCATGCCATCTCGTTTTGAACCTTGTGGTTTAAACCAGCTCTACGGGCTGGCTTATGGCACACCGCCTGTCGTCAATGCGACAGGTGGCCTGGCCGACTCTGTAATAGATACTAACAAACACACGCTGAGCAATGAGACTGCCAATGGTTTTGTAATGTCTGAGTGCACCAGTGAAGGACTGTTAAGTGCCATACAGCAAGGCCTTCACTATTACCAAAACAAGCCAAGGCTATGGCGAAAAATTCAAAAAAATGGCATGAAGTTGCCACTAGGATGGGATGAGAGTGCTAGAAGTTACTATGAGTTGTACACACAAGTGATTGAAACGACTGACTGAGAAAGTGCATAAATAAAGTTGGCATGCTCTATGCTTTATTTAAATTAAGCTTTTCTCCAAAGCTAGTTTCTCCTCCCTCTGGGCGCCTTTGTTAAGGCGCCCTTTTTTTATCTATGAATTGCTGATTACTTCACAATAAAGTGTTCGCGATAATATTTGAGTTCATCGATCGACTCATAAATATCAGCAAGCGCTTCGTGCTTACCGCGTTTTTTAAAGCCTTTATAAACCTCAGGCTTCCAACGCCTGGCCAGCTCCTTAAACACACTGACATCAAGATTGCGATAATGAAAAAATGCTTCTAATTCAGGCATATAGCGCGCCATAAAGCGTCTATCCTGACAAATAGAGTTACCACTCATTGGTGACTTATTGGCAGGGACGTATTGCTTAAAAAAGTCCAGCATCTGCGCGCTTGCCGCGGCTTCATCCAAGGTTGAGGCTTTCACTTTTTCAATCAAACCCGAACGGCCATGGGTCGCTTTATTCCAATCATCCATACCATCCATAATCGCATCATTTTGGTGCACTACTAATACCGGTGATTCTGCCAACACATTTAACTCAGCATCGGTGATCACAGCTGCCAGCTCAATAATCTTGTCATTGTCTGGATCTAAACCTGTCATTTCCATGTCCAACCAGATGAGATTATCTGGGTGTTTATTCGTGTTGGTATCAGTCATAGGTACTTCGTTTGATTGCATCATGATTTCCATTAAAATAACGCGTGTTGGTGCATTGAGGTGAACATCTCGCCCTTAAATGCTTCACAATACTACACTATTCTGGATTTTTTGAAGATTTAAACTGCTATGACATTTGCACTTACAGTTACATTTGTGGCATTGGTTGTGATCACAACTTTGATTCGACTCTGGCTAGGATCACGCCATATCAACCATGTACAACAACACCGTAAAGCTGTTCCCACTGCCTTTGCAGACACCATCAGCTTAGAAGCGCACCAGAAAGCAGCAGACTACACCAGTGCCAAAAGCCAATTAGCCTTGCTAGCCACTATTGCCTCAGCTGTATTATTGGTTATCCTGACAATCGGTGGTGGCTTAGAATGGATTGATACACAGTGGCGTGGTTTATTGCCAGACCAAACCATCATTCGTGGCGCATTAGTCATTGTTTCGGCTTTACTACTCAGCAGCGCCATCGATTTACCGTTTGACTATTACCAGACCTTTAATATTGACGAGCGCTTTGGCTTTAACAAAATGACGCCTAAAATGTTCTTCACTGATTTAATCAAGCATGCTTTTGTTGGCATCTTACTAGGCGCGCCAATTTTATTTGCCGCACTTTGGCTAATGCAAGGTGCAGGTGAATACTGGTGGTTATATCTATGGTTAGTATGGAGCGGCTTTAACCTGTTAATGTTAGCCGCCTATCCAACCTTCATCGCACCATTATTCAACAAGTTCACACCATTGGCTGATGAATCGCTTAAGCAACGTATTGAGACCTTGCTAACCAAATGTGGCTTTAAATCACAAGGCTTGTTTGTCATGGATGGTTCTGCGCGTAGCAGCCACGGCAATGCCTACTTTACTGGTTTTGGTGCGGCGAAACGTGTGGTGTTTTTTGATACCTTATTAGACCGCTTGGATGAAAACGAAATCGAAGCGGTGTTAGCGCATGAACTAGGTCACTTTAAACATAACCATGTCATGAAACGTATCATCCTCGTGTTTGCGATGAGCTTTATTGGCTTGGCCATTTTAGGCTGGTTGATTGATCAGCCCTGGTTTTATGAAGCGCTAGGTATCTCCACCCCAAGCAACTACATGGCACTGATGTTATTCATGCTAGCAGCACCTGTGTTTATGTTTGTGCTTCGTCCATTCATGGCCTATTATTCACGCCAGAATGAGTTTGAGGCTGATGACTATGCAGCCAAACACAGTAGCGCTAAAAACCTAGTGGAAGCACTAGTTAAGCTCTATCGTGACAACGCATCAACGTTAACACCAGACCCTCTTCATTCTGCTTTTTATGATTCACATCCGCCAGCGAATATTCGTATTAGCAAACTGGCTAGTTACTTGACTTAAATCATTTTAAACAAAGGAATCTCTGATGAAAACTATGATAGCCCTAAGCGTTGGATTGGTACTGAGTATGCAAGTCAATGCAGGCGAGCCTGCTTTGTTTAGCAGTGCAAATGCCAAAGCTGGTGAAGCGCTGGTGACAGAACACTGTATTAGCTGCCATGCTTCAAGCTATGGTGGTGATGGTTCAGAAATTTACACGCGCGACTTTCGCAAAGTTGAACACGCAAAAGGGTTGGTACAACAAGTGCGCAATTGCAACACCAATCTGGACTTGCAATGGTTTGAAGAAGATGAACTGAATGCTGCAGCTTACCTCAACAAGCAGTATTACCACTTTAAAGAGTAGCTTTTGTCTCAAAAAAAATCTGTCAGTCACAAGGGCAAGAAGACTCTGCTAACCGCGACAGTCGTCGCGGCATATGGTAAACGCTACTTAGTTAAGCTAGATGATGCCAAAAGTGATACCAACCTGATCAGCTGTGTAACCCGCGGTAAAAAAACGCACTTAGCATGTGGGGATAAGGTTGACATTACACTAACCGATACCGCTGAAGGCATTGTCGAAACACTGCATGACAGATCAACCCTGCTATATCGCAGCAACGCGTTTAAAAGCAAGGTTTTGGCTGCCAATGTTTCACAAATGATCATTGTGCTGGCAACCCAGCCTAGCTTTTACGAAGCACTGTTAAATCGCTGCCTTGTTGCAGCCGAAGCAGCCAACATTAAACCGCTGGTCATACTCAATAAGTGCGACCTTGAAGATACCAATCATGCCGCGCAGGCATTAGATTTTTATGCTCAGCTGGGTTATCAAACCTTAAAAATCGCAGCCGTGAATGGTACCGAAAGTCTTAGGCCTTATCTGCAAGAACATAGCAGCATTTTGGTCGGCCAATCAGGCATGGGTAAATCAACGATTATCAATGCCCTGCTCCCCGATGCCAATGTGCGAACACAGGATGTGAGCAATGTCTTGGATAGCGGGAAACATACCACTACTGCCGCACACTTATATGCACTCGATGAAAAGAGCAGCATCATTGACTCACCGGGGTTACAGGAGTTTGGACTCTATCACTTATCTATTGAAGCCTTGGAGCAAGCCTTTGTAGAGTTTAGACCCTATTTAGGGCAATGCCGTTTTAACAATTGCTCGCACCATCACGAGCCAGACTGTGCTGTAAAACAAGCAGTTAGCGAACATAAGCTCTCAGAAAAACGCTTGCGTATGTTTCAAACGCTTTATGACGAGCGGCAGCAAGCACTGCCCTACCAATAATTTAATGTAGGCGACTGATCACAATAAGGCCTTTGAATTACCCTTTATTTTAGTCTTCATCAGCATAGTGCACTTGCTACTATAGACCGATATTCTAAAAGAATAATGTTTATAGGAATATTGTGTCTGTCATTGAAACACGTCATGAAAAAGTCCCTGCAACGGCATTAAGCCTTGGGATGTTTGTCGCTGAACTTGATCGCCCTTGGTTGGGCACGCCATTTCTATTAGAAGGCGTTTTACTCGAAGAGCAAACCCAAATCGACACCATGGTCGATCTTTGCGAACATGTTTATGTAGATTTATCCATGAGTGTGGGTGAATTCAATCTTCCCTCCATCGAGATAGAAACACAACCACAGACACAACAGCCTCAATCGAAAAATACTGCAGCCAGGCCGCACCTACTGGGACGAACCGCCCAAAAAGCAGCAAAAGGTGAGTCGTTTTCATTTTTTGATGTGCTCAAAGACATTAAGCAGTATGAAGGTACAGAAAACAACAATACTGACGTGCAAGAAGCAACCAATGTTGCTTTTATCAAAAAGCAACACCAAGCGCAAGGAATAACCTACTTTGAAGAGCGTGAAAACACTGCTAAAACTGAACTGTCAGATAAAATCAAACAAGACATTACCGACATTATTTCGGGTATTGGCAAAAAGCAACCAAAATCTGCTGCTAATGTACATGACTCTGAGATTCTAGCCGACCATATTGCACGTAAAAAAGCGTCTAACAATAAGTCTGCCAATCCAGTCGAACAAGAGATGGTGAAGGCTTTCCCTGCGTTTACTGAAACACAAGTGGCGACGAAGGAAATGTTTGAATCCATCGCCAATAACCACGATATCGATATCCAGCACGTCGATGGAGCGCTTGATGGCATGGTCTCAAGTATTGAGCGCAATCCAGACGCACTGATGTGGTTGACCAAGCTTAAGCAGAGTAACAACGATGCGTATAACCATGCAATAAATGTTTCTGTAACGATGATGGCCTTAGGTAATTTTATGTATTTACCTAAAAAGCAAGTCAAAGACTTAGGGATGGCAGGCCTGTTGCAGGACATTGGGAAGGCTAGAATTGATGAAAAACTGCTATATAAAACCGAAAAAATTACTGCTGGGGATTATGAAATATTCAAAAGTCACCTGACACACTCTCTGGACATTTTGACTAGAACAGAAGGCATTCCCAAAAGCATTATGCAGACAGTCGCACAACACCATGAACGTATTGATGGTAGTGGCTACCCTAACCAGCTGAGTGGCAAACAGATCAGCCTGGTTGGTCAAATGGCAGGTCTGATTGACACTTATTGTGCACTGACTACAGATCGCGCCTACGCCAAAGGTGTATTTAGCCAGCAAGCGCTGGAAGAAATTCATAAGTTAAGAGATCAGAAGTTCAGTGGCGTACTGATTGATCAGCTTGTTCAATTTTTAGGCATGTATCCCGTCACGACGTTAGTGGAATTAAACACTGGCGAAGTTGGCGTTGTGATTGAGCAAAACAGTGTCAGACGCCTGTTACCAAGAGTACTGGTATTGTTGAATGCAGATAAAACGAAAAACCCACACCCAACAACACTCAACCTGATTAATAACCCTAAAACACCTAGTGGTGAAGAGTATGCCATTGCGCGTAGCTTGCCGCCTAACAGCTATAACTTGAGCCCATCAAGTTACTATGCATCGGAATAATTAATAGAGAATCAGATGGATCCTGTGAATCAACCCGTAGAGACTGAAGCAGTAGAGAGCACCATTGCAACGGAACAAAAACTATATTCAGACTTCAGTATCGACTTAAACCCCAGCATACTCATGCAAATGTTACAAAACGCTGGGCTAAAAATGGTTGAAATACAGGGTAAATTTGATGTTTCTGCACTCAATACACTGTCATTCGACGAGTCGGAAGACAGTATTCCAAGCTATTTTTTATCAGGCCTCAAAACGTGGCCCGAGCAACTAAACTGGGCGCAACTAAATGGTTTTTTGCATGAGCTGATGCAGCAATGGCTGGCGGATTATGTGAATCATCGCGAGCTCACTAGCGCACATGCCCTGATTCAACACATTGCAGTGATCAGCGACTCTGAACAAGCCTCTGAGCATAATACCTCGAAATTTCACGGATTTATGCACCAAATACTTTCAGCAGTCACCAATCAGTTCGAGCAGTATAAATTTGATTATTGGCAGCACTTTAACAGTGAAACTGGCTTGCCAAACCAAAAACTATTATCAAGGTTTTTGGATCAGCTTTTATATCAAGAAACGCATCAACATGATCCAGTTCATCATGAGTTATTAGTGGATGCCAGAAACAACCCATTGGGCATGATCGTGTTGAACTTAAACATTGATTTTGATGAGGCATTTAAACTCAATACCAATGCAATCACAGTCATTAAAGCAGCTGTTGACACGATTCAAAGTCACTTAAGCCAGTCATCGATTCTGTTTCAAATCAGTCCCTATGAGTTTGCAATTTTCGTTAAGAACCTGACATTTCCGAGTCAGATCAACCTTATTATCAGCCAGTTGATTTATGCATTTGAGTCAATTCTATCGCTCGAAAAAATCTCACTCATTTTAAAACCCTATATTGGTGGCGCCAGCACATTCAATCCTGAAACCAACGCGGCAACGCTTTATGAGCATGCGAGAATTGCGTTGCAGCAGGCCATGCTGAATGATCAACAAACGCAAGTTTATGAGTCAGCCACAGGGTCTAAGTATGTCGATAATCAGCAATTAGAAGAAGCCATTATCGAGGCCTTGCAGAACAATGAATTGTCGACGTATCTGCAACCAATTGTCTCAATTGAAAATGATGTGTGTGAAACCGCAGAGGTGTTGTTGCGTTGGGTGACCAATGACTGGCCATATGTGCCACCCTACCGCATTGTCGAAACCGTGTATAAAAAAGGTTTTGGTAAAGTCTTTATCCGCTGGTTAATCAACAGTGCCTGTCAACGCAGCGCAGACTTGCTATTCATTCACAACCGCAAAGTCTTATTGACAGTCAATATCAGTGTTTCGGACCTGTTAGATCATGACTTACCTGAAATGATTCGCGGCGCCATTGAGCTATGGGAAATCCCCGCTGAGAATATTTACTTTGAAATTACTGAAAGTGACCTGCTGTCTGATGAAAGCAAAATTATTCCTGTGATTGATGACATTAAACAACTCGGCTGCGGAATTGCACTGGATGACTTTGGTACAGGCTACTCATCCATGTCTCGCCTGCGCGAAATGCCAGTAGACTATGTCAAGATTGATCAGATGTTTGTGCGTAATATTCTCAGTTCCAAAGAAGACCTTGAAATTGTCCATTCAGTCATTAAACTCGCCCATAGTTTAAACAAACAAGTGGTCTGCGAAGGGGTTGAAGACATTGAGACCGTTAATCTGCTTAAAGAGCTGAGGTGTGAAAAAATCCAAGGTTATTACTACTCTAAACCAATACCGTTTGAAGACTTTGTGAAGTGGATCATGGCTTTTGAACATAGCGTTAAATTCACCACTGAAATTGCGCAACCACCTAGAATTAAAATGGCACGCCCATCCAAGCCAGTTATTTTTTAAGCGGGTTCCATAGTGGCTTGCAACTCGGCGTATAATAGCAGGCGTATTTTTAACCAAGATCGCATATGCAAATCACCACACGCCTGGAGTTTGATGCAGGCCACCGCATTCCACACCACAAAAGCCAATGCAAAAATCTGCACGGGCACCGCTATGCAATTGAAATCACCTTGTCTGGTAGCATCATTCACGATAATGAAGCCTCAGAAGATGGCATGGTCATGGACTTTTCTGATGTGAAAGCTATCGCTAAGCGGGAATTAGTCGAAGTATGGGATCATGCTTTTTTGGTCTATCAACACGATAAAGAAGTGAGAGACTTTTTAGACTCGCTATCTGATCATAAGACAGTGATCTTTCCTACTGTACCCACAGCAGAAAACATGGCACTAGAAGCGTTTAAAATCCTCAATCGCCACTACAAAGATACTTATGGCAATCACCTTAAACTGGAAAAAGTCAGGCTCTACGAAACACCGAATAACTGGGCAGATGCATTTGCTGCAAAAGAATAAGGATTGCCGAACAGACATTAAAAAAGGCATACATCGTATGCCTTTTTTGTTTTAAGTAGCTTTATTTAAGCAACTTTGTCGTACTGTTTTTGTACCCAGTTACGGTATTCTCCACTGGTGACATTTTTCACCCAGTCTTGATTTTCCAGATACCAATTTACGGTTTTCTCAATTCCAGTTTGAAACGTCTCTGCTGGCTTCCAACCTAGCTCTTCATACAGCTTAGTCGCATCGATCGCATAACGGCGGTCATGACCTAAACGGTCAGTCACATAGGTAATTTGCTCTTCGTATAACTTACCATCATCACGCGGTTGTTTTTCATCTAACATTTTGCAAAGTGTTTTGACGATTTCAATATTTGGTTTTTCATTCCACCCACCAACGTTATAGACTTCACCCACTGTACCCGCCTCTAAGACACGGCGAATTGCTGAACAATGATCTTCAACATACAACCAGTCACGGACTTGCATACCGTCACCATAAATAGGCAACTCTTTGCCAGCCAGTGCATTGTGAATCACGAGTGGAATCAACTTCTCTGGGAAGTGATGCGGACCATAGTTATTAGAACAATTTGTGGTTAACACAGGCATACCATAGGTATGGTGATAAGCACGTACTAAGTGATCAGATGCCGCTTT
>SPJL01001255.1_pt1 | contig 27208 bp, 19 predicted proteins | sample 3741751 | NCBI WGS metagenome assembly SPJL01 (sample SAMN10925998, study PRJNA522277) | cold seep metagenome | isolation source: Elba SIP-enriched marine methane seep metagenome, extraction at timepoint T3 | place: Italy: coast of Elba, Mediterranean Sea | reverse complement strand
TTCTTAACTGATCGTTATGTCTTTTTTTGGCCTAAAAACGAGCGGGAAAAGTATGGATGATCCACCTTTTACCCGTTTCGTTTTTAGTAGCACACATGATGGTTTCACCATCGGTGCGTACATTGACCAAGCCATAATGATTGCGCTCCATGATTCGTGATTTCCACGCTCTTTTTTTAACATTACGGGTGCCAAAGGGAATCCGTGGAATGCTGAGATTAAAATCAACTTTCACCCGATTTTTTTGCACATCTTCCTCCAAGGCCTCTAATAAAGGCTTTTGCTCATTGCGTACCCGACGCAAGAAATCCTGAGCTGCCTTTTTATCGGTCTCTTCCAATCTTTCATATTCTTTACGCTGTTGGGGAGATAAAAAATCTCTAGGACCAAATTCATCGATAAATTTAGTAGGTACTGCTCCGGCGAAGTTATCCGACTCTCCGGGGAAATTCTCCAAATCAATTCGGTTGAGAGAGCCTAAGCTTACACTGCGCTCTACCTCGGTCATATAAATCAAAGGCGTAATCAACTTATCCGTATTCCGGTCAATACTGACAAAGCCGGTCATCGCACTGGCGCCTACTACATCCGGTCGAGGATGGGCATGGCCTTCTGCATCGCCAGAAGAAATGATGGTAGCCGCAGCCTTGATCTCCTCCAAAAAGCGATAGGAAATGTCATTGCTACCGTGATGGCAAGCCTTGGCCACGTCACAGGCCCAGGCCCCCATCCGGTCGCCATAGGAGTCGCTGATCCATTGCATACTCCGTTTGTTTAAATCCCCAGTCATCAGAATCCGAGCATGGCCATAATCAATGCGCAGGCAGATGCTATGTCCATTGGAATTTTTTCCGGTATCTCCTAAGTCAGGAAGACCGGGTTTCCCATTTACCTGTTTGCTGACGGGGCCAAGTACACGGATCGAACAGCCTTGTTTGCTGGGCCAGAGGTGGGGTAGGGCGCTCCCCTGTTGTAACTCTTCGACTTCTACGCCGAGTCGTTCGAATTTGGTATGTTGTTCATTTTTTAAGATTGCCTTGATAAAGGACCTCCAAGGCCCAGATAGCTTGGCGGGAGCATCAGAGTCGACGGCTTGTTCGGCGCTGTTGCGATCATCGATTAATTGGACAAAATGATTTTGTTCTTTCCGGCCCATGCCATCGTAGTGGATTTTTCGGCTCCAGCGAGAGAGGCCGGGATGGTGAAAAGTTTTAATCGAAACACCAACACAATCCAGTTCGCGGTCGGCCATTTCACTCATACGAACCAAATCGTGTAAACCACCAAAATGATCTGTATCCGAATGCGAAGCCATCATGCTATCTAGCTCAATCTGATAAGCTCCATAGTCAAAGAAAAATTTCCAATCCAAAAAGTCGGCAGCATTTTTTCCGGTCTGTTGACTTTTCCGCTCCAGACCTCCGTCAATCAGTAAATGCCGACGGTCCGGAGTAACGACCAAGACGCCATCCCCTTGGGCAACATCGATAAAATAAGTTTCCAAAAGCGGCTGTGAATCAAGATCGGCGACTTTCATTTTTCCATTATTCCCTCTGGCACGCACTTCGCAAGTTGTACTTCCCGCTTTGGTGATTTGCACTAAATCACCCCAGAGTAATTCTATCTTTTCGCCATTATAATATTCCAAATCTGCCACGAATTGTTTGCGACCACTTTTTTTGCGTTTTACATATGCAATTTCTACCAGATGACGAGTGAGGATATATCCTGCTTGGTTTTGATGTTCTACTTTGGTCCATTTACTTTTAGACAATCCATTGGGTAATTCAACTTGCTGTCCCCACGACAGATTTTCTAAGACCGCTGATTGTTCGCTCTTTGAGGTATAAAAAGAAGTTTGAAAGGCCTGACGAAATTCTGCTCGTTTTATCCTACGGTGGTAGGGGTTACGTGAACCAACCGCTTGATTCTCCTTCTGGTAAGATTTGATCCATCCATGTATCATGATAGTAGATTTGAGGATTAAAAAATGAACTGCTTTTAGCTTGTGTTTGATAAATGCTTTTGCAAGCTAATTTAGAAAGTCAAGGTTTTTCCTTGTTCTCGGACTTGATCCCGGCTATAGGAGATCAGGTGAACCAGGTCGCCATTTTCATTGAGCAGCTTAATCATTCCATCACCATTTACCAATTGCGCACCACGGCCATCTAAACGATAGCGGTAGGTATCTCCCTTATCTATTTCTACAGAAAAAGAACTGCGATTATCATTGCGATCTGCGATCTGCCAATTGTTGAGTACTAGCTTTTCTCCACTCAAATTAATAAGCGTTACGGTTTCTAAACCTTGATCGGGTCCTGCGGGGTTAACCAAGGCGGCAATGATGCGGATCGCCCCAAGTTGAACCGTAGGTTGGGTTGGTCCTTCCTCAACTGGCGGGTCAGTAATAATCACTGGTTTATCAATTGGAGGAGCAAATATTGGCGGAGAAATACTGCGGAGGAATACCGGATAAAAAGTACGAATATGCCGACGGTTATCACTGTGGTAAAGTTTCATGTCATACTCTGCACCATTGATCACCGCTTTGCGAGGGGCATTGGTGCCCAAGTGGCCACGTACAGTTCCTAGAGCCAATAATCCTTCGATGCTACAGCCCACAAAAAAACCACCGATCTTTTTGAATAAAGGACGCAATGCTTCCCGTTCATAGTCGGGGGCAAACCAGCGATAAGAGATGGTTACGGTCTCCGGGTATTGATATTGGCCATTTGCCATCTTGGTACCTGCATAGTCGATCCGGTCGTCGGTGAGTTCGGGAAAGGAGCTGTCATAAACACCATCTTGTTGTCGAGCAAAACCATCGTCTAAATAGTACTTGTACCAAAAATGATAACCCTTTGCTTTGGGGCCATCCTGTTCGCCGATTACCACATGTTCGAAACCCGAAAGATCGGGATCGCCTCCCATGGAATATTTGCGAAACCACATTTCCATCAAAGTGTTATACCAGCGTTGTCGACTCACACTCGACCCCGTTTGTTGGGCGACATATTCCCGAGCCACCTGCATCGGAGGAGTATCGATAATAGCCTCCACAAAATCATGAACTTCAGTGCGCTCTTGGGCAGTATCCACTTCTTGATCTCTTTCCCGTAGGGCAAAATTGTCAAACAACTTTAAGGCTAAATGATAAGTTCGTTTTTTAGCCTCAGGAATTTTGACTTCTTGAATTACTCGAATATTTTCATCCTCTAATCGAAGCTTAGTACTCACTTTGGCAAAACCGCGTTCAAGATCTCCCGCTTGGTCGTCGAGGAGCGCTTGAATACCATTTCCATTTTGATCGGCATCCCAGATGCACTGATAGATATCAGACATGATAAATTGACTTTTTGAATTTGTAATAGGAAACAAACTTACTAGGCCTAGACAGCAATGAAGCTGGCAGGCATACCAATAAAATGCACTTAGCGTTGATCAGGCGCTATGACATTTAGTTAGCTTATGATTTGGGTCAGCAAGGATTGTCCGTAATAGGAACGGGACTGTTGTAAAAGCTCTTAGAATTGAAAATAAACGCTAGTAATCCCACAGGGCGTAGGGATTTTTAAAGATACGCTATAAATATAGGCTTTAGTATGGGAGTAAACAAATTTTTTCTAATGAAGTAATGGAAACCCTTCGCGATATAAGGGCAGCCCCCAAACCTAATATCGATTGCCGAGTGCCTTTTGTAATCGATGTTACACTTTGACAACTAAGGAAGTCAAACCTTAGTTTGTAGGGGTAAAAGAGAAGGAAACTTAGGAATGTCTTTTAAAAATCATCATAAATGACGAGTTGAAGAATATCTAAAGTACCCTAACTTAGCTCTAAGTTTAGAGCTTAATAATTAGAAGTTGACAAGGAGTGTAGCAGAATGAAATTTTCTTACAACTTCTGATACATTCTATACTATTTTTTTAGATAATGCAATTTTAAAGAAAATCTATTCTTATGGGACGAATCCATAAAACGTATGTTCGAACAACTAGAGATGACTTGGGCCGCTATCCAACTTGGCCAATTGGCCAAAGAAATCAACTTGGAAAAATTGGTTGTTTTCATGGGAAAACAGCCTCTTTTGATTGGCAAACTGATCTAGGAAGATTAGGCATCTCTTGTCGCGAAAATGAAATAAGGCCGCTTACACAAGAGGAAATGTACATGTCGGAAGACTCGGTTTCTTTCAGGTTCAGCGCAAATACTGGAGGGGAGATTACTAAGGTTAACTTTGACTTTAAAAAGAGCAGGAGTATCGTAACCCAAGGGTTTAGAATGGGACTCAAACAACTTGATGTGGTTGATTTAAGAGAAAAGCTAGTAGAAGGTATTACCAAACACAATTTGAAGTGGGATTATAATTGGGTAATTATCTCTGAAATCTGGCAAGCTGAGGGGTTTACAACACTTATTTCTGGTCCAAGAAAAAGTAGTTCAGAACTTTCTGCAAGTAGCAAAGATATTTCTAGTAGTTTCAATATCGCTGATGTAAATCTTGGAGTTGAATTAACTGCAGCAGAAAATATGGCTTATCAAGCAGTGGCAAAACAAGATGTGCAACCTTATTTTCAAATCCATCGTCTTACGGAGAAACACCAGCTTAAAGTTTATGGAAAGAAATCTCTTTGGGAATATATATCTTAGCTTTGGGTCAACTCCTGCTCCAAGGCCTCTAAAGACTTTCCCTTAGTCTCCGGAAGCAAGAAATACAATAAGACAAAAGCAATAAGCGCAGTAATGGCGAAGATTAAAAAAGTATTGGCACTGCCAAAAGTATCCAACTGCCACGGGAAGTATTGAACCACAAAATAAGAAGTCATACTATTGATAAAACCGACAATAGAAATGGCAATTCCGCGGACTCGATTGGGAAATATTTCTGACAATAATACCCACATCACCGGGCCTAAAGAAAAGGCAAAGCAAGCTACAAAACCTAGAATGCCGACTAACAACAGGATGGCATTGAGTTGCCCCGCGGCCTGTACCAAATCGCCTTTATAAAGCGCAATCTCGGCATTGCTAAAGGTCTTGCGCATGGCTTGACCAAAGGCCACATCACTCGTAAAAGTTTGATCAAGCAAGGGCGCCAATTTATTGCGATCAATAGCCGGATCTAGATCCACTACTTTTTCAGAGGACAAAGTATAAGTCGCCTGCTGAAAACCATAGGCCACCAAGCCAAGGCTTAAAGCAATCCCTACTAAGCCTGCTAGCAATAAAGGCCTTCGCCCCAATCGATCGATTAAGACTATGGCCAAGATCGTAAACACAACATTGATCAGACCTACCCAAACCGATTGTACAAAGGCGGCATCAGTACCAATCCCCGTCCGCTCAAAAATGTTGGTGGCGTAGAAAAAAACGGCATTGATGCCCACACTCATTTGAGCAATGCCGACAATCAAAGCGACCGACATGATTAGCCTCAGTTGAGGGTGAAATAACGCTTTGATTTGAGTTGTTAGGCTAGTCGACGTAGCTGGAGCTTGACTTAGGTTTTGTTTGATCTTTGATAAAACGATCTTTGCTTCTTTAGGGCCATTTATTTTTTGTAAAATTTCTACCGCCTCGTCTTCCCGGCCTTTTGATAATAGCCAGCGGGGACTATTGGGAACCAACCAGAGTAAGCAAAAATAGAGTAGGGCGGGTACAGCTTCAGTGCCTAGCATCCAACGCCAAGTCTGACTATTTATGCTCCAATCGCTCACCCAAGTGGCGCTAGATTGACTGAGTTGTAAGAAATAGTAATTGCTAAAATAGGCTGCTGAAAAACCGACGACTATGGCCAATTGGTTTATCGATACCATGCTACCCCGCATTTTGGCAGGAACGGTTTCGGCAATATAAACCGGAACCAAAACCAAGGCCGCTCCAAAGGCAATTCCTCCAATCAAGCGAGCGCTTACCAAGGCGGTATAGCTTGGTGCTAATGCGGAACAAATGGCGGAGATGGAATAAAGTAGGGCAACAATGATTAAGATATTTTTTCGCCCTATCTGATCACTTAGATAGCCTACCGATAGCATAGTCAATGCCGAACTAATCGTCACCGATGATACAACCCAACCGAGTTGTAAACTAGTAAGGTTAAATTCGGCGGTGATAAAATTATTAACCCCCGCGATTACGGCGGCATCAAAGCCGAAAAGAAAACCGCCTAGGGATACAATGGCCGCGATGAGAAGAGGGTAAGTTTGGTTTTGCATAGTAAAGGGCTAGTGCTAATGGATCGAAATAAAGGGGAAGATAGATTTTTGTTTGCTAGACTTCTTACTGCAAAAACTCTTCACAAGGGCATCTCATTACACCACTAACTCGCCACCTTTGGGGATTTGGCTTAAAGTTGGTCCATGATTTTTAGAAGATTGGCACCTTTAGCTAAGTTGAATTTTTTTCTCAACCGATAACGCTTGGTTTCCACACCCCGAGTTGATAGGTGTAAACGCGAAGCTATTTCCTTGGTTGATAATTTCATCTTTAGGAAATAACACATTTTTAATTCTTCAAAGGACAGCGCGGGGTATTGTGTTCGAAGCCTTTGAATAAAATCGTCGTTGAGCAAATCGTAATGTTCCTCTAGGGTGGGCCAACTGCCTTCTACCTCTTGCAAGGCTTGCAGGGCCTTTTGAACGGCTTTGTATTTCCTACGGGCCTCGGCATTTTTTAAATTTCCCTCCAAGTCTTTTAGACTAGCACTCAACTCCACGAGCAATTCATTTTTAGACTCTAGTTGAATGGCTTGTGCGGCGAGTAATTTATCTTTTTGTTGTAAACTTTGTTGAAGCTGCTTATGCTTTTTCTCCAGTTGTGGAGGAGTGCTGGCTCGGTCGCCTCCTTGTCGCAGTACCCTTTGTAAGGATGCCAACCAGTAATTATAGGCTTGAGAACAACTGGCATAATTCAAGGTTGGTTCGTAAACCTGATTAACAGCCACGCCAGATAATGCTTCCGCTAGATTTTGATAAATGCCACTGCCCACACCCGCCGCCTGCGCGGCTCCAATGGCCCCGGTGGTTTCTACCACTTCAATGGGCGTGCCGAGTAAGGTAGCAATCGTTTTGGAAAATGTTTTGGATTGAAACATATTATCATTCCCTACCCGGATGCGATCTACCTCCAAGCCCATTTCTTGGAGCAATTGGAAGCCGTATACAAAGGTAAAGGCCACGCCTTCTAAAGAGGCTCGGTAGAGATGGGCACGGGTATGCCGATTAAAGGACAGGTTATAAATATGCGACTCTAAATTACGGTTGTGAAAAATTCGTTCAGCTCCATTCCCAAATGGTAAAACACAAATGCCTTCTGAACCCACTGGAACACTCGATACCATCCGCTCCATATCCGTATAGCTGCTATTGACCCGCGCGATTTGATGCTTCATCCAACTGTATTGTATCCCCGCGCCATTGATACAAAGAAGCATTCCAATTCGGTCGAGGTCATTGGCATAGTTGACGTGGGCAAAGGCATTTACTCTCGACTGTTCATCGTAAAGCGGACGGTCGACAATACCATACACCACGCCTGAGGTTCCGCTAGTGGCAGCTACTTCTCCTTTTTGTAGAACATTGAGGGAAACTGCATTATTGGGTTGATCTCCGGCTCGATAGGTCAGGGGTGTTCCGCGATGCAAACCCGTTTGTTCTGCGGCTCGCCGACTCACTTTGCCCATCTCCGAAAATACGGGACTGACTTCTGGTAAGATATCGCGATCAAAACCAAAATGATCCAGTACCCGTTGCGAGATTTTCTTTTCTTTAAAATCCCAAAAGATGCCTTCCGACAGACCGGGAATGGTAGTCTGAGCATTCCCCGTCAGCTGCATGGCAATATAGTCGCCAGGAAGCAGAATCCGGTGGATGCGTTGGTAGATACGTGGTTCATTATCCTTTACCCACTTGAGACGACTAGAAGTAAAGTTGCCGGGAGCATTGAGTAGATTTTGGTGGCAATAAGCTGCGCCCATTTCGGTATAGGCTTCTTGGCCGATGGATACGGCACGGCTATCACACCAGATGATGGCGGGGCGGAGTACCTGCCAGTCGCTATCGACGAGTACCAGACCATGCATTTGATAGGCCAAACCAATCCCCTTAATTTCTTGAGCTTTAATGTGATGCTCGCTCAGTAATTTCTGAGTACCAATACAAAGATTTCGCCACCAGATTTCTGGTTGCTGTTCGGCCCAGCCTTTTTGACGGGAGAGGATATCCATATCAGTTGGTGGATATTGTACTACTGCCACCGTACTTTGGTCAGCGGCATTTACCAAGGCCACTTTTACTGTAGAACTGCCAATATCATATCCCAATAAATACATAGAAATTACGTCAATTATACTTCAAGATAGACAATTGACTTTAATTCCCCTCTGGTCTGAGTGGATTTTCCTGAATTATAGATTAGAAATATTTCTTGGCAGGTTTTCTTTACCTGTCGTAGCTTCCCATCCTAATCTTGATTCCGCTTGACGTAGTAATAGGTTTCCATCTGCGAACGGATAGTTAAGTCGAGATTATCTTGCTTGTATTCATTGCTTTGCTCGGCATCAATGACCCGCGATTTAACATTGTCGTTGAGTTGAATACGCAAGTAATCTTTTATCTCCTGACGAATTTTATCATCGTAGATGGGGAAGATAGTCTCGACCCGATGACTTAGGTTTCGTTTCATCCAATCGGCAGAGGAAAGGTAAATCTTTTCCTTTCCACCATTATAAAAGACAAAGATCCGAGCATGCTCTAAAAAGCGATCGACGATACTGTAGACTTCGATATTGTCGCTCCAGCCCTTAATTCCGGGGACCAAACAGCAAATGCCTCGCACGATCATTTTGATCTCGACACCAGCCTGACTAGCTTTGTAAAGCTTATTGATCATCCGTCTATCCTGTAAGCTATTCATCTTGAGAATGATCCGTGCTTTTTTCCCTTTCTTCGCCGCGGCTACTTCGGCATTGATCAGTTTTTCTAGCCCCGGACGAAGATTGAATTGACCAACCAACAAATGCTTAAATTCTAGCTTCGGCATTTTTACCGTTTCTAAAAACGAGAATACCCGCGCCACTTCCCGCGTGAGTCGAGTATCATGGGTGAAAATCCCCAGGTCGCTATAAATCTTAGCTGTATCCTCATGGAAATTTCCCGTACTCAAATAAGTGTACAAGGCAATCCGGTGATTCTCCTCGCGGATGATCAAGGCCAATTTAGAGTGTACCTTAAGACCGGGGAAACTGTAGTGAACTTTTACTCCCGCCTTCTCTAGTTTTTCTCCCCAAGTCAAATTGGCCTCTTCATCAAAACGAGCTTTTACTTCAATAAATACCGTTACCTGTTTACCCGCCTTCACTGCATCAATCAAGGCATTCATGATCCGCGATTTCTTAGCCACCCGATATTGGACAATTTTTATGTGGGTGACTTTAGGATCGCGAGCGGCTTCCTCAAAAAAGCGAACTACCGATTCGTAGGAATGATAGGGAACATGGACCATATGGTCGCGTTCGCGGATGGCGCCAAAGAACTTATCAGCTTTCTCAAGTGGTCGATAAGGCAGGGGAGGAAGCGGCTCATTCTTAAGCCAGGTCTTACCAAAGTCGGGAAATTTAAAAAAGTCAAAATTATTGTGATAGCGCCCTTCGGGCAATAGGTCATAGTCTTCTAGGTCAAAGCACTCCATCAAGAAGTTGAGCAAATGGCGAGGCATCTCACGGTCGTATACAAAACGCGAGGCCGGACCAACATTACGCTTGATCAAACTCTTGCGAATTTTGGAAACCAGGTCTCCAGAAAACTCATCCTCAATATACAATTCAGCATCGCGACTAAGCTTGACGGAGAAGGAATCGATGATATTATAACCTGGAAAGAGCCAAGAGGCCATAAAACGAACGATATCATCCAACATGATTAGGTCGTGCTGTCCTTCGGGGGCAGGCAGATGGATAAAACGAGGCAGGTGATCCGAAGGGATTTTGACCACGGCATATTGATTGCGACTGCGCCGTTGGCCTTTATTGCGCAAAATCATGGTCAGATAAAGGGCCGCATTATTGAGAAAAGGTTTGATCTTTTTACGCACCAGTAGCACCGGCTGTACGAAGGGCAACATGTTTTCGTTGAAATAATTCGTTACGTATTCGACCTGCTCTTCATTCAAATCGCTGTAATGCAGCAAATTGATATTGTGCAATTCTAATTCGGGGATCAGTTGGGTGGCAAAAATTTCGCTAAACTTCTCCTGTTGCTCATTTACGATATCGAGTACGGTGGTCAATACGGCCTCGGGATCATAATCCAATTTCTTTTTGGTCTTTTTACCAACCCTTACCAAGTTACGGTGATTAGAAACGCGGACGCGGAAAAATTCGTCGAGGTTAGAGGAATAGATGGCTAAAAATTTAAGCCTTTCCAACAGGGGCACGGATTCATCCATCGCCTCTTGTAAAACGCGATAATTAAACGACAACCAACTGACGTCGCGGTCGACGAGGTGTTGGTATTCTTCTGAATCTGAAAAATCTAGGGCAAAATCTTTTTCCTTCATAGTGCTACACTTTGGCCGAATTAATGGCATCGGCATGCCAGGGCGGAGCTTCTTCAATGGCTTGGACCACCTGGTCTACATCATCTACCACCGACCAGATTTGCCGATGCTGCTCCCCCATAAAATTTTCTTCAATTGCTTTTTCCAACATCGCTACCATTGGCTCATAATAACCGTTTTGGTTGACGATGATAATAGGTTTTAAAAATACCCCCAACCGCTTTAGCGTAATCACCTCCAACAACTCTTCAAAGGTTCCACAGCCTCCGGGCAAGGCCACCACAGCATCGACCTCTTCTAAAAACAAGCGCTTGCGCTCATGCATATCATTCACCAAGACCAATTGAGTAAGGCCATTATGTTGCCATTCTACCTCTTTCATAAAATGGGGAATGATACCCACCACTGCTCCGCCTGCCGCCAAAGCTGCATCTGCCAATCGGCCCATTAAACCCGCTGAACCACCTCCATATACTACGGTAATCTCCTGCTGAGCCAATGCGGTTCCCAAGCGCGTAGCGCCGTCAAAGTAAGCTTGAGCGACTTTATCACTGGAGGCGCAATAGACACATACTTTCTGGATCATGGTTTTTATTTTAAGGTCTGGTTTTCGGTCGTATTCAATTATCTGCAACTTGGCTTAGAATAATTCCATCTGCGTACCTCCTTCTTCTTGGTGAAAAACGGGGCCACGCGTATGGGCGGGACAGTGCTTTTGAACCGCATTTGCCAAATATAAGGATAAATCCGGTGCGAGAATATTGTCGGGTTCGTGTGGGAAAAAATAGACCTCCCGAATCCCTTGTTGGAGCCATTCCGCAAGACGGAGTACCCATTCGTCAATCCTTTGATAATCAGTAGGGTGGAGGGCGTTGCCAACAAATCGTACCATCACCTTGTCGGTCGTCAAAAACTGATGTAAAACATCTCGACGCCCCGCTACATCGGTAATTACAGTAGTGATATTTGAAGCGCTGAGGGCCTCCCAAGCAGCAGTGGACTCGGTCGTAAACCAACTTTCGTGACGAAATTCTATTGCCAGGGAAAGTTCCTTGGGCCAGCGCTCCATAAACCGTTCCAGCAAGGGCAGCCGATCCACTCCGAAATAAGGCGGCAACTGCATAAAACAACAGCCCAGTTTTTCTTCTAAACCTCCAATCGAAAGGCAAAAGGTTTCTATCAATTGATTGTTTAAGGCCAAATCAGCGCTATGACTAATACTTTGCGGAATCTTTGGACAAAAACGAAAATCAGCAGCGGCTTCCTTTTTCCATTTCTCCACCATACTTGGCGTCGGAATCCGATAGTGCGTAGTATTTAGTTCGATGGTGTTAAACTGCCGAGAATAGTACCAGAGGTATTCCTTCGCAGGTGTTTTGGGAGGATACACTTTGCCTACCCACTCTTTCATTCCCCAGCCCGTACAACCGATGTAGAACTCGGCGAGGGATGTTGTACTAGGAAGCTGAGCCAAATGAGCTTGGGTAAAGGAAGGGTCGGGAGGCAGACTAAAGTCGACTTGAGAAATATCGGGGAGCTTACCAAATTTCATCGGAGGATTATTTTAATGGCCTTTTTATGGAAAAAAGAACCTGCAATTCCTAATTTTGCGGCTCGTAGAGACGAGCGAAGGCAAAATAATAAATATGCAGAACTCCCAGCCTATACCACGCTATTTTGTTAGCGGAATTGGTACGGATGTCGGAAAAACCGTCGTTGCCGCCCTGCTTACCGAGGCGTTGCAAGCGGATTATTGGAAACCTGTGCAAGCAGGAGACCTTGACTTTGGTGATACGGATCGCGTGCGGGCCCTAGTGTCCAACCCCCTTTCCCAATTTCATCCAGAGGCTTACCGACTCCAAACGCCCATGTCACCCGATGCCGCTGCGGCTCGTGATAATGTCCACATTGATCTCCAACAGGTGCAAGTGCCCCCCACCGAGCGCCCCTTGATCGTAGAAGGAGCCGGAGGCCTCCTAGTGCCGCTCAACAAGGAAGAGACCATCATTGACTTGATCGCTCACCTTGGTTTGCCCGTAATTCTGGTATCTCGGCACTATCTCGGCAGCATCAACCATACTTTAATGAGTGTGGAAGCCCTAAAACAACGACAGATTCCCCTAGCCGGAATCATTTTCAATGGAGCGGTTCATCCCGAAACGGAAGCTAGCATCGCTCAGCATAGTGGCGCTAAAATTTTGGGGCGAATCGATCAGTTTGATCAAGTCGATGCGACGGTTATTCAAGAACAAGCTAGTTTATGGAAATGGTAGAACAGGTTTGGCGGAAGCGTTTTGAAAAGGCCCTGGCGGATCGTCAAGCGGTTGGAAACCTTCGTCAGCTACAGCTACCTAAAGGACAAATTGATTTTTGCTCCAATGATTATCTGGGCCTCGCCCGCTTGGATTTACTAAAAACTTCGAAATTACATTCTGCTGGTGCCACGGGTTCTCGCTTGATTACGGGCAACTATCCCGAAATTGAACACTTGGAAAACACCCTGGCCCATTTCCATCGGGCCGAGTCTGCTTTGATTTTTAGCTCTGGCTATAGCGCCAACCTGGGCTTGCTCTCCTGTATCGCCCAACGACAGGACACCATTCTTTACGATCGACTTTGCCATGCCTCCCTTCGCGATGGCCTTCAGCTTTCCCCCGCTCGTACCTTAGGTTTTCATCATAATGATTTAGCGGATTTAGAAGCGAAAATGCAACGGAGCGAAGGACAGCTTTATGTGGTGGTAGAAAGCATTTATTCCATGGATGGCGATGCTGCACCACTAAAGGCCTTGGTGGCATTGTGTGAATTGTATGGAGCAGCTTTGATTGTAGATGAAGCACATGCGGTGGGAGTGTATGGCCCCCGAGGAGAAGGTTTGGTGGTGGCCTTGGGTTTGGAGCAGGCGGTGTGGGCTAGGGTAGTAACCTTTGGAAAGGCCCTGGGCGCTCATGGAGCCACTGTGCTCGGCCCCAATTATCTACGTGATTTTTTAATCAACTTTTGTCGACCTTTTATATATACCACGGCCCTGCCTCCTTTGAGCATCCAGCATTTGACCTTGGCTTACCAAGAAATGGAGCATGGGCCACAACGAGCGGCGCTCCAATCGGTTTTGGCCTATTGGCAGGAGCAGGTTCGGAAGCGCTATCCCCATCTACCTCAGTTGTTGGGGGCTAGTGCGATCAAAGTATGGCCCGTTCCAGGCAATGAAGCAGCTACTGCAAAGGCTGCGGCATTACAAGAGGCCGGTTTGGCGGTAAAAGCCATTTTACATCCCACGGTCGCGCAGGGCGCGGAAAGGCTGAGGATTTGCCTACACGCTTTTAATACTCCTGCCGAAATAGACCTATTATTGGACCTTTTGAATTAAATGAAATTGTATGAATTTACTTACACCAAATAAAACCATTACAGACCTCGATCGCGAAATCATTTGGCATCCTTATACCCAGATGAAAACGGCGGGAGCTCCGATTGCCGTAGCTTCGGCCAAAGATGCCCTTTTGACCACCGAGTCAGGAGAGATTTTTATCGATGCGATTTCCTCTTGGTGGGTAACCCTTCATGGGCATGCCAACGCTCGGATCGCTGAGCGAGTTTATCAGCAAATGCTAGAATTGGAACACGTCATTTTTGCTGGGTTTACCCACGAACCAGCCGTTGAACTTGGTAGACGATTGCTTACTCATTTGCCCAAGAATCAGGAAAAACTTTTCTTTACCGATAATGGCTCTACCGCTGTGGAAGTAGGGCTCAAGATGGCCATCCAATATTTTCACAACCAAGGCAAAAAGCGAACTAAAATCATTGCTTTTCAAGATGCCTATCATGGAGATACCTTTGGTGCGATGTCCGTAGGTGGTTCGGTGTTTTTTCAGGATGCTTTTGGGGAATATTTATTTGAAGTGGCCCTATTACCAGTACCTGTTCCCGGTCGCGAAGCAGAATCATTGAGCCAATTGGAAGCCTTGATCGCCCAGCATCCCGATGATATTGCGGCGTTTATTTTTGAACCGCTGGTATTAGGAGCGGGAGGAATGTTGATGTATGAACCAGAGGCCTTAGATAGCTTAATCGGAAAGTGTCAGGAAAATGGAATCCTCTGCATCGCCGATGAGGTGATGACAGGTTTTGGTAGAACCGGGAAGTTCTTTGCCTCAGATTATCTAGAACACCAACCAGATATTATCGCCATGTCGAAAGGCTTGACTGGAGGAACCTTGCCCATGGCCATTACCGCCTGTTCTTCTCAAGTCTATGCCGCCTTCCACTCTGATGATAAATACAAAGCCCTTTACCATGGCCATTCCTATACCGGAAATCCCGTAGGCTGTGCCGCTGGTTTGGCAAGTATGGATATTATGGAAGAAGAAGAAACCTGGAATCGGATCGCTGGGATTGCCAATCACCACGCCAATTTTGCCCAACACATCCGCCAACACCCACGGGTCAAGGAAGTGCGACAGAGAGGAACGATTATAGCCATTGAACTCCAGACGGAGGAATCTACTACCTACTTCAACTCGATTCGCGATCAACTCAATCGGTATTTTATCGAACAAAAAGTACTCCTCCGACCATTAGGAAATGTAGTGTATATTTTACCACCTTATTGTATCACCGCCGAACAACTCCAACGGGTTTATACGGTTCTGGAAGAAGCATTCAACCAATTGGGGAATGAATAAAAAGATTGGGATTGTGGGCTATGGCGCCTTGTCTGCACTGGGCGGTGACGACAAGACCGTAGCGGAAAGGTATCGTGATAATTCTACGGCCATCCAACTGGATGCCAGTGCTGCCTATTATCAAGCCGCTTTGCCAGATAAACTAGAAGCGGAAATCAAAAGCCTACATTCTGAAAATAAATACTACGCCAAGATCGACCGTTCGGTGCAATTGGCCATCCTCGCGGCTCGTCGCGCGGTAAAACAAGCGGCTTGGTCAGGTAACACCAACTTTGGAATCAATATCGGTTCTTCTCGTGGCGCAACTACGCTTTTTGAACAATTCCATCAGGATTTTCAAAACCATCCCCAGGCCAAGACTGCAACGCTAAGTTCTCCTTTGACCACCCTCGGTAATCTGGCGGCATGGGTCGGTCGAGACCTGGCCCAAGAAGGGCCAGTTATCAGCCATTCGGTTACCTGTAGCTCTGCCCTTCAATCTCTAATCAATGGGGTCGCCTGGTTGCGTTCCGGGCTGATCGATCGTTTTTTGGTGGGAGGGAGTGAAGCACCGCTAACTCCTTTTACTCAGGCCCAGATGTCGGCGCTAAAAATTACCCCTAAACCTCATGCCGTTGATACCTTCCCATGTCGAGCCTTGGATTTGGACAAAAAGCAAAATGGAATGGTATTGGGAGAGGGCGCGGCTTTATTTGCTTTGCAAACCGACCCCGAGCATGCATTGGCTTGGGTAGAAGGCATTGGCTATGGCACCGAAGATTTTGAGCATCCCACCCAAATCTCTGCACAAGGACATAGTTTACAAAAGTCGATGCGGATGGCGCTCGGCGAGTTGCCACCAGAGTCGATTGATCTAATTGTATTGCATTCCCCCGGCACAATCCAAGGCGACCTAGCTGAGTGGGAAGCGATCAAAGCTATTTTTAAGCAAAAAATTCCAAATTGTACTACCAATAAATGGAAAATTGGTCATACTTTGGGCGCCTCGGCCGCGCTGAGTTTGGAATTCGCCTTATTGCAATTGCAAACGGGCCAAATAATCAGGCCGCCCTACCTCGATGATGGACCATGGATACAAAACCATCCCATCCGCCGTATACTAATCAATGCGGTAGGTTTTGGAGGTAATGCGGCAAGTATCATTATCCGTAAATCCGAAAATTATCTTCAATGAATCAGGAATCGACGAATCGCGTATGGACGCTGAATGAAATCATGGATTTATACCACAGCCCCTTATTGGACTTAGTCTATCGGGCGGCTCAGGTACATCGGGAACATCACAATCCGCGCGAAGTACAAATCAGTACCTTACTTTCGATTAAAACCGGAGGCTGTCCCGAGGATTGTGCTTATTGTCCACAGGCAGCACGTTATCATACTGATATTGATAAAAATGACTTACTCTCGGTCAAGGAGGTAAAAATGGCCGCGATGAATGCCAAGGAAACTGGATCTTCCCGTCTTTGTATGGGAGCGGCTTGGCGAAACGTGAAGGAGGGAAAAGATTTTGACCATGTACTCGATTTGATCCGTACGGTCAATGAGTTGGACATGGAGGTTTGTTGCACCTTAGGTATGGTGACCAAACGCCAAGCAGAGCAATTGGCCTCGGCTGGTTTGTATGCTTACAACCATAATTTGGATACTTCCGAAGAATATTACAAAGAAATTATCTCTACCCGGGGCTATGAAGATCGCTTGGAAACGATCGACAATGTTCGTTCGGCGAAGCTGACGGTTTGCTCTGGTGGAATCATTGGCATGGGGGAAGCGGTAGAAGATCGTTGTAAAATGTTGTTGACCCTCGCTAGTTTAGACCCTCAGCCCGAATCGGTTCCGGTAAATGCACTTGTTCCAGTAGAAGGTACCCCTTTGGAAGAACAACAGATCGTATCAATTTGGGATATGGTTCGGATGATTGCCACCACTCGCATCGTGATGCCACGTACTACGGTAAGATTATCCGCAGGACGTACTCAAATGAGTCAGGAAGGCCAAGCGCTATGCTTTATGGCTGGAGCTGGGTCCATCTTTGCCGGCGATAAATTATTGACCACCCCCAATCCCGAACGTTCGGAAGATCTCCAATTATTTGATATCCTCGGCCTTCAAGCAACTCCGGCCTTTGCCAAAGGAGAGCGCCCACAAGGCAAACCAGACTTGGTTTATTCCGACCGAGAGGCTGCGCCTAAATGGAGCCGCCCCGGCCACGTGATTGATAAAAATATCGAATACACCGAAAAAGGTAAACAACAACGAAAAGCATCTTCAAGCACTCCAAAAAAATAACGCACCATGTCTAGATCAAAAATTGCTGCTGGTAACTGGAAAATGAATAAAACGCTTAACGATGGCCTCAAGTTGGTCCGTGAAATTCGCGCGGATACTAAGGCTAGCGATGGTGTTCAAATTATTTTGGCACCACCCGCAGTTTTCCTACAAGCGATTGTCAATATCACCGCTGATGCTACTCATATCGAAGTGGCGGCGCAAAACTGCCATCAAGAAGAGAAAGGAGCCTACACTGGCGAAATCGCAGTGGATATGCTGAATTCGATTGGGGTGAAGTACGTGATTCTAGGGCACTCCGAACGTCGCGAATATTTTAAAGAATCCAATGAGGTTTTGGCACAAAAGATTGATCGAGTGCTAGGAGCTAATTTATTGCCGATTTTCTGTTGTGGAGAATCGCTAGACATTCGCGAGGCGGGTAACCATGTCAATTTTGTAGCGGGGCAGCTTCGGGATAGCCTATTCCACCTTAGCGCCGAGCAAATGACTAAGGTCGTCATTGCTTATGAACCCATTTGGGCCATTGGCACCGGGGTGACTGCCAGCAAAGAGCAGGCCCAGGATATGCACCGAGAAATTCGCCAGTTGATTGCCACTCAATATGATGAAGATTTAGCTAATACGATTCCTATTCTTTATGGCGGAAGTGTCAAACCAGCCAATGCCGAGGAATTATTTGCCCAGCCCGATGTCGACGGTGGCTTAGTTGGTGGTGCCTCTTTGAAGGCCCCTGATTTTTGTGCGATCATTCAATCCTTTGGCGAATAGTAACAAAAAGGGGAGAAGTAGGACTTATTACAAAAAATTGTTACCTTTCGGGGCAATCAAAAAATTAATCATATTATGACAGCACAGGAATTTATCACCAATTTACCCAGCAAAGTAGACAGCGCTGCCTTGGAAGGCTTAGAGACTACCTTTCACTTTGATATTTCAGGTGATGGCGGTGGTCAATATACCGTTGAGGTTGCCGATGGAGCGATGAATGTAGCAGAGGGGCTAAATGGCGAGGCGAAGTGCAAAGTAAGCACTGGTGCGGATACCTTGGTTGGTTTGGTTACTGGCAAAGTGAATCCGATGATGGCCGTTTTGGGAGGTAAAGTTAAAATTAGCAACCAAGGCGAAATGATGAAATATGCTAAGATTTTTGGCTTGATGTAAGTTAAGTAATTCCCGGATTTAAACTACAGATTTAATGACTGATCTTTTGCCCAGCTTCATCGTTGCTCAAAGCCTTACTTAGCTAAGGCTAAGCACGGTTTAAGCGCCTCGATGCTAAGCAAAATCTCTAGCCACTAAATAGAAGCACAAATTCCGCGAATTACTTAGTTAATAACTTATTTTATCAACTGCTAAGTTTCTCATTAATAATCTGTTAGCGATAGTGAGCTAGTCGATTGATGTACGTGGCTTTGGGTTTGCCTAACCCCCATTGTTGCGGTGGTGGAAGCCTTCTTAGGAGGCTTCCATTTCCTGCATTTAGGCACCTTAAACATACCTTGAGTAAAACTTCACACTTCATAAATGGTTTATACCGTTTGCTGGGGATTACCTACCGTTGGTTGGTATTTCCGTATTGCGGTATGATTATTGGTATTAATATGTATACCACACGCATGCAGGACACATCAATGATTTTCACTAAACCAAACGACCATCACGAGGCAGTAGCATTCAGGTCATAAAGCGGAGAAGTCACCGATGTCCAGAAAGTTTCCTTTTTACAAACAATTAGACGCCATGGATTGTGGCGCTACCTGCCTACGCATGGTAGCTCGCTACTATGGACGTCATTATTCCCTGGCCTACCTCCGGGAACTTACCTATCTCGACCGTGAGGGGGTTTCACTCATGGGTATTAGCGATGCCGCCGAATCAATCGGGATGCATAGCCTGGGAGTCAAATTGCCCTATGATCGACTGACGGATGATATTCCCCTGCCTTGTATCGCCCACTGGCGACAGAACCACTTCATCGTAGTTATCAAAGCCACCAAAAAACACGTCTGGGTAGCCGATCCCGCCGCCGGAAAATTCAAATTGCGGAAGCAAGAGTTTTTAGATGGCTGGGTAAGCCATCAAGATGAAGGACAAGAAGTCGGTGTTTTACTCCTCCTCGAAGCTACCCCCGATTTTTTCAACCGCGAAGGCGAACAAATCGATAAAAGTAGCTTCCTCTACCTCTGGCAATACCTCAAAAATTATAAATCACTCCTCTCTCAATTGGTACTCGGCCTTCTTTTTCTCAGTGGCCTACAATTGGTTTTTCCCTTCCTCATGCAATCCATCGTGGATATTGGGATCAAAAACCAAGATACCAGTTTTGTGATGCTCATCCTCGTAGCGCACGCCGTACTCTTCTTTAGTCAAACCGCCGTGGAGTTTATACGAAGTTGGATTTTACTACACATCGGTGTACGAGTAAATATCAGCCTGATCTCGGATTTCTTGATCAAGATGATGAAGCTCCCTGTTCGTTTTTTCGATACCAAAATGACCGGGGATTTACTCCAACGGATACAGGATAACCGACGGGTGGAAAGCTTTCTATCGTCCACCACCTTGGTGACTATCTTTTCACTACTCACCTTCATCATCTTCGGAATTGTACTGGCCCAATACGATATGCTGATCTTTGGCATTTTTGCCACAGCTACCGTTATTTATCTCACCTGGGTATTGGTATTCCTACGGATTCGACGCGAACTCGATTATAAGCGTTTTGATCAAATGGCGGAAAACCAAAGTAATTTGATCCAACTGATTTCAGGAATTAAGGAGATCAAATTGCACAATGCCGAAAAGCAAAAACGCTGGGCTTGGGAACGGATTCAAGCTCGACTCTTTCGGATTAGCTTGCGATACCTCCGGGTAGATCAATTGCAACGTTCGGGCGCCACTTTTATCAATGAATCCAAAAATATTCTGATCTCTTTTCTGGCGGCAAAAGCCGTAATTGATGGGCAAATGACCTTGGGAATGATGTTGGCCGTTCAATACATCATCGGGCAACTCAATGGCCCGGTGGAACAGATGGTGCGTTTTATCCATTCGGCTCAAGATGCTAAAATTAGTTTGGAGCGGATGAATGAAATCCATATGCGGGATGATGAAGAAAAGATCGAAGAAAAGATTACCATCCTGCCCGAAGCGGGTGATTTGAGCTTTGATCAAGTTTTCTTTCAGTACAGTGGTCCGCATTCTCCCATGGTTTTGAAAAATGTATCGATCAATATTCCTAGAGGAAAACAAACCGCGATTGTAGGAACGAGTGGAAGTGGAAAAACAACCATTCTTAAACTCCTCCTCAATTTTTACCAACCGACCAAAGGAAATGTTCGTTTAGGAGATGTCAGCCTCAATAATTTACTCAACAAACTCTGGCGAGCCAAGGTGGGAGTGGTAATGCAGGAAGGCTTTATCTTCTCCGATTCTATTGCCAAGAATATTGCTTTGGGGGATGATGTGGTGGATCGAAAACGCCTTTTGGAAGCTGTAAAAGTGGCCAATTTCCAACACTTTGTGGAATCCCTGCCTTTGGGATACAACACCAAAGTAGGCCCCGATGGTATGGGCCTGAGCCAAGGGCAAAAGCAACGCCTACTTATCGCTCGCGCCGTTTATAAAGACCCCGAATACATCTTCTTCGATGAAGCCACCAATTCCTTGGATGCTTATAATGAGATGATCATCATGGAAAACTTAGAAGAGTTCTTCAAAGGTCGGACCGTAGTGGTAGTGGCGCACCGTTTGAGCACCGTTAAAAATGCGGATAATATCATCGTACTCGAAGAAGGAGAAATGATCGAAGAAGGTACACATGAGCAATTGACCAAACGCAAGGGCGCTTATTTCCATCTCGTGAAAAATCAATTGGAATTAGGCAATTAACCAGAGTTGCGGGGCTTGTGGAGGAGTGGGAAGATGGGAGTACAACTTGAATTATTTATGAAAGCATGGAAGAACACGAAAAAATAGAACTTAGGAGTGATGAGGTCCAGGAAATACTGGGCACTCCACCGCGATGGATCGTACGGTGGGGCACTACCTTTGTCATCATCGGCGTGCTGCTTTTGGGCTATTTTAGTTACCTGATCAAATATCCGGATGTGGTAACGGTGCCCATGACAATCACAACCTCAATTGAACCGGTAGAGGTGGTAGCGGCAAAAAGTGGTCACCTGGCCGATGTTTTTGTCGACGAAAACTCGGTAGTGAATTATGGGCAAATTATGGCCGTCATTCAAAATCAAGCCAACCTGGATAATGTGTTACACCTCGATAGCCTCGCCGTCGAAATGCAACTCTACAGTATCCAAGACTTTGTTGATTTTACCCCGCCCACTGACCTCCAATTGGGTAGCCTACAAATCGATTATTCTCGATTTTTTCAACTGTTTAAAGATTTTACCAATATCGTAAGTTCACGTTATGATATTCAACGCAAAAATCAACTGGACCGGGAAATCCAATCGATCAACCGAAGCATCGCCGAATTGGAAAAGAAATTGGATAAGGCAGGCAATGAATACCGTATTCGGGATGATCAGGTTCGGGTTATCCAAAAACTATTATCGGAGAAAGCCGAAAGTCGGAAAACGCTGGAGGATGCCGTGGCCCGTAGAGCTTCGGTGGATCGGCAGATGCAAGAGATCCGCACCCAAATTTCTGACAAACGAGTTTCCATCTCCCGGATTGAAAGTCAAAAGACCAATATTGCCCTAGATTGGGATGAAAGCCAAAAGAAAAAGTTTGTCGACCTTCAGCAACACATCAATAAGATGAAGGCGAATGTCGATAAATGGAAACGCGAAAACCTCCTGACCGCACCGATGGATGGGACCGTTTCCTTGGTGGAAGATTATCGCAGTGAAAAACAATTTGTGAATCAAGGCAGCATCGTAATGTCTGTTATTCCCATCGATGGAGATGAACTCATTGGCAAGTCTTTTTTACCTACCCGTGGTTTGGGTAAGGTTGAGATTGGCAATAAGGTGATTATCCGAGTGGAAGGATATCCCTACGAAGAATGGGGCGTTGTACGTGGGCTACTGGAAAGTAAAGGCCGGATTCCCAATGAAAAACGCGAATACCCAATTCGAGTTGAACTTCCCGAAGGCCTTACTACCTCCTTCCATAAGGAATTGCGTTTTGACCAAAAGATGAGCGGCATCGCGGAAATTATCTCAGAAGATCGGCGATTTATCCAACGAATTTTTGACCAATTCCGCGCTTTGTTTAAAAAGTATTAATTTGCCGTGCGCTCACTGCAATTATCATGGAAATTTTCCCCTTCGTATTACTTCGCCTCGCTGGACTGCCGCTGGATTATCTCGACCCGCTGCACCTGCTAGCTCCCGATTGGAAAAACCTATTGCTTCGTGAAACGGAATTGAATCACCAAAGCCAAGCGTTACGCCAAAGATTATCTGACGTAATTGGCACTCATCCCGATTATCAAGCTAAAAATACTCTCGCTAACCTCTACCGCGATTTTGCCAGCGGCCGCCGTTTGCGAATCCATAAATACCAAGGCCTTTTTGACCATAACGAAACCGCAAAAGCACTTTTTCAAACCCTTGTGGATTGGCAAAAACAAGTGGAAAACTTAGCAGCACAAAAAGCGACTTTCCAGACCGATTATCAAACCCAGGTTATTGTTCAACGAGCAAAGTTGCAAAGCTTGCTTGCCGCACCCAATCTCTTAAAAGGATTGCCATTTGCCAGTATCTCAACGTATCAGCGTTTACAGCGATACCTGCAAAAAGACCCCGCGAGTTTTCGAAAAAAAGAACTGCAAACCGAACGTACTTTGCTTCAATATTTGACTCGTACGGTAGCAAAAACCAGCCCCTTTAGCCATTTTACGACCCTCAGCATACAGCCTCTCCGTAAATCTAATTGGCAGACGGAGCCTCATTCCAAAATCCACCTCAATAATTATTTGTTGGCTTATTGGCAAACCACTTTAGAACGTTTGCCGGGCTTCAATCGTCAGTTGGAACTTAAGGTCAACCCGAGTTGGCGTCAAGAAGGCGAGGGTTATACCTTTTTGCTTAATAGTCGCAATGTCGAGTCGATTCAGGGATTAGCGGAAAACCCACTGGTAGAAGCTTTGGTGGAATTGGTGGGGCAGACGCGACTAAGTTTTGAGGCTTTGCTGGTAAAAGCGATGGAATTTGTGGAGGCAGCGGAGGAAGAGATCGCTCAATTTATGCTGGAACTAATTGATTATGGCGTTTTAGAATGGGATTGGCCGCTGAGTGGCCGATCCGCGCACTGGTTGGAAGAATTACAAGCCTTGGTAGCTGCCAAAGAAGACTTTGCCGAGCGTAACGAAATCCTAGCGCTTTTGGATAAATTGTCCCTAGGAAAAGTACAATTGGAACAGGCCTCGGCGGCGGAGCGACCAGCAATTTTGCAGGAAATGCAAGCGGCCTTGGAAGCTTTTTTTACCCAATATCTCGATACAGAACAGGAGGTCGACGAGAGTGAAAGTTTCCAAAGGATTGGAGTGGGGGAGTTTAATTTTCGGGCAGAAAAAATGGCTTATGAAGATGTAAGTAGCTCCGGCCAATGGGCACTCGGCGAAGAAGCCTTGCAGCCGCTGATCGCTGAACTGGATCGCCTAGTGGCGGCAATGGAAGGCATGGTGGAATGGCCTTGGGAAAAAGCAGTAAACAAGCACTTTTTGGAGCACTTTGGAGAAAAGGAAAGCGTTGACCTACTGACTTTTTACGACTCCTTTTACCGACACGTCAAGATCGAAAATAATACCCAAGCCATCTCCCCGGAGCTGGTAGAACCACTGCTAGACCAACTGCGCGAAGCCGATTTATGCGATACCCAAAAAGGCATCTGCCAACTGCCCTGGGCCTTTATCGACCAATGGCTGCCACCCGTACCCAAGCAAGGGGCCCAATCGAGCCCCGCCCAAGCGGCCCTGCTCCAAATAAGCCAAACCGGACCTCATCCACAAGCTTTTGTGGAAGCCAATATTCTGGGCTATGGTAAAATGATGGGGCGTTTTCTCCACCTTTTCCCTACCCAACTGACCACCGAAATCCGGCAGTGGAATCAATCCCTACAGGTCGCCGAGGAAGATTGGATCGAAAACGTTGATGCGTCTTATTTTAATGCCAATATTTATCCTTCGCTACTCTCCAAGGAATTGGCCAGCCCCGGCAGCCAAAGTCAATTGCCTGATGAGGCCCAAGTTGCTCTGACCGATCTAGAATTGACCACTAAAGCCGACGGTCTGATTCTTCAACATCGACCCAGTAAACGGCCGATTCGGATGTTTAATTTTGGCCTCGAAGCTTTAGGTAATCGCTCGGCAATGTATCGTTTGCTCCAAACCTTTGCCTATCGAACACCAAGCACAGATTTACTGGTACAACTTGTGGATACGGCTTATGGTGGCGAGGATGCTCAGGGAGTATTGCATTTTCCCCGGCTTCAGGTTGGGGAACGTTTGATTTTAAAACGACGACGTTGGTATTTTCCACAGGCACTTTTACCCCGTTTTGAAAAGGATAATGCCGCTTTTTTCCTTGCGGTACAGACTTGGCGTCAACAATGGCAATTGCCTCGTCATATTTTTATCCGACTTAGTCCTCGTCAAATCCCTACTTTCGGTTCTACCAAATCGGAGGCAGAAAATCGACGGAATGATGATTACAAGCCACAGTGGATTGATTTGGAGCAATTGCTAGTCGTAGAGCTGTTGGCTCGTTTGTTGAAACGGGTGTTTGGCTATTTAGAAGTCTCCGAAATGTGGCCCGCACCTGATCAAGCTATCCCCGTGGATGGTCAGGCTCGGGCGGTAGAGGCCTTGGTGGAATGGAAAAACGCTTCAATCTAATCAGCAATAAAGGGAGACCAGGCAATCCCGATTCGGTAAAAAAGGACACTTTGCTGAAAATATAAATTATAGGGATCGCTGCCATGATAGCCCGTTTGGAAAAACCAGGAGGCATGTTTGTTTCCATAGGTTTTGAGATAGAAGGTAAAATCGACGTTGACCCTTTTTCCGAGATTTCCCAGTGCTACTGGTTCCAAATCATCAATAGGACCTGTATTTAATTCCCGATCACTGATATAACTCAGATTCAATAGGGCACGCCAGCGTTCGCGAGCACGGTGCTGCGCTAATAACTGACGTTGACCCTGGGGATAAAGCGCATATTCTTTGATTTGAGCATAGCGAATGTAGCCCAATTGTAAACGAACAATATTTTTTCCCAATAAATCGTAGCGGTCGTACTGAGGGTTGGAGCGGATACGTTCCGTAATGTAAGGATGATACTCGTAGCCCAAACGCCAATAGGCGGCACCGTAATTTTGTCTTTGGTAAGCAAAGCGTTTGGGAGCAAAGAAAAACCGTCGTCGAGTAATACTATCGGCCTTGGCCTTTTTAAAACGATACAAACCTCCCACCGATAGGTCCAAGACGATTCCTTCGCCAAAGTTGCCATTATAAGTGTTGATGGTTCCATCAGGTAAAAACTCGGGCTGATCTTGGCCATTAGAATGGTGAAAACCGCGAAAACGAAGGAAGTAAAACTGTTGAAAGGCTTTGGACGATTTTCCATTTGGTGAAAAGCCACTCCAAAATTTACGATGGGTCAGGAAAAAGTTGAAACCGGGAATATAACTCGGAGTTCGTACGGAGCGCGAACTATCTCCCTGGGTGGGATCATCGCGAAAAATACGCACCTTAAACTGTGGGATCATGTGGAGGGAATAAAAAAGCCCTGAATTTTTACTGTACCAATCACGCCCCGCAAGAGCGATGGGAAAACGGCTATCCGCCTCCATGATGAGTGGCCTTTTCTGCTCAGCCCCATAAAAACGGTGACTATCAAAAGGCAGACCCGTCGAAACAGTACTGGGCTCCGATAGATGTAGCATGCTATGGTAAAAATCAAGACTTATCTCATGGTCGGTTTGGGGGAGAGGGAATGGAGGTAAGGAGTCTATTGCTAGGGCGATTTCAGCCTGTGAAGTCGTTAAAATACAGCAGCAATAAAGAAGGACAGTCAGTAAACAGGATTTCATGACTGCAAGATAGCTTGGACCTTAGGATGAAAAGTAGCAGACTTTGCGACAGATATATTTTTAAAAAGCTCAATTTAAGAATTGCATAATGTTTATTTTTGTCTTGGTTTCGGAATTATCTGGACTTGAGCATTGTTGAGCAATTTTGAGTAATTTGCAAGGGCAAAAAATATGATATGCGTCCTTTTAGAAATCTAATTGAGCTTTTTGATCTCCAGGCCGAGGATCTCCAAACGCGCCGGACTATCCTGCGTAAGAAGGAGGAGATCTTACTGCGCTTTGAGCTGTCGGATGCGGTGACAATCGATTTTGCAGGGCAAACCTTGGATAAAAATACTGTAATCCAGCTTTTTGAGGAGCTATTAGAAGAACGACATTTCTACCAAGATTTGGAGGAAATCACTGGCCTTAGCACCCTGCTAAGTGGCCAAGCAGCCGATAAAGTCAACTGGCATGCCCTGCTCACGAGCGAAGAAAGCTTTCAACAGTGGCTCCGCCCTTTCCTCAATTACCTCTATTACCAAGAAGGCAAAAAATTACTCGACGATTTAGGAGTCCTTGCGCCTAGCCAAAATAAATTATTCACCCAGTGTGAACACCTACGAAGCATT
>SPJL01013570.1_pt1 | contig 27238 bp, 27 predicted proteins | sample 3741751 | NCBI WGS metagenome assembly SPJL01 (sample SAMN10925998, study PRJNA522277) | cold seep metagenome | isolation source: Elba SIP-enriched marine methane seep metagenome, extraction at timepoint T3 | place: Italy: coast of Elba, Mediterranean Sea | reverse complement strand
ATACGCGAAGGAACGGCTGACAATCGGGATATCCCAGTTCCCCTCTACTCTCCATCCCGCCTTCGATTCCATGTTGGCGAAGAGTTATACAATCGCCCTCGCCCGGCGGCCGATTACAGCCTATGGCCCGGATTGGAAGCCGCGCTGCATGCTCTGCACTGGTCTGCCTGATCTGGCGAACGGGACGGCGGCCTATGAAACAGCGGAAAACGGCGATCCGGGCATGGCGGTCACGTTTGAGCTGGACCCGAAAGCAGTTTGGGGCGACGGGGTGCCGGTCACGATCAAGGATGTCATTCTGGCGTGGGAGATCGGCAAAGACCCGAAATCAGGTATCGATTCTGCGGAGCTCTATCGGCGAATTGATCGGATCGACACGGATGGCGACAAGCGCTTTACACTGCATCTCAACAAGCGGACCTGCGACTTCAAGAACATCGCCGGCCTGACGCTGCTACCGGATCATCTGGAACGCGCGATTTTTCAGGAAGGAAGCGAAGGATACAGGCGCCGCACCGCCTATGACACAGACCCGACAAATCCGGGGCTTTGGCATGGCCCTTATCGCGTTGAAAGGGTTACCGCACCGCGAGAAATCCTTCTCGTCCGAAATGACGCTTGGTGGGGTACACCGCCCCATTTCGATGAAATCCTGATCAAAGTGGTTGAGAATACGGCGGCGTTATCCGCCAATATCCTCTCCGGCGATATAGACATGATCTCGGGAGAGTTGGGACTGAATATCGATCAGGCGCTGTCTTTCGAGAAGCGCTACGCAGACCGGTTTCAAATCCTGTTCAAGCCCGGCTTGATCTATGAACATCTTGATGTAATGCAGGACAATCCGATCCTGGCGGACGCACGGGTAAGAAAAGCCCTGATCCTCGGCGCTGACCGGGAGGCAATCAGTGCGCGCCTGTTCGAAGGCCGCCAACCGGTCGCTCATTCCAACGTTAATCCGCTGGATGCGGTCCATAGTGAGGAAACACCGCGCCACAGCTTCGATCCTGAAACGGCTGCCGCCCTTCTGGAAGAAGCCGGGTGGCATGTCGACGCCGGCGGCATTCGCCAAAAGGACGGACAACCGCTTGCGATTGATTTGATGACAACTGCCGGCAACAAGACGCGAGAGCTCGTCCAGCAAGTGCTGCAAAGCCAGTGGCGGGAAATCGGCATCCAAGCGACGATCCGAAATGAACCGGCTCAGGTTTTCTTTGGGGAGACCGTATCAAAGCGCAAGTTCGACGGCCTTGCGATGTTTGCCTGGATCTCGTCCCCGGAATCAATCCCGCGCACAACGCTTCATTCTGATATGATCCCAAGTGAGGAGAATGGCTGGACCGGCCAAAACTACACGGGCTACAGCTCACCCAAGATGGATCAGGTCATTGATGATCTGGAAGTAAAATGCGATCCGGCGGATCAAGAGCGGTTATGGACGGAAATGCAGAGCCTGTATGCAACCGACCTACCAGCGATCCCGCTCTATTTCCGGGCCAACACGCATATCCTGCCGAAGCAACTGAGAGGCCTGACACCCACTGGCCATCAGTATCCCTCCACCCTGTGGGTCGAGGATTGGCGGTGGGAAGAATAGGCGCGCGGCCACCCATGTGGTTCCCGCCTGTGGGAGCCGTCTAGATGCTGCGGTTCGTGCTGGGCAGAATCGCGGAGAGCCTGATCGTTCTTTTGGCGATGTCGTTTCTGGTCTATGCGCTGATCGGATTGATGCCGGGCGACCCTATCGACCTGATGTTGTCTGCCAATCCGGAAATGACCAGCGAAGACGCGGCACGGCTGAAGGCACTCTATGGCCTGGACCGCCCTATTCTGGAGAGATACTGGAATTGGTTGAACGCGGCCCTACAGGGGGATTTCGGTTATTCCCGCCTTTATCAAAAACCAGTCTTGGACTTGATCCCGGAGAGATTGGGCGCGACGACCTTGCTCCTTGGTGTCAGCCTCGCGTTCACCCTGGCCATCGCGGTCCCGCTTGGTGTCTATGCGGCTGCCCGGCCACATAGCACCGTTGATTATGGGATAAACCTGTTCTGCTTCGCCGGCATTTCAGTTCCACCTTTCTGGCTCGCCCTTGTCGCTATCATCCTGGTTGCGATCCCTTTTCAAGCCATCCCGGCCGGCGGTATGGGCGAACCTGACGCCGGGCTGTGGGAGCGGGCGCGGCACATGATTTTGCCGGTTGCAACGTTGACCCTTGCCTCCGTCGGCAGCTTCACGCGCTTCATGCGCGCCGCCATGCTGGAGGAGATGCGCCGCGATCATATCCGCACCGCCCGTGCCAAAGGGGCTGGGCCAGGCCGCGTCCTTTTCGTTCATGCCTTACGGAACGCGCTGACGCCCATGGCAACAGTCCTGGCGCTTTCTATCGGATCCCTTTTCTCCGGCGCCTTAATTACAGAGACGATGTTCTCCTGGTCCGGTATGGGCAGGACGATTTACGAAGCAACCATGGGCAATGACTATAATCTGGCGCTGGTCGGGCTTCTTGCCGCAACCGCGTTTACACTGGCCGGCAATATCCTCGCCGACATTGCCTATGCAGTGCTGGACCCACGGGTAAGCTACCGAAGTGGCGGGGCAGACTGATGAACGCTCTCCCCCCATCGAGCCGCGATCTCGTTAAACCGGCGGATACGCCAAGGCGACGGGTATGGCGCCGTTTCCTAAGACACAGGCTTGCTGTGGCGAGTGGGATCCTGCTCGCCATCATGGCTTCGCTTTGTCTTGCCGCGCCGCTATTTGAGACTGTTTTGGGCGTGAGCGCCTTCAAGACCGACCTTTTCGCCCGCTTCGCCCCAACGGATTCCCAATTCCTCCTCGGCGCGGATGAGGCCGGGCGTGATGTCATGACACGATTGCTGCATGGCGGTCGGATATCCCTCGCTGTCGGGCTGGCCGCCTCCGTCATCGCAGCCGTAATCGGCACCTTCATCGGCCTGGTCGCCGGCTATCGCGGTGGCTGGATCGATCGCGTTCTGATGCGGCTAACCGATGGGGTCATTGCCTTACCACTGCTGCCCTTGCTGATCGTGTTGACCGCCATTGATCCTGCCAAGCTGGGACTGCCGGAAAGCATCGCCTATTCTGAGCAGGCGACCTTGTATCGGATCACCATTATCGTCGCCCTGGTCGGATGGACCACCGTCGCGCGGCTTGTGCGGGCGGAAACGCTGTCTCTCCGCAGCCGCGACTTTGTGCGGGCTGCCGTCTCTCAAGGGGCAATGCCCAGCCACGTCATGCGCCGGCACATCCTGCCCAATTGCGCATCGGTCATCGTCGTGGCAACCACGCTGTCGATCGGCAATATCATCCTGTTGGAGAGCGTGCTGAGCTTCCTCGGCCTCGGCATCCAGCCGCCGGTACCAAGCTGGGGCAACATGCTGACCAATGCTCAAGAGCTTGTCTGGTCGGAACCCTGGCTGGCAATTTGGCCAGGCCTTGCGATTTTCATCACAGTCATGGCCTTCAACTTTCTGGGTGACGGACTACAGGAAGCGCTTGATCCCCGCGCAGATCGCAGCACGAACTGAAAACCATGACGCGCCCAAAATAGTCGGCATTCGAGATAAAAACGCACGAGAGTCTTGAGTGGCTTGAATTTTTTTCCGAATTGCCCTATTCTATCCATTGGAGAGAGTGCGTGGGTGCGCATTTGAAGTCCCGAATCGACGCGGAAAGATGCATCGGAACGGGCAATTCATCTCCGGTAAAACCGTTGGCCTTGCGCCTAGGACGGAACCGGGATGAACGTAAGGCGGTTCTTTGAACCCTCAGTTTTCAGGCGTTTACCACTTCTTAAGGGGTATGCTGTTAACTAGGGAAAGAATCGGAAGGAGCTAAGAGATGGCTGACATCGGCGGTATTGGAGCCTTCGGCTTCGGCGGTGCGCGAAGCAATCCGGCGGCCGACCTAGAGGCAAGACAGGAAGAAGCGCGGGATCGTCGCGCTGAGGAAGACCGGCGTACCGACAATACGGAAGCCGCGCTCCGTTCCGAAGACACCTCTGATGCGGATGCGTCCCGGGTTACGCGGGAAACCGATACCGAGCAGGAAACCGGTGCTCAAAACGCCCAGCGTCAATCCGATGAAGTGGTTCTCAGCACCGCAGCTCAAAATCAGCTGGCCAACGACAATGGCGAAGATGATGTCGCCGTCGCAGCGGCAGGTGAAAGCGCAGCAGTCGGCACAACCGCTCGAACCAATCAAGAAGACAACGACAACGCCAATACGTCCGAGGTGAATGGCAACCAGGACGAACAGTCCGAGCAAACCCGGACCCTTGGACAGGTGGTCGACCAGTTCGCGTAATGCCTTAACTTTCTTGGGCATTCGCTTTGAGAAGGACTCGCCTTGGCGGGTCCTTTTGTGTTTCGGACCGAATTCCATCTGGTTGCCTTGCAGAACCGAGCGGCAAAACCCAAGTTCAATCATGATGCTTGCTGGTTTCGCAATATGAAGGAACAGATGCCATGCGGTGGGTTTTGATTTTTGCCGGACTGTCAGGTGCAATCGCGGTAGGCCTCGGAGCTTACGCGGCGCATGGCATGGAAAGCACGTTTGGCGAAATCGCGGTCTCCCGCGCCGAAACAGCATTGCGATATCAAAGCATCCACACCCTTGCCCTGCTCGCTCTCTTCGCTATCGCTCAGACAGCCTGGGGGCAGGCGCGCGGCCCCCGCAAAGGTCTGGCCGTCTCCGCACTTGCCTTTTGCCTTGGTATCCTACTCTTCAGTGGAAGCTTGTTGATGCTCGCCTTTGCTGGGCCTTCTTCTTTGGGTGCTGTTGCCCCAATAGGCGGGATCGCGCTCATCTTCGGATGGCTTTGCCTCGCCGGCTGCGCGGTTTTTCGAGGCGCGACATCCAATACGCCATAGGGAGGAAACTTATGACCGGAATGCGCTATGGCTCGCCGATTAGGCTCACCTACCTGTTTTCCGCACTCATGACAGTATTTCTCCTCACCGCCTGCGCCGGAGACAACGAAGAAGCAGAAGCCGAGGAGACGCCGACACGGGCCAATGCCGCCTCTGTTCTACTCAGTGAGACTATCCCGGAAGGCGCTGCGTCTGGCGCGCTCTCGGCAGTCACGGAGCAACGCTTTCGGCTCAGCGGAAAATCCGATTTCCTAATCGAGAGCGGAAGTCGGCTCGAAGGCCGATACGAGCTTGCCTATCAACCGGATGAGCAACGCTGGCGGCTTTCAATCGATTGGCATTCCCTTGATGCCAAGGGAGTCAGCCGGATACGCAATCTGGGCCGCCGCCCGCCCTTCTATACCCAAGAAGGTATCGTAGCCCCTGCCGGGATATCCCCTGAATTGCCGGAGGGACTGGCCCTACCAATGCGGTTATTCAATTTGCGGGATCGCAATGTCGATTTCGAACGGATCATTCTGGTTGAGGAGTAAGCTCAGGCTCTCACGTCATAGGCCCCGGCTTGTAGGGCAATGAACCGGGTTAGAGTATGAACCGTCTCCAGCGTCGGCGTCTCAATCCCCGTCAAGCGCCCGATTTCCAAGACAGCGCCCAGGATACCATCCAATTCAATACCGGAACCCCGCTCAAAGTCTTGCAGCATTGAGGTCTTGAAGGACCCAAACCCGGCGGCGTCAGCAATCCGTTGCTCCGGGCTGATCGGAATTTCAATACCGAGAGACGCCGCGACCATCCCCGTCTCCCGCATCATTTTCATCGCAAGCTCGCGCATCAACGCATCATCATGCATTTCGCCCATCGAGGCATTGCAGACAACTGACAACGGGTTCGCCCAGATATTCCCCCAAAGCTTCATCCATATGTCGTCACGTATCGTTTCTGTTAGCGTGGTCGAATACTGTGCTGCCTCCAACGCCGACACCAAGGCCTCTGCCTTCGGTCCGGCTGACCCTTTGAACGGTGAACCCAGGATCAGTTTACGATAACCCAGGCTGTCCACCCGTGATGGGCTAACCATCTCAGCCCCAATATAAACGACACAGCCAAGGATCTGTTTTGCCGGCAACGCCTTTGATAGCGCGCCTTGAGGGTCTACGCTGTCGATCCGCCGACTTGCATGAGGACCACCTTCGCCCTCGAAGTACCACCAGGGTATGCCGTTGATAGCCGGGACGATCAGCGTATCCGGGCCGATCAGCGGAAGAATTTCCGGCAGCGCCACTTCGATCTGTTGCTGTTTCAACGAGATCAACACTGCATCTTGCGGACCCAACGTTTTCGTCTCGGTGATATCGGCAACAGGGATCGTCTGGTGATCCTCCGTCCCTTTCTCAACCATTGTGATGCCGTCTCGGCAAAGCGCATCCCGCTTCGCCCCGCGCGCGATCAAGGTTGCCGGAATGTCAGCCCTTGCTAGTCCATGAGCCAACATGGTCCCGATCCCGCCAGCGCCGAAAATCGCTACCTTGGCAAGCATGTCAGAACTCCATTAACAGAATTGAACCGCCCTCATCACAACAGCCAAGCCCTATCGCAAAAGCATGTCGGCGCAAAGTCATAGCAAAAATAAGGGCGGGCGCCCCGAAGAACGCCCGCCCCCTGCCCCTCCGCAACTAAGTGCTTAGTGCGCGAGGATCTGGCTGAGGAAGAGTTGCGTCCGCTCGGAACGCGGATTGTTGAAGAACTCTTCCGGTTCATTCTGTTCAATGATTTCCCCGCCATCCATGAAGATGACGCGGTTGGCGACCTTGCGCGCAAAACCCATTTCGTGGGTCACACAAAGCATGGTCATGCCGCTTTCGGCAAGATCAATCATGGTATCCAGCACTTCGGAAATCATTTCCGGGTCAAGGGCCGAGGTCGGCTCATCAAACAGCATGATCCGCGGGTTCATGCAGAGCGAGCGGGCGATTGCCACACGCTGCTGCTGACCACCGGACAGCTGTCCTGGATATTTCAGGGCCTGTTCCGGAATCTTGACCTTCTCCAGGAAATGCATCGCGGTCTCTTCCGCTTCCTTGCGCGGGGTCTTGCGAACCCAGATCGGCGCCAGGACACAGTTTTCCAGAATGGTCAGATGCGGGAACAGATTAAAGTGCTGGAAACACATCCCCACTTCACGGCGGATTGAATCGATGTTTTTGAGATCGTTGGTAAGCTCGATCCCGTCCACAACGATAGAGCCCTGCTGGTGCTCCTCCAACCGGTTAATACAGCGGATCATGGTCGACTTACCCGATCCGGATGGCCCGCAGATAACAATCCTCTCGCCCCGATTGACGGTCAGATTGATGTCTTTGAGGACATGAAAATCACCATACCATTTGTGCATACCGGAAATCTGGATGGCGACTTCATCGGAAATGTCCATTGCACTCGCAGCAGCTTCAGCCATTTTACTTCTCCTAAAACCTTGTTTCGTTCTCGTCTCTTAGCCGTTTTCTTGGGCTAGCGCTTATGACCGGTATGCAGCTTCTTCTCGAGATAGATCGAGTAGCGCGACATCCCAAAGCAACAGACGAGATAGATAAGACCGACAAAGATGTAGCCCGTATGCTCCATCCCCAACCATTTGGTCGAGGTGATCGCCTGCTTCATCGTCAGCAAGAGATCCAGGAGCCCGATAATCGAAACAAGCGTCGTATCCTTGAACAGGCCGATGAAGGTCGAAACGATATTCGGAATAACGATCTTCAGGGCTTGGGGCAGGATGATAAGACGCATCGACATTGAATAATTCAATCCCAACGCATCAGCCGCTTCGAACTGTCCTTTCGGTATGGCTTGCAAACCGCCACGCACGACCTCTGCCATGTAAGCGGAGGAGAACAGCGACACACCGACCAGGGCCCTGACCAAGTTATCGAAATCGACACCTTCGGGCAGGAACAAGGGCAACATGAATTGAGCCATGAAAAGGATCGTGATCAGAGGCACAGCACGGACCAGCTCGATGAACCCGATGCAGAGCATCTGGATCAGTGGCATGTTACTCGCCCGACGTCCAAGCGCGAGTACGATCCCAAGCGGTAGAGAAACCCCGATACCGACTGCCGACAGGATAAGCGTCAGCATGAAACCGCCATACTTGTTAGTCGCAATAGTCTCCAGACCAAGCCCCCACGCCAGGAAGTACATGACGCCGATACAATAGGCGACGCCAAACCCAATCATGGTCTGCCCAGGATTGAAGTTCTTCCGCCCATACAGGCCCAAGGCAATCCCCAAAACAAAGAGCAACGCTGTGACACCGATGCCAAGACCGGAATCCAACGTCGTCATTTCAATCGGACCATGCAGCAATGCAACGGACAGCCAGGGGAAGATCCCCAACATCAGTGGTGCCGCTATTTTACGGCCCGGAATCTGCTCGAACATGATCGGCAAGAGCCCGGCAACCAGCAAGATGCCAACAATGATGGGACGCCAATAGGAATCCGTCGGATAAGGCCCAAACATAAACTGATTGAAACGCGCATCGACAAAGCCCCAGCACGCACCAACCGGATGGCCGGTGTAACGCTCCAGGCAGTCCTCAAAACTTGAAGCCTCCCAGACAGATGTGACGAAGGCCCAGTCCACGATCGACATAAAAAGATAAATGATGATTGCCGATGCGACGACGGTTCCAATCGCCTCGTACCATGTACTGAAAAGGTTATCCTTCAGCCACTTCATCGGCCCCGCAGCATTCGGCGGCGGAGGCAGTGTCGGGCTTAGTTCTGTTTTGACGTAAGCGATATCAGACATGGCTCACCTCTCCACCAGCGCGACGCGCTTGTTGTACCAGTTCATGAAGATCGAGATCGTCAGCGAGATGGTAAGATACACCAACATCGTCAGCGCAATGATCTCAACCGCGTTTCCGGTCTGGTTGAGAGACACCCCGGTGAAAATATTCACCAGGTCCGGATAGCCAATCGCAACGGCCAGCGATGAGTTCTTCGTCAGGTTGAGATACTGACTGGTCATCGGCGGAATGATCACCCGCATCGCCTGCGGAATAATGATCTTGCGCATCGTGACATTGGGTCGGATGCCTAACGCAAAGGCGGCCTCCGTTTGACCATGGCTCACTGACTGGATGCCGGATCGGACATTCTCTGCAATGAAGGCGCCGGTATAAACGACCAACGCCATCAACAATCCCATCATATGGCCTGGCATCGACGCCCCGCCCTTCAGATTGAAGCGCGTTGCCTGCGGTATATCCCAGGATACGGGTTGCCCCGCGATGAAGTAGGCGAGGATTGGAAGCCCAATGATCAGGCCGAGAGATGCCCATAAGACCGGAAAGATCTGACCGGTTTCGTCCTGGCGTTTTTTCGCCCATTTGCTGAGAAACACGATGCCCGCGATCGCGGCAATAAAAGCGATCAGAATGACCTGCCAACCGGCCTCAAGAACCGGCGACGGGAAGTTAATCCCCCGGTTGGACATAAATATCATGTCCAGGCCTAGGAAGTTAATCCCGGTAACACCGCGGCCGCCCTCCGGCAGTGCGCCCATCAACTGCGGTAAAAACAGCACGACGCCGAAATACCAGATGAAGATATGCAGCAGCAGCGGAATGTTCCGCATCACCTCGATATAGGTCGTGGCCAGAAGCTTGATCAGAAGGTTATTCGAAAGCCGTAGGACCCCCACAACGAACCCGACGATAGTAGCCAGGATCACGCCTACGAATGAGATCAACAGCGTATTAACGATCCCCAGGACGAATACATCCCCATGGGTCGAGCTGTTCACATCGAAACTTGTCAGATTGAATTCCGGCGATGTCGGATTGAAGCCGGCAATTTGCGACATAAAGCCGAAGCCAGGGTTAAGCCCCTGATTTTCCATGTTCGTGACGGCATTGTTCACGATTTGATAAACAAACCAAACAAAAATGCTGACTGTTATAATCTGCAAAACGATGGCGCGGTTACGCTTGTCATACCAAAGGCTGGACAAGCTGAAATTCGCATTTTCCGCTTCAACCGCCATGCTAACCCCCTGTTCCCGGAGTTTGAGCGCCCCCACCCTTCATTCGGTGGATAAACGCTTCGGGACGTGGCCTCTTCTTTGTGATCCCTTCCCTATTGGGATCCGGAGGTCTCTTAGCCCCTTTCCCGAAAGCAATGGCGGGGATGTCGGGGTCTCCCAACGACCCCCGCCGTCGCTTCACCGAAACGGAAGCGGACGCTTCCTAAAAAGCGCCCGCGACCATATTCGTTCTTACCGGAACGGAGGCGAATACAGGATACCGCCCTGGGTCCACAGCGCGTTTACGCCACGGGCCAGTTGCAGCGGCGTATTCGGGCCGATGTTACGCTCGTAAATTTCCGAGTAGTTTCCACCCGCTGCAACGGCGCGCATGGCCCATTCAGCGTCCAGACCGATCATCGCACCGAGGTCACCTTCGGCACCGACGAGGCGGCGGATTTCCGGGTTGTTGGAGCTCGCCATTTCACCGATGTTGCCCTGAGTAACACCCAGTTCTTCAGCAGTGATCAACGCGTTCAGCGTCCAGCGTGCGATGTCGCCCCACTGGTTGTCGCCGTGACGAACGAGCGGACCAAGCGGCTCTTTCGAGACGATTTCCGGCAGAACAACGTGGGCATCCGGGTCAGACAGAACGACGCGAGTCGCGGCCAGACCGGAACGGTCCGTCGTGTAAACGTCGCAAGCACCGGACTCATAGTTCTGACGCGCTTCAGCGTTATCTTCGATAACGATCGGCGTGAAGGACATGTTGTTGGCGCGGAAGTAATCGGCCAGGTTCAGCTCGGTCGTCGTACCGGTCTGAATGCAGACCGAGGCGCCGTCTAGTTCGAGAGCCGATTTAACGCCCAGGTCCTTCTTAACCATGAAGCCCTGACCATCGTAGTAGTTAACGCCGACAAACTCGAAACCGAGGTCGGTGTCACGACTAAAGGTCCAGGTGGTGTTCCGGGCCAGAACGTCGACTTCACCGGAAGCAAGAGCCGTGAAACGGGTCTTACCGGTGGTCGGCGTGTATTTGACCTTGCTGGCATCGCCGAGGACGGCTGCTGCCATCGCACGGCAAAAATCGACATCGAAACCGGCCCAGTTGCCCTGGTCATCCGGCGAGGCGAAACCGGCGAGACCGGTGGTCACGCCGCAGTCGATGTAGCCTTTTGCCTTAACGTCGTCGAGCGTACCGGCCTGAGCGACCGACGCGCTGAACGCGACAGCCGCGCCTGCGGCCAAGAGATGTTTGAAGTTCATGGTATCGTTACCCCTATGCTTCGTTTCAGGTGCGACGATCACCAGGCCACAAAGGTATTTGAAGCGCGGAGTTCAGTTCCCAGGTGTCAACCGCAAGACGGTTTTCTCCCTGGTTCGGCTCCCTGCCAGACACTCCCATTCCCAAGCTTCCCTGATAATTCGTCATTAATTTTTGGGCACCAATTCGGATCACGACACCGTATCTTGGACGATACTAATGTCTCCCTATTTGGTTCCCCGTTTTTGCCTTCGTCATCGCTTGAACATCGAGTTTAGAGACGGCTGAAACGCCGTACTGAACAGTCAGCACCAAGTCGTGACAAACGCTTATGAAGTAAGACTGACAGCTAATTGACCGGATGACCAGCCCGAATTTTACCGTTTCTTGTCAACCACCACGCCTATCCTTCGCGCATTCCTAAGCCTTACTATATTATACGCGATACTCGCCCTCTTGCGGGAGGCGCACGAATCTGCGCAAAATTTCTTGGTCGTATCTTTTGCACTCACTTTCTTATGAACTGTGAATCACAGAAATTTGAAAGTGCCGGCAAAACTGGAATGGAACTTGCTTATTGGGGGCAGCAGCGCCCTTCGATGGTTTCCGCGGGGCGCGCGGAGCACCAGAAGGGAGCAAGAGAGATGATGATGAATTCCGCAAAGCAGCAGGATATGATCGATGATATGGCCATGCCTTTCCTCGATTTGGCGGAGAAACTGGAAGCCTGTCGGGTGAACGGCGCCGATCTCGATACTTGGCGTGCCGTTTTGGAAACGAACCTGTTTCTATGGCGTTTCATATCGCATTTTCTGCCACGGCATTTCAGCGATGAAGTCCCCGCAGGGGCTGCAGATCTGCTGGAAAAAATCAGCGAGTTTATGATTAAGGTCGGGGCAGCACTTGCAAACGACCCCAATCAAGACCCGGAGTTGATCGAGAAGGTTATCCAACTCAATCTGAATATGTGTGATCAGATCCTCGCGATGAAGTCGGCCCGATAAAGGTCATTAATTGGTCGTAATCGGCTTGTTCTAATCCCGTGCGCGGGCTAAGCCTCCAGCCTATCAGTGTCGCCGAACCGCACGCTGATGTCTGATCAGGTTTAGCCAAACGCGAAAATAGGGACGAGCCCCGACGTGTCCGACGGTCCTCTTCCAACCCGCACAGTCCTACATGTGATCACCGACCTGGATGTTGGCGGGGCAGAGCGAATGCTCGCCAACTATGCGACCACTCCCAGAAATGACGGTGTGCGGATGGTCGTCGCCTCGGTCGTTCATCCTGGGCAAATGGCGGAGCCACTCGCCAAGGTCGGCATTCCGGTTCACGACCTTGGCATAGAAGCACAGGGGACGGCGCGCCTAGCGAAGCTGCCGATCGCCCTCTTTCGCCTCACCCGGTTGATCCGAACCCTACAGCCCGAAGCCGTCGTCGGGTGGATGTATCACGCCAATCTGATGAGCCTTTATGCGGCGCGACTGTCTGGCTTACGCGATCAGATGCGCCTTTACGCGGGTATCCGATGCTCCGGCATGGCGCTCGCAAACTATCCACCGATGTTCCGGCGTGTCGTCGAAGCCTCCCGCCGGACCGCGAATGCATTTGATGCGGTCATTTACAACTCCAAAGCCGGGCAGCGTGAGCATGAAGCGATCGGCTTCAAGCCGCGCCGAACCCTGGTTGCACAGAATGGCATCGACACCGACCGTTTTCGCCCGAACTTTGAAGCCCGCAAGAAAATTCGCGCTGAGCTAGGCATCCCAGACTCTACGCGGGTGGCGGTGACAGCCGCACGGGTCGATCCAATGAAGAACTATCCGCTCTATATGAGTGCCTTGGAAACAGCATCCAATCCGCCGACAGTCATGCTGGCCGGACTGGGCACAGACGATGACAGCCAAATACCACCGGCACCAAACCGGTATCGCTTAGGGGTCCGCACCGACATGCCGGACGTCCTTGCTGCTGCAGATTTTATTGTTATGCCCTCCGCCTACGGGGAAGGCTTTCCAAATGCGCTTGCCGAAGGCATGGCCGCCGGCCTGGTGCCCATTGCCACTCCAATTGGGGATGCCGCCGATATTGCCGGCAATTGTGGTTGGATGGTTGACGACCCCCGGAATGTCACAGCGCTTTCCAATGCCCTGGATGCTGCAATGTCCCTTTCAGATGATGAATTGAACATGCGGAAAGCGTCGGCGAGAGCACGCATAGAAAATGAGTTTTCTCTAGGCGCCGCTTGCGCCCGTATGGATACTGCCTTTGGTCTAGGCGCATCATAAAGAAGTAGCGTTATTCGTAATACTTTTTTGACCGTCCAAATTTTCGCCCTGGTTCGTCATAATCTTGCCTTATCTGTGTCGTTACTTCTACGAACTGGCGGCTACATCGCGGCCGGTTCGGGGTCTGAGTGCGGACCTAAAGCGGGATGCGAAGTTTAATCAGGTATGCTATCCCAAAGGTCGAGCGTTGGACCATCGAGGCAAGGGGAACAGAATCATGGTGCGAATGGAATTCGGGAAGATTGGTCGGTTTTGCGCAGCAGGACTCGCTGTGATCGGACTTGCTGCCTGCCAAACCGACACAGGTGTAGAGAATGAGGCAGGCGCGCCGACGGTTTATCTAGACTCTGGAACATCCGGGCGGGTGCAAGGGGTCGGCATCGAATCGCAAGACATTGTCTCGATGACCGACGAAATGATGCGGGACATGATGTCCTATCCGGTCCTGGTGAACAGAGAGACAGCCCCCCGGGTACTCCTTGACCAAGTCTATTTCCAGAATCAGAGCGCACAGCGCCTCAATCTCAATCTGATCGTAAACCGGCTGCGGACAGGATTGTTCCGCGCCGCACGGGGCAGAATGCAGTTCATCTCTCAGGCTGCGGCGGGTTTGGTCGAGAAACAACGTGATCTTAAGCGATCGGGTGTCACCGATGTCGGAACGACGGGGCTGACCAGGGCGCAAGCCGGCGTGGATTATGTCCTGCAAGGGATCATCGCGTCTCAAGACAAGATCAGCCAATCAGGCCTGCGGGAGCGCTATGTGAATATCAACTTCGAGATGGTTGACGCGGAAACCGGCGAATTGGTCTGGATTAACCAGTATGAATTCAGCAAAGCCGCCGCCGACGACGTGGTCTATCAGTAAGTCATTGTATTTGGGCGCGGTATCATTCGCAGATCGCCCAGGGGAGCGCTTGGTATGAAAAAATCCTTTTCAAAACTGCTTTCAGCCGGCTTCGCCGGTATCGTGGCCCTGGGCCTTGCGGCATGCGAGCAAAGGCGCGAACCGCGTCCTGTCTGTGACTTCCACGAATATGAAGCAGCACTGCAAAATCCCCCCACCGGCGAAGTCATGGTTCCGGTGGTCCCCGGTACGATTTCCGATATGCCGTTGAACACAGTCAACATCACGAGTGGTGGGCTGCTTCGGAAGATAATGGTTCAGGCAACCAATGCGGGGCGGACCGATACGGGTCAGGTCGAAGTCTGGGCGCGTTTCGTGAACTGCACTGATTTCGCTCTGGAGATTGAAGCCCGGACTCATTTCTTCACCGCCACCCAGGCGCCGGCAGAGCCAGAAACAGCCTGGAGTCGCCAGATCGTCGGGGCACATAAAATATTCACCTATACGACAAAATCGATCTCCGGCCCCAATGTGGCGTCCTATCTGATCGAAGTGCGGGAATAGGTCGGGAATCTACCGGAAGCGCGTATGAATAAAGCGTATGAACAAAGCGTAAGAATATCGAAACCGAGAAGAGCGAATTGATATGAACATCGCCACGCTACAGACCAACGACATGCGGTTCCGCCGCTGGGCGATTGCCGCTGGTATCCTTGCCGGACTGACAGCCGCCGTCGTTCCTTCAGCCGACAGCTTTGCGCAATACCGGGATGACCAGCCAGCTGTTCTAGAACCGGAAGACGACGACGAGTACGAATTCATTGAAATCGATGAAGTCGATGCCATGCAGGGTTTTAACAGTGGCTACTCAGCTGCCGGGAAACCCCGCTTGGCATTGTTCTGGAACCGGGAATTCAGTGACCGGTTGAGCCAATGGGCGGCGATGCGCCGGGCTGTTGCTTCCGGCAGCACATCAATCCAGGGGCCGCTCTTCGGTCGCGCCAATGCGGCAGAGATTGATAAGACCGAAACCGCACAGACGGAAATTCTGTTGCAGGATCAAGTCCGCGTCGGGTTGGGCAGCGAAATGACCAATATGGTTTTCGAAAGCGCCTATACCGAGCCTTTGACGCGGGCTGGTGCCATTTTCATCGACCGCTCCACCATCATGCGCCTGACGCAAAGCCATGCCGGCAAGACCAAAGGCGTTGGCTATCGCCCGGATAAGCAGATTGTGGAAACTGATGCTTTGATTGGCTATGCGGACATGATCGCGGAAGTCCTGATGACGCCGGACACGTTCGGCGGATCGCCGCTTGGCATCGCCTTTCAGGTCAATGTCACCGATATTCGAACCGGGCAACGCGTCTTGTCCTTTGTCAGCCAAGGCGTTTACGAAGACCCGGAAGAGGCCAAGCGACGCCCGAAAAAATACAAGGCGACGTCCGCAGGCTTCGTGCCGGAAGTTGATATCCCTGATCCCCAGAAAGTTGCCAAGCGTCTGGCGCTGGAAACCATGCTCCATCTTGGCCAACGTTGGGGTGTCTAAGGCTCAATCATCGTCGAAGGTGATCAGGACATCGCCTTCCGCTGTTTGATCGCCTGGGCTTACCCTGATCTCTGCGACCGTTGTATCTCTTGGTGCCTTGATGGTGTTTTCCATTTTCATTGCTTCCAGGACCATCAGTGGCTGCCCCGCCACGACAGGAGAACCAGCCTCCACCATCACAGCGACAACCTTGCCCGGCATCGGGGCATGGAAAGCCTTCGCATCACTGTCACCGCCACTGGCTTGAGCCATCGGATCCGGGACAGACAGCGTGACTGTGCGATCCGCCGTGATCACGGTTAGCACCGCGCCCTGCCGACAGACCGTTGCCGAGCCTGTCAGCCCATTCACAGTCATGGTTATTCTATCGTTAGCATCTCTATTGCTATTGGAGAGGTGAGCCGTGACCTGATAGGTATCTTCCCCAATCGATATATCAAAGCCAGCGTCCTGGCGCGCGCGACAGCGAACCGTGCGCAGGTCAACGGCATCCTGAAATTCGAAGACCTGCCAGGCGCGGCCATTCAATTGCCAGCCATTGGATTGCGCCCAAGGAGAGAAGGGATCAGTGCCCGTTGCCGCTCCCTGTTTGGCTTCTTCTTTCGCACGGTCCATGGAAAACAGCGCCGCAGCGATAAGCGCATCCGTCGGAGCCACAGCGTTTGGAGACAAAAGTGCCTCCCCGCGCCGTTCAATGAAGCCGGTGTCCAGTTTGCCCGACTTGAAATCTTCATCCCGCACCGTGCGCCGCAAGAAGTCCCGGTTCGTACGGGGACCGCTCACTTCGGTTGCCGCAAGGGCAGCTGTCATCCGGGCCAGAGCCTGATCGCGGTCGCTCCCATGGGTAATGATCTTCGCGATCATCGGGTCATAATGCGGTGTCACGTCATCCCCCGCCCGCACTCCGGTATCGATCCGGATACCGACCATATCCATCGGGAAGACGAGGTGATGAAGCGTCCCGGTAGAAGGCAGAAACCCACCATCCGGGTCTTCCGCATAAAGCCGTGCTTCGATCGCGTGCCCCGTTGCTGCGATGTCGTCTTGCTGAACGGGCAGAGGCTCACCCGCTGCAACGCGGAGCTGCCATTCGACGAGATCAAATCCAGTGATCGCCTCAGTAACCGGGTGTTCGACCTGAAGGCGGGTATTCATCTCCATAAAGAAGAAGTCCCCGGGGGTTCCGTCATCTCGGGTTTCGGCAATAAATTCGACCGTGCCCGCGCCTTCATAGGAAACAGCGCGCGCGGCTTCGACAGCGGCTTTCCCCATGCGCTCCCGCAACACTTCTGGCATTGCCGGTGCCGGGGCTTCTTCCAGTACTTTCTGGTGCCGACGCTGGATGGAACAGTCCCGCTCAAACAGATGGACCGCATTGCCGAGTTGATCCGCAAAGACCTGCATTTCGATATGGCGGGGTTTGGTCACAAACCGCTCGATCAAGCAGTGATCATCACCGAAACTCGCCGATGCTTCCCGCTTGCACGATACCAGGGCGTCGGCGAAATCCTCCGCCCGTTCGACGAGCCGCATCCCCTTACCGCCGCCGCCAGCCGACGCCTTAATCAAAACAGGAAAGCCGATCTTTTCCGCCTCATCTGCCAGGAAAGCGGCGTCCTGATTATCACCATGATAGCCGGGGGTAAGCGGGACACCCGCCGCCCCCATCAACGCCTTGGCCTCAGACTTCGATCCCATCGCGCGGATGGCGCTCGCCGGCGGTCCTATAAAGGTAAGCCCTGCCGTAGCACAAGCCTCGGCAAAATCTGCATTCTCCGACAAGAAACCGAACCCGGGATGAATGGCTTCCGCGCCAGCCGCCAAGGCTGTCTCAATGATCCGCTCCCCAAGGAGGTAACTGTCCCGCGCCGGGGCCGGACCGATACGGTATGCCTCATCCGCCATTGATACCGCCAGAGACTGCGCATCGGCATCGGAGTAAACTGCGACCGTGGATATGCCCATCGCCTTTGCCGTACGAATGACACGGCATGCGATTTCACCACGGTTAGCGATCAGTATTTTGGAAAACATCGTTCTACGCAGCCTCCGCCTTCAACGGGATTTCATCCATCCAGGCACGCGCGCCCAGGATCGCTTCGCCAAGATAAGCGTCCGCCCAATCTTCAAAGGTCCAGGGCTGATAATCGATCGCCCCATGCAACTGCCGAATGGCCGCAATATCCGGGTTGAAGGCCTGGGCAGCCCGTCCATCTGACAGGACAAAACGTGCCAGACGGTACTCATCCCATTCATACCAAGCGACCCGCCGCTCTTCCTCTGGCCCTAAATCATGGACCAGAAGGCAGGGAACCTCTGCATCAGGCGTGTCTGCAAAGACACCGGGAAATCCGTCCCCGGCGATAACTTTTGCCAAAGCATGTCCCGGCAGGATGACATCTTCTGTCCTGCAGGTTGAAACCGGACGCCCGATCACGATTTCAAAAATCGCGGGCGCGCGAAGGCTGCCATAAAACAGCGCCGGCAGCCCAATCGATTGGACACCGCGCTGCAGAAAGCTTTCCTTATCGAGCGCTAGCTGGTTTTCGTCCATGGGGGGTCCCTTTTTTCGAAGAAGGCAGCTATACCCTGGCGCGCCTCATCTGACGCACGCACCCGGGCGATCCGTTCGACAGTTTCACCAATAACCGCAGCCTCTATCGGGCGATTAACGGCAAAGATCAGGTCTTTCGCATCCCGCAGCGATTCCGGTCCGGCGCGCAGCAAAGCCGCAACGACAGCATCAACCGTTGCATCCAGCGCGTCCGCCGGGACCACGTCATGTAACAGCCCAAGACGGGCAGCCTCTGACGCATCCATTACTTCAGCCGTCAGGAAGTATCGTCGCGCGGCGCGGGCGCCAATCGCCGCCACCACATAGGGGGAGATCACGGCGGGGATCAGCCCCAGCTTCACCTCACTCAGGCAGAAGCGGGCCCTGTCTGTGCCGATGGCGATATCACAACAAGCAACCAAGCCGACGCCACCGCCATAGGCCGCACCGGCAACCTTCGCCACCACCGGCTTGGACAGGAAATTAATGGTCTCCATCAGCCGGCCCAGCATGGTGGCGTCCTCAATATTCTCCTCATGAGAATAATCGGCCATACGCTTCATCCAGTTTAGATCGGCACCGGCCGAAAAGCTCTTCCCCTCTGCCTCCAGGATGATGACCCGGATGTCGTCGGCTTCCTCCAGCAACAGGAACGCGCCAATCAGGCCCTTGATCAGACCATCATCAAAAGCGTTATGCTTGTCCGGGTTGGTCAGAACCACCCGGGCAACCGGTCCATCCCTTAGGACTTTATAGCTTTCCATACTCATGAAGTGCCTTCCCCCTACATCCGGAAGACGCCGAAGCGTGTCGGTTCAATCGGGGCGTTGAGTGCCGCGGAAATCGAGAGCGCGAGTACAGTTCGTGTATCGCGCGGGTCAATCACACCATCGTCCCACATCCGGGCTGTAGCATAGAAGGGATGGCCTTGCGTTTCGTATTGATCGCGGATGGGCGCCATGAAGGTATCGCGCTCTTCTGGCGTCCAGCTTTCCCCTTTCAGGGCCAAACCATCTTCACGCACGGTGGCTAGGACATGAGCCGCCTGTTCACCGCCCATGACGGAAATCCGCGCATTTGGCCACATCCACATGAAGCGCGGCGAATAGGCTCGTCCGCACATCCCGTAGTTTCCGGCCCCAAAGCTGCCGCCAACAATGATGGTGAATTTAGGGACATTTGTTGTCGCGACGGCTGTCACCAACTTGGCGCCATCCTTGGCGATCCCCCCTTGCTCATATTTCGAGCCCACCATGAAACCGGTGATGTTCTGCAGGAAGATCAAGGGAATACCGCGTTGGGAGCAAAGCTCAACAAAATGCGCACCCTTCTGTGCCGATTCCGAGAACAGGATGCCGTTATTGGCGACGATCCCGACGGGATAGCCCCATAGGCGCGCGAAACCGCAAATCAGTGTCGTCCCATAATTCGCTTTGAACTCATCGAATTCGGAGGCATCGACAAGCCGCGCAATGACATCGCGAATGTCATAGGGTTTGCGCAGGTCGGCCGGAACGATCCCCAGAAGCTCTTCTGTGTCATAGGCAGGCTCCCGGGGTTCCCGGACATCCAAGTTTGCCGGCTTGACCGAATTCAGATTGCCGACGATCTGACGCGCGATCCCCAACGCGTGGGTATCGTCTTCCGCCAGATGATCCACGACACCGGATACGCGCGCATGCACATCGGCACCGCCCAAGTCTTCCGCCGAGACAACCTCCCCCGTCGCCGCCTTAACCAAAGGCGGACCGCCAAGAAAGATCGTGCCCTGATTGCGCACGATGATGCTTTCATCCGACATGGCCGGCACATAGGCGCCGCCGGCGGTGCAGGAGCCCATGACGACAGCGATCTGCGGAATCCCTTCAGCCGACATATTGGCCTGATTATAGAAGATCCGCCCGAAGTGATCGCGATCCGGAAAGACATCATCCTGATTGGGCAGATTGGCGCCGCCACTATCGACGAGATAGAGGCAAGGCAGCCGGTTCTGCATCGCGATTTCCTGGGCCCGCAGATGTTTCTTCACGGTCATGGGGAAATAGGATCCCCCCTTCACCGTGGCGTCATTGGCAACGATCATACATTCGCGCCCCGCGACCCGTCCGATCCCGGTGACGATCCCGGCTGATGAAATATCCCCCGAATACATGCCATGGGCAGCCAGTTGACCGATTTCCAGAAACGGCGCACCGGGGTCGAGTAGCCCCTTGATCCGGTCTCTTGGCAGAAGCTTTCCGCGCGACAGGTGTTTGGCTCGCGCTTTCTCCCCGCCCCCTTCGCAGGTCTTGTCGGATACCGCGCGCAGCTCATCAATCAGGGCCAACATTGCCGCGCGGTTCTCCACCACCTCAGGCGCGCGGTGGTCATAACTATTGGGTAAAACAGGCACGGTTACCACCCTCCCCGTTCAAGCCAACGATCCAGCATCTGTAGTTTTTCAACACCCCAGAAGGGCTCCTCATCGGCAAAGATCATCGGCGCGCCGAAGACACCCCGGTCCAGCGCCGCATCGGTTTCCGACTTCAACAACTCTTTGACCGCTGGGTCCTTCAAAGCCGCAGCGACGGCGTCAGCATCAAAGCCCGCCTCACCGGCGATCTCTGCCACCATGTCGGAATGGGCGATATCCCGCCCCTCCTTGAATGTCGCGCGGAACAACGCATGGGTCAGGCGAGGCCCCGCCGCACTGTCTTGCTGCGCGGCCCAGAGAGTTGCCCTCGCCGCCGCGACGCTCAGGAACGGAAAGCTCGGCGGCCAAGTAAAGGGGATATCGTGGTAACGCGCCGTGCGCTCCACATCATGCCGGGAATAGACACCCTTCTTCGGATAACTCATCAAGGGCTGCGTGCCCTCTGACTTAAAGACAGCACCCAGCAAGAACGGCTTCCATTCAATCTGCCGCCCATGCTTGGCCGCCAGGGCCTCAATCAGCTCTGAGGCGATATAAGCGAAGGGCGAAGAATATTCATAATAGAAGGTAAGTGGCGTCGACATAATCCGGCTCCCAAATTCTAGGCGGCAAGAGATCGGGCGATCACCAAGCGCTGAATGTCGCTCGTGCCCTCATAAATCTTAGTGACACGAACATCGCGGTAGATCCGCTCAAGCGGGTAGTCATTGACATAGCCATATCCACCGAGGGTCTGCAGGCAGTCTGATACGACCCGCTCCGCCATCTCCGAGGCAAAAAGTTTCGCCATGGAGGCTTCAATCAAGCAAGGCTGTCCGTCATCCCGCAAGGCGGCTGCATGCAACATCATCTGCCGCGCCACGGCGATCTGCGTTGCCGCATCGGCCAGCCGGGCATTCACCGCCTGATGTTCGAAAATCGGCACCCCCATGCTGGTCCGGTCATGGGCATAGGCCGTGGCATGCTGAAGCGCGGCCTTGGCCATGCCGATGGCCTGTCCCGCGATCCCGATGCGCCCCCCTTCCAGATTGGCAAGGGCGATCTTATACCCTTGCCCTTCTTCGCCGAGCATCAGATCAGGGGTCAGCTCGACATCCTCAAGCGCGATTTGGCAGGTGTCCGACGCACGCTGACCGAGCTTGTTTTCCTTGGAAGCAACGCGGTAACCAGGCGTGTCCGTTGGCACCAGGAAGGTGCTGATGCCCTTCTTCCCAGCCTCCGGATCGGTCACGGCAATAATGATCGCCAGATCAGCCTGACTGCCGGACGTGATGAATTGCTTCACCCCGTTGAGAATCCATTTATTGCCGTCCTTGCGTGCCCTGGTCTTGATGGCGGACGCATCCGATCCCGCATGCGGTTCGGTCAGACAGAAACAGCCGAGTTTTTCTCCCCGCGCCATAGGCTTCAGGAATTGCTGCTTCTGATCTTCTGTCCCGAATTTGAGGATCGGCATACAGCCGACGGAGTTATGCACCCCCATGATTGTCGAGGTCGACGCGTCGCCCACCGCAATCTCTTCCATCGCCAGAGAGACCGAGACCGTATCCACGCCCGCACCGTCATATTCCGCCGGCACCTGCATTCCCATGAGACCCAGCGCTGCCATTTCCTGCAGAGCCTCAGCGGGGAACTGACTTTCCCGATCCCAATCCGCAGCATTGGGCGCCAATTTTTCTGCCGCGAACTGAGCCGCCATATCGCGGATCATGCGTTGTTCTTCAGTCAGGATCATTGATGAGACTCCTTCAAGTCAAAGGGCGACAAATGCTCAGATGGGCGAGAACTGACCGGTCTTCGCATCATGAGCATGCAGGGCACCTTCATCCAGATCGAACCACCATCCGTGAAGGCTCAGATCACCGGCATTCATGCGGTCCATCAACCAAGGGAACCCCTTCAGATTCTTGATCGAGTTTTTGATGGAAGCGAGTTCAATTGATGTCGTGTCTTCATTCAAATCCGCGCCATGCAAAGCGCAGGCTTCCCGCGCGACATTGACCCACGGACCGATAAATTCACGCTCCTGTGGCTCGCCGTGGACCATCTCGTTCAAGGCTGCTATCCCGCCGCACCGTGAATGCCCCAGAACAATGATGTGAGAGACCATCAAATCACGCACCGCGAACTCTATCGCGGCCGAGACACCATGGAACCCATCATCCGGTTCGTAGGGTGGGACCAGGGCAGCGACATTTCGCACGACGAAAATCTCGCCCGGATCCGCATTGAACAGCATGGCCGGATCGGCCCGGCTATCCGAACAGGCGATGACCAGCACATTCGGTTGTTGTCCTTCAGAGGCCAGACGCCGGGTTAAATCACCACGCTTATCGTAGAAAAGAGCCTTGTAGCTGCGGTACCCCGCCAACAAGGCGCGGATTGCCGGGTCATCTACTTTTGTCACCAGGGGATCTCCGTACCATCATAGTTGAAGAAACCGCCGGATTTCTCCGGCGACATCGCATCGACCACCCGCTTCATCCCCATGGCGGAGGTCGTGACATCAATATCGGCGTTTTCACCACCCATGTCGGTGCGCACCCAGCCCGGATGCAGCAACACGGTTGCTATGCCCTTGTCTTGGACATCATGGGTGAGGCAGGTAACCGCCATGTTGAGCGCCGCCTTCGATGATCGATAGGCATAGGAACCAGCCGGACGGCGCGACAGAGACGCCATCATCGAGCTGGTGAAAGCCATCACCTTGCGCTCTGACGCTGCAACATTTTCGATCAGGGCAGAGGCGACCCGAATTGGCGCCAGCGCATTTACCAGCATCGATTCAGCCCACAGATCGTAGTCCATGCCGGCAAGCGACATGCCTTTGTCCAGATACACCCCGGCATTGTTCCACAAGACATCAATGGCGGTATCAGCCAAGCTGTCCTTCAATGCGGCTGCGCCGTTCGGATCGGCAACATCCATTTCCAGACATTCGCAATCCAACCCTGCCGCAGCCGGGTCCCGTGCCGTGGCAATCACACGCCAACCATCGGCGCTATAGGCTGAAACCAGTTCTCGACCGATGCCTCGATTGGCACCGGTAATCAGGATTGTCGGCATGACTTACCTCCCATCACGCTCGAAATAGGGGTCGGATAAATGCCCCCGTTTCTTGTAGCAGGCTTAACAGGTTTTTACCCACCGAGAATAACAGCATCGCCACCCCGATTTACTTACATCGTGTCCTTGAAAAGTTCGCGTCCGATCAACATGCGCCGAATCTCGGACGTCCCCGCTCCGATCTCATAAAGCTTCGCATCTCGCAGCAAGCGACCGGTCGGCGTATCAGAAATATACCCCATGCCGCCCAGCACCTGGATCGCCTCCAAAGCCATCCAGGTCGCCTTTTCTGCCGCATAAAGAATCGCGCCGGCCGCATCCTTGCGGGTCGTTTGCCCCCGATCACAGGCTTTCGCTACTGCATAGACATAGGCCTTACAGGCATTCATCGTCGTATACATATCGGCCAATTTCCCCTGCATCAGCTGAAACTCGCCAATCGGCTGACCGAATTGCTTGCGCTCATGCACATAGGGCAGGACGACATCCATCGCCGCATCCATAATCCCCAGAGGGCCGGCAGCAAGGACGGAGCGCTCATAATCCAGGCCGCTCATCAACACATGAACGCCCTTGTTCAATTCACCAAGGATGTTCTCTTCCGGCACCTCGCAATCCTCGAAAACCAGCTCCCCAGTATGCGACCCGCGCATGCCAAGTTTGTCGAGCTTCTGTGCGACCGAGAAGCCCGGGAAGTTCTTCTCCACCAGGAAGGCCGTGATCCCCTTTGGTCCGGCTTCTGAATCGGTCTTTGCATAGATCACAAGGACATCCGCATCCGGTCCATTCGTGATCCACATCTTCGATCCGTTCAGCACATAGCGGTCGCCCTTCTTGTCAGCCCGCAAGGACATGGAAACAACATCCGAGCCCGCACCTGGTTCCGACATCGCCAAGGCGCCGACGTGATCGCCTGTGATCAACTTCGGCAGATAGCGTGCCTTCTGGTCTAGATTGCCATTTCGGCGGATCTGATTGACGCAGAGATTGGAATGCGCGCCATAGCTGAGACCGACAGACGCGGAGGCCCGGCTGATCTCCTCCATCGCGATGCAATGTTCCAGATAGCCCATGCCCGCGCCGCCATATTCTTCCTCAACCGTAACGCCAAGGACGCCGACATCGCCCATCTTCTTCCATAGATCCATGGGAAACTGATCGGTCTTATCGATCTCCTGGGCGCGGGGAGCGATCTCATCCGACGCGAAAGCCGCGACCGAGTCGCGCATCATTTCTGCGGTTTCGCCCAAATCAAAATCAAGCGTGGGATAGGTGTTTGGTATCATTGTTCGTCGCCCTTATGTTTCTGCCCGATTTTCATTGTGACTTAGATTGCGTGTCATCCGACATGCCGGCCATGCACATCATCGTCGCCAGCGCCGTTGCTACGGTCTTTTCCTTATCCGCAGTAACCACTACCACATCCGCTTCGACGACATATAGCGTTCGCCCCGGGCGCTTCACCCGTCCCCGCGCGATCAATCGTTCTCCCGCCGCCGGCGCCATGAGGTTCAGCTTATACTCGACCGTCAGCACACTGTCCTCTGCGGCCATTAAAGAGAACGCAGCATAGCCACAGGCATTATCTGCCAGCGTCCCAACAACACCGCCATGGAAAAAGCCGTGTTGCTGACAAAGCTCAGGCCGATACGGCAAGGCTATTTCCGCCATTCCCGGCGCGACGCCTGTCAATTCGGCGCCGAGGAACCCCATAAAAGCCTGCCGCGCGAAACTTTCGCGGACCCGCGTTTCAAAGCTAGGGTTGCGTGGGGTAAAGGCGTTCATTTCAGCCATTCCCGTCACCGAGCTCACTGAGCCGCGCCCGGCAATTCGCCTCGAGTTGCTCCAGTTCCATTAACGTTTCGGCGATATCCTGCCGTTTTTGTTCCAAAGCGGCTTGGCGCTCCGCAATCTTGTCCAGAAAAAGGGATAACTGAGCACGCTCGCCCGGCTCTGAATCATACAGGTCGATGATCTCCCGGATCTCAGCAAGCGTCAGACCAAGCCGTTTACCGCGCAGGATCAGCCTCAACCGCACCCTATCGCGCGGATGATAAATCCGCTGAGTTCCACGGCGTTCCGGGGACAGCATGCCTTCCGCCTCATAGAAGCGGATCGTCCGGGTCGTTACATCGAACTCCCGGGCAAGCTCTGCAATTGTCTTGGTGCGCGTCTCAGTCACCTGTCATCCCCTGGCGTCCATCCGACGCCTCCAAAGCGTTCGATACGCCTAAGCTGAGCGGATCGTCGCGTAGGGGTGAGCGGCCCGACTGTTGCCCATCCCCCACACGACATCCGCCAATGCAGTCCCGAACAGGGCGGGAAGCATTAGCGTGGATAGGATTACCTGACGTTTACGTAAACGTCAAGATATATGATCTATTAGAATCTGGTTCCAATCATGGCGTTTCGATGGTTGAAGTTGCTACGGTATTAGGGAATCAATAGGGCGGTGGGGAATGAAGGCCGCGAATCCTACAAGCGGCTTTGAACAATGAAAATGGGGCAACTAGAGTATGAGTAACTCTCAAAATAGTGGCGTCACGTATTCGGCGACGGCGCCTGATGGAACGGTTCTCACGAAACAGGCTAAATCCTCTTTGGGCGACACCGCAGATTTTGTTGCTGCGGTCCATACCGACGGTGTCTGGACGGCCAATAGTCTCTGGCCGCGCGGCAATGCCCCCCGATGGCTGGTGGAGCAGAGCAATCACACTGTCGTGGAAGGTCGCCTGACGACGTAACCCTAGGTCCTGATGAACTCACGATTCGGGAAGACTTCTTCCGCGCGAATTGGTCCGTCAGCCGGCGATACGAGGGATAGGCCATCCTGTTCCTGCACCGTGGTACAAATACTGGATAGCGTGCGCAGTTCGTCATAAGGCCACGGGCGAACGCGATGCATGGTCGCGCGCTCGTCCCAGATCAGGACATCACCGGGCTCCCACTCATGGGCATAAATGCACTCCGGCTGGGTCGCGCGCTCAATCAGATCCTCGGCAAAGGCGCGGCCTTCGGACCAGTCCACCCCCCGAGCGCCATAGATATGGTTCGCGATATAGAGCGCCTTTTGCCCGTTCACTGGGTTCGGCCAGACCGCACGCCAAGCTTGGCCCTGATAGCGAGCGACTTCAGGCAGGTCCAACAACCGCTCGTCAGTATCGATTCGGGAGGGCAAAACGGAATGCAGGAAAACCGTCTCTTCCGCCTTGTCCTTCAGGCCCTGGGGCAGATCCTGCCAGGCAGCGCGGGTAGAAACGATCTCCGTCTGTCCGCCGGAGGACGGCACCACATAGGCGGTGATGGCATTAATCAGGGAGGGCGTGCGCAGAAAGGT